>WBZP01000040.1_pt1 | contig 169266 bp, 127 predicted proteins | sample 5204301 | NCBI WGS metagenome assembly WBZP01 (sample SAMN12412401, study PRJNA552823) | activated sludge metagenome | isolation source: activated sludge from nitrification reactor of wastewater treatment plant... | place: USA: Pennsylvania | collected 2017
GAGCGCCTGAACGGTACTTTGAGAACGGAATGCCTCAATTTGGAGTGGTTTGCCTCCATAGAAGACCTGGACTATAAACTCCAACAATGGTCTATGGTGTACAATAGGAAGCGACCACACAGTGCCATCAAGTACATGACCCCGGCCCAATATGAAGACAAAAACCCGCTTCTCTACTTTAAAACGGTTGCGTTAAATGGGAAGAGGACATTTTTGAGTACAAAATCTTTCAATGCACTATTCACAATCAAAATCTAATTGAATGCTTAGTAATCTGCTACTCTTCGCATCCGTCATTTCGCTGGCTGGCCTCGTTTACATCACTTCCTCGCCGATGCCTGGCGGCGACCGAGGCGTTGGTTGGGCCTTGGTTTTTTTTATTTGCGGTGCGGCTTTCGTTGTTTTTTCGGGCGTTTTGGCCTGGCGATTGGGCGCAACGGGTATTTTTGATTGGCTTTCGCCGAGCTATTTGAGTCGAAATGGAATGATTTTTCTTGGCTGGGCGGGATTGGCGGCGGTGGCTTTTTTTGGCGCGCAATTCAAAAACGAATGGCACGAAGGCGACGCGCTGCCCCATTTTTTGCGGATGCTGTCGCACGCGCAGGTGGCGATTTGGGTGCCGATTTTAATGCTCGTTCCCGTTTTCTGGCTGCTCAATTTTTGGAACAATGCGCCCGTCGCGCCGCCTGGTTTTGTCCAGATTCCTTTGAAATTCGGCTTCGCGGTCGGCATGTTGATGCTCAGCGGATTGGTTTTTGGTTATTTCAAATCAAACTATCGGCAAGCAGTCGAGCGGGCGGAGGAGGCGAAAAATCCGCTTTCAAGTTACGTTCGGCAAGAGTTGGCCGTGATTGGATCCCAAAAACCGGAAGATTCGATTCATCGAATTCTCGGTTATACTTATCCAAATGTGGACGCGCCCGAGGTGCGCGAAGCCGCTTTTTTGAAAATAAAAGAGCGACCAAATTGGGAAAATGAGATAGTGGAAATGTTGGGAGACTCGCCGGAATGGCGACGCGAGGCCTATCTTTTCTTGTCCATCAATCGCGTGGATCACCCCGAAATTTTTGTTGCGCCACTCAAAAAAAGTCTGCTTGACGCGGCTGCCGATATTCAGGAAAGCATTAAAAATACGGACAGTTCGAAGGATGGTTCCATGTATTATTTTGGGATACCCGAGTTTTTGACGGGCTACAACTTGCAGTTTGCAAACCTTGCAGGCGCGGACTTTCGGCCCGAAATCAAGGCTGTACGCAAGGCACTCGATACGCCCAAACCGCCGCAATTTTCCAATGTTGAGTATCAGCTGGCTTCGGTACTGGATGAGTGGCTGGCGCAGCATCGGTGAAAAATTAGATTAATGCAGTAAATGCCTGTGACCTCCCCGGTTCGGGATTGGTGGAAACGGTTTTGACCCTGGATGATTTGCTCCCGGCGAGTGGCGGGAAAAACCAAGCGCTTTTTGAGCAGAAAAACCTGTTCAAACCCACATCTTGCCGATGTTTTGCCGCGCTGGCCGCATGGTCGGAGCGGACTCTTGTAGTTTTTTACTAATTTCCGCGTAACTATCCAGCCGCCTTTTTTAAGAAAAAGCACTTAAATCTTGATACTTTTGCTCAATTTTGACCTCGGTAGATGTCTTACGTTGGTAGAAATGACGATATTTGCCCTCATTCGACCTCGGAGAGGTCGCACCTGTCCGCTCTTGGCATCCCGGTTTTGCCCTGACGTTCGACCTCTCCGAGGTCGCAACATCTTGTTAATCAATCATTTCTACCAACGTTAAACCTCTCCGAGGTGGTTGGGACAGGCGGCTGGATAGTTACATTTCCGCTCAAAAAAAAGAATTTTTGGAGCGGAATCTGTCTTTTTTGATACACTTTTCGCCCAAGCATTTGTATCTTTGCAGCGAAAACCGTCTTTTTCGGGTAGGTTTTCGCTCAACTTATTTTTTTCAACATGGATACCTTGTTTGTCGGACGCGAAAAAGAAAAGGAAATCTTGCAGGAAGCCCTGCAATCGCGTGAAGCGGAAATGGTCGCTGTCATCGGGCGGCGGCGCGTGGGGAAGACTTTTTTGATCAAAAAAGTCTATGAACAGCGCATCGTTTTCAGTACCTCTGGCGAACTCGGCACGCCACTCGATGAGCAGTTGAAAAAATGGTCGTACGCACTCAAAGAATATTCCGGCTCAGTTTTGCCGCTCGAAATCCCAAAAACGTGGCTGGACGCTTTCATTTTGCTGATTGACTACCTGAAAACCCTTGATTTTAAAGAAAAAAAGGTGATTTTCCTGGACGAGTTGTCGTGGCTGGCATCCAACGACTCGGGGTTTTTGCGCGGGTTGAGTTTTTTTTGGAACAGTTGGGCGGTCAACCAAAACATCGTGGTCGTCATTTGCGGCTCGTCCGCTTCGTGGATGATTCAAAATGTGGTCAACGACACGGGCGGACTGCACAACCGCATCACAAAAAGGATTTATTTGCAGCCCTTCACGCTTGCAGAAACCAAGAAATATTTTCAAAACCGCCAGTTCAATTTTACTAACTATGAACTCGTGGAACTGTACATGGCTTTGGGCGGCATCCCGCATTATTTGAAAGAGGTGAAGGGCGAAAAAAGCGTCGTTCAAAATATTGATAACCTGTGCTTTTCGGAAACCGGATTTTTGAAAGATGAATTTTCAAAACTGTATTTCTCACTGTTCGAAAGCGCCGAAAAACACGTCGCCATCATCCGTGCGCTTTCGACCAGCAAACAAGGGCTGACGCGCCAAAAAATCATCGAATTGGGCAAAATCTCCGAAAACGGCAACACGAGCAAAGTACTCGAAGAACTTGAGCAGTCGAGTTTTATCACCTCCTACTATCCGTTCGGCAAGGTCAAAAAGGACATGCTTTACCGCCTGACGGACGAGTATTCGCTTTTTTACCTCCAATTTATCGAAAACAAAGTCCACGAAGGCAGCGGAACCTGGCAGTACCTTAGCCAAACACAGACGTACAAAACCTGGAGCGGCTACGCTTTTGAAACCATTTGCCTCAAACACGTCCCGCAAATCAAAAAAGCGATGAGCATCGGCGGGGTCTATTCGCTCTCGTCCACGTTTTACAAAAAAGCCACCGCCGAACGGCGCGGGGCGCAAATTGACCTGCTCCTCGACCGTGCGGACAACATTATTAACGTCTTCGAAATAAAATTCAACAACGGCGAAATCACCCTGACCAAAGAACAATCGGAGACGCTGCGCCGCAAACTTTGGACCTTTGCCGAAGTCACCAAAACCAAAAAGCGCCTCAGCCTCGTCCTCGTCACCACCTACGGTTTGAACCGGAACATCCACAGTTCGGGATTGGTGGAAACGGTTTTGACGTTGGATGATTTGTTTTGGGATTGAGGTTTTTTACATTCCCTTTACAAGCTTTTACAAGCAAATGCAGGCCTCGTTTGAAAAGCAGAGCGATCTTGCGGCTCATTTTATTGGCAAAAAAAAACGGCTCACATGAACATGAAACATTACCTTTTCCGCACACCCGTCTATGGGTTGTTGTTGTCACTTTCGTGGCTTTCTTCCTGCAATGGCCAGGAAAAAGCCAATGTGTTCAAATCCCCACATGCTTCCAAACCCATCCCAACCGTCATAAAAAACTTTAAGGCGGTTGCTTTAGCCCCCGATTTTGACACGACCCTCGTCAGTCAATATATCCGAAGCATTTTTCAGGACTCGAAAGGGAATTTATGGTTTGGTACCTTAGGCGAAGGCGTGGTGCGGTATGATGTAAAAACGTTGACTTACTTTTCCAATCCCGATGGTTTTGTCAACAACACGGTTTATGCTATCAATGAAGATAAAAATGGCCATCTTTGGTTTGGTACCGACCAGGGTGTCTATAAATACGATGGAAAAACCTTTAGAAATTATAGTCAAAAAGATGGCTTGAACCATATAGATATAAGCCGAAAAGGCATTCTTGTTGACAAATCGGGTACAATATGGGTCGGCACGCACGGGGGAGTTTACCGATATGCTCCCTGGGCAGATATGACGGGTACTCCATGCTTTTCACTATTCCCATTGCTCGCGTCCGTAAACATTGCAGGCATTATGGAAGACAACAATGGAAATATTTGGTTTGCCTCTTCAGACGAAGGTGTCTTTCGCTATGATGGAAAAACAATTGCCAATATTGGAGAAAAGGAGGGCTTAGGAGGTAATTATGCGGGCGGCATGGCACAGGATTCAGCCGGGAATATGTGGTTTGTTATGAAAACCGGTATTGGCAAATATGATGGAAAAACGCTAACGAAATACACCCCTGAAGACGGCTTGGGCGGGACTGAATTTTGGGGCATCTATATCGAACAATCGGGTATTATTTGGGTTACAGCACGAGGCAGCACCACCAGATTTGACCCTTCCGTTCCCTTGCCAAATCCAAAAGCATTTACCGTGTTTACACCTGCTGACGGGTTAAATTGCTGTGTGCAAAGTATGTATCAGGACAAGTCGGGAAACATGTGGTGGGGTGCAGGATCAGGTCTTTTTCGTTTTGACGGCACCCGGTTTTATCAGGTGAAGCAGCATGGCCCGTGGTAGTAAGTAGTGATGAGTTATAAACGATGAGTGATGAGTGTCATAAACCATTGATTATTACAAATTTGTGGCAAACCAAAACACGGTTTATTTCGTAACTATCCAGCCGCCTTTTTTGATTTATGATTTACGATTTACGATTTACGATTTGCGATTTATGATTTACGATTTGCGATTTATGATTTACGATTTACGATTTGCGATTTATGATTTACGATTCTTGCGGGCGGTGAGGACCTGAGCCCCCCCCTTGTCCTCAATCCAGCCACCCGATAACGCCCTCATTCACCCGCCAGTGCAGGTTGCGATCCACTGCATTCACCGTGCCGTCTAAGTTAAAGTCGGCGGTGGCGTTGAGGTAGTGGAAGGCTGCGCCGTTTTGCAGGCGCCAGTGGGCGGTGCGGTCGGTCAGGTTTACGGAGCCGTCGCGGTTGGCATCGCCGGAGTACATGCCGTAGGTACCGGGTTCCAGCAGGCGCAGGGGGGCGGTACCGTACAGCGAGACGCTGTTGTTGGTGAAGTCCAAGGGGGTGGCAGTGGCCGTAAGCGCCTGCGCGTTGGCTGTCCGGAAACCGAGGTGGTTGCGGTGGCGCAGCGCAACGTAGTACTGGTCGGGCGGGGCCTGCCTGAAATAAAGGGGCGATGTGCCGTCCACCTCCACCACATCGCCGTCGCGCTGCACCAAAGCGGCGCGGGTATAAAGCACCGTGGCGGGGGCGTTTTTGCTGCGCAGCTCCACCAGCATCCAATCCACGATGGCGTTGTTGCCGGTCGTGTTCCACAGGGTCGGCGAGACCGTTTCGCCGCCGCCGCCGTTCTGATGGGTCAGCCCCAAAGCCGTGTAAGGTTCTCCGGAAGGCAGTAGAGCGAGGCTGCGCAGGCCATCTGCCATCAGGTGGGTGGCGGGGTTATAGCTGCCCTGCAAGAACACCTTAATGGCCAGGCGCACCCCTTTGGTATCCGCAATGGCATATTGCTGGCCAAACTGAAAAGAAAGGTTGGTATTAAACGTCAGGGAACGGCCCGCAATCGCATCCCCCTGCGGGTCGGCGGTGGACCAGTTGGCCAGGTCGCTGCCCGCATTGCGGCGCATCAGGATAAAAGAAGCCGGCGGGTCGGGCGCATAAACGCCCCGCCCCGGCGTGACCACCATACTGGTCGGCAGGTTGTTGGTGCCGTAGTTGCGGACAATCCAGTAGCCATCGGAAGTCAGTTGTCGGGCGGGATTGGGTACTTCATTGGGCGCGCGGTTGAGGCGCGTGACCACCACTTCGCCGTTGGGGTGTACCGATGGGAAGCCGAGTTGTATGCCTGTGCCGGGAAACGTCGCCGTACCCGTCGCAGTCACCTGCACCCGTGCGGCGGTTCCTTTGGCAAAAGGCCCGCCCGACGCACTTCGCACCGCGCTGCCGCTCAAAGCCGCGTGCCGCACTCCGGCGCGGTCAAGCACCGGGCCGGTGGCCTCATTGAACTGGTAATAGGAAATCAGGTTGGGCAGGGTGGTCGGGTCTTTGGTCAGGTGCATCATCTCACGGATTTGCGCCTGCGTCAGGGCCGTATTGAACACGCACACTTCATCCATTTGGCCCTTCATGTAGCGCCCGCCCCAGCCCCGGTAATTGCCGAGGCGACAAGTGCCGTCAAAATGCACCGCAGGAGCCGTAAAATTGTGGGTAGCGCCTGTACCATTCACGTAGAGGGTAACGCCTGTGGGAGTCATCACCATCGCCACGTGTGCCCATTCGTCTGTGGGTACTACCGGGCCGCCGTCCCAGCCCCAGGACCCGTTGGGCCAGTGGTAGCCCAATTTATTGTTGTTCGGGCGGAAGTTGAAGCCGGCCACATTGGTGCCGTCGTGGATCCAGATGCCGCTGTATTCCGGCTGGATGCCTTCTATTTTTATCCAGGCCGTCACGGTGAGGGTATTGGTGGTCAGGTTCAGGGCAGGCAGGCTGACATGGCCTTCGTCGAGGTTGCCGCCGAGGCTGACCAAATTGCCCGGTATGGTGTCGGCCTGACATTCGTTGCCCACCTGAATGGTCAGGGATTTAGTGTATGTGCCGTTCAGGGTCATGGTTGCCGTGTAGGTGCCTGTGTTGCCAAATACCACTTTGGGATTGCGCACCGAGGTGGCACTCACATAGGCGGGGGCGGGCGAAAAACTCCAGCTCCACGAGGCCCCGCTGTGGTTCACCACCGAGTAATCGTCGAAATACACCGTGTCCCGAACGCAGCGAGGGGCTAAGTCGCTGGCAATGGGCTGCACAATCACGGCAGAAGGCTCGAACAAAGGCGCTTCCCACACGCCGAAGCCCCAACAGCCGTTGCGCAGTTTGCCGTCGCGGTAAAACGGCTTCAGGCGATTGGTTTCGGCGGAAAGGGGCAGGCCCGTGCTGTAGGGCTGCCAATCGCTGTGGGTATTGTTCCGGTAGAATACGGCCCCGTCGCAGCCGAGATACACCCCGCCGTCGGTGCCGTGCTGGGCCATGATGTCCGTCACGCGGATGTTGTTCAGCAGGGCAGTGGTGAGGTTAACCCAGGAGCTTCCGCCGTCGGTGCTTTTATACACCTTTTTGCCATTGTCGCCGTAGGTAACTGCCACCCAGAGTACGTTGGGATCGGTGGCGCTGACGGCCATTTTTACCCGGTCGTTGTTGTTGGGCAGCGGAAGCGGCGTGAGTTGCGTCCAGGAGACCCCGCCATTGGTGGTTTTCCACATAGCGTCGTCGGTGCCATCCCATTGGGAGCAATACATCCTATCGGGGTTGGCGCGACAGACTTCTATTTCAAACACTTCTTTATCGGCCGCCCCCGGAAAGGCGTACAAGACCTGAAAAGAAGCGCCGCCATCGGTACTTTTCCATATTTTGTTTTCATTGCCGAGATAGACGGTATTCCAGCAGCGCGGGTCCCAGGTCATTTCCGAATTGGCGTAATACGCATAACTCTCATTGGGAAAAAGTCCCACGGAAAATCCGGTCACATTGTTGCCAAAGCCCGGCACAACGCGATAGCCGCCAATGTCTGAAAAATAGGTTTTGCGGTTCTCTCCGGGGTTTACATAGCCAGTGGGCGATTCGGCCCCGCCCATGCGGTAGAACTGACCGGCGGGAAAACTCTGGTGCCAGGCCATATTGCCGTTGTGGTAGCGTCCGCCCACCAAGACATCTTCGTTCCAGCCGGCATCGAAGCCCCACAGGTCGGCCCCCGAAATTCCGTTCATGCGGGCCACGATGCTGCCGCCAAAATCGGTGGAGTAATTGAGTCCACCGTCGGACGCAATCCACAGGTCGCTGCCGGAAGCCCGCAGCGCCTGAATATCGGGATGGCTCCAGCTCAGGGAGCCGACGTAGCCACCCAAACCCGTCCAAGTGGCCCCGCCGTCGGCACTTTTAAACCACGAGGTGCCGCCTGCGATCAACTGGTTTTCGTTGGCCGGGTTGACAATAATTGCCATGTCGTAGAAGCCCTGATTGAAGCCCCGCAGGCCGTCGTTGGCCATGAGGTTGGTATGACCCGGTATCACATAAGCCACCGGGCTGTTGCCCACACTGCCTGCGGGATTGGTGTTGGTCCAGGTGGCCCCGTTGTCGGCGCTGACAAATACGCCGATGTAGCCATATAAATTGGCTCCTTCGCCACAAAGGTACGCGTAGAGTTTGGAGGCGTTGGAGGGGCAGACGGCCAAGTGCGCTCCCGTGACGGACTCTCCTGCGGCAGGTGTCCACCAGCCGGTACCGCTGGTGCCGAAAGTGGTGCCGCCGTTGGTACTGACCATGAAATTGGAACTGCTGCCGTTGTCGCGGATGGCATAGGCCCGCGAAGGGTCTCCTACCTTAAACTTGACTGCCCAGGTCTCGTTGGTGAACAGTTTCGACCATGAAGTGCCGCTGTTGGCGGTGCGGAGCAGTCCTTTGTTGCTGGCGGCCAATACGATTTTCGGGTCGTTGCTCTTGAAGGCAATTTCGTGTACCTGTAGTCCGCTTTCGGCGTAGGCAGTCGTCCAGGTAAGGCCACCGTTCACCGTTTTGATGATTTTTCCGTTGGTAGCCGCATACACGGTATCGGGGCTGAGGGGGTGTATTTTCACCGCCGTAAACCCGTCGTGTAGCACATTGGTGGTCAGCAGCGTCCAATTGAGACCCTTGTCGGTGGTTTTCCAGATACCGCCCGATTCGCCCCCTGCATAGAGGATGTTGGCATTGGCGGGAGCAATATCGAAGCTGTAAATATTGGTTTGCCACGTCACTTCCGGGCTGCCGTCGGTGTCGTACGTGCGTTTAGGCCCCACAAAAGTCCAGGGCAGACTTCCGCCCCGTTCCTGTATGCTCTGCCGCAGTTGTCGCAGTTGGTACTCCGTCTTTTCTAAGGTTTCCGGCTCCGGAAAACGCAGGCTGCCATCGGTGCGGGCAAAAGTGCGCACCCAGTGCATCCAGCGTTTGTAGTACTGGGTATAGTCGTTTTTCTGATACGGGTGGTTTTTGTAGTAGGCTTTGTAAGCATTTTGCACGGCTCCCGCGTCCGGCGTGTCCTGTGCCAGCAGGAGCATCCAGCCCGGCGCGTCGGGGCCGATATAGGGAAGGGTGGGTTTTTTCTGGGCAGTCAGCCGCACAGAGCAAAGCAGGATCAGTAAGAGAAGAGAGATGATGCGTAGCATAAAAACGGAAGTACTTGAAAGGGGGCAAAGGTAAGAAAAGTTTTCCTCCAACCCAAAGCCTGCGGTGTGGGTGTTGCCGGAGGAAAAATAAAAACATTTTCCGCCCTTTGAAACCGGGTAGGCAGCCTGTTTTTTCAAGCATTTTTTTGCAAAAATGCATAGAAAGATCGTATATTTGCACCCTGTAACAATCGTACAGTGAACTGCTATGGGAAACCTGACCTACGAACAAATAATGGCGCTTTTCGAGCAGACGAGTAAACAGTCTGCCGAAACAGACAAGCAAATCAAAGCCCTTTCTGCTTCCTCTGCCGAAACGGACAAGCAAATCAAAGCCCTGTCCGCTTCCTCTGCCGAAACGGACAAGCAAATCAAAGCCCTGTCCGCTTCCTCTGCCGAAACGGACAAGCAAATCAAAGCCCTTTCTGCATCCTCTGCCGAAACGGACAAGCAAATCAAAGCCCTTTCTGCTTCCTCTGCCGAAACAGACAGAATCGTGAAGGCCGTTTCGAAACAGGTGGCGGGCATCAGCGATGCCCAGGGCGATTTTGCCGAGCATCAGGTGCGCCCCAAAGTCCTCCAACTCTTTCAGGAACGCGGTATTGACCTCAACGAAAGTGTGTTTGACGTGTCAGTGCGTCGGGACGGCAAACCATACGTGCAAGTAGATATGTTATTGATCAACAGCATTTATTCGGTGGCCGTAGAAGTCAAATACCGATTGCGAACACAGGATGTGGATGAACACGCCACTCGTTTGGCCCTTTTGCAAAAACATCCGATTCACAGCGTCAAGGGTACCACGATGTACGGCGCAGTAGCGGGCATGATTGTCAGCGACGATGTAGCCCGCTATGCGGAACAAAAGGGCATGTTTGTTTTGGTACCCAGTGGAGACACTGTGGAGGTGGCCAACCCAAAGGATTTTGAGCCTGCGGTGTGGGCATTGCCGGAGGAAAAATAAAAATGTCGGAGACTTCAATTTTTTGAAATATCTTTGCAGGGAAAATTTACCACTATGCACGCTGCAAAGCAGGAAAAAGAGGAAGCGCATATCCGGAATGCTTAATTTTTCCCAAAAACTTCAAGCCTGGTCTGACGCACATCCGCGCAATATGCCCTGGAAGGGCGAAAAAGATCCCTATAAAATATGGCTCTCCGAAATTATCCTGCAACAAACACGGGTAGAACAGGGATGGGCCTACTACGAGCGGTTTATTCAGCATTACCCGACCGTACAGCATTTGGCTGATGCGCCGGAAGCCGCCGTTCTAAAAGATTGGGAGGGCTTGGGCTATTACAGCCGCGCCCGCAATTTGCACGCTACAGCCCGCCACATAGCCAATGCTTTGGGTGGAGCATTTCCGGATACTTACGAAGGTATTTTGGCGCTTAAAGGGGTCGGCCCTTACACAGCCGCCGCCATTGCTTCTTTTGCCTACAATCTTCCCTATCCGGTTTTGGATGGCAATGTATATCGCATTTTATCCCGTCTTTTCGGCATAGAAATGCCCATAGATACCCCTGCTGCCAGGCGTATTTTCGAACAGAAAGCAGCCGATTTACTAGATCGGACACAGCCGGGGCTGCATAATCAGGCCATGATGGACTTTGGTGCCACCCATTGCCTGCCCGTCCGCCCCCTGTGCGACACTTGCCCCTTTCATGCCGATTGCATGGCCGTTCACACAGGCCGGGTGTCCGAATTGCCAGTCAAATCCAAAAACATTGTCAAAAAAGAGCGCTTTTTTTTGTACATTGTGTTGAAACAGGGAGAGCAGACGTGGATACAACAGCGCACCACGCAGGACATCTGGCAACAACTGTACGAGTTTCCCTTAATAGAACTGTCGGCCTTGCCTGCCACGCGGGCAGAAGCCACAGAATACCTGCACCGCCACTGGCCGGAATGGGCTGCGGTGGCGACTCAATTTGAACTGAAGGGGGGATCAAAAACCTGCCGCCAGACCCTGACGCACCGTTATGTAAATGCAGTATTTTTGACACTCGAAGCCCCTACTGATATTTCAGTAAATATTTTCAAAAATTCAGTATTTTTGCACGTAAACCCCGTTTTATGGGAAGATTTTAAGCAAAATTATCCAAAACCGTTGATCATTAATTTGTTCCTTTCAGATACTTTACCTACCTTTGCATTCTGAAAATTTTTAATTTCACCCTTAACATACAAACCGCTTTTAAAGATGATCAACAAGGTAACTCTGATCGGTAATCTCGGTGGAGACCCGGAAATCCGTCACTTAGACAATGGTGTATTGGTTGGCCGCTTTTCGCTTGCCACCAACGAAAACTACAAAGACAAAGAAGGCAACTGGCAAAAGCTGACTGAATGGCACAACATTGTGGTCTGGCGCGATTTGGCCGACCGTGCCGAAAAGCAGCTGAAAAAAGGCATGACTGTTTATGTAGAGGGAAAAATCAGTTACCGCAAATACACAGGGCAGGACGGAGTGGAACGCACTTCTGCCGACATTGTGGCGGCTACCATGCGGCTTTTAGAGAAGCCTGCAAATACCAATGAATCGAGATTCCCTGCTTCAGACTCCCCCTATGCCAATACAGGCGGCGGTGCCCACAATGCAGCGCCTGCGTCGGCGCACGTGTCTTCCATGCCGGATACACCGCCGCCGCCGGAGACAGGAGACGATCTGCCCTTCTAAAGGAGAGAGGAAATGTCAAATGTGATATTTTGGATTGAACAATAAAGCAAAGTATTGGTTAGCAATATTTTGTAAACATGGGTTATTTTATTTGCATCGTGCTGTTGTGGTGGATTGCGATAGCCGAACGCGCTTTTGTCACTGCCACACCCGCCCATTTAGATACGCTTCGCCAAAGCACAGATGCTTCGGCGAAGCGTGCTACTTTATTGCTGCAACGCCTGCGTTCCTCTATGTCGGCCCTGTTGCTGGCACGGTTGGCCCTTCAAATTGGCATAGTAGTATTTGCGACATCGGCTCTTATGCACACCACTGTCGGGCAGGACATACTGTTACAGTGGGGTATGCCGTTCTTTCTATACAGGCCCTTAGTCTTTCTGTTTATCATAGTATGCAGTGCGTTTGCTTTTTGGATTGTTGGCAAAGCGGACGCTTATTTTGAGTTTCCGCCAGTCAGTCCTTTCCTGCTAAGACGGATGAGTAATTTTGTAAGCTTTTGGAAAGGTATTTTCCGGCCTTTTCTGGCCAAAGAACCTCCTGTCCCGGAGGCGGTGGTAGCAGCCGAACAGGCACCTGCTTCCACCTCTGCACCCGACACGCCTTTGTCGGAAGGCAAACGGGAAATCGAGCTGCTGCGCAGCATTGTCAAATTTGGAGATGTGACAGTGAAAAAGATCATGCAGCCGCGTGCCAAAATGGTGGCTCTCGATTTTCGATCCAATTACGGGGAAGTATTGGAAATGGTGCGGACTTCGGGTTTTTCGCGCCTGCCGGTTTTCGACGACGATTTGGACAATATTACCGGGATTTTATACGTGAAAGATTTAGTGGGGTACCTTGCCAAAGAAGCGGATTTTGAATGGCAGGCCCTGATGCACACTGATGTGCTTTTGGTACCGGAGTCGAAGCCTGCTTCGGAATTACTGGAAGAATTTAAAGAAAAAAAACTTCACATTGCCATTGTAATAGATGAATATGGCGGCACTTCGGGCATTGTGACCTTAGAGGATATTTTGGAGGAGGTTACCGGAGAAATACGGGACGAATTTGACGAAGAACACGAAGTAGGTTATCGAAAATTGGACCGCTCCACTTATCTGTTTGAGGGGCAGACCCTGTTGGAAGATGTATGCCGCATCACCGGCCTGCCGCAGAATATTTTTGAGGAAGTCCGGGCCAATGCCGACACCCTCGCGGGATTGGTATTGGAGTTGAAAGGGGATATTCCGAAAACTTCTGAACAAATGGAGTGGGAAGGGTTTGAACTGACGGTAATAGCGGCGGATAAAAGGCGCGTCAAACAAATCCGCCTGAAACTGCCCGATACGTTTATTGACAAAACGGAGGCTTCCGATGCCCCGCACTCTTAATTTTAATATCTTGTTTTATCATGTACAAACACCTCCTCCTGTTCTTCGTTGTCCTTTTCTTCGGGGCCTGCTCCACCACCAAGACTTCCTATACGAGAGCCGATCTTAAACACGCTAGGAGCCTGCTGGCCACCACACCCATTGTGGATACCCATATTGATTTTCCCTGGCACTTAGTAGAACGCAAAAAGTGGTACAAACCCGGATATACGGCCTGGTCTTTGAATAATCCGGAAGGCGATTTCGACTATCAACGGGCAAAAAAGGGCGGCCTATACGGCGCATTTATGTCCATTTATATTCCCTCCAAGTTCCAGCAGGAAAAAGGCCGCTGCAAACAGGTGGCGGATTCTCTTATCAACATGGTACACGCGGTCGCCAAAGATTATCCGGCGCAATTTGCGTTGGCAATGCGGGCCGAAGACGTGGAAAAAAATTTTAAAAAAGGCATCATCTCCCTGCCTATGGGCATGGAAAACGGTGCTCCCATCGAGCAATTGTCGGATGTGGCGTACTTTCATCAGCGCGGCATCCGGTATGTAACCCTCACCCACTCGCGCGATAATCAAATCAGCGATTCTTCGTATGATACCCTGCATACCCACGGCGGTTTGAGCGACTACGGGCGTGCCGTAGTGCGCGAAATGAACAAAGTCGGGATCATGGTGGATGTGAGCCACCTGTCCGATGCAGCCATTGAGGATGTACTGGAAGTAGCCAAAAAGCCGCTGGTAGCCTCCCACTCTGCCTGTCGCCATTTCACTCCGGGTTTTCAGCGCAATTTATCGGATAGTTTAGTGAAAAAGGTGGCTGCTACAGGCGGTGTGATTCAGGTGCCTTTCAGCATGTACTTTTTGGATGGTAAAAGCCGCGATGCCTGGAAAAAAGCAGAAGGCCAGATGCCGAAACAAGTGGGAGATTTTGGCCCAAAACCCAAAGAGTACATGAAAGACTATGCCAAACGCACCGGCGAACCGGTTTTTCTTTCGGTGAAAGAGGTGGCCAACCACATAGACCGCATTGTACGCCTGGCAGGTGTGGATCATGCGGGATTCGGCAGCGATTTCGACGGCGTGGGCATCGCCCTGCCGCCCGATCTGGCAGATGTGAGTATGTATCCCAACCTGATTGCTGAATTGCTGCACCGGGGATACTCGGAAGAAGATGTGCGCAAAATTTGCTACAAAAACCTCATTCGGGTGTGGAAAGCCAATGAGTAGGGTTTGAAGGGCCGGATAAAAAGACAGCTACTCCCAAAAAGTTTCTTCGATGCGTTCCACAAAAGGCAGGGAAGCAAGGCGGTACAGGGTACGGCGAAAATGCGGCTGTCGGGTGGAACCTATCACTAACCATTGGGCGGTTGTGCAACCCACGCGACCGCTGCCACCGCTTTTTTGTGCAGTGGTGTCTATTTTTTGCACTGCTTTCCATTTGTCGGGGTCTTGTGGAATACAAAATTCGTAATTGCCAGTCACGCCGCTGCCAGACCAACCGTCGGCATCGTAGCGACTGAGGTCCATCCTGATTTTCTTCCACACTTCCCCGTCTTCCGAAGTGGTGCGGCGTTGGCACTGGCTCTGAAAAACGACCACGCCAAGCGCGGCGACAAGAAAACAGGTAAGAGGGAAGCGCTTTAATGGTTGATACGTTGTAAACATCGGGGCATGCGTGTTATAAATCATTGGTTATGATGTTTTTGTAATCAGTCAGCAAACATTTAATGCCCTGTATCTGCTTACCGGAAAGTACTTATTGTGAAAGTAACGGGAAGCAGTCATTCCAAATTTACCGGATAAGGCCCTCGATGATTTGCTGGGGGCCGCGCAGCGGCACCTGCACACTCCACGAAATCCATTGCCAGTAATTGCCGCCACAAAACAGCCCGGAACTACTGGTGCCGCCGCTGCGCGTACAGTATTGTTGCTTCAGGAAAGGGGCATTGACCAAAGGGAAATAAACCTCAAAAATGCCTTTTCCAAATTCCAACAGCAGACCGCCGCTCCACAGCAGTTGCTCGTCGCGCTTGCGGTCGGTTCCCAACGGTGTGGCATCGTCGTAGTAGCCGAGATCAAAATAAGGTTTCAGGGGCAGGCCGAAAGGCAGGCGGCGCGGCAAGTCGGCCCGCAGGTTAAGGGCCAAAATGAAGTTATTGCTGTTGCCGATCACCCCGGCATAGGGCGCACCGAAAGCGCCTTTGAATCCGCCTTCCGTCATACTGACCTGTCTGGATAAAAACCCTTCTGTGTCGGTACGCCCAAAAAACACCTGATCGAACCGGTAATCGTTGAAGCCCTGTGGGTTGAGGGCAAAAGAAGCGCGGGCCAGGTCGTTGGAAACGGCTCCCCGACGGCGCTGTGTATTTTGCAGGAAATAGCCGCCAAAAAAGCGCGCCCTGATGGAACGTCCGGGTTTGAAATAAAAGTCTTGTACCCATTCCAGCGAACTGCGCACATAGCGGGCCGACTCATCGAAGGGGTCTTTATACTGCTGCCATTCCAAGCCGATGCGATAGCGGAAAGGGTTGACCAGCTTTTTCTGCACCCCTTCATAGACCAGATCGCGGATCACAGAGCGTTTGTTGCGCGTGCCGGTGAAAATGTCGTCTTCAAAAACGGCTTCCTCGCGCCACAGGCGGATGCCCCGGAATTGCAGGGCGTGGCGGAAGGTCTGGCTTTGCTCCGGCAATTCCACGCGTACCGAAGGCGTGAGGCGCATATAGCGGGCATGAAAGTCCAAAGTCTCGTTGTAATCGAAATGGGCAGACTTGAAATTCAGGCCAAAGGTCGCCTTTGAGGTAAAAGGCAGGCGAAAACTATGCAGGCGCACATCCGCCAATCCTGTCCAGCTTTTGGAGCCAAAGGCAAAACCCGGTGCCAAATAATATTGTATGCGGGGCGTGGGCAGGGGGGGATTATACAGCAGCAAGCCCACCTGTGCCTGATCGTAGGCATTCCAGCCCGCCCAGGGTAATGCGCCGATGGTGGTGCGGTTGTGGTTGGGTACACCGGCCAGCATACGCACGGCCAGTGGCTCGAAGCCGGGCAGGAGGCCGGAGGTGCGGCGGTAATTGTTTTTGCGCTGTACGTCCAAAGTGAGGCGGTCGTAGTCCAGCACAAAAGCATCCACATCGGCAGGAGCGTTCATGTCAATGACACGGCGGGCCGCCTGTGGCGGAAACCACTCGGTTTTGACAACTTCTCCCTTGCGCAAAGCGCTGATTGGAAGAGGGCTGTTGCTGCCCCGGTTTTCTACATGCAATTGCCACTTGTCAGCCTGTGCAGGGTCTTTTTTGACCGAAGTCAATCTGAAGTCTGCCTGCCCACGGGTGTTCATGGCCGTAATGAACCAGGGAGCATCTAAGCCCGCCTCAAACCAGGCACCATAGACATCTTCGGGGTAGGGATGCCGAAACTGCCATTTTTCAAAATAATGCTGCATGGCTTTGTCAAACTGCGCGGTACCTGCCGACTTTTCCAACCAACGCAAGTGCCAGGCGGGCTTCATGTAGGTCTGTACACCATAGGCCAGTGGAGCAAAATGCGCCGAATGGGTATTCGGAGGAGTGCTGACATGTTCGCGGGCCAGCAACAGTTGTGCCAGCTCCCCTGTCTGGCCATTTTTTTGCGGATTGAACAGCCATTTAGGGAACATATCGTCTAATGTCCCGGTTTTATAATAACGGCGCATGTAGCGGTCTTCGTAATAAGAATTGAAGCCCTCGTCCTGAAAAGGATGTATGCGTTCATTGCTTGCCAAAAGACCGTAAAACCAGTTGTGGCCCACCTCATGCGTAATGACCTCGTCTAATGATTTGGCATTGCCGGAATTGCCAATGACCGTAATCATGGGATATTCCATGCCGCCGCCTGCACTCAGAGCGCTGTGTACCGCAGTGGCATGGGGCCAGGGATAGGGGCCGACGTGTTCAGAATAGAATTCCACCGCCCGACGCACATAAAAAGCACCTTTTTTCCACAACTCCGCCTCTTCTTTGGTGAACATGGCCCAACAGTCCACTGTGCGGCCGTTGGCTAAGCGTGCGGTGTCTTTCAGCACAAAAAAGCGTTTGTCGGCGAACCACGCAAAATCGTGTACGTTTTCGGCGGTATAGCGAATGGTTTTCAGCACAGCAGCAGAAGGCGGAAAGCTGTCTTTTTTATACCCTGCATTTTGAGCCGGCTGCCGCCGCGATGCTTCTTCTTTTTCTTTTAAAAAAGCCACTTCGGAAGGGGTTTGCAAACTACCAGTAGCCCCGACCACATAGTTTTCGGGCAGGGTCAGGGTGACATCATAGTTGCCAAATTCCGAATAAAACTCGCCCTGATCCAGATATGGCATGGGATGCCAGCCTTTGCGGTCATAAACAGCCAGTTTGGGGTACCACTGGGTGATCTGATAGGAAGTACCCACATGGCCTAAGCGCGAAAAGGAGGCCGGAATTTTGAGCCAGAAGGGTGTGGTGATATGTACCTGCGCTCCCGGCAGCAGCGGAGCAGCCAGGGCAAGCGTGGCCATATCCACGTGGTCGGGATGGTACTTCAGGGACAGGTGCCGGCCCTCCGACTGAAAATCGAGGTTTTTGTAATAGCCTGATTCTGCATCGTCCGAAAAATAAAAACGGCTGCTCCCCTGCCGCAGTTTTTGATCGGCAAAAGCAGTGCGGCGATTTTTGAAAGCATTGGCCCACAGGTGTATCCAAATTTCGCGCAGGGTATCGGGCGACCGGTTGATATAGGTCATTTCGACCGCACCTTGCAGTACATGGGCTTTGTCGTCCAATGTGACCACGATGCGATAGTCCACCTGCTGTTGGAAATACGGCTTTTGTGCATTCAGCAACACAGGCAGGCAGAGAAACAGAAGGGAAAGGCGCATTTTTGTATAAAAAAATTTGTTAATTTGTTAATTTGTTAATTTGTTAATAATATGATTATCAGACATTTATATTGAAAGAACACGAATTAACAGCAATGCTCGCTTTGAGGTGGGAGTACATGACGAAGTCGGGGCAAGTACAGCCGAACCCCGTTTGGCTCTCTTTATAACGGGCATTTTGCGCGTCGAACGGGGTTCGATGATACGGGAGTGTCCCATTTTTGTCATGCTGCGACAGTTCAACAAGGCTAAGCGATCAGCGCCGCTGCATTGGTAGCATTGTCGGCCAACTTAGAGCGGATGAAACCGTTGATTACCGAAAGGCTGGCATCAAAATTTTCGTTGTTGTTCACAACAATGTCAGCCGAATCGCGGTAAGGCTCAATGAAACGCTCGTAAGCCGGGAGGACATGGTTTTCGTAGCGATACAGCACGTCGCTGACGGGATAATTGCGTTCCACCTGGTCGCGTTTGATGCGCCGGATGATTTTCAGGTTTTCTTTAGCGTTGATGAAAACACGCAAATCGAAGAGGCGAAATATTTTTTTATAATGAAAAACAAAAAGCCCCTCCACAATTAATACCGGAGCCGGATGAAAAACGCGGGTTTTGGCAGTGGCCAAATCGTTGTTAAACACATATTCCTGACGGGTAACGGATTGGCCTTCAATGAGTTGCTGAAGGTCGAGCAGCAAAGATTTTTTGTCAACAGATTTGGGTAAATCGAAGTTGGCGATACCCTGGCCGTCTTTTTTTTGCTTTTCGCGTGGAAAATAGTAGTCGTCCTGCGAAACAATACATACTTCTCCTTCCAAAAAATCTTCTCTGATACGACGGATAAAGCTGGTTTTCCCGCTGCCACTGCCCCCACAGATGCCAATGATGTAGGGTTGCTCAAATTCTGCTGTATCCGACACAGGTGCCGAATGGTGGACACTTAAATGGCTCATTTTGTGGATGGTCTGAAATTTGGCTGCAAAAGTAGGGTATTTTTTGTAAGCATGACGGGTTTTTGTGGAATTTTCGCATCGTCTTTGCACAGCACGGCCCGCAGCGCATGATGCCTTCATAATAAATAATCTGTCTGCTATGCTCTGCGAAAAAGCAGAGTGTTGTATCTTAGCTGCTGCATTCTTTTTTCATTTATCAACCGACACAGGTTTGTACACACTTGACACCACTCAAAAAATCCCGGCAGATATAGAGGCCGTCTGGGATTTTATGTCCTCACCGGCCAATCTCAAACACATTACGCCGGACTATATGGGTTTTGATATTCTCACACCCGATCTACCCGAAAAAATGTATCCCGGCATGATCATCGCCTATCATGTGACCCCCCTTTTTGGCATCAAAATGAAATGGGTGACAGAAATTACCCACGTGTCCGAACACCGCTATTTTGTGGATGAGCAGCGGATCGGACCCTACCGGATGTGGCACCACGAGCACCACATAGAAAAAATACCCGGTGGCGTATTGATGCACGACCGGGTAAGTTACCAGCCTCCTTTCGGGATTCTGGGAGATTTTGCACAGACCCTTTTCATTAAGCGGCAACTGGCACAAATTTTTGACTACCGCACCCGCAAAATAGGGGAGCGATTTGGGATGTTTACACAAACATATCTGCGTCCGAGTGAATGACTAAAATCGGTACATCGCCGCTGTGGAGCGCCTGGCGCGTAACACTGTTGTGCAGCAGGTCTTTCCAGGCTGTACGCTGGTGGGTCACAAACACCATAAGTTCTATCCGGTGGTGGAAAGCATACTCGCGCAGCGCCTGCATGACGCTGCTGTCGCCGGGTATAGAAGCAAAAATGAAGGGCTGGTCTTTATTGGCATCGCGGTAATTGAGTTCGAAAAGCTGCTTTTGTTTTTCCACTTCCTGTTCGCTGGGCTGCAACACGTGTACAAAATGCAGTTGGCTTTTGAAACGACGTGCCAGATCCACGGTCTGGCGGATGCGCAAATTGTCTAAGGAATCAAAACTACTGGCGTACATGATGGTTCTGAAACCGCGAAAAGCCGCACGCTGAGGAACAAACAGCACCGGACAGGAGGCGTGTTGAGATACTTCCGTACTTACGGAGCCAAACAGCTTTTCGCTCAGGGAAGCCCCTTTGCCTTTCATGCCCATGACGATGAGATCGCTTTTTCGGGAGTACTCTTCAATGACCTGATCCGGGAAGCCATACTCAATGACGGTAGTAAGCACCGGTTTGCCGGGTTCTGCTTTTCCGGGGCCTTCGACGTTGCCTTTCCATTCCACATCCAGCATTTTCAGGGTTTTGTGGGTAAAATCGTCCAGATCGCGTTGAAGGGTCTTTTTATATTGGGTGATGAAACCGGCAGGCGCGGCATATTGACCCTCAAATACCGTATCAATCACATTCAGCACCTGAATGGAGGAGCCTGTTTGTTCGGCCAACTGCCAGGCAAAATACAGGGCATTTTCGGCAATGTCGCTCAAATCCACCGGCACTAAAATAGTACTGAGGCGGTGCAGTTTGCTGTGCAGCAGATACCGATTCCCCAGCATATCTACAATGGCTTCCATTTCCGGAGGTGTTCCTTCTGCCATTAACATGCCATCCAATGCAAGCGCCGGGAATTGTCTGGCACCACTTGCTTCCAGCTGATGTGGCTCCGATATTTCGCTTAAGCGGTGTTGTACCGGAAATTTTTCCAAAGCCTGACGCACCCGTTCCGTCAGGTTTTTCATAGCGGTGTCCTGATGACCATAGATGCGAATATGTACTTTGCCCTCGTGGTCGGTCATTTCGGGGCGATTGGATTCGGAAACAGGTACTTGCATAAACAGAGATGAATGATGAATGATGAGTGATGAACGATGAGTGATGAACGATGAGTGCGATAAACCATGGATGATTAGAAACCTGTTCACGGGTTAGGATGACTCACCTACTCAGACCGGATGTAAAAGAGAGAATGTAAAAGAGAGAATGTAAAAGAGAAAAGTGGGTTATCGAATTTGGAGGTAGTGATCGCCCAGTATTTTAATCATATCGTGTACAGTAATAATGCCCGCCAGTTTGCCATGCTGATCGAGTATGGCGAGGGCGTGAAACTGGTTGGCACGGAACAGGCGTACTGCATCTTCGAGAGTGGCACGTTCATTTAAGGAGACTAAATGATGACGCTGAGTCATAACATCCTGCACCAGAACACTGTTCAGATAGCGATGTTCTTCGTGCTGCTCTGCCGGGGTGTCGTATATGCTGCGCAAAACCCGCATATAATCGGTGTAACTCAACATTCCCTTTAAAAAGCCGTCAGCACTGACTACCGGAATGTGGTGAAACCCGCCATCTTTAAAAATATCTGCCGCCTGTTGCATCGTATCACTTGGCAAAAGCGTAACAGGCTCTGCGGTCATGTAATCGCTGACAGGCGTATGTTTGTCCATCATGTCGGAGAAAGCATTTTAATACAGTACCCTGCACAGCATTAATTCCTGAACAGGGTACCTGAAAAAAACATGAGATTATATGATATGAAATTAGTGCGGCTGGTCGTATATGGAAGAAGGGTCAGCCAACTTTTCTTCTGAAAGGGCTTTCAAAATGTCGAAAGGTGTGATAATGCCGACCAACTCTCCGTCATCCACCACAGGCAGCGCATGGAAGCGATTCAGGTTAAAAATTTCCAAAGCCACGTTAATGCGGTCGGTAGATTCCAATTTGCCCAAGCGCGTCGTCATCAAATCACTGGCTTTGGTATTTTCCAAATGTGGTTCCAGAGCAGACTGATCGCCCTTATGCAACACCGATCCACCCATAAAATGGTCGAAATCTGTACGGCTGATCAATCCTACTATTTCCCGAAAATGGACGACCGGAAGGTGGTGGAAACGGTGGGTGTCAAAAATTTTCTTCACCGTCACCAGATTATCTTCCGGTGACACCGTTACCAATTTGTGGTGATCGGTCATTAAAGTGGAAACAGGTGCGAAAACATTCATAAATGAATTTTTTTAGTGTGGTAAAAGGAAAAATGATTTGTAATGAACCTTCTATGATCGTTTTTCGATACAAAGGTATTGCCCAAAACGAAAACCGGTAAATGACTGCTGTCAAGTTTTTACATGATTCGCATCAATACCATATTTCCGCCGGAACTGCCCTTAGAACGACAGACAGGGCAAAATACGTACCCCTGCGTATCCTGAAAGGCGCGCAAAAGTAGGCTTTTTTTATATGAAGCAGCGGTTTTTTGCCGAAATTCGGAAAATTTAACAAAAAGGAAATGCAGATTTTGTCTGCTACGCTGTCAGTGTTGCGACCGGCCTGCGTTCTTAGCCACCTCGGCATCGAAGTCAATGCCCTGCTGACGCAACAGCCGGCGCGTAATCACCCCGAAGGCAAAAAGATATAAAAAGCAGGCAGTAGCCATCAGATAAGAATGTTGTATGTTCCATACGTCTGCCAATTTGCCCTGTACCACCGGAATGATGGAGCCGCCGAGGATCATCATGATGAGCAGGGCTGATGCCTGATTGGTGAACTTTCCGAGACCTGCCGTACCCAACGAAAAAATGCAGGGCCACAAAACCGAGCAAAACAAACCGCCGGAAATGAGGGCAAAAAGGGCCACGCGCCCGCTGGTCAGCACCCCGATCACGCTCATCACAGCCCCCAGTGCCGTGAAAATCAGCAACAGGCGCACGGGTTCTTCCCGACTGGTAATATAGGCCAGAATCATGGCTGCCACACAAATCGCATACGGGAACAGGTCGGCCACATGACCGCTGTATAACATATTGACAAACAACACCAATCCAAAGGCTAAGAAAGGAACCACCCAGATCAATATGCGCTTAAGGGAAGGAGAAGGATTGAAATTGCCAATGGCCGCCGTCCAACGCCCGATCATCATACTGCCCCAGAACAGAGACACGTATTTGGATATTTCCGAAGAATCTAAGTTCTCCGTTTTTTTCAGATATTCTCCCAAATTAGAACCAATGGTTACCTCTACGCCCACATATACAAAAATGGCGAGCATCCCCAGAATGGCCTGCGGATACTGAAATACAGAAGTACGCTCTGCGGTCGCTGCGGGAGCAGAAAGAGCCGCATAAGCCAGATAGCCCAAAAGCACAACCACCATGATGCCAAAGGCCGTCACAATGCCCGTCTCGATGGTAGTCATCAAAGCAATAGCGATGCAAATGGCCGAAAAAACAACGGGCAATCCGATAATGCGGTTGTCCACCTTCACCTCTTCTTCATTGCGGATGCGCGGCAGTTTGGAAAAGCGGAAAAATGCAGCCATCAGCAGAAACAAAACACCCAGCATCAGGTACGGAATTTTTACGTCTTCAATGGAGGCATTGGCAGCCGCCTCCTTCGAAATGGAACCAAAAATGGCAAAAGAAACCAGTGCAGGGCCGATGGTACCCCCTACATTGTTAACTGCGCCGCCCAGATTGATGCGCTGCGCACCGGTTTCGGGTGGCCCTAATGCGATCATAAAGGGCTGGGTAGCCGTCTGTTGCAGCGAAAAACCAAGACCCACCGTAAACAAGCCTGCCAGCAGCAAAGGGTAAGACTGGCTTTCGGCAGCCGGATAGAACAACAGCGTACCTACTGCCGAAATCAGCAGGCCATATACAATGCCATTTTGATAACCGATGCGGTTTAAAATGTCTGTACCGCTTAGTTTTGAAAACAGCAGATAAAGCACCGACCCCGTAAAATAGGCCGCATAAAAGGCAAAATCTACCAGCTGGGCCTGTGTTTGTGTCAGTGCGAATTTTTCTTTAAAAAGGGGAATTAAAATGCCGTTGGAGGCCGCTACAAACGACCAGAAAAACCACACCGTCATTAAAGTATAGAGGGCAGACTGGTGGTTGGGGTTTTTGTCTTGATGTTGCATGATGTCAGTGCTTTTAAAATTCAGCGGCACAAACATACAGGCTTTTTTGCATTTTCAACAAAAATAGGCGTTCTTATACTTTTTTCCTGTTTTATATGCGCCATTTGGCACATGTGCAGTATTAGAAACCCTGCGCGACTTCGGTTTTTAAATGCGCTGTGTAACTGCCGATATAAAAGACATATTTTTGCCGTGTCAAAGCCCGTACAAAATACATACTTTTGCCGCTTCAACATCATGATACAACGTGAGCAAAAAATTTGAAATCTGCGCAGTGAATTACCCCTCCGTGGTAGCAGCCGTAGAAGCCGGAGCCGACCGCATAGAATTGTGCTGCGCTTTGGATGCCGGGGGCCTCACGCCTTCCGCAGCCCTGATCCGCAGCGCCTGCCAATTACCCATTGAAGTACACGTACTGATTCGTCCCCGCGAAGGCCATTTTGTGTATTCAGAAAGAGAAGCCGCCATCATGGAAGCAGACGTGGCCTTTTGCAGGGAAGTCGGCGCAGCGGGCGTAGTGGTTGGGGCCTTACAGGAAGACCACCGCCTGAATATGGCCGTTTTGAACCGACTAAAAAAGACAGCAGGCGATCTGCAGGTCACCTGCCACCGCGCCTTCGATTTCACCACTGATCCCCTCGATGCCTTAGAGACCCTGATAGCAGCGGGTTTTACCCGGGTGTTGAGTTCGGGTCAGGCCCCCGATGCCTACACCGGGCGACACGTGCTGCGGCATTTGGTGGAAAAAGCACAGGGACGCATTGCGGTCATGCCCGGAAGCGGCATTCATGCCGGTAATATCCGGGCCATTGCCGACACTACCGGAGCCAATGACTTTCACTTTACGGCTAAAAAGCGCGTAGAACCCGCCGCAGACGCACTGCCGGGCCTCGAAGCCGGTTATTGGGAAAGCGATGCAGCCCTGATTCGCGACATCATCCGCGCCTGCCACAACATTTAATCCCGAAATGGCAGCGGCTAAATGTTTTCTTTATATCTTTGCCGCTTTATCCTCGTTTATCAGTAAGTAATTGAGCAAATTTAGTTCAAATTATTTACAGTGTAACTGTTTGAAAATTAGCAATTTAACAATTAGAATATTTTATTATGCGATTTTCCTTTGTTTTTGCCTGCCTCATGCTGTGTTCCCAGATTGCCCGGCCGCAATCTTCTTATAAACAGCCCGCTGCCGACGTAACCGCCATGGTCACAGCGCGGCCCACGCCCTTTGTGTCTGTCAACCCGCAGGGAAGTGCTTTGCTGCTCACCGACTACAACCCCAATCCGGGCATTGCCACCCTGGCGCGTCCTTTTGTCAAACTGGGCGGTTTGCGTCTGGACCCGGTGCGCAACACCCGCCAGCGCATTACCGAATACGTGGGGGCCACCGTACAATGGCTTGCCACCGAAAAATCCCTGCCTGTGACCCTGCCTGCCTACGGACAAATGTCGGGCATACCCCTTTGGTCGCCCAACGGCGAAAAAATCGCTTTTGGAATGGATACGGATCAAGGGACAGAACTGTGGGTGGCAGATGCCCGTACCGGCAAATCGGCGCGGCTGGGCAACTTCCATATCAACGACGTTTTGGGAACGCCTTTCCAATGGATGAACGACAGCGAAAGGCTGTTTGTGCGCGCCATTGGGGCCAATCGGGGGATAGTTCCGCAACCTTCGCCCGTGCCTGTCGGCCCCAACACAGAAGAAACGGCCGGAAAAGTCTCGGCAGTGATGACCTATCAGGACCTCCTCAAAACAGAGTTTGACGAACGCCTGTTTGAATATCTGGCGACTTCGCAATTGATGAGCGTGAACGCCAAAACCGGAAAGGCAGTTGCCACAGGCGCGCCCGGCCTTGTGTTGAGTTACAACTGGTCGCCCGACGAACGCTATCTGTTGGTGACCCAGTTGCGTCGGCCTTTCAGCTATCGCGTGCAGTATAATTTGTTTGCCCGCAAAACTGAAATATGGAACGCAGCGGGCCAGGCAGTGCGCACCGTTGCCGAATATGGGGTAACAGACGAAATTCCCCGGCAGGGCGTGGTCAGTGGCCCGCGTGGGTTCGACTGGCAGGCCCTGCATCCGGCCCGCCTCCTTTGGATGGAAGCCTTAGACGGCGGCGACCCCAAACGCAAAGCCGATTTTCGGGATAAAGTCCTGTGGTTGGAAGCCCCTTTCACCGGCACGCCCACAGAATTGACCAAAACAAAATACCGCTGTCAGGGGTTTGAGTGGACGGCCATCCGCAATGTGGCTCTGCTGAGTGAATACGACCGCGACCGCCGCTGGACAGATGTATGGCGCTTCGATTTCACACAACCCGAACGCCGCGACACCATGTTCAGCCTGAGCATCAACGACGATTACCAGTCCCCCGGCGATCCTGTGTATCAACAGTTGCCCAATGGCGAATATGTGATTGCCCAGCAGGGCGACTGGATGTATTTTTCCACGCCCGGTGCCACCCCGGAAGGGTCTTTCCCGCGTTTAGACAGAATCAACCTGAAAACCCGCGCCAAAGAAACCCTTTTTAAAGCGGCCCCGAACACCTTCGAGGAATTTATCGCCTTTGCAGGCAACGATTATACCACCTTTATCACGCGCCACCAAAGTAAAAGCGAACCACCTAATTTTTTCCAGCACCGCATGACCGACGGTACGCGTCGCCCCCTCACGCGCTTCGCAGACCCGGCCCCCCAGATGACCGGTGTGCAAAAGCGCCTGGTAAAATACAAACGCAAGGACAGCACGCCCCTTTCCGGCACGCTTTATCTGCCCGCCTCCTACAAGCCGGGCGACAAACTGCCCCTGTTTATGTGGGCTTACCCCCTCGAATATTCCGATGCAGCCACCGCCGGACAAGTGCGCGGATCGGACAATACCTTTACCTTTTATCGGAACGACTCGCCCCTGTTCTTCGTCACACAGGGCTACGCCGTACTCATGGATGCCACAGTACCGGTGGTAGGCGACCCGGAAACCATGAACAATACGTTTGTGGAACAGATCACGTCCTCCGGACGTGCTGCCATAGATTACTTAGACTCCCTCGGCCTCATAGACAGACAGCGCGTCGGGGTAGGCGGCCATTCTTATGGTGCTTTCATGACCGCCAATTTGCTGGCGCACTCCGATGACTATGCCTACGGCATTGCCCGTTCGGGGGCCTACAACCGCACCCTCACCCCGTTTGGTTTCCAAAGCGAACGGCGTTCGTATTGGGAGGCCCGGGATATTTATACCACCCTCTCGCCTTTTACCTACGCCAATAAAATCAACGAACCCCTGCTGCTCATACACGGAGAGGCGGATAACAATCCCGGCACGCACACCATGCAGTCGGAGCGCCTGTATCAGGCCATCAAAGGGCATGGCGGTACCACGCGTTTAGTGCTGCTGCCCCACGAAAGTCATGGCTATCGCGCCAGAGAAAGCGTCCTGCATGTACTGACCGAAATGTTCGACTGGGCAAAGCGATACGGCACCAAAAGTACGCCGCAAAAGTGAACCCGTCCGCCGCACTGACCCTCTGCAAATAAAAAAACGTTCTAATCTAAAACCCCCGTTTTAACGATGATTAGTACTGCACAACCCGCTGATATTCAGCAACTTCTCCCTTTGGTCAACAGCGCTTTCCGGGGCGACAGTGCCCGGAAAGGCTGGACCCACGAGTCCGACCTGATTGAGGGTACCATCCGAACCGATGAGGAAACGATGCGCGACATGATGCAAGCGTCCGGAGCGGCTTTCCTAAAATACGCAGAAGCCGAAGGAGGGCAGGTACTCGGCTGTGTCTATCTCTGTCCCAAGCCACGCGGTCTCTATCTCGGTATGCTCACCGTTGATCCGGAGTGCCAGGCACAGGGCATAGGTAAAAAACTGCTCTACGCCGCCGAGGATTACGCCCGCAGCCAAAATTGCCCCGGCATTTATATGACGGTCATTTCCGAACGCCCCGAACTGACGGACTGGTATGTGCGACACGGCTATTCCCTGACGGGCGAAACAGAACCTTTTTTGGTAGAGGAAAAATATGGCACCCCGACTAAACCCTTCGACTTTCTGATTTTAGAGAAGAAAGTGTTGGTTAGTGATGAGAGATGAGAGATGAGTGATGAGTGAGATATAAGTTGTTGATTTTTATGTATTTATGGTATGATTTGAGTGCGACTCAGCGATTCCCGCTTTGGAAAAAGCGAGCATGTATTTTCAACCCCGAAAAGGAGGCTATTTACTTACATTTTTATTGCAAAACTATGACAAATGTCATTTATAAATGTGACTGGGATCATATTTATATCTTTTTAAGAGGGGATAACTTTGTACCGCTAAGGATTCTCAGCTGAAATTATCGCGGTTTTTTAAGCATTGATTGAAAATCATTTGGCGTGGCAGAAGTAGGCTTTTTTAGCGTTGCTAACTAAAAAGGCAATACTGATGCCAGTTTTCAAATTCAGTTATTTACAATTTTTTAAAAAATGAAAAATTTTAAAATCAGTCTGCTATTCCCCCTCATCGTTTTGGTGGTAATCATGTTGTCTTATTGCAAGTTGGATGACCAGGTGTTGGGAGGTGACACGATCAATAGTTCTACTACCCTTGTCTCGCAGCGGGTTTATACTGCTCCGACCATGGATGGCACTGTTGAGGCGCTTTGGGACAATGTACCCAAGCTTGTTTTTGATGCCGCTGTACCGGATCCAAGTGGAGATTTGTTTCGGAGTTATATTGGTAATGTGATGCCAACGATTGTGTTGCGTTCCGTTTATGATGCTGAAAATATCTATTTTTTAGCAGAATGGCCCGATCCTACCGAATCACTTGTCCGGGAGCCGTGGTATTTTGATCCGACTACCAAAAGTTGGAAAAAGGAAATTGGAACACCCACCTTTAGTACTTCAAATGGCAGCATTACTCGACCGGCTTTTTATGAAGATAAAATTGCCATGCTTTGGAATATTGGCAATTCCGTTTCGGGATGGAATGCCAGTACCTGCTATAAGTCTTGCCATACCGGCTTGACGCAAACAGATGGTCTTGCCCGCCACCATACCAACAATTCTTTTGAGAAAATTGATATGTGGCACTGGAAGTCAGTCAGGGGAGGCCAAAACCATGGTCAGTTTGATGACCAATATCAGGACAATACCTATCCGAATGGCCGTAAAAACGATGCCGGTACTGGTGGCTACTCCAACAATACGCAAAACTTGGTTATCACCGGCTCTAATCCTGCTGTTACCGTCGCCGTTCCCAAGTATGTGATCCCGACCAGGTTGAACTACAACTGGATTTTGGACACTGAAATCAGCGATGGAACCGCAAAACAGGTTATGGGAGTAGATGCAGCAGGGATTCTTACGCTCAACGACGGCAGTACTATTGACCCAAACACCGATGTCGAGTATCAACGGAAAAATGCAGGCGTTGGCTCCAAAGCCATTCCTTATATCTATATGTCGCCATTTACGGGTAGCCGGGCCGACATCACCTGCAAAGCAACGCACACGGGTTCAGGCTGGATACTTGAATACAAAAGAGCGTTGAAAACGGCGGATACTGAACAGAAAGACATTGATTTTTCTACTTTGGAAGATCAGAGCTTTGGATTCGCTGTATTCGAAAATGCGCAGATAGCCCACGCCATCAAACCCAATTTGCTGCTGAAATTTCAGAAATAAAGCAAGATTACTCCTTAACAATTTAAATAACAAGATTATGTCAGGATTAAGGATAGTAATTGCAATCGCAGCACTTACCCTTTTCTTTGGGGGGATAAGCGCCTGTTACAACGTCACGACGCTTGACCTTACCGGCGACACCACCATTGATCGGGAAGTCAGTTTTTCTGCTGATATCGTTCCAATTTTTGAAAAAAGTTGTGCAATCAGCGGGTGTCATATAACGGGTGGCCAAAAGCCAGACCTCTCCGCAAGTCAGGCGATTACGACCTTGACAAACGGCAATTATATAGATGTGGCGGCACCCGAAAACAGCGAATTGTATGCGTGGTTGACCGGAAAACGCGGGGCGGTAATGCCATTAAGCGGCTCCGATCCCGAAATCAATGCTTTCGTACTTGCCTGGATCACCCAGGGTGCTCAAAACAATTAAAATCAACGTCATGCAAATATTAAATAAAAATAATTCTGCACTTATCGGACACCTGTGTCGGATGCTGCTGCTGTGTTTTTTGACGAATAGCCTCATGGCTCAGGACGAAGCTGCGACTGCGGCGGAAGTCCCCGCCAGTAAGCCGGTCAAAAACACCTTTGAAAGTGCTAATATCTTTGATAATCCGACTTCTATGGTACCCATTAAAGGGACTTTTGAAATGGATATTCAACACCGATTTGGCACGGTAAACAATGGCTACAAGGATTTGTGGGGCATTTACGCGCCCTCCAACATCCGTTTGGGGTTCAATTATACACCCATCAACAAGCTGGTTGTCGGTTTTGGCCTGACCAAAGAGCGCTTGCAATGGGACATGAATGCCAAATATGCCATCTTCCAACAAATGAAGGGGGGCGGAATGCCGCTCAGTGTCACCTGGTTTTCTAACATGGCAATTGATGGCCGCGACAAAAAGTACTTTGTCCGAGGCTCCGACAGGCTTTCCTATTATCATGCATTGATTATAGCCAGGAAAATCAACAACCGCATTTCGCTGCAAGTAGCGCCAACGCTCAGTTTCCGAAACAACGTAGAGGGCTATTACGACGATGCCGGGGAAATTCAGAAAAAAATGGAAAATGCGCATTTTGGCGTATCCGGCTTAGCGAGGATCAAATACTCCGAGAGTGGTGCCGTTATTTTGGGCTTTGACCAGGCCATTACCCAACATACGACCAACAACCCGTACCCAAATATATGTTTTGGGTTTGAGTTTACCACCAGTGCGCACTCCTTCCAGGTTTTTGCAGGCAACTCAAATGGTATTTTACCACAAAGTAGCAACGTTTTCAATCAAAATGATTTCCAGAACGGACAATTTTTGATTGGATTCAATATCAACCGATTGTGGAACTTCTAAACAAATAAGTCTAATTAAAAGGAACCCGTAGCGCACCTTCGGGCGGGAAAAGACCTGCTTTTCTGCGCTTAGGAGGGACACTATGGGTTCCTAAAATTTGAATTTAATGGAGAACAAAAACGAACAGAAAAAAATGCCCCGCCGCAGCTTCATAGAAACCGGAATTACGACGGGTGCAGGCGTGGCTCTGGGACTGGCCATTACCCGCGTCTTGCCTGACAGCGAGGCAAAAGAAGCCCCCGAAATGGTCAAAATGCTGACTGCCGACGGGAAGTTGGTGGAGGTGGAAAAACGCCACCTTCCGCCTATGTGCGGCAAACAGGCAGCTGTTTCCAACCAGCAATTGAAAGAATGGATGCAGCAGCAGGACAAACAGTAAAATGTAGATAGTCTGGATTCCCCGGGCGATCCTTCACTTTTTTATTTCAAAAGATGGAACCAACAGATCAGCATAACGACCGCCGGGACTTTTTAAAAAAAGGACTTGGTATTGCGGCCATTGCCAGCTCGATTACGGCACTTCATGCATTCCAAACGGACAGTGTGGAACTAACCGGCGAAATGGTCAGACTGCTTTCCCCCGAAGGCGAAATCGTGGAAATAGATAAAGGCTTCTTAAAACCGGTACCGGAAGTACATATCTCGCCACAGGCAGCCCGCGAGGGTATTCCAAATCGGCGCTTTGTCATGGTCATTGACCTGGCTCGCTGCAAGAATTTGCGAAAATGCCACGATGCCTGCGAGAAAATGCACCACTGCGGCCCTGACAACGAATTTCTCAAAATCCTGAAAATGCAGGACACTAAGCTGGCTTCACCCTATTGGCAGCCGACCATGTGTTTCCACTGCGACGAGCCGCCCTGTGTCAAAGTGTGCCCGGTAGACGCAACATACAAACGCGAAGATGGTATCGTGCTGATAGATACTGATCGCTGTATTGGCTGCCGTTTTTGCATGGTTGCGTGTCCGTACTCTGCCCGCACTTTTGACTGGAGCGAACCGGAGTTTCCGCTGGAAGTAGCGCATCAGCACTACTCGCCGGAGACCAGTGTCCCGGCTAAGATGGGTACTGTGTCTAAATGCGATTTCTGCCCGGACATGGTGCGTCAGGGCGAAATGCCACACTGTGTTTCTGCCTGCCCGAACGGTGTTTTTTACTTCGGCGACGAATATGAAGATGCCGTATCCAATGGCGACGAAACGGTGCGCCTGAGCGATTTGCTGCGCGACCGTGCCGGTTATCGCTATATGGAAGATTTGGGTACGAAGCCGCGTGTGTATTACCTGCCTCCGGTGAACCGCTCGTTCCCATTCGAGGAGGATGAATTCACCAAAAACAAAGGCTCTGATCATGAAAAATAAACAAATCTCTTACAATCCGGAAGACGCTGTCATCAGGGATTTAATGCCCCGGCCTTACGGGCGATGGGGCTATATCTGGGTGGCTGCTTTGCTGTTTATCTGTGCCGTCGGGTTGTATTTTTACACGGAGCAAGTCCGATACGGTCTCGGCATCACAGCCATGCGCGATTACTCAACCTGGGGCATTTACATCGCTAATTTTGTGTTTTTTGTAGCCATCAGCCTTGTCGGGTCGCTGGTAAGTGCCATCCTGAAACTTTCCGGTGCGCAATTGCGAACACCGCTCACACGCATTTCGGAAACGATTGCGGTGGCTTCCATCCTTTTTGCAGCCATTGTGATCGTCATTGATATGGGGCGTCCCGACCGATTTATGAACGTTATCTTTCATGCCCGGATTCAATCGCCAATTACCTGGGACGTGATCGTGATCTCCACCTATTTAGCCATTAGTTTGCTATTGCTCTATTTGCCCTTAGTTCCCGATTTTGCCATCCTGCGCGACCACCAGCAAGGCATCCCAAACTGGCAGCGCAATTTGTACAAAGTGCTGGCGTTAAACTGGCAAAATCTGCCGGAGCAAAAGCAGATACTACAGCGTTCTGAACGAATTCTGGCAATTTTGATCATTCCTGTCGCATTCGGGATACACACGGTGACTTCCTGGTTATTTGCCACCACTTTGCGGCCCGGTTGGGACAGCAACAACTTTGGCCCTTACTTCATTTCGGGGGCATTCATGGTTGGAGCAGCGGGCGTTATCGCCTCCATGTACTTTTTCCGACGGGCATACCACTTGGATAAATACCTGACGGACAGGCATTTTGACTTTATGGGGAAACTGCTTGTGCTGTTATCACTGGTGTATCTGTATTTCAATATCAACGAGTATTTTATACCGGCATATAAGATGAAAGCAGCGGAAAGTGCCCACCTGAAAGACCTGTTTTCCGGGCAGTATTCCCCGCTTTTTTGGTCGGTACAAATTTTTGGTATGGTCATTCCGATCATTGTCCTGATATTCCGCCGGGGTAGAAAACCGTTTCCGATGTTCATTATTGCCATTATGGTGGTGGTAGGAGCATGGTTCAAGCGTTTTCTTATTGTCATCCCGACACTGAGCCATCCGTTTATCCCGATGACGCGAGTTCCGGAATCCTGGCAGCATTATATGCCGACATTTAAAGAATGGTGGATTACGGGATCTACACTCGCCGGAGCGCTTCTGATTATCACCTTTTTGAGCAGGTTTCTTCCCATTATTCCGATTGCCGAGACCATTGAGCAGGAAGCGGCTGCCCGGGAAAAAAAACCAATTTCTGACTGAGATTTTTTTCCAAAAAGTTGCTACGGACGAAGCACTCATTCGTCAAAATACAACCAGTTCAACCATGAAATTTATCATGAATAATATAAAAAAAACATGGGCAGGCCATTTGCTTTTAGCGATCCTGGTGGTTTGTGCGGCGGCCTTTCCGGTGGTTGCGCAAACTGAAAGTGATTCTACAGAAGTGGGAAAAACGGACTTGAGCCTTGAACTTCGATACACCAAGGCAAATAACAAGACTCAAATATTGGAAGTCCTTGCCAAAACCAAACAGAGCGGCACCTGGCAACCTGTAAGCGGGCTTCCGGTGCATTTTTACCGGGATGCAGAAACAGCGTCCAATCTGTTGGGTACCGATACCACTGACGGCAAAGGACTTGCCCGATTCATTGTTCCGGATGGCGCGAAAAAAGAGGCCGCCTACACGTTTGTAGCGGTGACCGACGGCAGTGACCAGTTCGATCCTGTCAGCGAGGAAAAGGTCATATCAGAATCGAGTTTTGATATGCGTCTGTCAGAAGAGGATTCTGCCCGGCAGGTACACATTTCCCTTCAGTCATTCGATGCCAAAGGCAAGGAAGTGCCCGTGGCCGGAGCAGAGGTTCACCTTTATATCAAAAGGTTATTTGGCTTGCTGCCCCTTTCAGATGCCCCGGAAACGACCGATGAAAATGGTGAGGCGATAGCAGATTTTTCGACCGTCATAGGGGGCGATACGGCAGGCAATCTGATTGTAGTGGCCAAGGTTGAAGACCATGAGACCTATGGCAATCTGGAGTTTCAGCGAAAAGTAAAATGGGGTACTCCCTTGATTATTGACCCAAACCAGAACGCTCAAAAACTATGGGCTTCCCGATCTAATGCACCTGTTTATTTGATTGTAGTTGTCAATACAATGCTGGTTGGTATTTGGGGTGTCATTTTGTATATCCTTTTTAAAATCTTCAAAATTTCAAAAATTGGCAGTGCGGATTCTCGTTCGCGCAAACTTGAAAAACAACATTAATTCACTAAATTTTAACGTATTATGAACACAAAACAGCTTTTTTTAATAAGCTTTTTTTCGTTTTTTGCCATGCTTTTTTCCGCTGCATTTGTTTCCACGTCGGCAGGAGACCCGTGGGTAGTGCCGGATAAGTACAAAAAAATGAAAAACCCCGTCAAGTCGGATGCCGAATCTATTGCTACGGGAAAGGCGCTCTATGTCAAGCATTGCAAATCCTGCCACGGTTCGAAAGGCTTGGGGGATGGCCCAAAGGCTGCGCAGTTGAAAACGGAATGTGGCGATTTTTCAAAAGCCGATTTCCAGTCACAAAGCGATGGTTCCATCTTTTACAAAACAAGTGAAGGCCGTAAGGATATGCCTTCTTTCAAAAAGAAGATTCCGGACGAAACGGATATGTGGAGTGTGGTCAATTATATGCGCACTTTGAAAAAGTAAACAGCAGACTTGTCGCGATGGGTGTGTTTGTGCGAGGCAGCGGCAAATGCCCCCGTCGCAGCAAGTCCTGATACCTAACGGTAAAAGAATAACTTATCCAAGTGCAAATCAAAATTTTCCAGAACTTGGCCTGCCGGTAAATGGCGAGAAGGACCACGGAATAGAAATAAAAATAATTACCAGGACAATTGAAAACCAGATTGCCATGGTTTTAAATTGCGCTTGGCTCGTCAATTTGCGTTTCACTTTGGCAGAACCAATGGTGAGGACAACAATGGCCGTTACCATGGTTGTGCTGTGTTCCATGCCAAAACAAACCAACGCACCAATTTCCTGTGTCCGATCTACTTGTTTTTCGGCTCGCAATCGGAGTTATTGGCCAGAATCTCCCCCAATATCTACGATGTCCTCATTGCGTTTTTCGGCGGTCTGGTCGGTGTAATCGCCATTACGCGGGTGGAAAAGGGCAATCCCATTCCGGGTGTAGCCATTGCCCGATGAAGGTAAAATTTTAACCCCGTACTCACTATCACATAAATATGTACATAGCCATCATCGGAACCGGTAACGTGGGCGGCGCACTGGCCACCGCCTGGGCAAAAGCCGGACACACCATTTTACTGGGCGTGCGCGACACGCAACATTTTAAAGGCGCAGAACTCCTGTCCAATCCGCGCACCACTGCACATCCCACACCCGAAGCCATCGCGCAGGCGGAGGTAATTGTAGTGGCCACGCCTGCCACCACAGCCGCCGAAGTGGCCCAGTCGCTGGGCGATACCACGGGAAAAGTGGTGATAGACACCATGAACATCGTGATGGGGCGCGGCCCCGCCGGATTCAATAATACCACCGACGCTATTTTAGCCCACACTGCCACCCGTGACGTGGTGAAATGCTTCAACACCACCGGCTTCAACAACATGCAAAATCCGGCATACGATGGGGTGGCCATAGATGCCTTTATGGCAGGCGACAGCACAAAAGGCAAGGCCATCGCCCGACAATTGGCCTTGGATGCCGGGTTTGCGGCCTGCTACGATGTGGGCGGCAACGACAAATTTACCCTGATGGAACAATTCGCATGGTTCTGGATCAATCTGGCCATGTTTCAGGGGCAGGGCAGGGAAATCGGGTTCAAGTTGCTGCGGCGTTGAAAAATTTTGTCTGTGAGCCTTATTATTATATAACTTTGTGGCCACAAAATGCCATTCGACGACTACAGAAGAAAAGTGCGAAATCGGGTAAATCGCTTATAAAAATTGACTTTCTTAACAAAAGCGAATAATAAATCTGACTTTCGAATTAATCCCAATTTTAAAATATTCCTTCAAAATTAAATTTTCCTTCCCCTTCTATGCACATCGGAAAAGGTTACACCTTCAAAGAAGTCATTTTGTGGACGCGCCGGGACATTGCTATCCTGCTGTTTCTGGCGGCCATCCCCACCATCCTGTATCAAAATTTTCACTGGAAATGGCTGACCCTCCCCTGGCTGCCCATAGCTCTGCTGGGTACCGCCGTCGCTTTCGTCATCGGTTTTAAAAACAACGCCTCCTACGACCGCCTGTGGGAAAGCCGCCGCATCTGGGGGTCAATCACCAATTTCAGTCGGGCCTGGGGCATCATGGTCAAAGATTACGTTACTAGGCAACACGCTAAGCAGCCCCTGTCCGAAGCCGCGTTGCAGGAAGCCCACTGGGCGCTCTACCAACGCCATTTTGCCTGGCTGACCGCCCTGCGCTATCAGATGCGCGAAAACAAAACCTGGGAAGCCATCAACCTGCTCCACAACCGCGAATACCGCAACCAGTTTTTCCGCGTGGAGGAACAGGACAATGCCATAGCCGATGCCATTCGCCCCTATCTGCCTGCCGAAGAATATGATGCCGTAATGGCCAAAGCCAACAAAGCAGCCCAGATATTGGCCCTGCAATCGGAACACCTGCGCAAACTGTTGGAGCAGGGCCTGATCGAAGATTTCCGGCACATGGAATTAGAGAAAATCATCGTCGAACTCTACCACCAGCAAGGAGCGAGCGAGCGTATTAAAAACTTTCCTTATCCGCGCCAATATGCCAGCCTCAACGCGTGGTTCATTCAAATTTTTGTGGCCCTCATTCCGTTTGGCATGATCCAGGAATTCGCCAAAATGGGCGATGCCTATGTGTGGATGACCATTCCCTTTTCAGCGCTGTCAGGCTGGATATTCACCACCATGGAACGCATCGGCGAAACCAGCGAAAACCCCTTTGAAGGCAGCGCCAATGACGTACCCATTACCGCCATTAGCCGCAACATCGAAATTGACCTGACCGAAATGCTGGGTCGGCCGCACCATTTGAAGCCCGTGGCCGCGCAAAATAATATTCTGACTTAGGCAATCCTGAGTTGTATAGACGAAATTAATTTGTGTTATATTCAATCTAAATTTTTGAAAATAAACACAATATAAATCTAAAAAATAAACACATATTTTCAACACGATGAATTTTCAACAAATCTTTCAAAACAACGAACAGTGGATTCAGGATAAACTCACCACAGATCCCGCTTACTTTGAAAACCTGTCCAAAGGGCAAAAGCCCGAAATTCTCTACATTGGCTGCTCCGACAGTCGTGTGACCGCCGAAGACCTGATGGGGGCCAAGCCCGGCGAAGTATTCATCTGTCCTTTTCCCATTTAACGCAACCACTTTAAAGTAGAGAAGCGGATTTTTGTCTTCATATTGGGCCGGGGTCATGTACTTGATGGCGCTGTATGGTCGCTTCCTATTGTAGATCACAGGCCATTGTTGGAGTTTATAGTCCAGGTCTTCTATGGAGGCAAACCACTCCAAATTGAGGCATTCCGTTCTCAAAGTACCGTTCAGGCGCTCAATCAGGCCGTTCTGTGTGGGCTTCCCCGGCTGGATGTAGCGCAGTTCAATGCCCTGTTTTTTTGCCCATTCTTTGAGTGCATCACAGATGAACTCGGGGCCATTGTCACACCGGATGTAGGCCGGTTTTGATCGCCACTCAACGACCCTGTCTAAGATGCCGACGAGGGTGGAGCCGGCGATACCAGCGTGTGCCTGTGTCCACAGGGCGCGTCTGGAGCACTCGTCCATGATGTTAATAATGCGTACGGTTTGTTCCTGATCTCCCACTACCCATTCACTTAAAAAGTCCATCGCCCACCCCTCATTGATCTGATTGGGGGCAATCAAATCCACGTACTCCCGCCGTATTTTCGGGCGGCCTGGTACCTTCCTCAAATGAAGATTTTCTTCTTTCCATACCGCGTAAACGCGCTTGTGATTCCACTTAAAGCCTTTTCTTGAGCCGCTTGTTCTCCTTCTCTAACTGATCTATGAGACGCTTGTTGTCGTCTGCTTCCGTTTTTTCTGCGTCTTTCCATTTATAGAACGTCGCAGCGCTGATTTGGCGGGTGCGGCATATCTCTTCTACGCTCTTACCACCCGATTGTTCTGAAAGATTTTGCTGCCGTTGGGCGGTTGTAAATTTGCTTTTGCGCATGGTCAAAATATTGGTGCAAAGTTAAACAGTTTTTTCTAACTCCGCTCCATTTTATTGCGGTGCCGTGCTGAGGGAAGAGGACAAGAGTGGTTGCGTGCATTACAAATGGGCAAAATCCTCTTTCTTTGTAGAGTATTCCAAGCCCAGAAGCCACGCAATTTCGTTGACGTGGACTACTTTTTGCACCAACGGCAAATATTCGAGCCAGACCCGCGATCCATATATAAAAGTCGCCCCGTAAAAACTCAATAAAAACAGCGCGGCAAGCACTTTGAAAGCAGTGAAACGGGTGTGCAGCAGAATCACCCAGATGTAAAAAAACACCAGCAATCCGACGCAAATGCCCAACACTACTGACAGGTCGTGCAGTCCAGGAAGGGTACCGAGGGCATTGAACACGAACACCAGTACCCCGCCGTATTGAATGACCAATGCGTATTTTTTTACGCCCACTTTGCGGGCAAATCGCACAAACGCCAAACCTGTTGTTAACCCCATCAATATCACGCCTGCCACAGCCAGGGTTCTTGCGCCATTTGCTTCGCCATTCACGGCCTGGTAGTCGAGCATATCGCTGATGTAGTTTTCCGTCCAATGAAAACCGACGGAATGAGGGTCCTTTTGACTTCCGCCCGGGTACCGGAACGATGCCGCCATCAGGCACAGGAGGGACAAGGCGATCCCGATTAAAACAATGTGTTTGTTGAACATAGAATTTTAAGCATTTAAGGACGCAAGAACAGCAGTTTGGAGGGAACGGGCGTTGTTTTTTCGCTGAAAGTGGTGTCGGTTTCTGCCAATGTCCGCAATTCAGGGGAAGTGCCTGCCTGCCGATACGGATTTTCAGCACATAAACATACAATTATCACCTACAAATGTATTCAGACAGGGGTATATTGAGCGAACAGAGGGCCTACATGGAACCGCAAGGGCGGGTGCGCATAAACTCTGCCCCGCCTCTGACACATCCCCCCGTCTGTGTACGGCCCCACCTTCTCTCATTCAGGGACTGCTTGCACAACGCACCCATCCCCAAGCACTCATTACCTCTAAAGTCAACTTTGGCACGATTTGTGTTGCACGCAATAACAATACTTTGTCAGGTAACTGTCAAATAACCTTAACCGATTTTCGTCATTTATGTACCCTTTGGTTGTACCTTTGCACTTTAATCCTTCGCAAAGTTGCCCCGAACGACAAAACCAGTCGTTTCAAGACATCATTCCTGTTTTATTCACCGATTTTTTCACTCAAAGCACACGCTCATGAGAAGTTTACCACTTACACTACTTTTCCTTTTCAGGAAATGGCAGCCTGCAATCTTCTGTCCCGCGTTGATCAGACGCACAGGGTTCTTTCTGCTTTTTTTAACAGCGCTGGGCGAAATAGCCTGGGCACAACCTCAGTTTGGAAGCTCTACGCCAAGTCCATTGGCTTCTTTCAACACCATTTCCAACGGCGGACGCTCTGCCCCTGTCTTTTTAGACTGGGATGGCGACGGTGATTTTGACTGTTTTTCCGGTGCCGGACACGGTATCATTTTGTATTACCGGAATACAGGCAGCGCATCTGTACCTACATTTGCTCAGCAAGTTGGCTCCAACAACCCCTTGAACGGGATTAATGTGGGCAGCAATTCCAAACTGGCTTTCGCCGATTTGGACAGTGACGGACGAACAGATTGTGTGATTGGCGCACAGGATGGTTTGTTGTATTATTTCAAGAATATCGGCAGCGGTATTTTAGATCAGCAATTTGGCGCTTTTGACGACGTAACAGACCTGGGTTCACCTTTTGATGGAATTGATGTCGGTCAGGGTGCATCCCCTTCGTTTTTTGACTTTGATGAAGACGGCGATTTGGATTGCTTTGTAGGAACAGGCACTTCGAATATCAACTCCATTATGTTATTGCGCAACGATGGTACTCCTTCCGATCCGTTCTTTATACCAGTGACAGGTCTTTACGACCCCTGTGCAGGCTCTCCTGTGCTGGACGGCAATCCTCTCTCCGGCATTTCTTTAGGCAGCAGCACTTTGGCGGCTTTGCAAAACGGTGTACCCACATTTGTGGACATTGATCGGGATGGCGACATTGACGGTGTAGTGGGACGCACAGACGGTCGTTTCCAGTACTTCCAAAATACAAAAACGGGTTCTGGCTGCGGTCTTGATGATTTCATCGGCTATCTGCCTACCAATTCAAATACAAATAACGTATTGAGAAATAACTGCCCGTCAGGTACAACGATGCGCGACGCAGGAGACTTTTCGGCTCCCTTCTTTGTAGATATTGACGGCGACGGCGACGCAGACTGGTTTACAGGAAACGTAACAGGTAATTTTATTTTTTATGAAAACTGTACCTGCCAGACACCACCTGCCATTACGGGAACTTGTCCCACTTCTCATGCTCCTGTAGTACTGGATCCAGTCCCCAACCCTACATATACCATAACAACAGCCGATTTCCCGGGTGTCACCGCCATTTCGGCTTGTAATGGCTCCCCCATCACACCCGTATTTTCCCCTACTACACTGAGCTGTACCGATGCGGGAACTACGGTGACAGTCACGATGACGTTTACAGACCCCATCAATGGTCGTACTTCTTCCTGTACAGTAGGCATTCCGGTGCAAGACAACACCCCTCCGGTGAATGGATACGGCACACCACCTTTCTGTAGTGCCACACCATATTATATTAATCTGGATGCCAATGGACTAGCCGCCATGGGTACAGTAAGCACCTCTTCAGTTCCGCACAGTTTTACGGATAATTGTGGTTATACCCTGAGCGTGGCAGCACAACCGCCGGCTGTATTCCAGTTTAACTGCGCAAGTATTACCCTGCCTCCTTTCCTGCCACCGAATAATGTGCCTTACCAGATTGTTCTCCGCGCTACGGATAACAGTGGGAACTCTACCACCTGTGTTTCTAATATCATCATACGCGACATGACAGGCCCCACGGTAAGCCCCGCTACCCTGCCCAACGCCAGCTATGGTATTTGCGTGGCTCAGGCGGGTACAGCATTGCACAATGCGCCTGCCTTTACAGCAACTGATAATTGCGCTTCCACCATTACAATGACCGCCACTGTTACTTCCGGCCCGCTCGGAGCAGGCGCTCCTGCTACTGTAGGTACTGCGCCGAATTTTAACTGGACATTCAGCACGGTCGGCACCTACGTCATCACTTATTCTTTTACGGATGGAACCAATACAACTACCCGTACACAGAACGTTGTCATTACAAACTCTCCGCTGTATTTCAGTCCAACCTGCCCGCCCAGCCAAACAGTAAATGTTAATCCGATAACCGGATGTTCTGCTTCGGTCAGCTGGGCTGCCCCCGTAGGCTTGGATTGTGCTACGGGACTCGCTACAGGCGTAACGACCATTGGTACGCGCACGTCTCCCTCTACTTTCCCGGTAGGTACCGAAACCGTAGTTTATACGGCTTCTCAGGGCAGTAACAGCATTCAATGCTTTTTCACGGTGACCGTTGTTGATAACCAGCCTCCTATAGCAAGTGCGTGGACGACTGTCAACTATACAGCACCTACAACCGGCACCATTGGCAACGGCAGTGCCACTACGTTTAATATGGGAACTGCCTGTGGAGTCGTAGTGAACTGGACCCTGCCGACTGCTACCGTAACGGACAACTGTGTGCCGCCCAATGCGGCCCCTACCCGCCGCGAAAGTTTTGCATATGATGCGCCGGGTTTACCAGTTACTTTTGTTCCGGTAGCAACCGGCACTTATGCACCAGGCTCGACTTTCCCGGCAGGTACTTACCGTGTGACGTATGACTATGTGGATGCCGCAGGCAATGCCAGTGCGAGTATCTTTACTTTTGACTTTACCATTGAGGATAATACATTCCCCACCATCACCTGTCCCAGCCCGATCACGACAGTGACAGCTCCGGGTGTATGCTATGCAGATGTATTTTTACCAAAACCGACTTTGGTAGGCGATAATTGCCCGTTACCGACGAATGCAGTGACAGGGCCTCTGTACGGCCCTCCGTTCCAAAACGTTCCGTCGGGATCAGATTTCTGGCGTTTTGAGATCGGAACAACCAATCCGGTTAACTTTACAGTTACGGACGGCAGTGGTAATACCACAACCTGTACCATGACCGTGACCATAACAGATAACCAGAAACCGGTATTTACTAATTGTTCCACGACTGATGTCACGCTGAGTGCAGGGGCAAGCTGTACTATTTTGCAGACAATTACACATCCGACGGTAACAGATAATTCCACGTTGTGTACTGTTCCGGGTACGATCACCTATACATTGACTATCACCGGGGCCACTACTTTGGCTTCCACACCTGTTACCTCCGGGGGCACACTCGGTGTAACTTTTAACGAAGGCATATCGCGTGTGCGCTATCTGGCAGTAGATGCCGCAGGCAATCAGGACTCCTGTATCTATTTAGTGAGGGTAACGAATACCATTGCCCCGTCTTTCACTAATTGTCCGTCTTTCCAAGGGTCTATCGGCAATTTGCCAACAGACCCGGGAGTGTGCTACAGAGCCATTACTGCTACTTCTTTTGCTACTGAATTAGGTGCATTTGGCGGTGGTGTCGGCTGCGACCCTGGTACTTTCTCGTTCGTGCGTTTGCCATCCACTCCTCTGCCTATTGGTACCCAATTGGGCTTAGGTACGCACGTATTGCGGGTAACGGCTACCGACTACTCCGGTAATACGACGGCCTGCCAGTTTAGCGTGACGATTGTAGATTTGAGTGTTCCGACGACGACTTCTTCGATTTGCGGCTCTACGCAAAACTTTAATACAGATCCAAATCTTTGTACCACAGTGCCCAACTGGACAGTCCCTGTCTTTACAGACAATTGTGCCGTACAAAGTCTGACGGCTACCTACACGGCCCCGCCGAGCATGACTCCGGTCAATTACATGAGCGGTACTCCGCTCAGTCGTGGCACCTACATTTTCACATACACTGCACGCGACGCGGCGAATAACCCGGGCTTTTGTACCTTTACGGTCAATATCAATGACAACCAGCCGCCTGTGTTCACCAACTGCCCTACGACGACACAGATTATAAATGTAGGCGCACCCGCAGCTTGTAGCGCTACTTATACCCTGACCCTCGCCGCCACTGATAACTGTAGTGCCACTACTTCCATTACGATTTCGCCAAGCGCTTCCGTAAGCATCACCGTGGCTCTGCCGACACCTACGCCGGTTTCTCAAACCTTTACAGCAACTGACCTCGCAGGCAGAACTTCTACATGTACCATCACTGTACAGGCCCGTGACGTAAGCGGTCCGGTTATTTCAGGTTGCCCTGCTAATCAGGTACTGACCATTGGCAGCCCAAGTGTATGTACCCTGCCCCACCCGACAGGTTGGGCCGACCCGACTACGTTTAGTGATTGCACCGGCCCGGTTACGGTTGTGAGTGGCCCGGTTGCCACCTCGGCCACTTTGACTCCGATAACAGTGACGGGTACTGCTTCCAGCCGCAATGCACAATTCCCGGTTGGTATCAACACCGTGACTTATACTTATCGCGATAATGCTGTTCCGGCCAACAACAGCACCTGCACATTTACAGTGGAAGTGCGGGAGGGGGTACCACCGACATTTACTTCCTGTCCAAGCCCCATCACGGTCAATGCACCAGCCAACGCCTGCTCGCAAACGTTGACAACTGCTTTCATGCTTGGCCTGCCCGCCACTCAGCGCCCGGTTGCTACCGACCTTTGCTCGCCCACGCTCACTTATACCACAGACCTGCCCACCTTAGGCACTTCCGTGACGGCCCCTGCCTGCATAACAGTAACGTGGAATGCAACCGATGCTTCTGGTAATAGCGTAACGCTTTCACAGCGTTGTGTACAGACCGTGTGCGTACGCGATGCGACACCGCCTTCCATTACCTGCGGTGCACCTTATACGGCGACCGTATTGCCCGGCAACACGAACGTAGAGAACAACAACGCCCTCGGATGTTATCCGGCTTTGTGTAACAGTACCTTCACGCCGGCAGTGCCTTCTGCTTCTGACAACTGTACAGGAACGCTTACGATCAGCCGTTTATCCGGCCAACCAGGCCAATATCCGGTGGGTGTACATTCCCTGTATTGGGTGGTGACTGATGCCAATAGCAACACTGCCAGCTGTAGCCAGCAGATCACGATACTCGGCAACACTACCTGCACACCGGGCTTAGCATCTGCTACTTATACCGCCAATCAAACGGTGAACCTCACGGATCTGACGGGTATTACCTTCTCTCCGGCGGGTTGTTGCACCACGCCTGCTTTCTCTTCTGTGAGTTTAGTGGCAGGCCCCTCAGGTGCAGGCCCCTATCCGGTGAACGTAGCCACTCCGGTGGCCTACACGTTCACGGTAGCAGGTACTTATACGCTGCAATACACCATTTCGTGTACACCCAAAGGCAGCGGACCACTGACAGAGGGCAGCGTGATGACTTTCCAGCGCACAGTTACCGTAAATCCGGCTGGTTGCACCCCCACAACACCTTCGTTCGCTGTGGGCAGCAATTGCGGCAGCACCACACCTTTTGTGTTGCCAACGACTGCCTGTCCGGCGAATGTCACGGTTACTGCTGCCCAATTGGGCGTTTCGGCTACCGACAATTGCAGCAATGCTGTATCAGTGGGTAACACGACGATCACCAATGTAACGGCTTCGGGCAACTACAACGTGACCTTTACCGCTACGGTAGGCACCAATACAGTTTCCTGTAGCCGCACGGTTACAGTGACCTGTTCGGCTTGTACGCCCACTTCGCCGTCTATCACCTGTGACGCACCCACAACGATCAATGTAACGCTGACAGGCACCAACTGCTCGACTCCGGCTTCCGGCATCAACTGGGGTTCGGTAACTGTTGGTGACAACTGCACCAGCGGCTCGGTCACGGGTCTGACAGGTACAATAGGCAGTGTAACGGTGAGCAGCAATGCGCCCACATCTTTCAATCAAAATACGACAACTCTGGTAACTTTCACTGCTTCCAACGGCCTTGGCAATGCGCAGTGTCAGAAAACGGTAGTAGTAGCGCCCAACACGGCATGCAACAGCACGCCAACCATGACGCTGAACTGCCCTGCCGGAGTAACCGTTTCGGAAGGCGACGACGTGAGTCAGTTCCCGAATATTTTGACACCTGCCGACGTGACTACTTCCTGCACAGGAACAGTAGTGATTACCAGCGATCTGAACAGCCAGTTTCCGACAGGTTTCTTTGAGCCTGCCGATGTTTATACCGTGACCTGGACAGCAACCGTTTCCGGCTGTACGTCTGCTTTCTGCATACAGGATATTACAGTGGGAGGTACCACGGGCAATGTATGCCCCTGGACAGATCAAAATAAGGAAACAGTGACGGCCAACGTATCGCTGGGCATAGATGCCGCCGCCACAGGCGACCGCTTCGGCAGTGCCGTAGAGGTGGAAGACGACTGGGCCATTGCAGGCGCTCCCTGGGAAGATGACGGGTCTTCCAACAACAACCGGGGTGCTGCTTATATCCTGCGCCGCAATTCAGGCAACAATTTCGACATTGTAAAGAAACTCACCATTACAGGCGGTGCTACCAACGACTATTTTGGTGAAAGCGTCTCCATAGACGTAGTCGGTGGTGTACCCACTGTAGTAGTGGGTGCACGCGGACGCAGCAGCAACACAGGTGCGGCTTATGTGTTCAGCCAGAACCAGGGCGGCCCGAATGCGTGGGGCCTCGTGACTACCCTGACCGCAGGCAGCGTCGTGGGCGATGCTTTCGGCACCGCAGTGGCCATAGACGGCGATATCATCGCGGTGGGCGCTCCGGGCGAAGATGAAGGAACCACCACGGAAAACGGAGCAGTGTATATCTTCCGCAACAATGCAGGTACGTGGACTTTGGAAAATACGGTGCGCGAAAATACCCCCTTCCGCGCCACCACCGACAACCTCGGCGGCAGTGTGGCAGTGGAAATGAACGGCACCACCGGCTATGTATTGGCTGGTGCGCGTCAGCCGGTGGCCGGCGCGGGCAAAATGGGCTTTGTACTGGCGGTGCCGCGTACGGGACTTACCACTTGGGGGACTCAGGTGAAACTGACTGCCGCCGACGGCACCGCAGGCGACCAGTTTGGTACCCGCGTGGCCATGGACGGCACGACGGCTGTCATCGGTGCGGCCCTCGATGCACCCACCGGCACAGAGAGCGGCTCTGCTTATGTGTTTGATGTTGGTACCGGAACATGGGCGCAAACTGCCAAGTTGCAGGCTGCCGACGGTGCCATGGGCAACCAGTTTGGCTTTGCCGTGGATATTGACGGCAACAACATCATCGTGGGTGCGCGTTATGCCGCCACAGGTGGTTTCACCCGCGAAGGCGTTGCCTATTTGTTTAAGCGCAGCAGTGGTTCGTGGTCGCAAATCGTACGCAACGATCCGAGCGATGGTTCTTCTTTCGACCTCTTTGGTTCTTCGGTTTCCATCAGCGGCTGTACGGCCTTCGTCGGTGCTCCGACCCATACCACTTCTGACCTCGGTGCCGTCTATACCTATGATTGTGGTTGCGCCAACCCGCAACTGCGCCCGGCTCAGACCCTCGAAGAGCGCAACAAACCGCAGTCCGAAATTCTCGACCTGACGAGCGGCTTTGCCGTGCGCTGCTTCCCGAATCCGGTACAGGAAATGCTGAATATTGAATTGCAATTGGATGAAGAAACAGAGACCAGCATTGTGGTTGCAGATGCAGCAGGCCGCGTGGTGACGCAGGTATTTAATGGCGTTGCTGCTCCGGGCAGCCGCTATACCTGGGACACCGCTACTCAAGCCGCCGGCTTCTACTTCGTGCGCATCACAGCAGGCGAAAACCGGAAGGTGGTGCCGATCAGCGTGATTAAGTGAGTGATGAGTGATGAGTGATGAGTGGTCACTCTGTTTCTATAAAAAAAATGTCGTATCGGGCCTGTGGGTTCGGTGCGACATTTTTTATTGGGTTTTGAGGCTTTATTATCGGTTTTTACTGCCGTATAGGGAGGAAATACAATAGAATAAAATTTTTTTATTTTTTCGACGTTAATCCTCCACCATTGAACACTCACCATTTACTTATGCTTTCTAAGGACATAGGAACAATCTTTGCACCGGAAATTTATTCCGGTTCTTCCGGCAAGTGCCACCTGTTGGCCATTGGTATCAATCAGTACCGACATGTTGCGCGTTTATATAATGCAGTGCGGGATGTGGAAAAACTGATACAGGTACTGACGCTGAAATATCAGTTTGACAGCAAATATGTAACGCAACTGAAAGATGAAGAGGCCACAGAAGAGCGCATTTTAAAAGAACTGGATCTCCTGATAGAAAAAGCGAAACCGGAGGACAGCGTATTGATTTATTTTTCCGGGCACGGAGCATTCAAAGACAACGTAGATCAAGGCTATTGGGTGCCTGTGGAAGGAAAATTCAACGACTCATCCAGTACCATTTCCAATTCCACGGTAATTGACCACTTGAAGGCCGTTAAGGCCCGGCACCTGCTGTTGATCGTAGATGCCTGTTTTGGTGGCACCCTCATTTCGCAAACAAGAGGCGGGCAGGCGGTGAAAATACAGGAAAGTATAGAAGGGGAGGAAAGTTATTACCGGGAGGTAGCCCAAGTACCTTCCCGCTGGCTTATGACTTCCGGCAGAAAGGAACCGGTATTGGACGGCGTACCTGGTCAACACAGCCCTTTTGCCAATCATTTACTGAACACCCTCAAAATCAACAGCAAAAAACTGTTCTCCACGCAGGAATTGGGCCGGGAAATAGCCAGGGCCATGTCAGCAGAAAAATACGACCAGCTGCCTTTCTCTCAGGCCTGGACTATTGATGCAGAGAAGACAGGCGGGGAGTTTGTTTTTGAAATTGTACGCGACCCGGGGCCGGCCTTAGACTCAAAAGACTGGCAAATGGACACGCGAAAACCGCATTTTTTGGAACGCATCCCCCGTCGGTGGCTGCGACCTGCGGTTTTTATATTATTTGTCTGGATTTTAACAGCAATTTTTCTATGGTCGGGAAAACTGCTTTCTGATGAAAAAACGCCTCTTGTTACCGATGTTGTAAGTCCGAAAATTAAGGACACTACGGCAAAAAGAACACCCATTGGCCCTGAAAAGTCTTTGCCAGCCCCCACTGTTCCCACTACCAATCTTCAAAAAAATGACAATAATAAGTCCGGGAAAGGGGTCAAAGGCACTCTGCCTGTAACAGCTAAACCTGAGCCGTCCGAAGTAAAACCCGAAGAAACACCCAAAGAAACAAACGAAGTAAAACCCGAAGTAAAACTGCCTCCTCCTCCCCCGCAGATTCATATCATCAGTCAGAATCCAATAAATTTAGGACGTATAAAAGCAGGAAGCAAGGCGAAGGAGAAGGCGAACTTTATATTGGAAAACGAAGCGGGTACTTCAACAGAAGATATAGAGATCACCATAAGTGATCCGGGCAATCTGGAACTCAGTAACTCCCCAAGTTTCTTTAAACTTAATGCCGGAGACAGCCGGACAATAAAATTTACATTCACCGCCCCCGGAGAAGCCGGAAAGACAGAGCAGGAAGCAGAGATAAAGGGGATTAAAAGCGGTTTTAGCCGCAAAATACGCGTGTCTGCAACCATTTTTAAAACCTGTACAATACCGGTGAAGATTGTCAACGGTGGTCAGGAGGAGGTAACCCTTGTGAATGAAAACGGAGAAATTGCAAAAACTGTTTTGAAAAATGGCAAAGGAGAAATCGAAGTTGCCAGAGACCGCTTTGAGGATAAACGGTGTCAGGTCAGGGTACAAGACTCCTTAGTAAAGAAAGTCATTATTGATTGTAACCAAAAGATTGAACTCAAAAAATAATACGCGCATCCATGCATATCTTTTCCCCTTTCTTCCTCCTTCTCTGTTTTTCCGCCTTTCTCCCGATGGCCCCGGCCCAAACCCCGGCCCCAAATATTTTTTTGCGTATAAAGGTTGTGAAGGGCGTGTTGGGGCAGCCATTGGAAGGTGCAGAGGTCTATCGTCCTGAAAAAAGCGACACCACTTTTTCTAACGGCCTTACAAATGACAAAGGCATTGTACTCCTCAAAACTTCTGCGAAAGCGACCGATACAGTTCGGCTGGGGGTAAAGGGTACACTCACTACAACAGGTATGCTGTGTAAAAAAAGAACCCTGCACTGGTATTTGAAGCGCGAAAAAACTTACCCCATTCCGCACAATACCGACCTCAGTCTCGTTACGCTGCGAGTAAAGCGTCGCTTTTCTCCCTTCTACGACGGATTGGATATCGGCACAGGCGTGGCGCTTGCAGCCGGGGCTGTTGCCTGGAAATTGTCGTACACGGAATATGATTTGTATAAAAGCAACTTTTTAAATCCGGTGCGAAATAAACATTATACCAATGCCAATAACTGGCACCACATTGCGCTGGGGGCTTTTACAGCAGCTGCATTGGCGCAGGGTGTCAGGTGGACCTTTGGCTGTTGGTGCAAAAACCGGGGCAGGCGGAAGTAAAGGCGTGTCTTTGAAGCCGGTTTTTGAAAAGCACGGGATGCCTTCCCGGCCGCCCACGCATTTATTATTTCAATTCTAATGCCCGTGAAAAATTTTTCTTTACCCCTCCTGCTCTCTTCCCTGTTGTTGCACCTGTGTGCCTGCACCTGGAATTTAGAAAGATGCGACCCTCCCTGCCCCGTCATTGAGGACATAGATCCCGAAGGAGCAAAGGCCGGAGACCAGCTGACCCTGTTGGTGAGCGGCTTGCAACCCCTTCCTGCTTTGTATGAGCTGTGGATCGGCAACCAGCTGATACCAGCCTCTTACGTTTCTATGCTGCGCACCGATTCCGTTGTCTGCACCATACCTGCCCTGCCCGAAGGCGGAATCGTATCGCTGCGCCTGCGCAAAGACCTGTACGAAAATCAATGTACGGAACGCTCAGAGAAGACTTTTACGCTGACTTATTATTACACGGTTGATTCAAATATAATTTTTACCGGTACTCCTGGCGAAACCGACTGCCCCGATTGCCTCAACAGACCCGCCGGTCTGGCCTTAGACAACAAAGGCAATTTGTGGATAGCAGATCGCTTTCACAATCAGATCAGGAAAACAGACATCCGGGGCAATATTATACAAACCTTTGGCAGAAGGGATACTTCGGGTTGTACGGACATTCCTGCCAGCTTCCCTTCTGCTGCCATTTTCAAAAACCCGGTGGATGTGACTGCCGATGCCTCCGGAGGGGCTTTGATTGCCGACGGGGGCAGCAGTACAATCCGAAAGATTAAATCGGACAACGACATTCGCCTGCTTATAGGGCAATGCTCCGATTTTTCAGGTATGGAGGGCGACTGCAGAACAGCCACCCTGTCCAGTCCGCTCCGCCTCATCGCGGAAGGAAATACAGGGTGGCTGATAGACGGACGATTTGTCCGACGGATCAACAATTTAAACAGTGACTGCCCGACGATGCAAACGGTTTTCGAGGGCAACCCTGCGGACTTCATGGCCAATACGGTAGCCATTAACAGAGATATTTCCGGCAACGCCCTTCTTTGTTTGAGCGGCAGTAAAGGGCAGTTAAAAACCTTTGATCCCGAAACAGGCACCCTCCGCGACATTTCCTTTCGGGGAGAGGTTTTGTCCAGACCAATTGCACTGACCACCGACGGGAATGGCGTATTATTCATAGCAGATCAGGATAACAAGGCCGTGCTGGCGCTGTACCCCGATAAGACATTGCGACATTTAGCCGACGTGACTCTGACACAATTTTCGGGAATGGCATTCGATGCCGGTCAAAAGGCATTGTACATCTCCTGCAACGACCATGTAATCAGAAAACTGATCTTGCGGTGATCCTGCTAACCTGCCTACTGACAATTCCCCGTGTTGATGATACTGGAAGGCACGTAAATGCGCAGAATATTATTGCAGGCATCTGCTGCATTTCCGCTGGTAATATCGTAATTAAAAAAGAAGGGGGTATTACCTTCTTTAGTACCTTGCTGATCGGTCTGCATTTGACCTAAAGCCACCTGCAAAGGAACCTGAAACTCTATATAAGTTTGTCTTTGCAGGGTTTCGTGCCAATACCAGAGGCGAATACATTTTTGTCCCTGTAAAGGCGCGTTCGGAATAACAACAGCACTGTTGCCGCTCAGATAATTGGCCAGCTCGAAAAGCGGATCATTGCACATGTTTTTGTGCCAGACAGTGTTATTGCACAGACCGAAAAGTTGGCTATCCGCTATTTTTCTAAACTCAATTTTAAGACAGACATTCCTGCCCATCGCCGGAATAGCCGGCAAAGCCCCTGCAGGAGTATTACAAGTGACCGTACTGCTCACTGCGGCCTGCTGATTGTTCACGGGCTGCACTTCGCTGACCATCAGTTTCATGGAAAGGCCAACCGGAAGGCCCGACACTGTGAGGGGAGCCGCAGGGCTGGGGAAAGCCATATTGGAAGGGTTGCGAATATATTGTCCATTCACGCTGCTCACTAAACGCGTATTGTAATTTCTTCCGGCAACATAATCGGCACCGTTGTAAGTAAAAGAAATGTTGTTATTGCACGGCGGAGCAATCGGCCCGACCGCATAAATACTCAAATGCTTCAGGGGGAAACGCACAAATTTCACGGTTCCTGTTTTTCCAAAAGTAGTTTCCACGTCGAAACGGCCTTCCCGAATCCAGGCTCCGTCACTTTCCCGCAGGTACCATAAGTCAACGGTGCTGCCTGCTCCCAAATTTTTTCCCCTGGAGGGATCGGGAATGGTATCATTCAGAATCAGGGCAGCCTCCATAGGTTCACTAAAACTATCAATTTCTACCTCCTCGGCTTCCATTTTAATGTCGAACCAGCCTGCTGATATGAAGTAACGGGGGCTTTTCAGCTCTGCCAGACGATCCCCATTTTTATCGTAGGCATTGGTGGTCATAAATCCTCCGGGAAACGTGTGATTGGAGACATCCGATCCGGGCGGGCCAAACAATACCTGTGCCTTCAGCCGTCCGGCTTTATCATACAAAGTATTACCTGCGTATAAACGGGTGCCTGCGTTCAGACCTAATAAAAGATTGGAGCGATTCATCCAATTGCCGGTTTGTCCCATCACCATATTGGAGTCAGGAATGCCTCCATAAGCATCAAAATTAAATTTTTTGGCCAGTGTGCCGTCTCCATTCAAGGGAAGGGTAGTCTCCGAAAAGAGCAGCCCCTGTGGTGCTACTTCCTCCAAAATCATATAAACCGGCACATAATTGGTTCCCTCCTGTTCGATAATGACTTCTTTTATAGCCAGCCTGTATCCTTTTGCCCTGGCCTTTATCACAAACTGACAGGGGAAAGCCACCTCCGCCTTTAAGGTGACGCTCATCACACCGCCATTAACTATGAAAGGTTTGTTCAGGAGATAGCCATTGGACGACAGCACTGCCCCCTGCGGGTCTTCTATGACCACTTCTATGTCGCCCGGCACGTTTTTAGTGCCCGCCGCATCTATAAAAGCAATGCCAATACCACTTTTTACTTTTTCATTGGAAGAAGTGATCAAAAAGGGAGTTGACACAACAGAATTCGGACAGCCTGTAGAGAGAAGCAGATACCAGAGAGAAAAACCCAGCCACAAAAGGCGGGAAACGGGAAAATAATATTTCATAATTGCTTATTTTGGGGCATTTAAAATTGTTTAAAAATGAGAAGCACAAAGGTATGGCAAATAGCGGGAAGATTAAAAATATTTCAAATTAAAAATTTATATAATCCCCAAATTTTTTATATTCATGGGAGAAGGCAAGACTGAAAAATACAATCTACGAAAATTTTCGTAGATTTTCATGCAACTACGAAATAATTCGTATGTCTTTGCGTTTTAACAGCCATCAACATTAAAAATTCAGCATTCAGTCTTAAACATTGATATACAAGCCAACAGAATCGGAATTAGAAATCCTGCACATATTGTGGGAAACCAACGGGGCCACCGTGCGGGAGGTCAATGAGCGCCTGAACCAGCGGCGGGAAGTGGGGTACACCACTACCCTCAAGCTCATGCAGATCATGTTGGAGAAAGGCTGGGTGCGGCGCGACGACAGCGAACGCACCCACGTGTATGAGGCGGCGGTGGAGCGCACGGCGGTACAGTCGCAATTGCTGCACAACTTTGTGGAAAACACCTTTCTGGGCAGGGCCGCCGATCTGGTTTTACAGGCTTTGGGCAGCCATCAGCCCGATGCCGGAGAATTGGATGAAATCAAAGCACTGATTGCGCGTATAGAACAACAAAACAAGCCTTCCGAGCCATGATGACCCACTGGCATAATCCCGTATGGATGCAGGCGCTGGGCGAAGCGCTGGCCCATTCGATCTGGCAGGGTACTCTGCTCGCTGCTGGGTTGTTTTTCCTGTTGCCCCGACTGCACACCGCTGCCCGGCGATGTCAGGTAGCGTTTGCAGCGCTCCTGACCGTGTTCGGGGCGTTTTGTGCTACGTTTTGGAGGCAGTATGCACTTCTTGCTTTCTCTGAACAGCAGGCATACAACCCCTGCCCCGACTTTGCACTTTCCGAAGCGGCAGAGGTGGTACCCTATACAGGAGGCGACTTCTTTAGTGCGACCACAAGCGTAGGAACGGATTTTTCAACCCTGTACCCCTCCTTAGCGGTCTTTTGGGGAATCGGGTTTTTATTGTTCGCCGGACGCTGGGCAAAAGGTGCCTGGCAGGTGCGCCAATGGAAACGAAAGGCCACGCGTCCTGTGCCGGTATATTGGCAGAAGGAAGCAACGCGTCTGGCCGACTGCCTCGGTGTGCGCCGCCCGGTCAGCGTATTAGAATCGGCCCTGATCGCTGTCCCGATGGTATTGGGTTGGCTGCGTCCGGTGGTGCTTTTTCCCTCGGGACTTTTGCAGCAACTCACGCCCGAAGAGGCGCAGGCAGTACTGGCCCACGAACTGGCCCATCTGGTGCGTCATGACTGGCTGTTCAACATGACCCAATGCTTCTTAGAAGCTGTTTTTTACTATCATCCGGCTGTGTGGTGGATTTCTTCCGTCATTCGCAAAGAACGCGAACACAGTTGTGACGATCTGGCGGTTGCCGCCACTGGCAACCGGCTGGCTTTCGCCAAAGCATTGCTGCGGGTCGCCGAATCGGCAATGGCACCTGCCCCCACCCCGGCACTTTGCCTGCACGGTCAGCCGCGCCGCCGTGTACTTTTAGAACGCATTCACCACATCCTTCAAACATCTCAACCCGTTTCTTTCAACATGGAAAAAACACTTGTCAGCGCCTTTTTATTGGCCATTTTGGCCGCTGCGGGCCTGTATTTGCCCAAAAATAACCCCCTGCTGCAAACCGTATGGGCACAAACAGGGATAGAAATGCCCCTGTCGGGGTATAACGCCCCAGCCGACACCGATTCCATTCCAAAGCGAAAAGGCAAACAAAAAGTCAGCCGCGACGACGGCAAACAGCGCGTGGAAGTGGAATATAAAGACGGCGCAGTAACCCGCTTAGAAATAGACGGCAAGGAAATTCCGGCTTCCGATTTTAGTCAGTATCGCCCCCTGACCGATGAATTGCAACGGGAAAGCGCCCCGCCCCCACCTCCGCCCCCACCCTATCCCACAGCTCCCGGTATGCCCGCTCCGCCAAATACTCCCTTTTACCGGGATGCGCCTTATCCGCCGGGTACCCCACCGCCCCCACCCGCTCCTGCACGCATTATTACTGGGAAAGACCAGCAGGGCAACACTACGCTGCGCATCGAAAAGGGAGGTGAGCCGATAGAATTGATCGTCAAAGACGGAGCCATCTGGAAAGACGGCCGCAAATTGGAAGAGGGGGAAACCTTAGAAATTCTGGATTTCCAGGCGGAAGCACCGGAGGCACCGGAAGCACTGGAAGAATGGGAAGGCGATGCCGAAGCGCCAGAGTATCTCTCGCGCCGGAGCGAAGAAGAAAGCAGGAATGTGCAACGCATGATAGAAGATGCCCGCCGCCAGACACGCCGCGCCATGGCGATCAACCGGGAAGAACTGCGCGAAGCCGAACGGGAACTGAAAATCGCAGAACGTCGTTTGCGTCAGGAAGCAAAGGTGCATCAGACAGAGATTGAGCAGGAAATGCGCAACGCGCAACGCCAGATACAAAATGTTCAGCAGGAAATGGAGCGCTCAATGCGTCACCGGGACGAGGCGCGGGTACACGCCGACCATCAGGAGGAAAATACGCAGGCACTCATTGGTTTGCTACAGCAGGACGGCCTTATTACTGACCCCGAAAACTTCACCTTCGAACTGAGCAATAAGAAGTTGGAGATCAACGGCAAAAAGCAATCCGATGCGCTGCACCAAAAGTACCTGGAATGGCAGGAAGGCCGTACTGGCAAAAAATTAGGCAAGGGAAATGTGATGCGGTTGGAAGTACAGAACTGAATTCAATGACTCGTTGATCAAATACGTGAATGAATAATAAAATCGTTTTTCAATTTATGAGCGAGCCTTCGGATGTGAATTTCGGGGGCAATGTCCACGGGGGTACCGTGATGAAATGGATTGACCAGACGGCTTATGCCTGTGCACACAGTTGGGCAGAAAGTTATTGCGTTACAGTGTATGTGGGGGGCATTCGTTTTTTCAGTCCCATTCGCATTGGCGATCTGATTCGCATTGAGGCTACTGTAATCTATACCGGACGTACCAGTATTCATATTGCGGTGGATGTGTTCTCTAAGAAGATGGCAGATCGGGAATTTGCTAAAAAAACCCATTGCATTATCGTGTTTGTGTCGGTGGACGGTAACGGACAGCCTACAGAGGTCAAACAATGGAAACCAACAAACGAAACAGAGCAAAAATTAGCAGAATATGCTTTAAAACTCAAGGAGTTGAGAACAGCCATAGAGCAGGAAATGAAACCTTTTCTGGCTTGAAAAAAGGCTCCGCAATGCTTTTCGTTTTTTCTTTACGGAAGTAGTGACTGCGCACGTATATCATCAATCAATGCGACGGATCGTCTGCACTTCCGACACTTCTCCCGTACGACTGTCCACCGTGAAGTTATAAAACACCCAGTCGTTTTCGTTGATGTGGACGGACCATTTCAAATCGGGCTGTAACTCTATACGTGGGGAAGTACCGGGTTTGTTTTTCAGGTCTTTTTGCGCTGCTATGCGGCGGACCGCTGCGCGGTCAAATGGAAAGGTGCAGGCCTGTTGATCTGCCCGGCAATCGGGCAGATTAACAGGTATTTCCACCTCGTGCATACCTAAAAAGTCAAAGCGCTTGAAAACGACGGGCGCATAAGAGACCGTATCAAAAGTAAGAAAGGCCGCTGCGGTATCGAAGGGAAAAAAATAATAGCGCACCTCATACACTTCGGAAGCCAGATCGTCATGCAGGCTCCTGCGATCCATACGAAAGTGCCGATAAAAAAACGCCTCCCCGACGCGGTCTGTGCAGTACTTTCGCGTCCACTGCCAAAAACTGTCCGTGTTCATCTTATCAGACACTTTCAGCCAGCCGAACTTTCGGGAATACCCAATGCCATACCGATCCTTCGCAGGGTCGGGATCATCGGCTGCATAGATGTAGTGCGCCAGCGAGTCAGCAGTCAGCGCCGTGGCCGGAACACGCACCAACGAATGCTGGGCCAACGCGTCCGCAACGGATGCCTGGTAAAAAAGCAGCGCCAACGCATACATCAGGAAAGGCCAACGGGACATGATCAATCTTTTCTGTTGTTGTAGTGGTATAAAAAATCTGAATACATACTTCCGCCTTTTTCAGCCGCTTTCAGAGAGATCTGCAACGCAGGGTTTTCTGCGAAGAACATTTCCAAACGGGAACGCACCGGAGCTTTTCCCAACTCTAAAAGCAATTTGGCCAAAAAGAAACGGTTTTCCGGCAGGGGTTCCTGTGGTAAAAAGGCCAAAAGCGGCTCTATAAAAGGAGAATATCCTTTTGTTTTTAAGATGGCGTTGAAGGCATTTTGGAAATCCCGGTAATAGCCATTGAAGTAATGAATCGTCAGACTGACCGTATCGTGCCACAGCGGGCGCACCAAAGGCAACAGAGAGGCTCCCGTCACCTCCTTTCGCCCCAATAGGCCCATCCAGGCATATACCCGAACAGTTGGAGAGGAGTGGCGCGTCAGGGCTTGCAGTTCGTCTGTCCACGCGGACTCCGCGAATTGTTTGGCCAAAGGGTGCGCCAACTGTCTTTCTTCGATTGTTACGCGTCCTATGCGCACCAAAGAATCAACAAGAGCAGCAGTGGAAGGCCGCAGGGCGGCAGCATTTTGCGCCATCGGAACGCTGCTGCCCTCCCATAAGAAAAGTGCAGTCAGCAAGGTTCGGCTCAGGAAAAAGTGCATACCGTATATGATGCTTCTACCAGTATAATTACATAACAAAGAAGGAAGCGGTGTTTGGAATTTTCATCCTGATAAAATAAACGAACAATCGCTCGAAAAAAGAGAAGGCGAAGGACACGGTGAGATCAAAAGAAGGCGGATAAAACAACCCCAAGGTTATTTGCGCTGCTTCACAGGCTTTTTTGCGGAGGTCTTTGCGGCGGCACCGGAAGATGCCTTTGCAGATTTTTTTCCAGCCGCCGCCGCAATACCGGCAAGGTGCTTTCGGCGTTCTTCCTGTACTACTTCAAGGGTAGCACCGCTCAGAAGGGCAATGCGTTCGTCGGGCATATTGGGGAATTCCTCCAAGAGTGCCCGACATACCAACAGCGCCTGCTCCATCTTGCCTTCGATCTTGCCCTCCATCTTGCCTTCGATCTTGCCCTCCAGTTTAAGTTGGTCATAAGTGGACAAAAGTACCCGCTTCGACTTTGGCGGAAGTGCCTGGCTCGCGTTCTGTTGTAAGGTTGCTGTATCCATATTTGTCATTCTGATAAAATAAACGAACAATCGCTCCACAAAGATACGTCCTTCTTCGGTGTTTAAAAAATTTTCTCCCCCGGAAAAAATTTTTTTCATCTCGCGTTCCAAATACGCCTTGTCCTTGGCGTGTTTCATCATCAGGAGACCAAAAGCGAGAAATCCCACTTTCAAACGCAACAAGGCTTCGTCGGTGTATGCCGATAAATCCACCAACAGGTATTCAAAGTGGCCCACATAGGGATAGAAATCGGCGGGCAGGTGCTTAAAGTAGGCTTCCATGCGCTGCTTTTTCCACTTCTGCCTGCCATGATACAACACAATAGGCAAAACGAAGGGCGGGCTTTTTTTGTTGGCTGTGGCCGTGTTCCATATCTGCTGCCTGTAGTCGCTTATCTGAAAGTGGGGATGCCGGGGAATGAAACTTTTGTGTTCCATCAGGATTGCAATGAAGGCCGTGGCCGGCAGTTGCTGTAGGCCGCAGCGCAGCACTTTGTCGCTGTACAGGGGCTGCAACTCAGCACTGATGTACTCGGTGTCGTCAAATTCGAGGGTATCCAAATCGAGCAGACGCAACAGGTGAGGCGGAACGAAATACTCCAGAAAAGCGCGGACAACGCTGGTCATGGAGAAGAGGTACTTAAAAAATTCGTCGTGTGGATGATTTTTGGTCATGGCAACAACAGGTGAAAGGAAGGCGCAAATATAAGCAAGATATTGATATGAACAGGTGCGTATTATGGAGTAAGGGGTAAATTCTTAAGTTTCTGTAAACATAGCGATGCCCACACGAGATACTTTTTTACCAAGACTGAAAAATAGTTCCTAAATTTGGGCCGAAAAAATCAATAAGGCTGTTAGTACATCTGCCTGCATACAATCCACATTGCATTCATAAATATGGAGCCACTTAATACACCCTTGTCACCTGTTCCGCCTGTATCCGAAGAGGCTGCTGTTGTGTCTGCAAACACGCCCGAAGGTGCAGGAACGGAGATAGATGATCCCATCGTCCTGTCCCCCGAAGCCGCTGCTTCCCAAGTGCCGGGCAGCGTTTTGCAGGACGGAGTCTGGCTGCGCAGTCTGATTTACTTCGGGATAGCCACCCTGTGCTTCCTGTTTATCGAATGGAAGTACCCTGAAGCCGACGGGAGGGGACTACAGGGAGAGTCGCCCGAATTTATAGGATTCATTCTGGCTTTTATTTGCGTCTGGGTGGCCACCTTCGATCAGATGGTAAACAAGCGCCTGCGGTGGTTGTTCTTTGCAAAAAAGGAGCACTATCCCACTTTTTTTCTGCTGCTTGGCACATGGATAGTCAGCTGTTTCTCGCTGAATCGGGAGCTGCCCATTTTTCAGGACTCGTGCGCCTGGCTATCGGCAGTGTGGTGCGTGGCACTGGCCAACTTTGTGGCCTTTGGAGTGCGCAACCAAATGCCGGTGCCAATGCGCCAGGTCGTCACCGCCCTGCTGGCCATGACTTCCCTGCTGGCGCTTTACTATACGATTTATCTGTTGCCTGTGACTGCTCTGGGCTCGGTGGTGGTGTGGTTTTTTGGCATTTCCTTCCATGCTCATGTGCCGCTGATTATTTTTATTGCCTTGGTCAGGCAGTTGTACAACGACTGGAAGGTGCGCACCCTGCGTTTCGCCATTGTAGCAGGTCTGGCGGTGCCTTTAGCATTTCTGTACAGGCATTGCAACGACTGGTACCACTGCAATGACATGGTGCGCTCGGCTTTCCGGGACAACGGGCAGGGTGCCACGGCTGGTCTGCCCGACTGGGTGGTGGCCAGCCAGCGCCTACAGCGCACTGCACGGGGGGAGCAATGGCTCAAAGCAGCAGTCACGCATTTAGAAAGAGACAGTTGGGGCTGGGGAACGGGCATGTTGGAGAATGGCGGAATCGCCAAAGTACACGATCCGTTCATTTTAATCAGTTCTGTTTTTTTTCCCGAACCCACTATTGCGTATGACGACCGATCTAAAATACTAAAGAGCTTTTACAACAAGCGCCATGACTTAGAACAACGCCTGTGGAGCGATCATTCCCTGCAAACGGCCACCGTGCAAACCCGCGTGGAAGTGTACCCTGCACAGCGTTTGGCATATATAGAAAAAGAATGCACCATTCGAAGCACGGAATCGCACGGGGAATCGCAACAGGAAGCCGTTTATACCTTCCACCTGCCGGAAGGCGGCGTAGTTTCTGCATTGTCGCTGTGGGTGAATGGCGTGGAAGAAAAATCGCGGCTTTCCGCTCGTTCGGTGGCAGACAGCGCTTACAAAACCGTGGTAGGCCGCGAACGACGCGACCCCTCCATCGTACACTGGCAGGAAGGCAATCGGGTAACGCTGCGCGTGTTTCCGTGTACACCGAAGGAAGACCGACGTTTTAAAATGGGGGTGACGGCTCCCCTCACCTGTACAGAAAAGGAGTTGATCTTGGAAAATGTGGTTTTTGAAGGCCCTTCGGCTGCAAAAGCAAAGGAAGAAGCCGTCATCTCCATAGAGGAAGGACAGGGGAAATGGGCGAATGCACCCAACTTTCTGAAACAGTCGGCAGACGGCCTGTGGCGCGGCAAACGGAATTATAAGCCGGATATGGTCCTGCGCTTCCCTCTGTCGGCTGGGGCAGAGGCAACCGCCGGTTTTCAGTTCATGGGCAGCCGATACAAAGCTTTTCCCTACACGCCCCGCCCTGTCGCCCTACAGCCCGCCATGGTCTATTTAGACATCAACAGTGCATGGTCGGAGAAGGAAATCAAAGAAATGCTATCCGTCACTGCCGAAGTCGGGCTGCCCGTGCGTATCTGGTACGAAGGCGGCTGGTACGACCCCAATAAATGGCAGGGATATGCGGCCACCCTCGTTTTGAAGAAAAATCACTTTTCCCTGCTGCCTTTCCACCTCATCGCCGCGCCGGACAAAGCGTTGGTCATTTCCAAAAGTGCAGGGTTGACCCCTACCCTGAGCGATATAAAAGGAAGTGTTTTTGCAAAAAATGCCGAGGCGTTTTTCACACGCAGACAGCGGCCCGTCCGCTGTTGGCACATCGGAGAAGACTTGTCCGATTATCTGCGGTCGCTGCGCGAATTGCGGCTGTTACAGGTAGAGACAGGCGACTGGCCTGCCCTGCACGCTTTGTTGAAGCAGGGGCAATTCTATGCGCAACCCGAAACAGCGGATACGGTAGTCATTCACAACAGTCGGATGTGTATTGTGCGAAGTACCGACACTGTGGATACAGCATCGGAAGGCAGTTCCCACCTGATGCGCCTGTTTGTCTATCACGAGGTAATGCGCCGCATCGGAGCGCAGTACTGGACCCGGCGCTACGAACCTGCCGAATTGGTGCGCCGCGCCGAAGCCGGTTTCGTAGTTACACCCGTGAGCAGCTTAGTGGTGTTGGAGTCGCAGAAGGACTACGACCGCTTTGGAATAAGCGCCAATACCAACACCCTCGGCAATGCCGCCTTTAAGCAGAGAGGCGCTGTGCCGGAGCCACAGGAGTGGCTGCTTTTAATCCTGGCGGCGCTTTTGCTTCTTGTGGTCATTCGGAGAAAGTCCCCGGTTGTACCCTTTGGAAGATAAAAGCGCGACCTGCGCACGTACCATGCGACAACCCCATCTCTTCATTGTCCTCTTTTTTATATACTGCGCAGCCGTATTGGTCTGGTGGTATGCTTCCGGTTACATTCCATTGAACGGATCGGTGGTAGCAGGAGCCGTCCTGCTCCCTTACAGCCTGACCATGTACAACAACAGCCGTAGCCCCGACGGGCGCTACGCGCTTTTGGCAGCTGGAGCAGCGACGGGTGCTTTTTTCCTTCCTTCCCGCACCCTGCATTTGTTTGTTGTAGGCTGTGCTGCTTTCTATGCGTGGGAAATGCTGCAACAGAGAAGTATCAGGGGTTATGCCCTGCTGCTACTGATACTCGTATCGGCTTTGTTGAGCAACTGGATTTTGGTATTTGGCTTTCCCATTCGCCTTTGGCTGAGTGAGGTGGCCGCTGTCCTGTTGTCCTATACGGGAGCAGACGCTTACGCAGAAGGCAATCTGATTCATTACGAGGGGGTCGCTTATGCGGTGGATCCGGCCTGTCTGGGTTTGGTGTCGGTACAAATTTCGTTTTTGTTTCTGACTGCGCTTCTGATGGTGGAAGAAAGGCGCAGCCAAAGCCGATTGCCCGCATGGCTGCTTGCGCTTTTGTTTGCAGCAACGGCGGGATTGGTAGTGTTGTACAACCTGTGGCGCATTTTGTTGCTGTGCCTGTTCGATCTGGCACCGGGCAGCAGCGCACACGAACTCGGCGGGGTGTTGAGCCTGCTTTTGTATGTGTTAGTACCCATGTTGCTTTTGGTGCATCTCAGTTATCGCTACGGAAGCCACAGAGAGCAGGATCATTCGGCGCATGCAGAGAAGTACAATAGCCCAAAATGGCGTTTATTGGTGTTGTTGCCTTTGGCAGGCATCGTCTTTTGGCTCCACACCACTCAGTTGAGTCGTACTTTGTCAGAGCGGGACGGAGGAACATTGCCTTTGCTATTACATTTGGACAGCACGGTGTATCGCATACAACACGCGGCAAACGGCATCACCCAATATTACGGGGACAGTCTGCTGATTTACACCAAGCCGATTATTCATGCCTTTGGTGCCGAACACTCGCCCATGATTTGTTGGCAGGGCAGCGGTTTTACCTTCGAGTCGGGCAATCAGGCGGCCCTGCCCTCCGGCGCGCCATATTACACGGGCGTACTGATCAAAAAGAATCCCGACGGGCGTACCGAGCGACTGTACACGGCGTGGTGGTACGACAATGGCAGGATGGCGACCATTTCGCAATGGGTCTGGCGACAGGCAGCACTGCGGGAAAACCGCCCCTTTTGGTTGGTAAATGTGACCGCAGAAAGCCCCGAACGCTTGCAACGGGGAGTGGGTCTGCTTCTACGGCAATAGAAAAATATAAATTAATTTTCAATGTGTTAATTTTCAAATCATTACAAATAAAAATACCTTTTTAAATGATTTTTAACTATTTGTTTATCAATAACTTAATCCTTTAAATCTTGCCAATTCTGTCAAAAGATAATATCAGATAATTCTGTATCAGTACTTAATGCGAATTAATTTCAATCAGATACTTAGATGTCTTATTTGACAATGAATTGTTTTTAAAAAATAAAAAAGGCGTTAAAAACTGCACTGCGCAATTTTAAACGCCTTTTTTTAAAAACAGAAACAAATAGTTCTAAAAGCAGGGAATAAACACCAAAGCATATACTTTTTTAAAAAACAAATATATGCCATCCGATACGTATTTCCCGACAGAAGGTGGGCCAGGCAGGAATTGAACCCGCGACCTTCTGATTATGAGTCAGCCGCTCTAACCATCTGAGCTACAAGCCCTTTTGTACAAAACGCCGCAAAGATAGAACAAATTCCCAAACCTGCGCAAAAAAAAGAAGAATTTTTGTAAAACAGCCCTTCGCATACCCCCACAGGCAGCATTTGGGGAGTTTGAGGCGTTACCGCCTCGCCTGCAGGCGCTTTCATTGGAAAAACTGCCGCCTAAACGGCAAAAGTTGCTATCTTTGCGCCCCGGTTTTTTACCGCATCCCTCATAACCGATATTCATCATCACACACCCGGCATTCAACAAAAGAAATTCATGTGCGGAATCGTTGCATACATTGGCCACAGACAGGCTTACCCCATTTTGATTAAGGGATTACATCGTTTGGAATACAGGGGCTACGACAGCACGGGCATCGCCCTGCAAAATGGTCACCTGAACATTTATAAAAAGAAGGGCAAGGTGGCAGAATTGGAGGCTTTTGTGGCCGACAAAAACACCGCAGGCCACGTGGGCATCGGCCATACCCGCTGGGCCACCCACGGCAAACCGGACGATATCAATGCCCACCCGCACACAGGCGGGGGCGGTCGCTTAGCGCTGATTCACAACGGGATCATCGAAAATTACGCAGTCATTAAAAATGCCCTCATCAACTTAGGCCATACTTTTAAAAGCGAAACCGATACGGAAGTACTGGTACACCTGATTGAAGAGGTGCAGCAGCGCGAAAACCTGTCGCTTTTGGAAGCGGTGCGGCAGGCGCTGACGCAGGTACACGGCGCATACGCCATCGTGGTCATGGATCGGGAGGTGCCCGACCAGTTGGTGGCCGCCCGCAAATCCAGCCCCTTAGTGATTGGCATTGGCAAAAACGAGTTGTTTGTGGCTTCCGATGCCACGCCCATTGTGGAACACACCAAAAAAGTGGTCTATCTGAACGACGAAGAAATAGCGCTGCTGGGAAAAAATGGCGAACTGACGGTGAAAACCCTGCGCAATGAAGTGACCACTCCGACCATCCATCAAATCGAATTGAAGATAGAAGCATTGGAAAAAGGCGGTTACGACCACTTTATGCTCAAAGAAATATTCGAGCAGCCGGTGACCATTGCCGAATGTATGCGCGGTCGCATGGACGCGGAGGCGGGCTGGGTGAAGCTGGGCGGCATGGAAGACCACCTGAAGCGCATGGTCAATGCCCAACGGATGATTATCCTCGGCTGCGGCACCTCGTGGCACGCCGGCATGATCGCGGAATACCTGTTTGAAGACTTTGCCCGCCTGCCCGTGGAAGTGGAATATGCCTCTGAATTTCGCTACCGCAATCCCGTGGTGCGCGAGCAGGATGTGGTGTTGGCGATTTCCCAATCGGGCGAGACGGCGGATACCCTCGCCGCGCTGGAACTCTCCAAAGAGCGCGGCGCACTGACCTACGGCATTGTGAACGTCGTGGGGTCGTCCATTGCCCGTATGACCCACAGCGGCTCCTACATCCACGTGGGGCCGGAGATCGGCGTAGCCTCCACCAAAGCGTTCACCGGCCAAGTGACCATGCTGACCATGATGGCCCTTATTTTGGGATACGAGCGCGGCTATCTTCCCAAATCGCGCTATCAGGAATTGGTACAGGAATTAGCCCTCATTCCCGAAAAAGTGGAGCGCCTGCTGAAAAACAACCACGCCCAAATCAGGTACATCGCCGAGGAGTTCAAGGAGGCCGACAATGCGCTGTATCTCGGCAGGGGCTACAATTTTCCGGTGGCCTTAGAGGGTGCCTTGAAACTCAAAGAAATTTCCTATGTCCATGCAGAAGGCTACCCGGCCGCAGAAATGAAGCACGGCCCCATCGCCCTGATAGACGAACACATGCCGGTGTTTGTGATTGCTACCAACCTGAGTGCCTATGACAAAATTGTGTCCAACATTCAGGAAGTCAAAGCCCGCAAAGGCGTAGTGATTGCCGTAGTGACGGAAGGCGACGAAATGGTGAAGCGCATCGCCGATTATACCATCGAAATTCCGGGTACCGAGGAGCCTTTCACGCCCCTGCTGTCGGTTATTCCGCTCCAGCTGCTTTCCTACCACATTGCCCTGCTGCGCGGCTGCAATGTGGATCAGCCGCGCAATTTGGCGAAGTCGGTGACGGTAGAGTAGGTTTTCGGGGGGGCCGGGATGGGTTGGCGGGGTGATTTCCTGCTGTCGGCACCATCCGGGCAGTGGGATGCGTCGAAGCCCGCCCGGCAGCGTTTTGTTTGCAGCGTTTTCGAAAAATTTTCAGGAGGCCGCCTGTTTTTCTAAAAAATTTGCATTTAACCCAGCCAAAACCCTATATTTGCACCCACTTTTGGCTGGGTTAAATGCAATTGTTATGAGAGATTTTATCGGCAGGGAAGCGGAACAAGCCTTATTGAAAGAAGCGCTGACATCTCCGGAGGCGGAGTTGGTTGCGGTATTTGGCCGACGGCGCGTGGGAAAGACTTTTTTGATTCGCCACGCATACGCCAAACAAATGGCGTTTGAGTTTGCGGGCATGAAAGACACTTCCGTGCGTGTACAATAACCCGGCAAGTTCCCGTCACTCCTGCTGCACCACCATGCGCTGCTTCCACAAGCGTCGTCCCACATCCTGCACCATCACCCAATACAAACCCGGAAGGGCCTCCGGCAGGTGCAGGGGGATGCGCTGATGACCGGAGGGGATGCGCACCTCCCGTTGGGTCAGCAGCAGCACCCCGGCTGCGTTAAATATCTGAATGTGCAGGGTCTGCGGGGCAGGAGCAGTGGTCTCCAAAAAGAAGTGACCATTGTTCGGGTTGGGCACCAATTTACACTGAGCAAGCCCCACGCCAGTCTCCTGCGTATGGGTGACGGCCTGCACAAAATACACGATGGTACTGTCGCAGTCCCACCTGTTTTTATAAAGTCTTTGAAAAAACGTATCCCGACGGATTGTTACTCCCTCAAAAGAGCCGCCGACCGCTACCGTTACAAAAACGCTGTCTTTCTGGCTGGGGCGCATACTTACAATAACGGTGGAGGTAGAATCGCACCCCCTGTAGCTTTTTAGGGGGAATACATAAGTACCCGCTGTGATAACCACTGTATTCCCCAGCAACACACTGTCTCCCTGACAAATGCTCATCCTGCGGGTGGTCAGCACGGGAGCCAGTACCCGCAGTTCAAGGCGTACGATGCTGTCGCAGCCATTGCGGGCCGGGAAGGTGTCCGTATAAAAACCTGCCAGGTGGTAGCCATTGCCGCCCCAACGCAGGGTGTCTCCGAAGCAAATTGTTCTCTTATCCTCTGTTCTGACACTTGTGCGGCTGTAGCAAATATTAATGAGCAATATGCTGTCGCACCCTTGAAAAGACGTGAGGGTATCTCTGTAAATACCCGGAGCAGTATAGCGTCTTCCAGCGATAGAAACCGTTCCCCCCGAACAGACCTCCGCCTGAATGGTTCTGCCCGGAGAGCGCCATTGCACGAGGGTCTGAATAATACTGTCGCACCCCTTCCAGGTTTTGAGGGTATCGGTGTAATTGCCGGGAGCGACATACACCGAATTGGCAACCCGGACGGACTGCCCGGGACAAATCTGGTAAGTGAAGTACCGCGATTTGTTGCTCCAATACAAGGTGGCAAACACAATACTGTCGCAACCCCGCCACGTTTTAAAGGTATCCCGATAACTGCCAGGCCGGGTATAAACAGAATTGCCAACAGTGACCTTTTCGCCCGGACAAATATAAAAAGAGCGATACTGATTAACATGGTTCCAGTAGCCCCAATAATTGATGATGCTGTCGCATCCCCGAAAACCGGAAAGGGTGTCGCTAAACCTGACAGGTTGTGTCAATGTCCTGCCGGCAATGGTCACAGGCGTACCCGGACACATATAGTAGTTTACATTTCTGACGGTTTGGGCGAAAAGGTACAATTGAATCGTGCTGTCGCAGCCCCGCCACGATTTGAGGCGAATGTAGTAAGAGCCAGGTTTGTTGTAAACCGTATTATTAAAAACCACGCTTTCGCCCGGACACAGCCGCATGGAAATGGATTTTTCAATATTCGACCAATACACCTTTGTTCTCATTACCAACTCGCAGCCACTCACGTAGGGAATGGTATCTAAATAGTCGCCGGGAGCGATATACAAATGATTACCCACGGAAACACCCCTGCCCGGACAGATGTACTGCTCCTGCTCGGAATAGTAATATCGGTGGCTCAGGGTGAAATACACGACGCTGTCTGAACCATAACAACTCGGGAAAGTATCACATACAATGGCCGGCGGGGAATAGTTCTGGCCATTCAGTGTATAGGTCTGTCCCCTGCAAACCTGTATATTTCTATGAGCGCTTCCCACTCTGAGGTGTATGGAAGTGGTAATAATACTGTCACAACCCCGGTAGGAAGTGACTGTATCTATATAGGTGCCGGGTTTGTAAAAAGTGCGCTCTTTGTGTCTGATAATCTGCCCCGGGTACATGGTAAAATTGAAAAAAGACACCGACTCGTAAAACTTTATATCAATGTTCAGAATGCTGTCACACCCCATCCAGCTCTTCAGTCTCCGGGTATGGCGCCCGGCCGTACGCAAAACGGTGTCGCCCCATGTATAGGTATCGCCCCGACATATTTGCACATTGGAAAAATAAGTGGTACTACCGTTGAGGATCGTGCGCATATAAAGCGTATCGCACCCTGCGGGGTTGTGTACCGTGTCAGGAAATCTGCCGATTTGTGTGTATAGCCGGTTGCCAATGCGCAACGGACGGTCAGGGCAGAGGTAATGCACGGTTCCCTTTTGAATATAGCGTCGCTGCACAGTAGTAACTACCGTACTGTCGCAACCCGCCGAAGAAGTAAACTGATTCGTGTAAACGCCGGGCAGGGTATAGACAGAAGTACCTACCCGCACCGTTTCTCCTGTGCATATTTCATAGGTTTTACGATAAATAGCAGGGGTTTCTGTAAGAATCACCGTGACCAGGCTGTCGCAATAGCGCGGCGTATTGTAATGAAAGGTCAAAGTATCCGATTGAAAGTACGAAACGCCCTGATAGGTCACCGAGCCGCCTTTACAGAAAGACAATTTTATGGAGCGTTCAAATTTGGGCAAAGCCCTTAGACGGATGGTTACAATGCTGTCGCAGCCGGATTTACCGATTAAATGGAAGCGATTTAAACCCACATAGCAACGCAACCCGTGGATGCTGTAATAACTGCCCTGACAGACGGTAGTGTCTATGTCGGCATAACGGGTCTGACACAGGTCTTTTACGCCGATGGTTACTATCGTGTCTTTCTGGATGTTCAAATTGCCATTGAAGGGACACATAGCCCACTGCCCGCGTGGCGCGGTCAATGCCACCGCATACGATCCGGGGGTAGTTGACAACACGCTGCCCGAGCTTATTGCCGCAGTGCCAACCGCATTGGTCATGTCCATCCGCCAGTCGCGAAGCAGGCTTTCTCCATTGTCCTCTACGCAATTGCCGTTTACATCTTTAAAAATGCGCAATTGGAGTTTGGTCAAAGGTACAGCGGCGGGAAGAGCAGGCAGGGGAAGCGTGTCTATCAGGAGAAAACTGCGGCCGGGGTGTACCTTGAAAATTGGCCTTTCGTATCCGGCAATGGCATAAGTACCATGCTGACCGGGCGCAATCAGGGTAGCCTGAGCGGTTGTATCGGACAGTGCATAAGGGCGATTTTGATGGATATTGCCCGCATCATCCAATTGCAGCACCCCAAAATTGGGTCCGGTTCCGTTGTAGAGCAGCGCAACAGACCCATTGGTCAGTTTCGTGACATCCACGATCTCCTGTTTTGGAAAATATTTGCGCCACAGTATGTTGCCGTCCTTATCTAATGCACACAGAAAAGGTGTTTTGCCGGCATCGTGCGCCATGAGCAAAAACTGACCATTCCCCAGCGCAATCATTTTTTGGGGAATGGCACTTTCATAAGATTTGGTGTCTAAAATAGCCCCGCCTTCGCTTACAATGGAGATCAACAGGTGGCCTTTGCGATAGCAGGCCATCAGCAGAGAACAATCGTCGCGAATAACCAGTTTGGCAGCCTCAAAAGTGGCACCAGGATAGGAATGCTCGTAAAGCCCGTCATTGTTGTGATCCAATACGACAATTTGCCCATATACATCCGGGTACAGGTAGCCGAGCTTATTCTCTCTGGTGCAGATGAGGACTTTACGTCCGTTGGGCAGGGAGATGCCGTCGTGGAAAACTGCTTCGCACCCGGTGTTCAGGGCTTTTTCGGGGCCTGTATGACCATCTTTATTAATTTGATAGTACTGTACCCTCGACCAGCCCGGCAACCATATAAGAACATCGTCACAGCCGTAATTGTCCAAGCTGTTTCTAAAAAACGTAAAAAGCCCCTGTCCGTCCTCTACATAGGTTTCCTGACTCCTGCTGGCAGGCTCCAGACTCTGGCGCTCCCAAATCGTGTCTCCCAAGTGATTCAGCATGGCATGGGCATAGATACCTGCCGGGACTATATCTATGTAAACAACATGGGTAGTATCATAATAGGCCCCCCATTGGGCCAAAAAATAATCGCCGTTTGGGCGGCCTGACAACACTTTGGGCCGATAACTGTAGCCCTTGTCATAAAAATACTTTACAATGGGAGACTGCGCAGATAAAGCGGGCAGGCTGCATAAAAAGGCGAGTAATGTAAAAATGATGCTTTTCATAAATAAAAAAAGTGTTTACAGGGGGTATAAGAAAATGGGAATACTACGTACAAATGGCGGGGCTTTTTCGAAGCACAAAGATATAAATAAAATTCACACTGGCTGCTCCACCGTGTACATAATTTTGTTAAATAAAAACGAATGCCCCCCCGCCTGTGTAGCAAAGTTCCGTTCTTTGCGTTTTAAAAGCGGGGCAACCAAGCCCGCAAATACACATTACCCTTTCAATCACACATCTGTTTTACACAAAATGATGAAAAAACTGTTCTTTTTTCTGTTGGCGCTGACCCTCACGCAGTCGGCTTTTGCCCAGTTGGGCGATTTTGCAAAAAAAGCCAAGGACAAAGTCAACGCCGCGACCAACCGCACAGGGGGCCTGACACAGGAAGAAATCGGAGCCGGTCTGAAAGAAGCCTTAGACAAGGGGGTCGGGGAAGCGGTCAGTTTCCTGTCTGCCAAAGACGGCTATTTTGCCAGCCCTTATAAAATTCTGGTGCCCTCCGAGGCCCAAAAGGTGGTGTCCAAACTGAAAAACGTACCCGGCTTTGGCAATTTGGAGGCCGACCTGACAGAGCGCATGAACCGCGCTGCCGAAGATGCTGCTACACAGGCCAAGCCGATCTTTGTAGCAGCCATTAAAAAGATGACTTTCCAAGATGCCTTAGCCATTTTGAAAGGCAATCCCGATGCTGCCACCCGCTACTTAGAAAAAACCACCTACGATGCCCTGTATGAGCAGTTCAAGCCGGTGATTCAGGCTTCTTTGGACAAGGTGAAGGCCCGCGAATACTGGCGTTCTGCGGTAACTTCTTACAACAAAATCCCGATGGTAACCAAGACCAATCCTGAATTGGACGACCACGTGACCAAAATGGCCTTGGTGGGCATGTTCAGCCTGATTGAGAAAAAAGAGAACGGTATCCGCACGGACATCAAACAGCGCAATTCCGATTTGCTGAAAAAGGTGTTTGGGCAGAACTGAGTGCGCAAGGGGGAGACACAAAACAGGGCGATTCGGACGCGCCTGCCCTGACAGCAGCCAATTTTTATTTTGATGTACGGCATGTCGAAAATCCAAATCAATATTGAATCTTTTTTTCGTCTTTTCCTTGCACATTCTCCTAAATCAGTGTACCTTTGCGCCTCTTTTGAAAAAAAGAGATATTTTTGTACATAAAAAATTGATTATCAAGCATGTTTGCAATTGTTTCCATCGCCGGTCAACAATTTAAAGTTGAGGAAGGTCAGCAGATCTTCGTCCACCGGCTGGCAGCGAATGAGGGAGACTCTATCTCCCTCGGCGACGTACACCTCCTGTCCAACGGAGACGACGTGACCATCGGCACGCCCTTGATTCAGGGAGCGGGCGTAAGAGCCACCGTACTGAGCCACATCAAAGGCGACAAAGTGATTGTTTTTAAGAAAAAGCGCCGCAAGGGCTACCGCGTTAAAAACGGCCACCGCCAGCAGTTCACCAAAATTCAGATTGACGGCATCAACGCCTGATCCGGCAGTCGGTTTCTCACATTTTCAAATCACCATTAAAATTACAGATTGAGTAATGGCACACAAAAAAGGTGTAGGTAGTACCGATAATGGCCGGGATAGTAAAAGTAAACGCCTCGGCGTAAAACTTTTTGGCGGCCAGACAGCCATCGCCGGTAACATCATCATCCGTCAGCGCGGCACCAAATTCCACGCAGGCGAAAACGTTTATATGGGCCGCGACCATACGCTCCACGCTGCCATTGATGGCATTGTGACGTTCAAGCGCGCCGCCAACGACCGCAACTACGTCAGCGTATTGCCCAAAGAGGCAGTTCCGCCGGCAGTTCCGCCCCGCCCCAAAATTACGGGTAAAGAAGACCGCCCGAAATTGGACCCCAATAAGCCGAAGGCTGCTCCGGTGCAGTCCAGATCGGCAGCGCCGGTAGCAGAAGAAGAGATACCCGTAGTGACTCCCGTACCGCAGGAACCCGAGGTATCCATGCCCGTTGCAGAAGAAGCCCCGGCATCGCGTGCCACTTCCAAAAAAGGCCCGAAATTGGACGATCTCAAAATCGTAGAAGGCATCGGCCCCAAAATTGAAGAACTCCTGAAGAACGCAGGGGTTGAAACCTGGGTAGCCCTCTCGGAAGCACCGGTAGAGCGCCTGAAAGAAATTTTAGATGCTGCCGGCCCGCGCTATCAGATGCACGACCCGGGAACCTGGCCGGCACAGGCAAAATTTGCCGCTCAGGGTCGGTGGGAAGAACTGAAAGAGTATCAGGACATGCTGACCGGTGGTCGCAATCCCGAGTAAAAGTTGGTAAGGCTGGTAAAATCACCTGCCTTGAGCGTATAAAAAAGCGAAGCGGGCTTTATTGATGCACACATCAGTAAAGCCCGCTTCACTTTGTAGGGGTGATCCCGACAGGGCTCGAACCTGTAACCTACGGCTTAGAAGGCAGTTGCTCTATCCATTGAGCTACGGGACCCACTTTTTTGCGCCGCAAAGGTAAAGCATTTTTTGAAAAACGCCTGATTTTTTTACTTTTAGAATCGAAAGATGCCCAAAAAGGGTACTCTGTCAACCGGAAAAAGAAAACCCGGACAGAACTTTGTGAAAATCCGTATATTTGCCGCTGCACAAGTACCACATCAACCACACCTCTGCATGTTCACCCGCGACCGCGCCAATGTTGCTTCCAATCCACGTACTGTTGGCCATCGAATGGCCTTTTGGCTGTGGATGTTGTGGGCAGGGGGGAGTCTGATGGTGTTCCCCCTGTGTTTGGATTGGCAATTGGTGCCTCGTTTTTGCTGGATTGCCCTTTGCCTGTCGGGGGGTGGCTTGTTCCTGTGGAAAACCTTCCGACAACAGGGAGACTGGCGGCACAGCCCTTTTTTGACGCTTTTATGGGTGTGGTACGCCCTGAACCTCGCGTCAGTGACTTGGGCATTCAGCAAGTCGGAAGCCCTTTTTTACACCCAAAAAGTCTTCCTGTTCGCGGTGGCAACGGGTTTTTTCTATCAGTGCCTGTACATAGCGGAGGAAAAAACGCGGCGCACGCTGTATCACGCTACCCTGCTTCTGACCGTCGTGGCCATCGGCGTATTGTTTTGGGAAACAGGCACAGGGATTCATCAACACGGACTTGACAATGACCGACTTTACGATGCCATCCATTTACTGTCGGGCAACAAAAGCCTGAGCAGCGATTTTTTGTTTTTTCTGGCCATCCTGCATTTAATTTTTCATAAAGAACAGCCGCGCAAAGGGCTGTTGGCGACCATACTGGCGGTGTTGCTGCTGTTAATTGTGTTGTTGCAGACCCGTACCGTTTATGCAGCAGTGGCAACAGGCGGCACCCTGTGGCTCGTGTTATGGGCAGCTGAGCGCCTTGCCTGGCGGCACCTGCTGGTCGGCTTTCTTGTTTTTACAGGCGTGGGGCTGGCAATTTTCCGGGGGATACAGCAGAAGGGCGGAAGCCTGGCCGAGCGGCTGGATCCGCGTACCTGGTTAGAGAGCGTTTCGGCCTCCGAACGCCGTTTTGTGTGGTACAAAACCGACCTCCTGAACCGCGAACACTATTGGTGGGGCGTGGGCAATGGGGCGTGGAAATTCCGCTGGTTGGAACACAACGTGCAAGGCAGCTATCGCTTAGAGGAACTACAGGTGTCCTTTACCCGTACCCACAACGACTACTTAGAAATACGTGCGGAATTGGGCATGATGGGGGCCTTGCTGTTTTGCGGGTGGTACTTTTGGGCGATGGTTATGGCCCTGCGGGTCTGGAAAACCACCAAAGGCAGCCAACGCCGCGCCGCCGCCGCCCTGTTAGCCGGGTTTGCGGGCTATGGCATCATTCAGTATTTTGATTTTCCACGCGAACGCATGGAAATGCAATTGTGGCTCGCCCTGCTTTGCGCTTTGCTCCTTCGGGAAGTACGCCACCCGTCGGCTGCCTCCGATAACGTTGACAGCGGTTGGCAGCGCCTCCTGACCGCGCTGCTGTCAGAACGGTCGGCCCGACCGCTTCCAGACTTTGTACCCAAAGCAGGTGCTATGTTCTTGTCAGCGGGGTTACTGCTCTCCGTCTGGACAGGCTTGGGGCGTATTTCCGGCGAAGTCCATACTTATCGGATGTACGAAGCATCGGAACGGGGCAACCACCTCCGGGCAGCTCATGAGGCGGCATTGGCCGAGAATCTATGGTACCGCTACGACGATGTGGCCATTCCCCTGATGTGGCACCAGGGAAATGCCTGGGTGGCCCTCCGACAATTCGACAAGGCCCTGCCCTGCTACGAAGCCGCCTGGCAACTCCATCCCTGGAGCCATCAGGTACTGCATCACTACGGCAATGCTTTGACAGAAATTGCATCGGACACGGACACCACAGCCCTGCGTCGTGCGGCTGCCCTGTACGCCTCTGCGGTCGCCCTCAACCCGCGCTACGACCCCTGTAAGTTCAACTTAGCCTATGTGTATCTCCGTTTGAAGGAGCCTGAATCGGCCCGCTATTGGATAGAGCAGGTAGATACAGTGGTCAATCCGCGTACCTCCGGGCAGGAAGCCCAAAACCAATTTCTGAAAGAGCAGCAGGCGGTGTGGCGACAGCGGATAGAAGTAGCGCGATCGGCTCCCCAAAAATGACGCTGATGAAATCCTGCTGTGGTTGAATCATAAGGATAAGGACAGAAATAAACAACATTATCAGACAGGAGTTCAGGATTTACAGGGTTTTTAACTATTTGTTTATCAACAACTTAATCCTGCAAATCTTGTCAATCCTGTCAAAAGATAATATCAAATAATTCTGTCTCAGTACTCAGATAAACTTATTTTTATAAAGGTATTTTCCATTTTTCCTTTTCTGTTCCTGCAAAATTGCTTGTAACCGCCTTCCAAATGCGTACCTTTGCCGAAAATACTTCCAAAAACAGAGAACAGAAAAAGGCTGTATTTTATCTCATAAAAAACGTGATGGACTATTATCAATTCAATATAGTGGCCCCTGCCGAAACCGCAGAATTGCTGCCTGCTCTTTTGGCCGATACTGCCTTCGATACTTTCGAGGAGACTCCCGAAGGGGTGGCTGCCTATATGCCCGCCGATGTCGAACATGCAAAAACCGCAGAGGCATTGCTTACTGAACTGCAAGACCGCTTTCCATTGACTTGGGAGAAACAATTTATTCCCGGACAAAACTGGAATGAAATCTGGGAAACCAATTTTCAACCGGTCATTGTCAATGACTTTTGCGCTGTGCGGGCCGATTTTCACGCACCTATACAAGGCGTGCGCCACGAGCTGATTATCAATCCGAAAATGGCCTTTGGCACCGGACACCACGAAACCACCTGGCAGTGCATAGATGCGATGCAATATCTGCCCATGCAGCAGGCTTCCGTGTTAGATTATGGCTGTGGCACCGGCATTTTGGGCATTTTGGCGGCCCGGCTCGGTGCCAAACAGGTGGAAGCCATAGATATTGAGGCGGAATCCTGGCGCAACACCCTCGAAAATGCACGCATCAACAACACCCCACAGGTGATGGCGGCCTGTGGCATCCTGGCGGACGTGACAGGCCGCAACTTTAACGGCATCTTAGCAAATATCAATCGCAATGTCATTTTAGATTCCATGCCCCATTTGGCTGACTTTTTGGTGTCCGGGGGATGGCTTCTGGTGTCGGGTATTTTGGAGCAGGACACAGAAGTGGTGAATAAAGCTGCTGCCGATGCGGGGCTGAGACGAGAGCGGGCCACACAGCGCGGTAACTGGATGTGTGTTGTTTACAGAAAAAAATAGCCTACGAATATGCACAAACTAACCACCATCTTTTTTGCAGCCTTCTTTTTGCTGCTTTCCCGCAGTTTATTCAGCCAGTGTACTATCGGTCATTACAACGTACGCGTGGAAATAGTACCCGACGAGTTCTTTAACGAAATCAGCTGGCGCATGAATGATGTGGGTCAAACCACTGTTTTCACATCCGGCAATTGTACTTCGCGGGATACTCTTGTTATAAAGGTCTGTGTCCCTGACAGTGTTTGTGCTGTTTTTACTATTCAGGACGAGGAAGGGGATGGATTATTGCCTGATGGTCATTATCGGATTTTTATAAAAGACAGCTTAGTGCAGGAAGGACGGGACTATGCTTTTTCTGAAACTACTTATTTGCAGTGCCAACCTGGAGCATCATGCGTCACTGCTTTGCCGGTGGATACAGGTCTGATTATTACCCCTTCCACATCCGAATACTGGGGCAAATTTATTCCGTCCGTAACCGGTACTTATCGGCTGAGTACTTGTCAGGGCAATTCCTGTCCTGTGAAGGTTTGGATATATGAAACCTGTGAAAATATCTATATTACTGACAACCAATTAGGTACCATTTTTTATGCCGCCAGCGGCTGCGACAGTGGGGCAGTAGCTACTTTATATTTAGCAGAAAATAAAGAATACATCATTCGGCTTGCACATGCGCAGCGCTCCTGCTCGCCCACTCCTGTCACCGCCCGGCTGAGCTATGAAGGCCCGGTGCGGGGCTGTATGGATGTACGTGCCTGTAATTATCAGCCCCTTGCCACCCTCAATGATACTTGTTACTACCCCGGAGACATCAACTGCACAGACGGACCTGATTTCACAGTAGTAGAGGAAACGCTGCGAAGGAGTGTTCAATTAGACAGTATACACAATCCCGACCAGTGTATGATAAAGGAAGGTTGCATACGTGGTCCGGGCATACGCCATGTAATCAGATTTGAAACCCACTTCGAAAATATTGGCAATCGCGATTACTACATCGGTACTCCGCCGAACTCCCTGAATCATTCCGATCCCCGCTTTGTCTGGGACCCCTGTCATCAGCATTGGCACTATCGCGGATACGCGGAATATGTACTCAAAGACCAAAACGGAAGTATTCCGATTGGTTTTAAAAATGGATTCTGCGTACTGGACTTTCTATGCGAAAAAGGCCGCCCCAAATATACCTGCAACCTGATGGGTGTATCTGCCGGCTGTGGAGATATCTATGATGTCTCCCTGCCCTGCCAATTAATAGATATCACCGACCTGGCCGCTGGTCTTTACACTTTAGCAATAAGAGTCAACTGGAACAGGCAAGCCGATACACTCGGTCGCTACGAACAGCGCTATGATAACAATGTGGCGCAGGTATGTTTTCGTTTGGGTTACAATGATAAACAACCTGTAGTAGAGTGGTTGGATGTAGATTGTGAGGAATACCGCGACTGCAATGGCGTGTTGCTGGGCAATGCTGTGCCGGACTGCACAGGTATCTGCAATGGCCCCAATAAATATGGCGACACCAATAAAGACAGTTTGCAAAATCTCGTTGACGTTGATGCCATCATGACCCGATTGATGGAAAACGATACGCTGATTACGCCCTGCACTGATTTGTATGCCGATTCCGTATTGAACGTGACGGATGCAGCCCTGCTGTTGGAATGTGTACTACATGCCAACGACCCCGCCTACTGGGGCAGGCGTTTTTCCTGTCATTTTCCTGTTTTGAAAGACCGCTTAAATGGTCTGAGTTATCTGTACGCCGGGAAAATAGACACCCTTGCTAAAACTTTTGATGTCCGTATTTTCAATTCATTGCAGCTTATCTCTGCTTTTGAGTTTTCTGTTTCCGGCTTGGTCATAGACTCTGTTAAAAGCCTGAGCCAGTTTCAGGGAGATATTCGCTTTAATGCACAGGGAAAAATTGTAGGTCTCGCTACGGAAAAGTTCATACAGAAAAATGCTTTGCCAAGCCCTATGCTGCGCATATACTATAAGAAAATTACTGCTTCGGAAATTTGCCTCGAAGAAGCAAGGGCTATGACCGACAACCAATACCGGCCTGTCAACGTGCGTCTTTCCAGCGTGCGTTGCACCAAAGCGCCCCTTTCTGTGGCCATTCAGGAACCTGATACGGAAGATAGTTTCAGTATCGTAGTACAGCCTAACCCTTTATATGACCAGGCTACCGTTTTTATAGAGCGTTTTTCGGATCATCCCCTGCAATTGATGCTCACCAACATGACCGGGCAAATCGTCCGTGTATGGAAGGATGTAACGGCACCGACGCTGGAGATAGAGCGAAACGACCTCCCTGCGGGTATTTATCAATTGTGGGCCAATGACGGTATGCAGCAAAATGTATTTAAAATAATGATGCAGGGGCAGCATTAAGCATTCTTTTTACCTTTGCATTTGATTCGATAATCCTGTTTGCTTTCGGTTGACCATAATATTTTCCTTCCTAACCCCCTCAGACCTTCCAGGTTTTCAAAACCTGGAAGGTCTTGTTTAAACCTGGAAGGTCTTGTTTAAACCTGGAAGGTCTTGTGATTAACCGCGCATTTTTAAGCAGACCGGCATGGAAACGGTTGCCTGATGACCGGTATCGGTGAGGGTACCCGTTTTTTTATCGCGTTTGAATACCCGCACATTGTCGCTGTCCTGATTGGCTACTAACAGATATTTTCCGGAAGCATCTATTATAAAATTGCGCGGGGTCGAGCCCCCCACAGGCGTGTGTCCCACAAGGGATAAGCGCCCCGAGGCAGGATCAATGGCATACGCCACAATACTATTGTGTCCCCGATTGGAGGCATACAAAAAACGCCCGTCGGGCGAGACGTGTATATCGGCACAGGTATTTTGTCCTTTATAAGAGGAAGGCAGGGTGGAAAGGGTTTGCAGCGAAGTCAGTTGGCCGCTTTCGTATCGGAATGCCTCGACCATGCAGGTGAGTTCCAAAACGGTATAAGCAAAACGCCCGTCGGGGTGAAAGTCAAAGTGGCGCGGCCCGCTGCCGGGAGCGGTGCGTACAAAAGGCGGATTGCCGGGGGTCAACTGACAGGTAGCCGTATCCAATTGATATGCCACCAACTGATCCATGCCCAGATCGGCGACCCAGACATCGCGGCCATTGGGGGCCACATTGACCGAATGTACATGGGCTTTTTCCTGCCTTTGCGGATGTACACTTTTGCCTTCATGCTGCATCAGGGCGGTCCTGTTGCTCAACTGACCATCCGACTGAATGCGATAAGCGGCCAGATTGCCTCCCGAATAATTGCCTGCCAAAACACAGTGTCCGCCCGGATCGGTGGTTACGTGGCAGGGGTGAGCGCCTCCGGTGGGCCGGGTGTTTAAGGGAGTGAGTGCGCCTGTTTGGGAATGAATGCGATAGGCACCGATTTTTCCGGGATCGGTTTCTTCCACTGCGTATAGAAAGCGCTGATCGGGTGAAAGCGTCAAAAAAGAAGGATTCGACACCCCGCCCGTGTGTCCGGCAGGTTGCAGGACACCTGTACGGCGGTCGAAACGAAATTGATAAATGCCCTTGCTGCCTTTTTGCGTATAAGTACCCACATAAAGAGTAGCCGGAGGGTGCCGGAAGGTGCAGCTGACAGCCCCGAATAAAAGAATATAAAAAAGCAAACGAACGACCATAGGGAGTGATGAGTGATGAGTGATGAGTGATGAGTGATGAGGGATGGTTCTGCGATTATTATAAATTTTTGGTTAACCGGAGCATGACGATTTGATTTTGTTCACCTCATCAAGAAGGCAAAGGTAAGGGATTTTTCCGTTTATCTATGCCGCAGCGACTCCCCAATTGCTCTTTGGGGCGGCAGGTATTTGCAAATATTCTACCCCTATTGTCAGCACAGGTGTGTCAGCCTGACACGCATGCAGGGTGCCGACCTGAAAAAATGTCAGAAAAACACGCATGGCACGAAGTATGATAGGGGAGAGTAGCGCATTTGTACATACAGATGCCCAATCATACTTCACTAAAATTCTTAAATAAGTTTACACATTATGAAGCCAATTGCAGATCGCGTGATCATCAAGCCCGCTCCTGCTGACGAAAAAACCAAGGGGGGCCTCATCATTCCTGACACTGCAAAAGAAAAGCCACAGCGTGGCGAGGTCATCGCCGTGGGTTCCGGTAAAGACGGCAACCTGATGACAGTTCAGGTAGGGGACATTGTATTGTATGGCAAATATTCCGGCCAGGAAATCAACTACGAAGGCCAGGATTATCTGATCATGCGCGAGGACGATGTACTCTGCATTATCTAAATCTACTGATTTGTTGTTTTGCTGATGCAATTTTGCTTATTCGGCAGCGACAAAATGTTCCAAAATCCCTTTTTCTTTCATTTCTATTAAAAAATTAACGACAATATGGCTGCAAAGCAAATTAATTTTGATACAGATGCCCGCGAGAAAATCAAAGAAGGCATTGACGCATTAGCCAACGCGGTAAAAGTAACCCTCGGCCCCAAAGGCCGCAACGTGGTCATCCAAAAATCTTTCGGCGCTCCTGTTATGACCAAAGACGGTGTAACGGTAGCAAAAGAAATTGAACTCGAAGATGCAGTGGCCAACATGGGTGCACAAATGGTGCGCGAAGTGGCCAGCAAAACCGCCGACGCAGCTGGTGACGGTACCACAACAGCTACCGTTTTGGCACAGGCTATGGTGACTGCCGGTTTGAAGCACGTGGCAGCAGGCAGCAACCCCATGGATCTGAAGCGCGGTATTGAAAAAGCCGTGAAGCACGTTGTGGAAAACCTGAAAGGCATTTCCGAGCACATCGGCGAAGACTTCGATAAGATCGAACAGGTGGCTGCCATTTCGGCCAATAACGACGAAGCCATTGGCAAACTCATTGCAGATGCCATGAAGCGCGTTTCCAAAGACGGTGTTATCACCGTAGAGGAAGCCAAAGGCATGGACACCTATGTGGATGTGGTAGAAGGTATGCAATTCGACCGTGGCTACCTCAGCCCTTACTTCATCACCGATGCCGAGAAAATGGAGGCCGAATACGAGAATCCATACATTCTCATCACCGATAAGAAAATCAGCAACATGCAGGACCTGATTCCCGTATTGGAGAAAGCCCTCCAAACCGGTCGTCCGCTCCTCATTATTGCAGAAGATGTGGACAGCCAGGCATTGGGCGTATTGGTGGTGAACCGCTTGCGCGCCGGACTGAAGGTGGTAGCCGTGAAGGCTCCGGGCTTTGGCGACCGTCGCAAAGCCATGCTGGAAGACCTTGCTATCCTGACAGGTGGCACCGTCATCAGCGAAGAGCAGGGCTACAAATTGGAAAATGCAGGTCTTGAGCACCTCGGCACCTGCGAGCGCATCACGGTGGACAAAGATAATACCATTGTGGTAGGTGGCAAAGGCAAAGCCGACGGCATCAAGGCCCGTGTCAACCAGATCAAACAACAAATAGACGCGACTACCAGCGACTACGACCGTGAGAAACTTCAGGAGCGCCTTGCAAAATTAGCAGGCGGTGTGGCTGTACTCTATGTGGGTGCTGCCACCGAAGTGGAAATGAAAGAAAAGAAAGACCGCGTGGACGATGCGCTGCACGCTACCCGCGCTGCCATCGAAGAGGGCATCGTACCCGGCGGCGGTGTGGCTTTGGTACGCGCCATTGACGGTCTGAAAGACGTAAAAGGCATCAACGAAGACGAAAATTACGGCGTTCAAATCGTGCGTAAGTCGTTGGAAGCGCCCATCCGCATCATTGCTGAAAACTCCGGTATGGACGGCTCCATTGTGTTCCACAAAGTATTAGACGGGAAGGGCGCTTTCGGCTACAACGCCCGCCACGACCGCTACGAAGACCTCAAAAAGGCAGGCATCATTGACCCGACCAAAGTGGCCCGCGTAGCCCTCGAAAATGCGGCTTCCATTGCCGGTATGGTGTTGACCACTGAATGTGTCATCAGCGACCGTCCCGAAAAGAAAGCACCGGCAGGCGCAGGCCATCCGGGCGGCATGGGCGGCATGGACATGATGTAATCAGGCGCTGAAGGAATAACAGGTGCGCTCATTGCATTCCTGTTCATCCGACAGAGTACTAAAAATATACGCCGAAGTGTACGTTTCGTATGCTTCGGCGTTTTTTCATGCCAGACAGGGGCTGGGACTTCGATTACTTCATGTTCTGCACCACAAAAGGCGTGAGGTCCTCCGGATACTCTTTTTTGTACTCGTAGTCTAAAAGATCATAGGTGGTAATCATGCCGACTAATTCATGGTGTTCGTTCACTACGGGCACAGCCTGAAACAGATGCTCTTCAAAAATTTCGGCAGCTGCCCCAATGTGTTCTTCGGGATGCAAAGTGGCCACGTGGCTGGTCATGATTTCATAAGCCTTCATGTCTTTGTAGTCATCCACTGCCTTGCCCAGTTTGAACATATCCCAGGTAGTAATCAGTCCCACCAATTTTTTGCCATCCAGCACCGGCAGGTGGTGGATGCGCTTTTTAAGAAGCATTTCGCGTACTTCACCGAGGGTCGTATCGGGAGTAATGGAAATAATGTCCTTGGACATAATCGTGTGTAAAGCTTCGTTCATCATAGGCGTACAGAAAATTTTAGTAAGTAATGATAGCGCAAATGTAAAGATATTTTTCAATATCCCAACATGTGTCTCAAATTTTTGCAATTTCCCTCAAAAAGGCAATGCTTTGCTGCTGAACGCCCCGCCAGTCGGCAGAAAGTATGCGAGAGCCGATGACGTGGTCGTGACTGTCCGGGAAATTTACGATGCGCTGCTGATACGCAGGTGTACCCAATTGGGGCATCATGGCTTTCATGGCAGCCACCGAAACCAATTTGTCCTGCTTCTCTTCGTTCTCGTAGTAATAACCCACAAAAACCGGGCATTTAATGGCTGCAAAAGTCGCCGGGGTCATGGCATTGTCCACAAACAGACTGAATTGCACCACGCCCTCCCAGCACTGGTGATTGGTCCAGTATCGGCGCATGATCGGCTGCTTAAACGGGTAATCGTTGTGGTGCGTACCCCGCACTAAACGGGCCAGTTGTACGCCCCACGGGCCGCTGAGCAGTTTGGCGGCAGGATCAGCTAATGCAACAGCAGGCGACCATGTCACAATGGCTTTGACTTCGGGATGCCGCGAACACAGAAAAAGCCCCAATGCCGCCCCGCCGGAGGTGGCTAAGATGATGACCGAGTCGCCCAATTGCTGTGCAATAGAAAGCGCACGTTCGGCAGACTGATAATAGGAGTCGGCGGTGAGGGCGCACAAATTCTGGTCGCCTTCTTCTGTGCCATGTTCGCTCATGCGGGCTAAGTACAGGTTCATGCCAAAAGTATCGGCAATATTGCGGGGCAGCGGAGCGCCCTCTTCATGACTGGCCCCGAAACCATGCAGGTACAGAAAGGCCAGCCGGGTTTTTTCTTTTCTGGTGGAATCTGCCCATACAATTTGTGCATTGCAATCGGGCTTGATATCCGGTTCCGCCTGTTCGGCAGCGATAATTTCTGCCTCTAATGCTTCCAGACTGGCGGCTTTCGCAAAAACGGGTTTGGCAAGGCGGGGCCGGGAGGGACGCGGCCCCATCATGTAGGTAATGGCTCCGGCAATGATTATAAAAATAAAAAGTTTCAGGAGAAGGGCAAGGGTGCCGCGCATGAGAAAATGGGTTTAAAAAAACGAAAAAAGCGAAAGCGCAAAGGTAATGGAAAACCTGATTTCTGAAAGTGGGAAACCCGGATACAGGTCTCCTTTCCCCACAAACTGCCAAAAGTACTGAACCTCCCTTTCAGGGGGAATGTCTGGTTTTGACCCATTCTTTTACGCCCCCGCTTAAATTATAGAGGTGATTCCAACCGTACTGCCGTTGCAGGAGGCGCACCGCAGTGGCGCTCCGCAGACCTGTCTGACAGTAAATGACGACTTTTCGGTCCTGTGCAATTTTGTCGGCATGGGCAACGATGACCGATAAAGGAAGGAGGGTGCCGCCAAAAGGATCGGACAGGTGTTCCATGGGTTCGCGCACGTCTATGTATTGCAACGGAATGCCTGCAGCCTGCCATTGACGCAATGCGGCAGGGGTAACTTCCTGTACCGGTTCCTCCTCCTTGTCATCCACGATGCCACAAAAACTGTTGTAATCGTCAGAGATCATTTTTTCTGTAAGCGCCTGTTTGTCAGGCCGGTGTTTGTATTTGAAAATGCGGCTTTCCATGGTCAGGCCATCGAAGACCAACAGGCGACCTGTCAGGGGTTGCCCCACGCCTGTCACAAGTTTAATCACTTCCAATGCCTGCATACTGCCGATGATGCCGGGCAGCACCCCCAAAACTCCCCCCGTAGCACAATCCGGCACCATATCGGACGGCGGCGGTGTGGGGTAAAGGTCGCGGTAATTGGGGCTATATGTTCCCTGCGCGTCGGGTGCATGAAACACGGCTACCTGCCCTTCAAACTGGTTTACAGAGCCATAGACACAGGGCTTGTTCAATTGGACGCATATATCATTCACCAGATAGCGGGTTGGAAAGTTGTCACTGCCATCGGCCACCAAATCGTACTGGCCGATAACAGACCGTGCGTTTCGGGGAGTCAGGCGTTCGGCATGTAAATTTACCTGCACATGGGGATTCAGGGCGTTCAAACGCAGCTGTGCGGCCTGGGTTTTGGCGCATCCCAAGTCGGCAGTGCCATACAACACCTGCCGCTGCAGGTTGCTTATCTCTACCCTGTCGTCTTCCACGATGCCCAAAGTACCTACACCTGCGGCTGCCAGATACAGGAGCAGCGGGCTGCCCAAACCGCCCGCTCCCACTACCAACACGCGGGCTGTTTTGAGTTGTTGTTGCGCTTTTCCCCCAAATTGGGGTAAAGCAAGGTGGCGCGCATACCGGGTGTGTTCTTCCGCAGAGAGAGCAGGATACATAAAAATCGGGAAAAAATGGTTTCGGCGGCTTAGAAAACAAAAGATCAGGAGTGTTTTATGGCCCCTGTCATCTATTGGTCAGCAAAGGTACTCTACTGGCACCATTTTTTTAAAAGAAAAGTACACATCATTCATTCCACGCACTTTACTATGCCTGCTTCTCTTTACAACAGCTTTCTGATTGTAAAGAGACAGGGGCAATGAGATACTGGCCCCGGTGGGTGGTGGACATAATTTTGCGCTCTATGCCCGCCCGGATGGGTTGAAGCCGGAGCCAATCCGCACGTATAAAAAGCAACTCCTGCTACAGATGCTAACCAACTACGGCAATGGAAGCCTTACTATGTGGAACTCTCAGCCTGCTGTCTCAGAGAACCGTCATTGCTGCTACAGGAGGTCGGATTTCGGCTTTGGAATGCCACCTGTATATTCAGGGCATTACAATTGGTTGTCACTACGGCATTTAATACCTTGATCTCGCAAGCCAGGCGATTGGTAACGGTCACAGTATAATGCGCCCCAAAAACCGAACAGTCACAAGCATCAAAATAAGGTGATAAAAAGTACCTTTGCAAGGATGTTAAACAACAGTTAAAGATGAAAAGAGTACATCGTGTATTTAATCATTTTTCCACATAATCACCAGTAAACATCACGCATTTTGAAAGTGTTTAAAAAAAAATCGTCTGTCTATAATAATAAAGGTTAATTTTGTGTTTTCAAAACGACCAATGATTTTACGTTTCGATGTGGTGATTTTTGAACTACAGAGCAGACTAAAGTATTTTTTTAATCCTTAGGAGGATGGTTTCCTGTTTTTCCTGTGACACCGCTGTATAATAAGCAGCGGTTGAGTGAGGCATACAAATAAGCCGTCCTGCATGATCTTCATTGAGACAACGCTTGTTTTATCATTTATCATTGACAATTCGTCTCAATCCATGCTTCACTTTTTTCACACTTGCGTTTCGGTTTTAATCCTCCTTCTTGCTTGCAACAATCCGCTTTTTTCCACCTCCATCATTCCCTACGCGCATTTAGGCGAGGGGATTGCGCTTTCAGAAACCGTTGTGACCGCCAGGGCCGTCTCGACGCGTGAGCAGCAGGACGCGGATGGCACCTATACGGAAACCCGTTTTCAGGTAGTTACTACCCTTAAAGGCAATTTGCAGCCGACTGCCTCCTTTTATGTCCGTCCATACAGCTGTAAACTCTCTGACGGGGGCGTTTGGAGTGTGGCAGGCGATTTCGAACCCGAGGCAGGACGCACGTATTTGCTGTTTTTGTCGCAACAGCACGATTTTTATCGTCCCAACATGCTTTCCTATTATGTTTTCGAGGAAAAAACACGACAGGGCGAAGAGGTGTTGGTGCCGATTGCCGGCACCCGGGATTTTGCCACTTACGCCCGCCCGGACGGTATCGTTCCGGAACCTTTGCGCATCTATAAAAAGCAGGCAATTTTGCAATTGCTCAGTGATTACGGAAATGGCACGGTTAAACACTGGAATGCGGAGGAAGCAGCCATGAAGTACCGCTTTCAGCCGGTGCAGGATCGCGCCTTACCTGCGGGATGTGTATTGGCATCGGGTTCCACGCTAATACGGTGGCAGGATCCGGTTATCACCATTAAGTACGACCAGAACTATACGTACACCACGCCCGGGCTGAATATAAATACGCTGTTGAGCAGTTATGTATTGCCCGGCTTTAGTGCTGCCTATACGGGTATCAATCCCGTCAACGGCGGGCTGATTGGTTCGGGCAGCCCCTACGCGCCCTGCCCCCTGAATGCCGCCACTACTGTACCTTTTCAGCAAATCTGGTTGCTTGTGGAGGACCCCTGCAATGCCATGGCCGATCTGTCCGGGTGTATCGGTACTTTGGGCTTAGGCGGACCGGTATGGTACACACCCACCCACACTTATAAAGGAGAAGCATGGTTGAACATTAGAAAAGGCAGGGTGCAAATCAACAATGGCGTAAATTGTTTAGGCACAATTGATGACTTAAAGGAGCTGTATCAGCATGAAATAACCCATACTTTTGGTATAGGCCACCTTTCTCCAACTACCGAAAACATGTATTCCTACTGCTGTCAGCCAATCAATAGTTTGGACATGACCTGTATGAATTATGTATACGACATTGCTGCTCCGGTGGAGGTCAGCCGTTTTGACGTAAGGACACAGGGCAATCGCGTAGCTGCTATATTGTGGGAAACTGCTTCTGAATTGAACAGCAGTTATTACAGCATTGAGCGTTCCATAGATGGCATAGATTTCGAGCCTTTGGCAAAGGTGCCTGCATCCGCCTCCGGGAAGTATGAATGGGTAGATAGAAAAGCCTTTGCCGGGGTGAATTATTACCGTCTTTCTCAGACAGATCTGGATGGTACTACCCGTCAGATTGGCATCAAAAGTGTCCGCTTTGCAGGGGAGGGAGTGAGCATAACCCTTTGGCCCAACCCTGCACAGCAAAAGGCGCGGGTAGTCATTACTACAGAAAACGCCATAGATGGCGTTTTGGTCCTGACGGCCCCCGACGGCAGGCAGATACATGAACAAAGCATATCCATGGAGGCCGGACGTTGGCAGAATGATTTGCCATTAGAGCATTTACCAGCCGGTCAATATCGGGTTAGCCTCACTACGGGTACAGGAGTGTGGCATCAGGTCTTGGTGAAACAATAAAGTAGGGCTGCGATACAACCTTTATAAAGACAGATACATCATATGGAAGCCTCTTAGATAGCAGACAGGCTGCATCTCAGAGGCTTTTCCATTCACTTAGTTTTATTATTGTCTATGCGTACCTTGCTCGCCTTTTTCTTTGTTGTTGCATTATGTCCGATCGTTCAGGCGCAAAATATGCAATTGTCCCTGTCCGGTGGGTTCAATCTTGCTTGGCGTTCTGCGAATATTTTATATACACCCGGTGCCACTCCCTTGTGGCGGGGCGGCTTTCAGTGGGAGTACTTCCCGACAGCAAAGGGAAATTTTTCGGCAGGAATTGAAACAGCATTTGTGGAACAGGGCTTTCAGATCACTGGCGAACAAACAGATGAAAATGGAGTAAAGGTGCAGGAGGTTGTTTTTGTGGACAGAAATCGGTATGCTGATGTAAACCTGTTGACAAAGTATCGCTTTTTAAAAGGCTCTTATCGCCCTTACGTCCTGTTAACCGGAGGTACAGGTTTTTACATGGGAAGTCGGTTGCTCGTGTTCGATGCATCCAAAGGGGTGCGGGGCAAAAGGTTAGCATCCAGCGTTGTGGACAACGACTTTTTCAGATCGGTGATAAAGTCCCTTGGAGTTGGTTTAGGCTTTGAGAAATATATAGGGGCAGCGGGCTTTCTGATGGCGGAATGTCGGTATCAGCACGGCCTCAGCGATGTTCTCAAAGATGCTTTCGTGAGTGGCAAAGCGCGGAGTGTATCTCTGACCCTGGGATACGGAAGGAAATTTTGACTCGAAAGGGCCTCCTTTTTCCACCCCACAGGAGCAGGGTGAGCGATGTCAACCTGTTGAGCGATCGGGATCATTGGCCGGGGAACGACTGAATCCGACATTTGTGCGGCTTTATTGGTTATTGTTTCATTTACAATCAAAACGTTTTCTACCATGAAAAAAAATATGGGTTCTATGGATCGCGGTATCCGCATTCTGGCAGCTTTGGTACTGGCAGGTCTTTTCTTCTCCGGCACAGTGACAGGCACATTGGGCTATGTCTTACTGGCAGTCGCCGCGATCTTTGTGCTGACTTCTTTGGTCAGTTTTTGTCCCCTTTATACGCTGTTGGGATTTTCCACCTGCCCTATTGAGGAAAAAAAGAGCTGATTCCAGCGCCCTTTTGGGATCAACAATCAGATTGCCTGTTCTGTCATCGCGGTGTGACAGGACAGGCTTTTTTATTTTCCACACTGTGAATGCATGTGTTTTCCCCATTTTGGGCAAATTTTTTCCCCGTTTATATAAAATCATACGCAAGACAACTGGCACCTGAGTTTATATAGTAATGTCGTGACAGATTAACAAAATGTCACAGCAAAACAAACATTACATTTCAAACGTCACAACAAACACATCATCGTCATGAAGTTTTTCCTCAATTTCAAAACTGCTGTTGCAGCGCTTTCGTTCGCTGCCCTCGCCACCACCGCAGATGCACAGGTTTCCTGCCTGAGCCGTGGCAACTTTTCACTCGGTTCCCGCATCGGTTTTTCTGCTGCCTCTACCGATATCGAAGCTTCCGGCGCTGCCCGCTCGGGAGGTAACAGTTCGCTGCAACTGAACCTGACTCCTTCCATTGGCTACTTCTTCATTGATAATTTCAATGTAGGTTTGGGAATGGATTACCTGCTGCTGACCAGCGACGATAAGTCGAACAGTGTAGGTGGCACCTCCAAAAGCTCTGACAGCCGCACCTTGTTCGGCCCATTCATGCGCTACTACATTCCGATGGGCGACGACCAGGCCTTCTTTATCGGCGGCGTGAGCGGTTTCGGACGCTCTAACACAGAAGTAACCGTGGACGGCAACACGCAGAAGGTAACCAACAACATCACTTCGTTGGGTGTCGGCCCGGGTTACACCATCTTCTCCAATAATTGCTTCGCTTTGGAAGCACAGGTGAAGTACAACTACGGGATCAGCAAGAACACAGTGAACCTGTCCGGCACTTCTACTACCACCAAGACGTTTACCAATGCATGGGACTTTGTAGTAGGTGCTACGTACTACTTCAACCGTTAATAGTTGCACCGATACAACCCTGTTAAAACGTACTATTTTTTCTTGAGATAACATTGCCCGCAATTGTCGGCGTGACTTCGGTCGCGTCGGCAATTTGCTTTTTTAAAGCGCACAGGGCAAGCATTGCTACCAAAAGCGGTGCGTGTTTACAAGGATTTTCCAACCGGTTGAGGGAGGCCCCTTTACCCTGCACTTTACTGAATGCCTAAGGCGCGGAACACTACCTGTTTGTTCAGTGGTTTCACGATGAAGGCATCTGCACCCGCGTCAATGGCTTCGCGGTAAATATCCACTGCACTCATCATGACGATACGGACAAAGGGCAGTAACTTGCGCAAAACAGCAATAGCCTGAAGGCCATGGCCATCAGGCAGATTATTGTCTAAGAGAATGTGTGTAGGGTGCAGACTGACAGCTTTTTCTATACCCTCGCTGAGGATATGGCTGCTGTGTACTTTGGCAAAACTCTTTTCCAGGAGCCGTTCCAGCAACACGCATATATCCTTCTCGTCGTCAATAATCAGGAGTGTACACTGTACATCCATAGACATAATAAAAATATGATTACAAGTGCCGCTGACAAGCAGCAGCGCATTAATATGAACATAAAACTTAAATGCCGCAGCAAAGCGCTTACATTTGTGTATTAAATTCCCCATATTTACTCAATTTATACACACAATTACAGGAATGGGGATGGTACTTGATTTTTAGACAATGAATGAAACAGGTTCAGTCTATGGCCTTGTTTTATGATTGATTATTTCATCACCATTTAAAAAATTAACACATCATGTCAGCAAAATCAATTGTAAGCGCATTTCTCGGTGGCGTTGCCGCCGGAGCAGTTCTGGGCATTCTCATGGCTCCGGAGTCCGGAGTGGAAACCCGCAAAAAGTTGGCCAAAAAGGCACAGGATTCTAAGGATTCCCTCAACCAGTTGGTAGAGGAAGGCAAAAAATCGTGGTATGAAACCCAGGGTAAAGTAGCCAACGAAGCCGGTATCGCCGCCAACGAAGTAGATCGTTTTGTACGCCACATCCTCGAAAAAGGACGCAATTGGTGGAACGAAGCACAGGAAAGAGCAGAAGACGTAGCCGATGAAACTGCCGATGCTTTCGACGACGTGGTACAGGACGGCAAGCGCGTGGCACGCGACGTTGCACAGGAAGGCCGCGCAAAAGTAAATGAATTTCGCAGCCAGATATCCTAAAAAAACGATGACAGAAGCGTTTGAGGGTTAAATCTCAAGGGAGTCGGTTAAGACTTTGGAGGCTCGGCCGGATGGTGGTATTCCTCCGACTGTGAGACCGCTTATCCCTTCAGATACCCTCAAACACTTACTACATCACCTGTTTTCAGGGTATATTTTACTTAACGACACCATTCAACTTTCATCCTTTCAAAACAAGACATCGCGTCATGGATTTCCCTACCCAGACTCAAAATCGCCTCGAAACCCTTGCCAACCATGTAGTGGACTACGTGGATACCCGGTGGGACCTATTGGTACTAAACTTTACTGAAAAAGGAGTCGGCGTTATATCCGGTGTTGTAGCCGGTTTGGTCGCTTCTTTCTTCGGATTCATCGCCCTGATATTTGCCGGCGTAGGTGCTGCCAAATGGTTGGGAATCTACATGAATAATCCCATTGTCGGATATTTCATTGTGGCCGGTGTTTCGCTTTTATTCCTCATCATCGCTTTTACAGCAGGCCGTTCCTATATCCGCAACGCTGTTGTTAAATTTGTCCTCATTACTCTCCGCGAAGGAGAACAAAACAATTAAAATCCATCATCATGAAACTTCAAACTGAACTTGATGCCGAACGTGTGCAATTGATGCAGCGTCTGGAAAACGACAAACAAAACATCCGCAACGATATTCGGGACTTGCAGTCCGCTTTCAAACCCTTCGATGTGCTGACCAGCATCGTAGGTGGGGCCACCGAAACCATCACCAACCATCCGATGGCCATGACTTTTGCCAAATTCGGTGCCAATGCCTTACCCGGTAAAATGGGGAAGAGCAAATTGGTCAGTATCATGGCCCAAATATTCGTTCCTGTGTTGGTAGGCCGTGTCTTGCCCGCGCTCACTGAAAAAGCGCAGCGAAATCGCAAAGTTCGACGCATTGCCAGCGTATTGACAACAGTACGCGACATTTGGTATCGTGTTGATCGCCTGTTCTAAATCTGTTCGTCGCACAGCCCAAAGGCAGCAAAGATCAAAACAGCGGAAAGCGCATATTTGCCTCTTAATATAGTCAGAAACCTGTTTAAGTCAGCGTTACCACGTCTTTCCAATACATACCAATCAGGCGCACCACGTCTAAAAGGCTGTTGAAAGAGGAGGGCTTGGTTATGAAGGAACTGGCACCGAGATTATACGACATCAACACGTGTTCCGGCGATTTGGAAGTCGTGAAGATCAGTACCGGAATATGACGCAGCCGCTCGGAAGATTTCAGCTCGTGTAGTACCTGCCATCCGTTTTTACGGGGCATATTTAAATCCAACAGAATCAGATTGGGCATCCGCGCTGCTTCGTCCTCGCCCTTTTCGGCTTTCCGTAGCAGATCCAATACTTCCGACCCATCTTTGGCAAACTGGAGTTCGCAGTCCACATCGCTTTCTTCAAAAGCGGTTTGGGCCAGAAAGATATCGTCATCGTCGTCGTCTGCCATGAGGATGAGGATTTTTTTGTCTTGCTTTGTCATTGTTGTTAATAGTTGATTGCTTATTGAGACATGGGCAGGAGTACCACGAAAGTGGTGCCGATGCCTGGTGTACTGAATGCTTCGATGCTTCCATTATGATATTGAACAATTTTCTTACAAAAGGCAAGCCCTGTTCCCATCCTGTCCGGATGCCCCGCAGGGTCTAAGCGCTGAAACATTTCAAAGATTTTATCTTTAAATTCCATATCAAAGCCGATGCCCTGATCGGAAAAAAGAATTTTGCATTTTTTTTGCGCCCGTGCATCAGGAGATTCTTCCTCTTGCACGGTCACTATTTCGTGGCAAATGGTGATGGAGGGTGCTGTGCCGGGTTGGTGAAAACGCAGTGCATTTTCCAATAAGTGATGGAACAGCAGCGCGATTTGCGCCCGGTGTCCGTAAATTACCGGCAGGATGGTAGTTACCGCGATTGTTCCATGTGTTTCAGTAAGGGTTTTTCTCAGGTCATGCTTTACCCGCTGTAGCACAATATTTAAGTCAATTTTTTCCCGATACGCTGTCTCATTATATCTCTGCAGCCCCATGAGCATTCTCAATTCTTCTATGAGATCGCTGGTCTTATTGGATAACTGATGGAGCCGTTTTGTAACACGCGCTGCTTCCTCAGGCAGGTATTGACCATATTTCAGGTTCAGACGATCTGAAAAAGCCCCTATTTTGCGCAGGGGTTCCTGCAACTGATGTGCCATTACATAATTGAAATGCTCCAATTCGCGGGTATGCTCTTCCAGGCGGTTGACAGAATTCTTCAACTCCTGCTGGTACTGCTCTTTAACAGCCGATTCCTGTGCCAGCCTCCAAAATGCCGCTCCCAGCAAACCTACACTGATGAGACTAAGTAAACCCTGAAGAAACCGCGCCTGAAAAGCATGATGATTCTTGATGGCCTCTAATGCGCGCAGCTTGGCGGATTCTCCCTCGGTAATTTCCTGCACATAACCACGTGTCTTATCCATTACCAATCTTCCCTGGGCCATTATATTGATGATCTTATATCGGTTAGCGGCATCGTGTGCAACTAAGTACCTGACCGAATCCAATAATAACAGGCGATTGTAAATGATTGTTCGAAATTTTTCGACCTGATACTTATCTTTTTTATTTTGCCGGAGCAGCCGACTCAGGCTGTCTAATTGTACAGGCAACAAGGCTTTGCTCTGGTGGTAAGGCAACAAAAAGGAAGTGTCTTCGGCATAAACATAGCCCCTTACACCTGTCTCCGCATCCTTTAGCAAAGAAAGGGTGCGTTCTGAGTTCAGAATGATGCCGTTGCTGTATTCTATCTGTACCAATGCTTCCCGCAATTCGTAATTTACATATAGCATGTACAAGATACTGAGCAGAAGGACAGTGGCCGGTATCATAAAGGGTGTGATAATCACTCTTAAAGTGTTAATCATACGAATAAAGGGGCAATTTGTGGAGAAATGTCCACAAATTTGGACATTTTAACCAAAAATCTTTGCAGGCATGAGGTTATTGCTTAATTTTGCCGCAATGTTACGACAAAATTTACACACTATACAAAAACAGCAGCAGGGGTTGCATGTTTCTGTGCAACAATTGCAGCTGTTAAATTTCATCCAGCTCAATACACTGGAGTTGGAACAACGCATTCGGGACGAGGTAGAAGAAAATCCGGCTTTAGATGCCGATTTGCCTGATGGGCAGGATACCCTGTCGGATCCGGAAGCAGTGGGATCCGGGGAAGGTCCCGACGCGGAAGAGCGGATCGAGCTGATGGATTCTTATCTGCCTGACGATGAATTTGGCGACTATCTGCCTTCCGAAGACCGGCACACCCCGGAAATGCCCGATATTACGACCAACCTGACGGAGCAGGAAGATTTCAGGGAGTGGCTGCACAACCAGCTTACCCTTTTGCCTTTGTCTCCACGCGAGTTGACCATTGCGTCTTATCTGGTGGAAAGTTTGGATGACGACGGCTACCTGCGGCGCGACATTGCTGATATGTGCGACGATGTTTCGTTTGCACAGCAGATTTTCGTCACGGAGCCTGAAATGGAGGCCCAGTTGGAAACCATTCAGTCCTTAGAGCCGGCCGGCGTGGGTGCACGCGATCTGCGTGAGTGCCTGATGCTGCAGCTGGAGGCCAAACCCAGTCATACATCGGGCATTCAGACCGCCTGCGGCATTGTGGAACACTATTTAGACGACCTGGGCCAGCACCGGAAAGGTCATATTTGTACAAAAATGGAGATTACACAGGCGGCGCTGGAAGAGGCGGTGGCGTTGATACGGAAGCTCTCTCCAAAACCCGTCGGGGGATCGGGCAACCGTTTGTATAAAAATCAGAATATTCTACCCGAGTTTGTGGTAGAAAAGGCAGAAGACGGCTCGCTTACGGTCGGTCTTTTGAACAGTGATCGCGGAAATTTGCGCCTCAACAAAGAACTCAACGAGAGTCTGGAACATTTTAAGCAGAAAAAAGCGACCGATAAAAGCCATACAGCAGCCGAACAATACCTGAAATCCAAATTAGATTCAGCGCTTTGGTTCATAGAGATGGTGCGCCAGAGAGAAGATTCTATGCTGCGTACCATGCAGTCTATGGTACAGCTGCAATATGAATTTTTCTTGTCCGGTGACCGCAAAGCCCTTAAACCCATGATCCTGAAAGATATTGCCGAAATAGTGGGATTGGATATTTCTACTATTTCGCGGGTGACAAGCACTAAATATGCATTGACAGATTTTGGTTTGGTACATCTGAAGTCGTTATTTAATCAGGGGATGACTACTGAAGATGGCGGTTTGGTCACCCATCAGGAATTGCAGGATCAAATTGCCCTGTTGATTCAGAATGAGAACAAAGCTGTACCATTATCCGACCAGGAAATTGCTGATCTGCTTTCCAAAAAAGGCTATCACATTGCCCGGCGCACAGTGGCCAAATACCGCGATCTGTTAAATATTCCGCCTGCCAAGTTGAGAATACCCTCCATTAACTAAACACTTCTACCCTACCCTACTTTCACTTTATCGCTTCTTTAAATATATGGAAAAAATACTCGTCATAGACGACGATCTGGATATATGCAATCTTCTGCAACGCTTTCTGTCGCGCAAAGGATACGAAGTACAAGTCGCTCATTCCGGGGGGGCGGGCATTAAGGCGGCCAACGACTGGCTGCCCGATCTGGTATTGACCGATTTTCGCCTGGGGGACATGGAGGGCAATGAGGTACTGCGCCAACTTTTGGCGCAGCACCCGCACCTGCCCATTTTGGTGATGACCGGTTATTCGGATATCCGTACAGCCGTCAATGTTATACAGCACGGTGCTATGGACTACATCACAAAACCCATCATTCCTGATGAGATTTTATTAAGCATTCGGAAGGCTTTCGACACCGTTCGCATGCACGAGCGGATGCAAAAGGCCGTACAGCCGCCTTTGGCAGAAGAGCCGCAGGACATTCCCCCTGCGCAAGCCTTTCCCCTCGCACTCTTGGCAGCACCTTCACCGGGGATGCAAAAGGCAGCGCCCAAAATGAGTGGCCACACGTCTTATGTTTTTGGAGAAAGTCCGGCTGCCCAGAATCTGTATCGCCAGATAGATTTGGTGGCTCCCACCAATTTTAGCGTCATTATCTATGGCGAAAGCGGGGCAGGTAAAGAGTCGGTCGCCCGCCTGATACACGACCGGAGTGTGCGCAGCAAGCAGCCTTTTGTGTCTATGGATTGTGGGGCTATCTCCAAGGATTTGGCCAACAGCGAATTGTTTGGACATGAAAAAGGCGCTTTTACAGGTGCTCTGACTGCTAAAGCGGGCCATTTTGAAATGGCCAACGGGGGTACTTTGTTTTTCGACGAAATTGCCAACCTGCCTTATGACGTACAGGTAGCCATGTTGCGGGTGGTGCAGGAACGCAAAGTAAAGCGCATCGGCAGCACCAAAGAGATACCCATAGACGTACGCATCATTGTGGCGAGCAACGAGCGTCTGAGTGTGGCCTGCCGTACCGGAAAGTTTCGTGAGGACTTGTATCACCGCTTCAACGAGTTTAGCATAGACCTGCCACCTTTGCGCGAACGCAAAGACGATATTCTGCTGTTTGCCAAGCGTTTTTTGCAGGAAACTGCCAGCGATTTGGGCCGTTCCATCCAAGGGTTCAGCCTGGAAGTGGAAGAGCTGTTGCTGCGGTACCCTTGGTATGGCAACGTGCGGGAACTGAAAAACATTATTAAAAGGGCAACGCTGCTCACCGACGGCCCCTGGGTACAGGCGCATGCGCTGCCTTTCGAAATCACCTACTACGGACGTGTGGGCTTGGAAGACGGGGAGGAAGCAGCGCCCCCTCCTCCCGTATCGGTGTCCGCTGTTGGGTCGGCTCCCTTTTCACCGATGCAGCAGGCAGCAGTTCCGCCCCCCCCCCTTTATTCCCCTCTTCCTCCTCCGAGCTTCCCCACACCTATTCCACAGCACACCGATTTAAAAACAGTAGCACAAAATGCTGAATATCAACGTATTATACAGGCCCTGCAACAGGCCAGATATAATAAGAGCAAAGCAGCCGAATTATTGGGAATAGATCGCAAAACCCTCTATAATAAGCTAAAGGCTTATAACATTACTTAATCATGCAATTTTTACAACAAGTATTTCACTATAGTCCTGTGGGGTTGTTGTTTTTTCAGCAATCTACCTTGCAGTATATATGCCAACATGCCAACGAGGCAGCCCGGTTGCTATTGAACAAAAAGAAAGCGGAAGGCGCTTCTCTGGAGGAACTCATGTCTGCCAGTGCAGCCCGCCGTTTGGAAACGGCTCCTTCTTCCATGGAGTATTATGAACAGGAAGAACGCCGCTGGCTTTTGGCCGAAAGTGTTCCGTCCGAAAATGGCTTTACCCTGGCGCTGACTGATATTACGACTCAGAAAGAAAGTGCTATTTCTGATAAAAAGCTGATGCGCCTGTATAAGACTCTTTCGAGTGCTCTGGCGGATAATGAAGTGATCTTGTTCGACGCTAATTTTAATATTATATTTGCAGAAGGCAATCCAAAGTTTATCCGGCTGAACGCAGGCGAAGATTTTATAGGCAGGAATATGAAGGCAGTCATAGAAGGCGGGCGTTTTAATATTTTACACGAATACATAGGAAAAGTGTTCGACAGCGACCGGATGGATATGGAACGGGAAATAGAAGGGCGATTTTTCACAACCAGTCTTTACAAAAATGTGCATGAGGAGGAAGAACAAAAAAACATGGTTGGCATCCTGCTGTTGAAAGATGTGACAGATGCCCGGCGCAAACAAATGGAAATGCAGGCCATGTACGAACGCTTAGATCAATCCAATAAAGAGCTGGAGGATTTTGCTTACACGGCTTCGCACGACTTACAGGCACCTCTGCGCAAAATCCAATCCTTTGCCAAACTATTGACCGACCGCTACGCGGCTGCTCTGACAGGCAATGGACATACTTATCTGGCACGCATGACCGCAGCGGCGCACCACATGGAATCACTTCTTAACGATCTGTTGTCGTATTCGCGTGCCACCCGGCGGGGAAGTGCATTTGAAAAAACCGATCTTATACGTGTCTTACACCGGGTTCTCAGCGAAACCAACGCGGCGGAACGGGTACGGGTGATGATTAATGTGCCGGACAACCTGCCTTTATTGGAAGTAGTGCCGTTGCAAATGTATCAGCTGTTTCAAAACCTGATAGAAAACGCCATAAAATTTACCAAACACGACACACAACCTGTTCTGAATATTCATTGTTATATAGAAAGCGGAGAACACTTTGCAAACCTTCCTGTGAAACCCGGGAATGGATATTGTGTACTCCGCTTCATAGATGAAGGCATCGGTTTCGAGCAGGAGAATGCCCAGCGTATCTTCCACATTTTTCAGCGCCTGCATGGCAATAGCGAATACGCAGGCTCGGGCGTAGGTCTGGCCATTTGCAAAAAAATAGCGGAGAACCACGGCGGAGCCATCTTTGCAGAGGGCAGGCCGGACAAAGGAGCCACTTTTACCGTTGTTTTACCCTTCTTCCAGGAAATATCTTAAACTGTTTTTTTATGCAGCGCCTTGAAAACGTCCTCATTGTGGATGATGACGAAGACGATTACCTCATCGTCAGTGAGTACATGCATCAGATTAAAAGCCACGAGTTTGACATCACCTGGGCCTCCACCTTTCAGCAGGCGCAGGAGCTGCTGCGTACCCGCTCTTTCGATCTGTGCTTTTTCGACTATCGGCTTGGGATGCGTACAGGCATTGACCTGCTGCATGTGGCGCAGGAACTTAAAGTGCGTACCCCCATCGTTTTGCTTACCGGCAAGATCAATGAAGAGGTGGACAAATCGGCTATCCGCCTCGGTGTGGCCGACTACATCGAAAAGAGCGACCTGGATGCCAAGAAGCTGGAACGCTGTATTCGATACGCCCTGGACCGTACCTCAGTGTTGCGCGCCTTGCAGGACAGTGAGGAAAAGTACCGAAATATATTCTCCAATTCCTTAGATGCCGTTTGTCTCTTAGACGATCAGGGAGTCTTTACTGCTGCCAATCACGCAGCATTAGTGCTTTTGGGCTACACCCTGGAACAGCTGCAAGGCAAAGCGCTAATTGATTTTTTTGACAACCGGGAGCACGCCAATGCCTTTTTGGCCCAATTGCAGACCCGACAGAATGTTCCTGAATTGGAGGCCGATTTGCGCGCAGCGGATGGAGAGATTAAGCACTGTGTCCTCATTTGTACCTGCCTGCGGGAAGGGCCGGACAACAGGCAAACTTACTTTTATCAGTGCATTTTGCGCGATGTAACACGACGAAAAAGGATGGAGCAGCAAATTATGGCCGCTGAGAAATTGGCTGCCACTGGTCGCTTCATGCGCATGTTGGGCCACGAAATTCGCAATCCCCTGAATAATATTGATCTTGCGGTCGCGCAGTTGCATGAAGAAAGCCAGGACGAAGAGTTGGAGTATTACTTCGATGTAATCGGACGAAACAGCAAGCGCATTAATCAATTGCTCACTACATTGCTACAATCTACCGCCAATCCCGGTCAGCTGCACACGAGTCAGGTAAGTGTGGGACAGATTTTTCAGCACATACTGGAAGCGTCTATGGATCGGATAAATCTTAAAAACGTGCAATTGGAAAGTAATTTTGATCCGCAGGACCTCCGGTGTGTTCATATCGATTTAGACAAAGTTACGATAGCCCTGCTCAATATTGTTATCAACGGCATAGAAGCCATGGAAGCAAATACGGGGGTGCTTAGTCTCTCCGTAACAGACCAGAGCGGGTACATTGGCTTTGTGATCCGCGACAACGGATCGGGTATGAGTGCAGAGGTGCAAAAGCAAATTTATGAACCGTATTTTTCCCAAAAAACCAACGGCTTGGGCTTAGGGCTTGCGTCCACCCTTTCAGTGGTGCATCATCACGGCGGCCGCATTGAGCTGGACTCCCAGACAGGCCGAGGCACTACCTTTACCGTTTTCCTGCCCAAGGCAGCGGAGTAGCGCGCCTGTACTTTTCGTTTGAAAGAGCTCCTGACTGCGTATAATTGATCGGTTGGAACATCGTATTTTCGGCCTTCTCCGTATTTTTTTTCAGGCACCCCGACTTTTGTGGAAATTTCCCATTGGTCGGGGTGTTTTTTTGTGTGTATAAGTAGCATTTACCAACCAGATTCTGCAATTCCTCTCATGTTTCTACACTTTTCTACATTTTCCTACATAACATGCCTCTTTTCTTACAGGCACGGGTTTTTTAAATAGAAAGATGTAAGCCGCTCGGAATTATAAACAAACACAATACCGAACCCCACTTGAAAACTTCTTCCTTTTGACAACAAAACAACAACCATAACTCATCATCATCACAACATTTTTTATTAAGATGAAAAATCAAGCCGCCCGTCTGGGCCTCCTCGTCCTCTTCGCTTTCGCTTCTGTCATGACCATTTCTCTGATCACAACAGCTTGCAGCCAAGAGACACAAAACAAACAAAAAGCAGCTGCTGAAAGCGCCAAAGAAGACGTAAAAGACGCTGCAAATGCGGCTGCCAACAACGTGGAGCAGGCTGCTGACAACGCAGGCGATGCACTGCGCCGCGAACGCGACGAACTGTCCGCCAAGGCCAATCAAACTGCCCGCGATCTCGACGCTGCCATCGAAGAAACAGATCGCAAACTCGAAAAAGCAACCGCTAAAGAAAAAGCACGCTGGGAAACACGCCGCAAAATGCTCGTAAAAGAGCGTGATGAACTGAAAGCCGAAATGGATCACATCGGTGACGATATGAAAGACGGCTGGAACGACTTCAAAAGCACATTCGGTACCCGTCTGGAGCGCATCGGCAGGGACATCAAGAACTAAAAGCGCGCTGTCTCCTAAAGAATAATAAATCCCAAAATGGACTCGAAGAGCGCCGCCCGACCCGGCGGCGCTCTTTTCACATACATGCCGAAGGAACTGCCTCGACGCTTTCCTCCCTTATCCGAAAAACCCTTGACCTGCCTTCAAATTTACACATTTTTTTCACTTTTCCAACTTTTTCGCAATCATGTTCGCACTCAATCTCGACAACAAATCATTTATCATAAGGGCTAGCATCGTCCTTCTTTTTCTTGGCTTAGCGCTCTTAGCCATAACTTTTGCCAAACCGGTTTTGGTACCCCTGCTTGGTGCCACCTTATTGGCCTTTCTTGTTCTCCCTGTCGTCAGGAAATTAAACGACTGCTGTCTGCCCAACTGGCTGAGCTCCCTGATCGGGGTCTTGATCGTCGTACTCAGTGGTTTTGTTCTGTTCTCTTTCCTGTGGTGGCAGGTCCTGTCTTTTGTAGATGATATTCCTTCTATGAAAACGGCCATCGAGGTCAAGAAAAAAGACGCTTTCAAATATGTGGAAAGCGAATACCACATCAGCCGCCGCGAACAACGCAACTGGTTGGAAGAAAAAACCCAGGAAATCTGGAACAGCGGCTCCGGCAGCACCATGAAATTCTTTTCTGCCACCGGCGCTGCTGTAGCTACTTTCCTGCTGATCCCGATTTTTATGTTCTTCATTTTATTATATCGGGAAAAATTCAAACAGTTTTTACATTTACTGGATCCTGATAAACACGATCAGGTCGTGGAAATTTTCAGAAAAATTACCCGCGTATCTCAGGATTATGTGCGTGGCATGGCCATCGTGATCATGATTCTGACGGTACTCAATACCACCGGGTTCTTGCTGCTGGGTCTTAAATATGCTTTATTACTGGGCTTTCTGGCCGCCGTCCTCAACATTATCCCCTATGTGGGTGTGTTAATCGGCAGTTTGCTGCCTGTCGGCATTGCGCTCGTCACAAAAGATTCTGCCATGGTAGCAGTAGGCGCATTCGGGATATGTGTGTTCGTGCAATTTTTGGAAAACAATTTCATCACCCCGAAAATTGTGGGTTCCAGTGTCAACCTCAATCCTTTCGCGTCCATGTTGGCCATCCTGGTGGCCAGTGTCATCTGGGGTCTGCCGGGCATGATCCTTGCTATTCCAATAGCCGGTATGTTCAAAGTGCTGTGCGACCATGTAGATACACTGAAACCCTACGGCTTCCTGATGGGCGAAGAACAGGATGCAGCCCCTTTGCGCATCAATGCACAGAAGTTGCTGATCTGGCGTTAAATCAATCGCCACAGTCGCCTGTGGTGTACTTATAAAAAACGTGATTGCTTTTTACAGAATCCCCGGAAGAGTCGAGACTTTCGGGGACTTCTTTTTTTTATAGCCTGCTTGTGCCGATCCTATTCTCCTATGGCGCGCAGGATGCCCGAATACCCGACACGTAATTCTGTACCACTTGCAGACTGCGCGCTGTTTCACTCCCCTGAAAGCCCTGAATATCTGTATCCGTAAAATTTTCCCTGTATTGCTGCAAAAAAGGCTTCGACAAGGGCGTATAAGACCAGTGCCACCGCTCTTCATTGTAGCCTTGTGGTCTTTCTGCACCTTTGGCCGAATAGGGCTGACAAAATCCATACTCATGGGCGTGGTCAACCAGCCATTCATATACTTTGGCATAGCGTCCGCCGGATTCAAAAGCGGGATTATTTAGATCGTTCAGGTCTATGTCTGTACCCCAATGATGTCGGGAAGTACCCGGCATGGAAGAATACTCCAGAATTTTGAGGGCGCGGGTGTCTGCCACAGGAGCTTCTTTGGCAAAACGCTGCCATTTGGCCTCCCAAATGGCTTTTTGTTGGGCAAAAGTGCGGGTGGAGGAGATGATTTTCAAATCAATCCCATCCTTTTTGGCCGCCTCGTACAGTCTGCGATAGGCTGCCAGGGCCTCCCGCTGCATCCACATGTCCGGCCGGTCGGTGTAGGGTGCTTTCACGGCTTCAAAATCCGGGTGCTCAGCAGGGACAAACTTACCCAGCAATACCTGTGTGTCTATTGGCAAGGGGAGAGCTTCGCTCACTATGGCAGCCGCTATGGGCACATCGGGTGTTTTGGGGGCGCTGACCGACTCCGAACTACAGGCAAAACCCAGAAGCAGATAACTGCAACAGGCAAAGAAGGGGAAGCAGACGCGAAAGGTTCTGTAAAACATGGAGGTGTATATTTTTAGGAGGCAAAGTTACTTGCAGAAGCCCATAAGATATTTTATTTTTATAAAAATCATTTCAATATGCATCCTGATCTCTATCTTTGTGGTCTTTAAAACCGATTAACGGTTTTTAATTCTGACACCTCTTACCTTGGCCACAGAAAAAGAAAAATATTTATGAAGTGTATTATAATAGAAGACGAACCCATTGCAGCCGAAATTCTGGCGGAATACGTTGCACAAACCCCCTTTTTAGAATTAACGCACATTTGCCACAATGCCCTTGCGGCACTTGAAGTGGTGCGCAGTGAGCCTGTGGACGTGTTGTTTCTGGATATCAATCTGCCCAAGCTCAACGGTCTGGAGTTTTTAAAATCGCTGCGTCGGCCGCCCAAAGTCATCATTACTTCGGCACACCATGAATATGCCATACAGGGTTTCGATCTGCAGGTCGTAGACTATCTGTTAAAGCCCGTGGAGTTCAGCCGCTTTACCAAAGCAGCGCAAAAATTGCTGTCTCCGGTGCGGCCTTCCGAGCCGGGCGCTTTGTTCAAACCCACGCGGCCTTTCTATTTTTTTACCGTCAGCAAGCGTTCAGTGAAAATTTACTTAGACGAAATCCTGTATATAGAAAGCCTGAAGGAAAGTGTGACTATTCGCACCATAGATAAATCGTATGCGACCAGCTACCAATTGGGCGAATTGGAAGAAATGCTGCGCAACGACGATTTTCTGCGCATTCACCGCTCTTTTATGGTGTCCGTCAACAAAATACGCGCCTATTCTACCACCGAGGTGGAGGTGGGTAATCGCATCCTGCCTATTGGCAGAAGTCACAAGGAATATGTGATGATGCGGTTAGGGGTGCAGTGAGGACGGCTTTTAGCAGGCTTTTTAAAAAAGAAATCCAAGGCCGTTGCGGGCTTTCAAGTACAGGTTAGTCAAACCGTACACTAACTTGGCAATAATGGCCCGATGGATGCGGGGGGCGTTGACTCCCATAAAAATTGGGTTGCCGCTCATAAAAAGCAATATTAATAATCTGGCGGTAAAATCAATGTTTTGAATTGTTAAAATTGTACGTTTTCGTAAAAAGCGGGAACTTTATTTTTCCGGATTTTGTTTTTTTGGTATATTCCCCGTACTATGACCGACCTCACTGCGTGGTTTCACACCCTTTCGCCTGCCGAGCAGATTTTTTGCCTGACAGGTGGCTTTTCCAACCTGCTTTTCCTCGTTTATCTGGGTCTCCACTGGATGGGGTCCGACCATGATGTGCCTTTGGATGATGCCGATTTCACGGTATTCAGTGTACGTAGTTTGCTGGCCTTCGGTATGTTTACCGGCTGGACGGCTTTGGCGGCTTCCCGCAGCGGGACCAGCTTTTGGGGGGCGCTGCTGCTGGGTGTAGGGGCCGGCTGTGTGGCAGCCTGGTTAGTGTGGCGCCTGCTGCGGCTGTTGCTGCGGCTGCAATCGTCCGGCACGCTGGACCTCGACAACGCTTATGGGCAGTCCGGCACCGTTTATGTACCCATTCCGGCTGCTGCACAGGGTACCGGCAAAGTCCTGATAACCATTCAGGGGGCACAACGCGAACTCGACGCGGTAACTGAAGGGGCTGCCCTGCCTACGGGTACCTCCGTGATTGTAACAGGCACCCGGCCGGGATCTTGCTTAGTGGTGTCGGCCACTGACTCCATCGAACTTTCTTCACTCACTTTCTAAATTCAACTACTATGCCTTTCCTTATCCTGCTGGCCTTGCTGCTCGGCTTCCTGTTCATTGTTGCTACCACTTTAATTTCGCGCTATAAACGCTGCCCGTCCGATAAAATCTTAGTGATTTACGGGAAAACGGGCGCAGGACAGTCGGCCAGGTGTATCCACGGCGGTGCCGCCTTTGTCTGGCCCGTCATTCAGGACTACTCGTTCCTCGATCTGACACCCATTTCCATTGACGTGGATTTGCGGAACGCGCTTTCCAAACAAAATATCCGCGTGGATGTACCCTCGCGCTTTACGGTGGGTATCTCGACCGAACCGGATGTCATGACCAATGCGGCTGAGCGCCTCCTCTGTTTGGATATGAATGCCATTCGCACGGTGGCGCACGACATCATCGTGGGTCAGATGCGCCTGGTGATCGCCACGATGGACATTGAAGAAATCAACTCCGACCGCGACAAATTTTACAGCAATGTATCGCACCACGTGGAAACGGAGTTGAAAAAAATTGGCCTGCGCCTCATCAACGTGAATGTGACGGACATTCACGACGAATCGGGCTACATCCAGGCACTGGGCAAGGAAGCCGCTGCCAAGGCGGTGAACGATGCGCGCATTTCGGTGGCCCAAAAACTGCGCGACGGTAGCATCGGCGAGGTGGATGCCCAGCGCGAAATGCGTATCCGGGTAGCCGAAACCCAGGCATTGGCACAAATCGGCGAGGCCGAAGCCCAGCAAATGCAACGCGCCAAAGTGGCCAATGCCGAAGCCATCGCCGCATCGGGCGAGGCCGAAGCCCAGCAAATACAGCGCATCAAGACTGCCGAGGCGAATGCACGGGCCATTGAAGGAGAAAACCACGCCAAAATGCAAATCGCCAAGTCGGAAGCCGAGCGCCGTCAGGCGGAGGCCGAATCGCTTCGTCAGGCCATGACCGCCGAAAAAGTCCAGTCCGCAAAAGCCCTGGAAGATGCCTACAAGGCCGAAGAAGCCGCCGAACGCGCCCGCGCTGCCCGCGAAATGGCCACCCGCGAAGCCGATGAGGTGATCCGCGCCCGCATTGAAAAACAAAAGGCCGAGATAGCCGCCGAAGCACAGGCCGAACAACTCCGCCGCGTGGCCAAGGGCGAAGCCGATGCCATTTTCCTGAAGCAGGAAGCCGAAGCACGCGGCCTCTACGAGATACTCAGCAAACAGGCCGAAGGCTTCCAAAAAGTCATGGACTCGGCACAGGGCAACACCCGCGATGCCGTCCTGCTGATGATCGCCGATAAACTCCCCGAATTGGTGCGCACGCAGGTGGAGGCCATCAAAGGCATTAAGATTGACAAAATAACGGTGTGGGAAGGCGGCAACGGCAGCGAGGGCAATTCGACCGCCAACTTCATTTCGGGTCTGTATAAATCGGTGCCGCCCCTCAACGACCTGCTCCACATGGCGGGCATGAGCCTGCCCGATTATATCGCAGGCCAAAAAGAGGGGGCTGGCGCTCAAAAGTCCCTGACGGAGGGAGCGGGGCAGGAGCAGAAGTAAGGAAGCCTGTCTTTCCGGGCGGGGTGCCTGACAGGTGTTTGCGGTACTCCTAAATGAATCTACGGCATTCCAAGTTTCCCAACCTATGGCTTGCACAACTTGGAGTGCCGGATATTTTTCTCTTTTTGGACAGGATGTACAGGATTTTGCTCACGCGACGACTCATTACACAACGATTTTCACATCCGGGGAGGGGAGTGCCTGCCAAAATTAAGAGACTCTGATTTATTTATATTAAACGTCTCCCTCGAAGCTCAGCATTGACAGAACTTTGATCCTATCATTCAACTTTTATATGAAATACTCCATCTTCCTGTTGGTTTGGTTGCTTCAGGCAGCATTTTGTCCGCTTAGGGCAGAACAGCGCATGGTGGCATCTGTGTACAATGGCGTACTGGCAGAAGGCAGCCATACCCAACGTACACCGGAATATAAAACAGCCCGCAAAGCGAGCAAACCGGTCAGTGAACTGAAAAAATTGCGAAGAAAAAGGGCCTGGCTGATAACAGCGATCTTCCTGCTGCCTTTCGCCATCCTGCTGGGGCTCCTGTTCACTTGGACCAGTATAGCATTGGTAGCAGAAGGCACCGTTCCAAGCGTCAACGCATTGACATTTGTTTTCGGACTTCCCACCCTGTTTTGTATTTTTCTGCTCGTTTTGTCTATCAGGGCGCTGATTAAAGTAAGCAAAGCGATAAGAAAAGAGAAAAAACGCATGAAACAAGGCGCTTTGCCCCATGAATGATGGTTCTGCTCCGCCATGCACCTTGTGCGTAACACACAACCGTATGGCTTAGTCGAGCAGGAAGGCATCCGAAAACGCGTGTCGGGAGAGGACAGGATCGGGCATCGGCCCGGAGTTTTTGCGCCTCCGAGGGATGTGGTTGCACGCAGGCTTGATAAACCAAGGATGTCTGTAAGGCGAAACCGGTGCCTGTTGCCGGGGCAAGTGGCATGAAAACTGCCGACACTTTTATCCTGCTTCCTCCTCCTTCACCCACCAAAAAAAATTTCGGCTGCGCCGAAAAAAGTAAAAAGAATAAAAGGGTAAGAGTGTAAGAGGGGTAAAGGGCTACAAATGCCGCGCCACCCGAAAGCCCAGGGCGTTGATCCCGTAGTTCGGATCCCTGTTGTTGCGACTAGCCGAGCGACAGTCCACTGGATTGCCGTCCCACGAACCGCCCCGCGCAACCCGATATTTTCCGCCGGAAGGGCCCTGTGGATTTCGCGCCCCCTCGCTTTGCCCGTAAAATTTTGCATCATACCAGTCCCAGCACCATTCCCATAGCCAAGGACATTGCCCATGCGGCAGGTGCCGCCGGGAATAAGGACCAGATCGGCCGCCACCGCCCCGGATGGTCGCGACGGGTTTTCAGCCTTTTGGATCCAGTCGCGCAGGGTTTGCTGCTGCGCGCGGGTCAGGTCGGGGCAATACTGTAAGGCGGCCCGCCATTTCAGCAGGGCCTTGGGGTAGTCGGCAGCATCGTAGGCCGTTTTGCCTATTTGGTACAGGTCGTCGTAGCACTCGTTCTGCGCGGCGGCGGTGGCAGCGAGGACAAGCACAAACCACAAAATCTATCTTCTTAACCCTGATCACGGCATCGGGTTTACCGAAAAACAAGTATTCTAATATGCTGGTACAGAACAGACGGAGCGGAGGTAAACAGAGCGCGTTTGTTCTAAAGTCTCTTGTGGCGGGAGTGGTGTTTTTGTGAAAGATTCCGGCACTAAAAACGGCTCAATGATTTCCGACGGACGCACGGGCGACAGCGGCGGGGTTATCAGTGCCTGCGCCTGTGCAGCGCGTAGAAGTCGCGTGGGTATTGGCGCAGGCGCAGGGGCGCACCAAAAAAGGGACCCGGTCACTTTACAATGACCGGGTCCCTTTTCACATATATCTGAGGGGATAAAACCAATGATGTGTTTTATCAAGCCCTGTTCTTCAAATTAAACGCGCGCTTTCTTCGCGTCGCTCACCGAAGGAGCGGGCTTGTGTCCATCGGAATGCGGGTGGTGTCCGCCTGCTGTGACGGGCGCTTTGCCGTGGATCACGTCTTCTTTGGTGAAATCTACCACAAGGGCAGAGGCCACGAAAATAGAAGAATAGGTACCAAACAGAATGCCCACCAACATACCAAACGAGAAGCCGCGAATGGCACTGCCACCAAATACGAACAGCATAACTACCACCAACAACAGGGTGCCGGAGGTAATCAGGGTACGGCTCAGGGTGGTATTGATGGCCATATTGAACACTTCTTCTTTGCGTCTTCCGGCAAAAGTGTTCATAAACTCGCGGATACGGTCATATACAATTACGGTATCGTTCACCGAATAACCAATCACCGTGAGGATACACGCAATGATGGCCTGGTCAATCTCCAAAGAGAAAGGCACAATGCCATGCAGGAGCGTGAAGAAGGTCAGGGCGATGAGTACGTCGTGGAACAAAGCCAGTACGGCGCTGAGGGAGAACTGCCAGCGGCGGAAGCGCACCAGCAAATACAGGAAGATGAGCAACAAAGCCCAGAAGGCCGCCTTGAACGAAGAACTTCGGATGTCGTCGGCCACGGTAGCGCCCACCTGACTGGAGGACGAGATGTGGGTGCCGACCCCGTCGGTCTTTTTAAAATTGGCGAGTTCAGATTCTACCCCTGCTTTGGTCAACCCTTCGTGGAGTTTGGCCACCACGCGGTCAGTCACATCTTTTCCGGTCTCGTTGATCAGGTAAGATGTGGTGATATTGTAGGTATTTTGCGTATTGACCGCTTTGATAACGGGGTTGCCACCGAAGGCTTCCGTGAGCGGGCCGCGCAGTTGTTCAATTTCTACGGGTTTGTCAAATTGCACGTTGTAGGAGTAGCCACCTTTGAAATCCACACCCAGCTCGAAGCCGCGCAGGAAGAAAGAGACCAGACCAATGAGGATGATGGCTGCGGAGAACATATAGGCGTACTTGCGGCGACCAATCCAGTCGTAGTGGAAACCCACCAACCACGATTCCGACCACGGACGGCTGTAGTTGATGTGTCCGCCGCGATCCATCCACCATTCGGTGATAAAGCGACCCACCAATACGGCGGTGAACAGCGAGCAGATGATACCAATGAGCAGTACGGTACCGAACCCTTTGATGGGGCCGAGACCGAAGTACATCAGGACGACGGCGGTCAGCAGGATGGTCATGTTGGCATCCAGAATGGCCGACAAAGCGCGGGTGAAGCCCGTAGAGACGGCCTGTCGCAGCGTCAGGCCATGTCGCAATTCCTCGCGGATTCGCTCGTAAATAATAACGTTGGCATCTACGGCGGCGGCCAGTGTCAGTACGATACCGGCAATGCCCGGCAGGGTCAGTACCGTACCCATGGAGGCCAGAGTACCGATGATGAAGAACAGGTTGGCCAACAGGGCAACCACGCTCACCCAGCCACCGCGATTGTAGTAGGCCACCATAAACAAGCACAGGAACAGGATGGAAAGGCCCATCGTGAACAGGGATTTGTTGATGTTGTCCTGACCCAGGGAGGGGCCGATCTGGCTTTCCTGTACGATGCGGGCGGTAGCGGGCAGTTTGCCCACTTCCAATACGTTGGCCAGGTCTTTGGCTTCGTCAATGGTGAAGTTGCCTGTAATCTGGGTGTTGCCGCCGGTGATGGGGTTGATAACACGCGGAGCGCTCACCACAGCATCGTCCAGCAAAATGGCCACTTCGCGGTTGCCGCCGTCGTAGGCGGCTTTGGTCATATCGGCCCAGGCTTTGGCCCCCTCGTTGTTCATGGCGAGGCTGACGGTGACTTCTCCGCTGGGATCGGGTTGTTCGCTGGCGTTGGTCACCACTGAACCGTCTAAGCGGGGCAGGTCGGAGCCGCGATATTTTTTAATGGCGTAGAGTTCGTACTGGCCTACCACGGTCACGCCTTCAATGCCCTTGTCTTCGATGGGCTTTTGGCTCCAGCGGAACATCAGGTCGGCGGGGAACATGGATTTGATTTCGGGGCGCTCCAAATAGCCATTGATCAGATTCATCTTGTTTTTGGCAGCATAAGCCAATACAGCGCCCCCTTGTTGACCGGCAAAATTCATCTGTGAAAGCAATGGCCCTGCTGCCTGCGAAGCCGGGTTGGGCACTTTAATCTGCGGTTTGGTGGAATCCGGCTTGCCGTCTGCACCAGTCGGATAGACCATAACACTGTCCACTTTGGCCACGCTGGTGTCGCCCGCCAGCAACCCTTTCAATTTTTGGTCGGCGGCAATCAGGTTTTCGCCTACGCCCGGATCGGTCACGCGGTAGGTGTCCCAGAATTCCAATTTGGCGGCACTGGTCAGCATGGTACGGGCGCGTTCGGGGTTGTCAATGCCGGGCAGTTCTACGAGGATGAGGTCGCGATTAGCATCGAGACTGACATTTGGCTGTACGACACCGCTTTTGTCAATACGCTGTTTGAGGCGCTTGTAAGTTTCGCCTACGGTGGTGTTGCCCAGTTCGCGCAGTACGCGCAGCACGTCGGCATCGGGCGACTCGGCGTTGATGCGGGTTTTCAGCGATTCGTTGCGGGCGAAAATGGAAGCCAGCGAACGCCCGCCGCCTGTTTCTTTCCACGCCTGCGCAAAGAGGTTGATGTAGTCGGTTTGCTGGTTTTTTTGCTGTTCTGTGGCTTTATCCAAAGCGGCCACAAAAGCCGGATCGGTGCTATTGCCGGAAAGTCCCTTCAAAAAGTCGTGCAAATCCACCTGCAACAACACGCTCATGCCGCCCTTCAGGTCGAGACCCAGAGCGAGCTGACTTTTTTTGAGGTCGGCATAGGTAAATTTTTTGATAAAGGGAATGGAAAAGACAGTTTCGCCGGAGAGAGAGTCCAAATAAGCGCTGTAGTGTTCACGCCAGGTTCTATTTGGATTTTTGCCTGCCATCTCATTGGCATAACTTGATGCTTTATTTTCCACATTGTTTGTGGGGATCACCAGTGCAAACTGATACAGGCACACAATGGTGAGTGCCACTAAAAAGAATCTTACAACGCCTTTGCTTTGCATACCTCTTCGTTGTTAAAATGTAGTAGTGTAAATGCGGGTTACGAGTGATTTTTCGTTTATTTTTTTAAAAATCAACACTTTTTCCCAATTTTTGAGAAAAAGTGCGCAAATGTACGGCGATATTTTCAATTGCAAGGAATTTTAACAAGTTTATTCGGAAAAATTGTCGCTTCGGACGGAAAGAACAAAATATTCTGCCGTCTGTAAAAAAACATCTACCTTGCTGCCTTTTCTTTCAGACGTTCATATTTTCATTCTGTACCCATGTTGCAACTTCCTTCAATTCCTTTTTTGTGGCAGGCCCTGACCGGCGTGGTACGGCGTTTTCCGGGCGCTTTTTTATGTGTCTGCATCGCCGTTTTTGCACTGCTATCCATTATTGAACTGGAAAGCGGCCGCTACGATGAGTGGCCCCATGCCCTGATTCATCAGTATGTGGCCGTGTGGATGGTGGCCCAGTTGGGTCTGCCCATTATGATCGGCCTGCATGCGCTGCGCAGTCAGCAGCGCTGGCCGATGTGGTATGAGGTCGCAGCAGGGGCTGTGGTGGCGGGGCTGTTGGTTTTTTACTACCTTCAGCTGAAGCCGGGTGCACCCCACTTCGACAGCCTGCCCCTGCCGCGCTATCTGGCCCTTTGGTGTGTGGCCCACTTGTTTGTGTCTGTGGCTCCCTATCTCAACCGGCTTTCGGTGGCGGACTTCTGGGAGTACAACAAAGACCTGTTCACCCATTTTATTGTGGGCGGCATCTTCACCCTCGTGCTGTTCGCGGGGTTGTCGGGGGCGCTGCTGGCCGTGGATAAATTGTTTGACCTGCACGTCAAAGGACACGTCTATCCGCAGATGTTGGTTTTGTTAGTGGGCTTTTTCCACGTTTCTTATTTTTTATACCACTTTCCCACCGAACATGAGGTGGATCATACGGAACGGGGCTATCACGCCATTCTGAAAAACCTGTGTAAATACATCCTCATCCCCCTGACCATTCTGTACTTTGTAATTCTCTACGCCTACGGCTTTAAAATTCTGCTGCAATGGAACCTGCCCCAGGGGTGGGTATCCTCCTTGGTACTCGGTTTTTCAGTGGTCGGGGTACTCACGTGGCTGCTCACTTACCGGCTGCCTGCCTACGACGACAACGGATTGGTGCATATTTTCCATAAATGGTTTTGGCCTGTGCTGCTGCCGCTTCTGGTTTTGTTGTTCGTGGCCATCGGACGGCGGCTGTCGGACTACGGCGTGACGGAAGAGCGCTATTTAGTGGCTCACACGGGCCTTTGGCTGCTGATTTGCGCCCTTTGGTATATCATCAGCCGCCGCGATAATATTAAGTTTATTCCCCTCTCGCTGGCCGTTTTCACGCTGATTGCGGCTTTTGGCCCCCTGAGCATGTTCCGGGTATCGGATCGCAGCCAAAAAAGTAATTTGAAGGCGCTGCTGAGTGCCAACGGGCGTTTCGCCGACGGCAAGGCGCAACCGGGTACCGCAGAACTGGAAGGCAAAACGGCCCAACGCATAGAATCGGTGCTTTACTATTTTGATCGCCGGGGCAGAATGCAGCAACTACAGGAGTGGTTGCCGCCACAAGCCGACTCCCTGTTGGAAGACCTGAACACGGGCCGACTGGCCCAATGGCTCAACATCCAGCCGGTGATGAGTGTACCCTATGCACCGGATGTGCCGGTGCGTTCCTACTATCCGCAGCGACAACAGGTGATTTCCACCGGAGGATACGACCACCTGCTGGTCCTCGCGCTGCCGAGAGAAACGGTCGAAGACACCGATTCGCTGTACAATGGCTGTCGGCTCTCGGCGGACGGGCGGGCGTTGCTTGTGCGCGACTTTCCGCCTTTGGTGGCTGATACCTTGCCACTGGATTCGGCACTCCACCGTTTCAAGGCATTGGAAGGCGAATACGGACAGGTTCTTCTAAAAGGCAATAATAATATAATTGCTTTGGAGGGTCGCCACTACAAAGGATTGCTTGTGGTGCAACAGGTACAAATGGAGCGCAACTCCTCTTTCCGGAAGGCCCGTTCTGTGGATGGCCTGCTGTTTTTAGAAAAGAAATAGGTCAGTCCCTCTTTCGCTACCTGCAAAGTCGCGGTTCTACAATTCCGCTACCCGCTTCCACAGTTCCGCTATGCGCGCTGTCCACGTGTTTTGGGCCGCCCTTTGGACACGGCGCTCCGTGGCCGCCGGATCGTTTTCTGCTAAAGCGGGCGCGATCTGCCGGAGGAAACCCGTGTGGTCTTCTGCTAAATAAATACAGTCGGCGAAGCTGCGAATGTCCTCCGAAAAGGCTGTGGACACCACGGGCTTGCCGGCAGCCAAATATTCGTTGATCTTCAACGGATAAATGCTCTTGGTGAGGGTGTTGCACAAAAACGGAATGAGTACACAGTCCATGTGTTGCAGGTAGGGCGGCAAATCCGCCAGCTTGCGGCTGCCCGCCAGCACGACGTTGGGCAGCCGGTCTATGCCGAGGCCCCTTACATCGGGGCTGTTGACCGGCCCGACCAACAACAGGGTGTGCCGGGGAAAGGCCAGCGCTGTGTCGCGCAACAGGGGGTAGTCTATGCGCAAATCGTCGAGGTTGCCAATGAATCCGATGACTTTTCCACTGCGCCCGGCCAGCTCCGCAGGGCGCTCGAAGGTGTGGGTGCGCACCTGCCCGAATACGGATAGATCGGCAGCGTTGAAATAGTACGCTATTTTTCGGGCAAAAGGGGCTTTCAGGGTTTTCAAATTGGTGGATGTGACCAATGTGAGGTCTGCATGGCGCACGGCTTCGTTTTCCAAAGCCGTGCCGTGTTTGTGGGTATATGGATTTTGGGTGATGTCGTCTATGCAGTGGTAGATGCTGCACGCAGCGCCCATGTCGGCAGGCAGCCAGCCGGCGTAGAAGGGATCGTAGCAATTGATGAATACAAAATCGCGCACCGCGTGGTCGCGCACCACGCGCCGGATGGTGTTCAACACGATGCGGTTGTTGAGGCGTTGGAACAACCGATAGACCCGCCCCGGCGGCAGCCAGTTGATGGGCAGGGTGGGTGGGGGCTGTACGGCCACGAAGTTGCGGGGAATATCGGCCAGGGTTTCATATTGCATTTGCCCGCGCAGGAGCTTGGGCAATCGGCGGCGCAAAGCAGCATCGCCCGCCCGGCTGCCGCTCCACAGGTCTTTGAGGGTGTATGGATGGTTGACATAGAACACCCGCCCGTCCTTGGCCAGTTCTTTGGCCATAGACAGGGAAATGGAAGAGTAAGGGTTGTCGGTTCGGAAGAGGGTAAAGAAAACAATGTCGCACATAAGCCATTCACCAAAGCGATGTATCATTCGGCCCGCCGGATACCATCGGGTGTTTCCCCGGATGCTTCCCTGTTGCCGCTGCTTTGACGGTGCGAATTTCGTACCAGAATGCATATCGCCCAGCGTATGCCCAAAAAAATCGAAAAAATATTTTTTTTCGCCCCCCGATTCATTTTTTGGCACGGTTTTTTGTATAATAATCTATGAAAGGACTAAAATTTGATTGGTTAATTGTTTTCATGGTTATGTCAAAGCCTTCCCGTCGTAACGACAGGAAGGCTTTTTTGGTTTTTTGGGGGTGCTTTATGGTTGCCCTGCTCCAGGGTTACCTGAATAAGGTTGCGGTTCCCTGATATATTTTTGTTTTGCGGTCTGGGAATAACACTTCTGCTATATAGGCAAAAACACCCGGCGGCAACACCCTTCCCTGAAAAGTGCCGTCCCAATTGCCATCCGGGTCGCCTGTTTGAAAATTGCGCCGTTCAAAAACCATGTTGCCCCATCGGTCAAAGATTTGAAACCGAACAACCGTTGCGGTTCGGTATTTGATGCTCGGTCCGAATACGGCATTGAGCGGGTTTTGGGCCGTGGGGGCAAATGCGTTTGGGAAAAGAACGATGTCGTCCAAAACTTTTACCATAAGGCTGTCACGGCCGATGCAGCCAAAAGGGTCGCGCACAGTGAGGTAAAAAAAGGCCGTTTCGGTCAGGTTGAAAATCGGGCGGTGGGCATGGACATTGGACAAGCCAAATGGCGGCTGCCAAGTATAGAATAAATCGGACGGGAAGGACGTTTCGGCTTTGGCGCTTAGGGTAATGGAGTCGCCGCTGATGATGCTGGTGTCTTGTGGCAAGGCTTGCAGGGCGATGGAATCCGTCTTGTTTTCGATCTCAAAAGTATCGCGCAGTTCGCAACCCCGCTGATCGCGCACGAGGAAGGGGTAGGTTCCGGGGCGCAGGTCTTTGAACAGGGGCGCGTTTTGCCGGGGGCGCGTACCGAGCCAAAAGGAGAAGGGGGGCTTGCCGCCGGTGAGGTTTGGCACAAGGGAACCAAAGCTGTCGCAGATAAAAGGCTGAATAAATGGGGCGATGGCCAAAGGCGGGTAGGTAACGACCCGCAAGTCGGTTTGGAGAGTGCTGCACATATCTTGGGCGAAAGCCTTATAAATGCCCGCTATTTTGTTTTTGAACAGCCCTTCGAGCGAACGGGTGTTGCCACCGTCAATGGAATAAGAAACCGTTCCTATGGCACCCTTTGCCTCAAGGATGATGGTAGCCGATCCGTCGCACTCGGCGATAGAGGTAAGGGTGGAGAAAGAAAGGGGAGGGGTTGGGTCGGTGGTTTGGGGGAGGATAAGGTCATTTGTAGTAATGCCGGGAAAACCTGAACTGGCACCATTTACGGCCTGCCCCGGTTCCCCCCCCGCAACGTCTAAAGACCAAGATGTTATGAACTTGCTTAAACGAATAGCACCGCCACCACCGCCGCCGCCTTGGCCGTGGTCTTCCCTGACGGTTGAACCCATTGCCCCATTTGCTTCTATTGCCAAAGTTGAACCATTGGAACTCCCGAGTGCTAATAATATTGCGCCACCTGCCCCGCCACCGCCGCCGCCGTCATGTGGGCCGTCTTCGTCAGGGGTTCTTGGCAATTCGGGAGCGTCTCCGTTTGCTTTTATTGAATGGCCATTGCCCTGTATTTCAAGGACGGATAGGATGATGATGCCGCCACCGTTTCCACCAGAGGTGCCGTGTTCCTCATTGCTGTGGCCAGCGCCGCCGCCGCCGCCCATAAAAACACGGTTTTCATTATTATAATAATATTTTTTTAAAGACACTCCACCCTGCCCCAAATATTTATGATCACTACAGTCTCTGTAAGCACCGCCACTTCCTCCTTTTCCGGCATTGCTTCCGCCGCCACCGCCGTAGTTGTGGTTGTTGCCACCGCCGCCGCCATTGGCCAATTTCGCGGCACCGCGGGCATAAGTACTGCTTATGGTATGGATGCCTTCTCCTTTTTGGCCCGCTTGTTCGGGATAAGCATCATCTATGTAGAATTTTTCTATTAATGGACAATCAGATTCTGCATCTTGCACCTGTCCCCTGCGAAACCCTCTCCCAGAAACGTCCAAGTTCCCATTTAAAACCAACGTCTCTGCGGTAAAAACCAATACGCCCCCTTTTTTTCCATCCCAAGGCAGGCAAGAAAGGTTGCCAAGGGTAGTAGTGCCCTTGTAGTGTGGCACCGTAATCATTTGCACCCTGCCGGGCACATCGAAACTGCGTTTGGGCTGGTATTTTAGTGTAACTACATCACCTTTTTTATCGGCTATTTTATTGAACTCGTAATTGCCTGCGTTGCCAATTCCATTGGGTTTAATGTCGCCAAAGGACGAATTTTGAAGACTTTTGTTAATATCGGCCCCTTGCATTTGTATAACTAATACGGAATCGCCTATATTGAATGGCCCCGGCTCTTCTAAGGTAAAAAGCAGGCCACAGATATTGGTGACAGGCGAATAATCGTTAATGATGGACTGAGCCTCTGCCTGCATAAAAGGCAATAATGCACAAAAGAATTGCAATAGTCTGTTCATAGTTGAAACGCGGCGTTGTTAGTATTTTTATTATATTTTTTCAAATTTAAACCACTCCAGCATTTTGCTGTGATTGTCTAAACGGAAGCCCAACCCTGTTTCCGGGAAAAACATGGTATGGCCCTCTTCTCCTAAAACCTTGTATTGCTTCTTAGCCATGTTGCGGACTGATTTAGCTGCATCAGGTGGCAATTGACCGGATTTGAAAAATTGCAGGCGATATTGCTGCTTTCCCGATATGAAACTTGCTAAATCGCTACCGGGGCCATCCCATTTAAACGCCAACCTTTTGTTCAATCCGTCGAACTCAACAGGCTGCAACGGGCCTTTAGCCTGTTGAGGCAATTTGAGGGCTTGCAGGGCTTTGGGCAAATGTACGGAAGAAACGCCGGGCTTTTCCCATTTGTCGGTCAAAACTGACAAGTTGTTGGCTGCCATTTCGCGCAAAACGTTGGGAACCAACGGGTCATTTTTGATGGAAAGTAGTATTTGGGCTGCCTGGGCGCTGTCAGCTGTGTTTTTCCATTTTGCACCAGCATTTATAAAAGTATTGGTGTAAGCACTGGCTAAGGCGATTCGGGCTTCCGTGTGTTTTTGCAGGCTTTCACTGCCCCTGATTTGCAGTTGTAGTGTATCGTATTGTTTTCCGGCCTCAACCAGATTACTATTCAGTGCGTAAGCGCACAAAAGGTTGAGGCGGGCAGTTTGATACAACGGATCAATAGCAAGCGCTTCCTCCAAATACTGAATTGCCTGGCTGACATCGTCTCCCCCCAAGACCAGTCTGGCTTCCTGTAGCCTGCTTTGCCACACCAACTCCACCGGAAAAGCCAAACGCTGGTTTTTGTCTTTCCAGAGCGCCGCTAAGAGCAGGTTGGCGCCCAAGTTGTTTTTGACTTCTTTGCCCGGATAAAATTTATGCACTGCTTCGTAGAGTATGGTTGCTTCTTGGTGGAAATGAGCACTTGCCATAGTATTGGCGCATTGAAACATAAAAATTAATTTGCCTATATCCTTTGCCGTATAGGCCGCAACCCGCTTGCGTTCCTGTAACGGCAAATACCCCACCATTTGACCTTCATCCAGTTGATAGGCCGCATACAAAGACGCTACGGCATCCGGCATGACCGCTTTGGCCGGATAACCCGCCAAATAGGCGGTAAAGGCCCCGAAATAATCACACGCTGCTTCTCCAATGGGGCGGATTGCTGCCGAATTGCTCCCCGACATGGTGTAGTAACAAGGTTGGTTTTCATATTGGGCGCGGTAAACATGGTGGCCCAACTCGTGCCCGACGATGATGGCCAAAGCATATTCCGCCTTTTCTGTCCCTAATGTTTTGAGCAAGGCGTTGTACGCAAAGGTGTCCACCCAAATTTCGGCATGTGGAACATCTTTTGTGGGAGGGATATAAACGGCAATATGGCTGCTTTTTCCCTTGTTCCAACGGACTTTGGGACGAGATACATTGTACTGCTCCTTTACCACAGGCCATAGTCGTGCCATTACCTTTTCCAGAACATCCCGTGCGGCCGGTAATTCCGGCTGCTTTGAGGAGGATTCCTGGAGCGGCGCTTTTGATGCCTCTTCAGTGGGCGCTGAAGTAAATGCCTTTGTTTGAACCGGGGTATCATTTTGGCATTTTGCCACTACTATACATACGAAAAAAAATACAACCAATTTTCGCATACGCATTTTCGCTTTTGTTTCAATACCTTCTAATAAGAATTCGTTACAGTTTTACCATCGAAATAAGAGATTTATGCCACCAGTTTGACTAAAAAAGGTAGCATATTGTTTTAGGGAATAGGCATAGGAAATGGAGAGGAATACATCGGGTTTAAAAGTACTGTCATTTTCACGTTTGGAAATAATGGGGCAACCCATTTCTATCTGCCAAAGGTTAGCAGGAGCCAAACCAAGGCCGAAGCGGAGCCATTCTTTTTCGTTTTCACGTGGGTTTAACAAACGACAGCGCAACAGAATTTCATAGCCAATGGGGGTATTGGGAGCCTGTTGGGCCAAAAACAAGGCGTCCCACACACAGTTGCCCGTTTGAGCCACTACATTCAAATGCGCGTTAACGTGCATAAAAGGCGTGGGATGGGCATCATTGGCCCGACTGAATTTCCGTATTCCAATTTGTGGCAAAGCAACCCCTGCCTCTATAGAGCCATGATTGTTGCCAGTGGCCCTGAAACCCAACCAAGGGGCGGGGCGTCTGTATAAAATTCCGGTGCCAAGCATCGCAAAAGAGCGGTTGCGGTTGCCGTCATCAAGGAGGGGGTCGGTGGGGAACAAGGGGCGCAGTTTGTCCAAACCAATCAAATGATATTGCTGCCAACCGATCGAAAATCCGGCACTGAGAAAGTGTTTTTCACTATCATTATCCATCTTGATGGCTAAAGCGCCTCTGGCCAATACCCGTGTAGTGGCAAGGGGATCTGTATCAAATTTTGTGGCCAATACCCCTCCTTGAAAAAAAACTTGGCTATTTAAAGCCTGAGCGTATTCTCCCCTGAAATAATAAGTACTCGGCCCACCGTCCACTGTGATACGGTTGCTGCGGGCGGCAAGTTCTGCCACGAAGCCTTTGAGGCCGATTGCCTGTTCATGATAAACTTTGGTTTCCACAAGGGCGGGGTTTGACAGGGGGCGCAAGGCAATGTCAGGCTGGCCCATGGGGAGTTGCTGTGCATGTAAGGCATATACACTTGTGCCAAAACCCGCGATCAAGAGCCATTTATACATAAGATAAAGTTGGTTGATAGATCAAACGAAAGTATTGTAATGGCTGCTGTGTCAGCGCAAAACTGCCACCCTGCCGTGCAAGGGTTTGTCCAAACCGTCGGCCCAAAGAAAGTAATAATAGGTGGCTTCCGGCAAGGGTTGTCCCTGTCGGTTGGTACCCGACCAGTCGTTTTGGTAGTTGTAGGTTTCAAATACGCGATTGCCCCAGGCATTGAGTACCAAAAAGCGGTTTGTGACAAATTTTAGGGGATCACTGGCCAATTCTTTAATGCGCAACACATCATTGGTGCCGTCTAAATTGGCGGAAATAATATTGGGCGAATCGCCCAATATCACTAATACTTGTACCAATGCAGTATCGCAAAAGGCAAAAGGATCAGGACAATTGACGGGGCAAAGGGTATAGGTAAAAGTGTCCAAGCCATAAAAATCGTTGTCGGGAGAGTATGTGAAGATACCATCGGGCTTCAAGTCCAATTCGCCGTGCTTGGGTTTGGCCAATACGGCCACGACATCGCCGGAGTGGAGGCGGTCGTTTGCGGTGACGATACTGTCTTCCAAACTTTCGCCTGCGGTTACGGTATAATCGTCGGCTTTTGCCATGGGAGGTTGGTTGAACCGAATGGTGACAGACGGGGCTGAAGCGGCAGGGCAAATACCCGGAGCGGGAATCCATGTAAATACGTTGGGGCCATCACTCAACATATTGGCCGTCGTTTGGGCCGCCAAAGGATCGGCGATAAAAGCGCCCTTGTCCGTTGTCCAACTGCCCTGGGCATTGTCTGTATTGTTGATCTTCAGCAGAATGGCATCATCCGTACAGGTTTCGGTGGGCGGGGTCAGGATTTCCCGGTAGGAGAGATTGATAAAATAGACCGAGTCGCAGCCATTGGAGGCAACACCGGATACTATTTGGGTGCCTGTACGGCGCGATGTATTGTAGGTTTGCCCATGCAGGCGCAAGCTTTGGCCAAGGCACAAAAGGGTATCCCATTGGCGCACTTCTGGTTGGCAAGGCTCAATGTTGATAGGGCGACTATGGAGGGTCAACTCTGGCAGTTCGGGGTGTGTGATGTCGCAGAAGTATTCCCCCGCCTCATTGGGTGTGATGGAGTTGAGTATAAAGCGGCCCCCGTTGTTTTGCTGAAATATGGCCGATTGCCCCTTTTTGTACCAAGTGTAAACACAGGGAGGGGACTTTATCGCTGTGTCTATTCCCATATTAAAAGAGTAGGGATAGCCGATGGCTGCTTTTAGTGACCGGGGTGTACCCACGGAATCCTGATCCCAGCCTTCAAAAATAGGAAGGAAGAAACCTACAGCCTCGTGTACCCTTTTGGCGGGAAGCAGGTCTTCAAAGGTGAACGCATTGAGGGTAAGAAAAAGGCTTGGTGTTTTTGCAGCCACAGCAGGCGGAAAAAGCGCATCAAACCTATTTCGGCGCAGGGAAAGGGACAGGTTTAGATTGGGTAACCGGGTCAATACATCAAAAGAGCCGCCCATCGCATTTCCCTCAAACATAATGCGCCGTACATTTGGGCAGATTTTGTCCAATTCGGGCAGCGCGCCCGACAATTGGCAGTAAGCGGCGACCAATTGCTCTAAAACCGGAAAACGCAAGGCGGGGTCAAGTTGGGTGACGCGCACATTGGTCAGGCCAAGGTTGCGGAGTTGGGGGGCGATCAGTTCCCCAAAGGAACCTTCCAAACCGGCATTGCCGCTTAATGACAGGGTTTCCAAGCTGTCGAACGGATCAAGTTGGGGCAAAACGTCTTCCAAACGGCCTGTTGCGCCGACCCCGGGCAGGATATTTTGGTTCACTCCGGTGACTAAGCTATCCGGAAAACTATCAAGGTCAATGACTCTTACAAATGTCTGAGTTTCGTCCAAAGAAATGCCCTTCCAAGTACTGACGGGCCGGGTCAAATCCCACCGATATTCAGGTGTCCAATTTGCCCCCCCCCACCGCTGGAACAGGAGCACCAAATTAAAGCTGTCCGACGGATTGACCGCCTGGCCAAAGGCCGCCTGGGCGAAAAAAACACACAAAATTGTTAAAAATAAATATTTTCTCATATATAAATATTTTATTTCGAGATATAAATGGGGGTTTTGTCGCACCCATGAGCCGTAACGGTTTGTTGCGGCAGTTTAAGTTTCTGGCACAACCATATTGTTCTGGCACGTACAAACTTTTCGATTTCATCCAAAGTTAATAAGGCATCCTCCGGGCTGCATTTCATCGTTTTTTTATCTGATACTTCTACTTCCTGATTGTTTAGTGCCTCCAAAAGCGCCTGTGTGAACAGGGTATAACCTTCCTTGGTAGTTGTAAGTTTGTTCCTGGGATCCTCTGCGTTGGCATACTCGTCCGCAGCGCAGGAAGTCAGTAGGGCGAACTGGGTGGAATCGGCGCGCCAAATGCTATTTGAATTTTCCTTTCTGGTATTTGCGATTTTATATTGATTGACGAGGTGGCCGCTTGCACAGGCATCTACGATCAGGAGTATTTCTTCGCAGTTTGAATCAGACATGGTTTTAGTCAGATCAGTGATCGGAAAGTAGTAAATTTCTCCACTTTCATCTCTGGTAACAGCATACATTTTGTCTGCCGCAATCCCATGTGCAGAAATATAACCCATTAATATATCTTGCGGAAGTATTAATGGTCTTTTTTGCCCCCTTGCATTTAAATTTCCCACCGTTCTGTCTGTAATAAAAGTTACAGGGAAAGCATTGATTTCCCTTTTAACAGTGCTATCGTCTCTATTATAAAGAATATGTATGTTGTTTTTGTATAATAAATTATTGTTATTTGACAAAAACGCACGATAAACCGCCGCAGCATTTTGTGCAGGCGCATTCATACCTTCCCCGTTAATCCCAATAGAAAAAAAGTGCAGGTTAGGCGGTGTGTAATAAATCCTAAAACCAATAGAAGGCAACTGGTCGTATTGCAGTTTTAGCTCGTTATCACCCTGTTCTAAGGGCACTTCGATGTTGATTCGGAATTGTCCCGCTTCTATCAGGGCAAAACCAACATTGCGCAGGGTATCCGTTTTGTTTTGTTTTTTCCGGGTACAGGTGACTGTCAATTTATTTTTATTGGGCGCAGCAACCCCGCTAAGGAGTGCTTTCATTCTTATACGCTGCCAGAAGCATTTCTCCAAACCTTGTTTCATCTCCTGATATTTGTCCGAATTTGGGTCATCATTCGGGGTAAATTCCCAGCGCAATACAGGGTCTTGAGGTTGTACCGGATTGGGCAGGGGTGCCCGCCCGCCAATGGGGCGCGGGATGATGAAAGACCCATCGGAACGCCGTGCTTCTAAGTAGTCGGCTACCCGCACGTAGTCAATGGCGTAATCCTGGGAGTACTGATATTCGGGCAAGTCCTCGAAAACGTTGCAATTGATGCGCAGCCAATTTTTTTGGTAGGGCCACCGGATCACAAAGCGCCGTTGAAACAGGCAGGAATCATCTCGGCGCAATTGCGTAATGCTTGTGTCTGTTTGATCGAGCGCCTCCACGAAATAAGGAAAATTGACCGAAAAGCGCACGTTTTGGGCTGTGGTGTCTCCAAAGTTCCGCACCCAAACGCGCATGGTGACGGGTATTTCCCGGGGCAAAACGCTGTCGCTGCGCAAATTGTCGTATGAAAATTGGAGTGCGATTTGCAGGCGTGGGCGTGGGGTCTCGCGGGTTTTCAGACGATACGTGTATTGGTCTGCGATAGTGCCTTTCTCTCCCAAAACCGCAATTCTCAAGTCAACGTCACCATTTTCCAGGTCGGGCCGTCCGAAGAGCGGTACACTGCAAGCGCAGGTTTCGCCCGGCCAGATGGTACCGACCGGAATGGTGTCAAAATACCCCAAAGCGGGATGGAAACCAACGGGACATACCGCGATTTTCAGGCCGAAGGCGGGGTGTTTACCTAAATTTTTAACCTTAAAAGACAGGTAAGCGCGTTCTTTGCCTTCGAGGGTATCCAATTTGTTTCGGTCGAATAGCCGCAAGCTGGATTCCACTAAGTCAATTTTAAACGATTGGTCGGTAGATTTTACAGGCGGAGCCGGTGGTGCAAAACAACCTATCCAGCCGTTTTCTTCAAAGCCATCTCGTTGAAGCCCTCCCCACAGCACCATATTATCATGTCGCAGACTGGCGGTATGGACCGACGTAAGCGGGTATTTGTCTTCTTCGTTGATGCGAGTATTTTTGCCTTTGTCCAATTCTGCCCAAAATGGCCGATCATTGGCGTTTTTTAAGTAGCCAAGTGCCAAAAATTTACCGGTACGCAGTGGGAGCAGGGCAGTGGCGTGTACCTCCACAAATGTCCCATTGTCAACAGGGGCAAAAATCCCCATTGGGCTGTTTTTGCCTTGTGCGCTGTCCGCATAAAAGGCACTCAAATCGCCTTGTTCCTCTTCATCCGCTCCGGTAAGCACTACGAAATTTTTTTTCAGGTGATCGTATTCTATGGCACTGCCCGTTTGGGGAGATTTATCAGCATATTTCTGGTATTTTATACTAAAATCGGCATTTAGCAATAGCATAAACGCCTTTTTCCGAAAGCCTTTTCCCTGTTTGCCACTAATGGCCAACTCGTGTTTGTCGTTGACGCCAATGGCCAGCGCTTCCGCTTTTTCCATGTCGAACGTGTCCCTGCGCAAGATGCTACCTTCCATCCCGATATGCACCAAAAAGGGGCGTTCGTCCAAAGTGCCCACTGCTACAAAAGTACTGTCTGCCAGGGCGACCACTGCGTGGAGTTCGTCGTTGCCCGTAGTGGCAGCAGGAATTACATCCCACAATTTTTTGCCGGATTCGTCCAAACGCACCACCCAGGTGTTTTTCCCTTTGGAGGGCGGATGTCCGGCACCCACTTTGGGTATTTCAGTAGTATAGCCCACGGCCAAAAAACCGCCGTCGCGGGTAAGGGCCATGCCATTGCAGGCATCGTCGCCGGGTTTTTGCGAAAATATGGGTTGGCCAAGCGGCAGGCCCCGGTCTCTGGTAAAAAAACGAAAAACCATGTCCCAGTGATCACCTCGTTTCGCATAGCCCGCCGCCACTACGCGCCCGCCCATGGATTCGAGAACCGATGTTACAGATGATGGGCTGTTGACTTCCGGCATAAAAAACGTTTTCCATTGTGCTGCCGGAGGGGGTACAGGAGTGGCCGGTCGGTAAGTCACACAAGCCGTTGCTAAAACAAAACTTATCAAAAAAGTAAAATATTTCATGTTATTTTGACAGTTGTTTAAGCAAGTTTCGGGCAAAAGTTTGATAAGCGGGGGCATCGCTTGCGGCTAATTTTTCCAATACTGGGATGGCCTTTTCGCGTTGGTTGGTTTGCAAATAGCCTAAGGCCAAATAAGTGGGCACATAATATTCGCTTCGCGGGAAAGCATCCTTTACGGTATTAAGACGTTCTAAAGCGTCCACGGCGGGACGCGCCTCGTCGGGTGTTCGGGCGAGCATAATCAGGCAAAATGCGGTTTTGAAGCGTTGTTCTGCCGATTGACTGTCTGCCGGTATCTGTTGGAGCAATTTCAGGGCTTCGGGATAGGCACGTTTGGCCAACAAACTGTCAATCGCGGCATCTTTTTGCGCATAACCCAATTGCGCAAAGGCGGGTTGGGGCGCACCTGGTTTTTGCGCTTGTGCAAAGTCGAAGGTGGTGGTATCTTTGTTTAGGAACGAGGTTCTAACGATTTGATAAGCCAATACCAGCAAACCCACCAGCACGGCTGCCCGGAGCAAAACTGCTTGTCGAAATACCACTTTCCAATTATTTTTTTTCTGGCGGATGGGAAAACCCTCAGCGGCCAAATCGCGCTCTATGGCCTTTATTTTTTCAGGGAAGGGCACATTAACAACCACCGTTTCAGGTGGTGTTGATGCAGAGGGGCTTTCCTGTTCTGCTTGCAGACCAGCTTCTATATCGGCCATCTTGGCCAAAAAAGCGGCTTTTCGTTCGCGTCGTCCGTGTTCACGCAGGGCGGCGGCGATGCGGCATTGTTCCTCCAATACGGGGTTGTCGCGGCGTTCGCGTTCAAAATCTTCCAAATCGAGGCCAGTAAGGCGGCCTTCCAGCCAATCGGGGATCAGTTCGGTGTATTTTTCTTCGAGCATGGTGTTGTCTGATGTTGTGGTTAGATGAGGGCTAAAAGCAATAAAACGAGTGCATTTGCCAAAGCGGGGGCATCCTGATCATCCCGCCCTTTTCGTTTCAATAGTTTTCGGAGCCAATAGGCCATATCTTCGTGCTTTTTAAGGTCTTCTGTTAAAATTTCCCTCAATTGCTCTATGGCGCGACAAATAAGGGTTTTGAGGGTGTTGAGCGTTACTCCGACTTTTTCAGCCACTTCTTCACGGCTCAACCGGTCCGAGATCTGCCAGAGCAGGACTTGGCGATAGCGCTCGTTTTTGATTCTATGAATGGCTTGTTCCACATAGTGCAGCACTTCCCCGGAAATATCTTCCAGCCAGGAAGTATCCGGTTTTTCCAGTTCATAGAGTTCGGCGGTAAGATAAGCATCTTCGAGGCCGGCCTCTTCTTCGACATACGGAATTTCTGCGGCGAAGTCAGTCCATACCACGTTTTTGTATTTACGAATGTGGTTATACCATTTTCGCAGCGCTAACGTGACCATGTAGTTGCCCAAGGGCTGGTCAACGAATCTTTCCGGGTCTTTAAGTTGTTCCAATAAATCCACAATGGCATCTTGCCAGGTGTCTATGGCATCGTCGTTTTGGCAGCCCCTCTTTTCGAGCAGTTCGATGGTCTTTTGGTAGAATTGTTTGTAAAAATCTTCCCACGCTTTTCTGTCCTCTTGTGCCAATGCCGCTTTCCAAACCTTTTCAGCGTCTTTTTGGCGATATGTCAGGCTCCTGTGGCAGTTTTTTTGCATATAGGCGAGTGGACCGCCCATTTTAAGGGTTTTACCCCCGGCTAACACTTTTTCGACACGGCGCGCCTCCCTGAAAATGAGTTGGAGTATCTGCATTTCTCCCCTGCCAAATTCTATTCTTAACGCAGTAAGCAGTCCTGCCCAATCCCGGGAGGTTTTTTCGACGCGTTCTGCCACATCGGGTGGCGGTATGCCGATGCGTTTTTTGGGTGGGTACAGGTGGGTACAGGCTTGGGACACCAGCGCATCGGCTACCGAAAGCGAAATTTCGTTATTTCGGGCCAATTCCTTGGACAAAGGTTCGCGCAGGGTTGTAAAAAGGGAAAAATACAGGTCAGACATAGACAAGGGCTGTTGTAATGAACTTCGTTTTTTGCGGGATTCTGTACTTTAATACCACAGTGGATCCACTCGTTACACTTTTTTAAGCAGTTTCTGAAAAAAAAATCACCGTACCAGCAAAACATCTCCCCATCGCTCTTCCTGCTGCCCATTGATCAAACGATATTGAATAAAATAAACATAAACACCGAGTGGGCACTCATGGCCCGTGTTTTGCATTAAGCCGTTCCAGCCTTTGACGGGATCCCCGGGCAAAAACACCCCATTGCGATCATCATATTTATATACAATATTTCCCCACCGGTTATATACCTCAAAACGAGTAACTTCTTCCACTTCCCTGCCTGCAAAAAACGTAAACGTTTCGTTGTAGCCATTCCCGTTGATACCGAAGGCGTTGGGGACATAAACGTAATTGGGCCGCTTAGTTACGTTTATGGACACATCGTCGGAGGCAGTACAGCCAAAAGTATCGGTTACAGTGAGGATAAAAGTAAAAAGCCCCGTATCGCGGGGTTGGAAATAAGGGCGTGGGCAGCGGGTGCAAGTCAGGAATTGGGTATCTTCACTCCAAGTTGAGGTAAAAACGCGACCGTCCGGAACCACTAACAGGTTGGTGCGTGCGGTATCACCCAAGCGCATGGTTTCTTTGATATAGGCTGTTACCACAAAAGTGTCCGGTTGGCTGATGGAGACCGGCAAGCCATTGTCGCTTTTACAGCCGCCGACTTCTTGCCAGTGAAGGCGGTAAGCCCCTGCCGTCAAACCCGAAATGAGGGTATCCGCTTTAAAATTTATGCTGTCAAGGCTGTACATGTATGCTTTGTTTTTAGGTGGGTGAATAAGTAGTTTTCCCGAAGCCTGACCAAAACAAGCGACTGGCACGGTATCTGTCTGTGGCGCAGGGGGGGCACCAGACACGGTTACTTCCTGGTAAAGGTCTGCTGCACACCCGTTTTTATCGGTCAATTTTGCCCCCACTGTATAAATGCCCGGATCCTTGTAAGCATGACTGCCCATAAAATTCCTGTCCGTTGTACCATCCCCAAAATTCCAGGTGGTCAGGCTTAAATCCTGGGCCTCACTGCCCTGTTGGCAGCGGTTAATAACCTTGGAGGAAATGGTTTCGCCCACGCAGACCACGGTATCGGATAGCCTCCATGCCGGCTGGTAATTGTATGATAGATTTTTAAAACGCACTTCGGCCTGGTTCATGGTATAAAATCCAAACCGGGCAGGCGAAAAACAGCCTGCCAATTGCGCCACTAATTGTTTGTTTTTTCCTCCGCCTTCTGACATATACACCATGAGCATGTCATGCCGATACACTACCCTAAAATCGTAGCATTTGGAGGTTTGCCAAGCCAGACTTGGACTATTTTGGCTTGACTTTACATCAAAAACCCCCGGGATGTCGGGGTTTTGCCAAAAAATATGATTTGTCTGAAGGTTTGCGCACCCGCTTGGGATAGTGCCTTTTACGTGGGCCAAAAGAAAGCCCGGCAGGCCGCCGTCATAAACACCATTGCACAAAGTTGCCCCCGCCCCCCGCCAACGGAACAAATACATGTCAAACTGTTCGGTCTTGGAACAGGAAGGCGGAGTGCCGATATAAAAACCGATGTCGCCGCTTGCGGTGGTGGGCGTACAAACTTGAAACCGATATTCTACGTCGAGCAGTTCGAGGGCTAATCCAAAAAAAGTGGGGCCGCCCTGTATTTTTTGGATTACCTGAGTGGAGGAGTCGGTTCGCCATTGGCCCAAAGTAGGGTCTCCCAATGGGTAAGCATTGTACCGGAGGGGCAGATTGGTATAACAGTCCGACAGGGCGGGGCAGCACTGTGACAAAGGCTCTTGCTCCATACCCAATACTTGAGTATCCGGTAGTAAACCGGTTGATCCGCCCATACCCAAATACCAGTTGGCGCTGTTTTTTAGAAAAGCCGTCAGATCCAGCGATTCACAGAAACGGCGTTCACCGTCCCATAAAATAATGATCTCCTTGTCTTTTTCATTCCACATCAGGGTAAACGCGTGGTCTTTGGAGTCTTCGATGTTCCCACCATTGGTCAGGGCCGACACGGTTTGATCCAGGGTCAAACTGCCTTTCTCTTTGACCTGAATGCGTATATTATCCGATATTTCGCTGGTTTCTATATGGATGGCAATATAAGTGGGCTTGCTATTCAGATAATTGTTTAGGTAAGTGGTATCCCCACAGGGAAAGGGCACGAAGGTATCCGTGGCAAGCAAGAGGGTCATGCCGGTCCCTGCGCCGTCTTTGCCGAGGTTTACGCGCAGGGGCGCGGCAAATCCCTGGGTGAGGTTAACAGGTTTGGTCAAATAAACCATGCCCACCTCGTTGTTTCCCTGGGTTAAATTAAACCCTTGGGTTACATGACCACCCTGGAGGAAGATTTCTGTGGCGCAACCGAGCCGTTTGGTGATTTCCTGTGGTTGTGCTGCTACAGAGAAATATAATAAAATCAGGTATGAAAGAAAGCTTTGCATAACGTTATATTTGGCATACAAGATGGATGTCGGGCAAATGTACGTCCGATTTTAGAATGTTGCAATTTTATTTTTTATTTGAAATAAAAATATTTGTTTTACTTCCTTTTACTGTAACCGGAGCACGCATATCGGTATTTACCCATGATTCTAATTTTTCACATGAACAAACCAGATTATGCGCATTCGTTTAATATTTACAACGTGTACAATAGTAGGACTTGTTGTTTGTCGGGCAGGTGCTCAACAGTTCGATATTACAACGGACGGCTTGGGTCTGAAACGCACCCTTCCCAACCTCCAATTGCAGTGGACACCGACAAACCGCCTGGGGTTCATTGTTAACGGCACTGCCCAGGCTTACCGCACAGAAGTTGAAACCTTCAACCTGGAAATTAAAGGCTGCAAAGCAGGCGCGGGATTGCGCTATTTCCCTTGGGGAAAGCCATTTTTGCTGCGTTTTATAAACACGAAACCTGCATACTTCAAAAAGGAACGCCGTATCGGCTGCGCGAAGAAAAAATCAACGGGTTATGGTCGCGGTCTGTTTGTTTCATCTGCCTATGTTTACGAACAGCAGCGGGTCTTGTACCAACCATTTAAGTCTGTGGATTCTCCCATCTCTGAATTTGCCTTTCAAATTGTCAGCCATGGTGTCGCTCTCGGCGGGGGGTATCAATTGCGCATTGGCCATTTTACGCTTGGTGTTGAGACTGGTGTTACCATGAGCAATCCGCAGTGGAACGGTACGGTAGATATTTTCGCCAAGGACCTGTACTCCCAAACTTTTCCGGTTCGCTTTAGGGCACAACACTTTTTACGTCTTGATGCAGGAATACATTTCTAAAACAGGACTTGTTTACAGCGCTCAACGTGCGGCTTCCCGTTGGAATTCAACCCCTTAAACGCTGTTTCTTCTAAAATTTAAAACTTGAATTATGTACATCAAAACATTTGCCCTGACAGGGGTTACTTTTTTCATGCTCACAGTTTGCTGCGTGACTGGCTGCAAAAAAGAAGATTTCGATTTTCAAGATCAGGACGTACTCGACAAACTGAACGGGAAAATTGATACGACGAAGCGTATTCAATTAGACTCTATTCTTCGGATAATGCTCGGCCCGATACCGCAGCCTGCCATCGTACCCGTGCCAAAGATTTTGGAAGACAAAAGCGCGACCGAACACGATTCAATAAAATGCGCGATTAAAACCTACGAATGGGCACCCGGTAGGGAGGAGTCTTTGCTCATGGACCCTACAGCGGAAGTGATTACAGAAGGCCAGTTGTTGCGCGCCGAAAGCATTACAGAAGGCGCTTATACCCCCATCATTGTTGCGCGCCGCCCAGTGTGTATATCGCTTTCACTGACCAATATAAACGGTTCGGTCAAAGATACCATTTTTGAACCTTCTAAGCGTTCGAGCGCCTTGGAGGCCCGGCAGCGCCTGCTAAGCCGACAATTAAAGGGGAATGCGCCGGCCCGTGTAACCAAGCAAATTGAAAAAATCTATTCTTACGAACAATGTAAAGTGGCGGTAGGTGCCAATTACAGTGGATTTAGCTTTGACATAGCCGCTTCTTTCGGATATGCCAATACGCGTATTAAAAGCCGCTACCTTGTCAAGTTCTTTCAGGAGTATTATAGTATTGGCATTGATTTGCCCGCAAAACCAAGTGACTTCTTCAAAGAAGTACCCGACGCTTCGCTTCTTGGGTCTTACAGCCCTGTTTATGTATCCAATATCAAATATGGGCGGGTTTTATTGTTTCTCTTAGAGTCTGAAAAATCTGAATCCGAAATGGATGCCAGTATTGAGGCTTCTTTTGGCGGTTTTGCCGCTTCCGGGGGCTTTAACGCGGAAACCCATCTCAAAAAGGTGTTGGAAAATTGTTCCATGAAATTATTTGTTGTAGGCGGCAGCGCGCCCGACGCAGTAGGCATACAGAAACCTGCCGATGTAGAGAACTATATCAAACAAGGGGCTAACTTTTCCAACGAGTCGCCGGGCGTGCCGATTGCCTACACCCTACGGTTTCTCAAAGACAACTCCATTGCAAAAGTGATTCTGAATTCAAAATACACAGTTCGTCAATGTGAAGTGATTCCGGCAGAGGTCAAAAGTTTCCAGCCCACTGGAAGATATGAGTGGCCTGCCAAACTTGTACGCGGCGACGGCGAATATGGTGGCGACGGCAATCCGCACATCACGACCAGCGTTGATCTTTCAGTCGTCAATGATCGCGAGGTATGGATGCGGGTTAATATCCTGTTTGAAGAGAAACGAGGGGATTTTACCACTGGCAGTATTAATGAAAACCGTAAACTCTATACAGCTCCCGTCGGCCATAAAATTGTCCGAATTGCTTCGCAAAGCCATTGGGATCATTTCTACATAGAACCCGAAGGTGATCACGGCCCCAATACCTTTGACCTTCCTGACACCGATTTAGTCAGCCGTCTGATCCTGAATGGTGATACCGGCGGCAGTGATTTACCTGGCGAAAATGTGGGCGATGACCGCAGCTGGGCCAAACTCTTTCTCAATGAAATTTCTGTGGCCTTGCGAAAAGAGCAGTAAGCGATAAGGCAGACCATCCCCTGTAGTTGAACCCCATCGCTACCAGTGGGAATGGCCTGTATATATTTCTAATCTGGTAAATTTTCAAGAAAAATAAAATTAGGTGCGATAAAGTGTAACAACCGCAGAAGTCGTGGTATTTAAGGATGTTGTTGTTAAAATAGAGAGGTTGTAGCCTTAATATTTTGAATAAGGCTAAGAGGAATTAAATCTTCACAAACCGTCCTGTTGCTCACAACAATGCTTAAAATGCATCATTTTTTACCTTCACCACACAAACAAAAAGGATATGAAAAATTCTCTTTTCTCGGTATTCGTTTTCTTGGTGGCCTTTTGTGCCGCAATTTCCCCAATAAATGCCCAAGAATGGTTCAACGGTGTTTTGTACCAACCTTTGCCCTTGCACGAGTGTTCATCTGCCTTGCCTGAGAGCGTTGGGGAAAACAATTTTCTGGTCCACAATGTGGCGCTTGGCCAAACAAATAGCACGCGCCTTTCCAATGCCGGAAACTGGGCGGAAGCCGAAGCAAGCCCCGCCAACAAAGGACTCTTGGAACTCGAAGCGGACATGGGAGTCGAAGACCGCAATTTTACCACACTTGGCCCTTCTTCCGGGACAACGAGTTATCCTGCCAGAACTGCTGTCAAGTTGTTCATGACCTTTCCAAATGGGGGGAACTATGTAGGCAGCGGAACCATGATTCAATCAAGGTTTGTATTGACGGCGGGCCATTGTGTCCACGATAAAAATTTGGGTGGTTGGGCCAGAAGCATCACCGTTGTACCTGCCTACAACTATGGCAACAGGCCTTATGGAACTGCTTGGGGTACACAATTTTATGCTTGGTCTTTTTGGATCAATAATAAAGATTTTAACTGGGATATGGGTATGATCAAGTTAGATCGCTCTATCGGGAGCCTGACAGGGTGGATGGGATACGGCTACAACACGAATAATTCCTTTTTTTCCGGGAAAACTTTTTATAACCATAGCTATCCGGCAGCCAGCCCATACAATGGACAGCAAATGTTTTATCAGCGGGGCACCTTTGACGGGATTACGAATCGGGTAGTCTATTACAACAGAAACAGCTTTGGCGGGCAGAGTGGCAGCGGAATGTACGACGGTAACAATGTCGTCTATGCTGCCCTCTCCCATAGTGTGAACAACAGCAAAACAGGTTCGGTTAGAATGTCCCCTGAAATGTACAACTATTTTAAGAGTCAGATGCAGGCCGTCATTTCCCCCCGTGGAGCTAATATCGCGCCATTAGCAGCAGTCAACGTTTCGGATAACGGGGCCATTGTGGGAAGAACGACTCATCAGACCCTCGCTATTATTGTCTATAATGACTCCGAAGAGGCATTCGAGGGCGATGTTCCCGTCAATGTACGGCTTTCAGAGGATCGCGACATCACTTCAAACGACCTGCTTTTGCATACTCAACTAACGAATCTCAAAATTCCGGCTCAGTCTTGTATATCCCTGACGATTGGCGAGGTACAAATCCCCGAAGCTATACACACCGGCCATTATTATATCGGAGTCAATTTGGATGTTGATGACGTTGTGGCCGAGGACAATACTACCACAATTGAGGTTGTCCGTTCTCTTTATGCAGGGTCAATTAATACCATTCAGGTGTACCCTAACCCAGTTGTTGACATTGCAAAAATTTACTACTTTTTACAAAACGATGCTGCAACATCTGTGCAACTGTTCAATGCAACGGGACAATTGGTGGCAACCCTGCAAGAGACCCGGCAAACCCTGAGAGGGACACACGAATTTTTGTACGATTTCAGTACCTTATCTGGAGGATGCTACAATCTGGTGCTTTATGCAGGGGAGGAGAAGTGCATATTTAAAATAATTAAAAGTGAAAAATAAACCATTAATGCAGAATAAAATACGGTGAAATTACAAAAAACCAAATGAAACAACATCAAAGTGTATATCAAACTTTCGCTGTCATGAAAAATCTGCTTTTTCTGCTTTTCCCAGCCCTCCTCTTCTCCTCCTGCGACCCCTGCGCCAACGTCAACTGCGGCCCCGGCACTTGCGACGGGGAAGGCAACTGCCAATGCCCGGATGGTTACTCCGGCGACCGCTGCCAGTACTACGATCCCTGCCATACCGTAAAGGATGGGACGTACTCTACCCCGGCAGCTCGGATGCCGCCGATTTGGTGGCCGAAGTCAAAAAAGACGGTGTCAGTAAAGGGTACTCTTTTTATACTTCACGCCGCGAGGTTTTGTGCATGAGAGAATAGTTGGAAATTGTGAGTTAATCGCTTTTTGAGTTGTTTTTTCATAGGTTTTCTGTCTAATTGATTTAAGAAATCGACGATTGCCTTTTGGAATGATTTACTGTCTTGAAAATAATTAGCAGCACAGACTTCGGCTTTGACAAACTTCCAAAGGCGTTCGATAAGGTTCAAATTTGGGGAATAAGGGGGGAGGAACACAAGGGTTGTTATGCACAAAAACTCGCGGCGCGAGGTATATATAAATTATTGAGTGCAGGAATACCCAAAGTCACAAAAAAACAGTCCCGGTATGTTTCACACCGGGACTGTTTTTTAAAAGATTGATATGTGGTTTAAAGTAATTTTAAGATTTAATGTCTCATTATTTTGACGACCAAACAACTGCGCCATTGGCTGCATACAGCCTTAAAACGCCGTCGTTGCCCAAGAGCATTTTTACCGGTTTGTTGGCCGGATTTTTAAACTTGCTATTAAAGTGGGGGTGCGTCTCGGAACTCCATTGGCTCTTACTGTCGCCATCATATACCACCAGATTGCCGTCGGTCTGCATGTCTAAGCGTGCATTGGAAAAGCCATACTTCATGCTGCCCCACACAAAAGCGCCTTGTTGTCCGTTGGTAAATTTATACACGCAAAGATTGCCGTCTTCTGCTTGCAACGCCAGAATATAGGCCCCATTGGGAGACATTAAATATTCCCCCGCATTCAAAGTTTCCCCTGCTTCAAGCCCGGCCCGCGGTGCTTCTTCAGTATTGCCCTCGTCTGCGGGAATTTCCAACGAACGATCCGCTCCGCAAAATTTGATGTTACCTGCATTGCCCCCCCATTTCACGATTACGGGCTGGGAAGGATCTGTTTGATGAATGGTGTAGGTGGCGCTACGTGGATTTTTGGTTTTGTCTATTCCGCCCAAGGTAGGGCAGTCCTCACAGGTAGCATTGGTAAGGGCGAGATTGGTGTTGCCCACGAATGTAGCGCCTTCGTTCCAATCAACCTTGAGCTGGATGGTTTGGCCTTCCTTTGAAACAACGGTGACTTTTGCACCGTTTTTACTGCCTGCGCAATCCATGCTTTGGCCCGTCAAGTTTGCCGATGTAATGATAATGGCGACGAAGGCCACGAAGAAAAATTTGAAAGTGTTCATCTTCTTAAAGATAATTCAATAATGCTTACTCTTTGACCGGATTTTGGGCATCCTCCGACCGACCGGGAAAACCTCCCCGAACGATGGCACAAAGGTGGCTGCCCTCCAAGTGAAATTTTCCGTCAATCTTGTAGCAAAATCCGTCAAAATGAATAAAAAATGGCCGGGAGCAGCATTTTCGGAATTAAAAAATGGGCAAAACTACCTTTTTTATACCTCCGAAGGCAATTTCCCAAAGCGCTGCTTAAAACTTCGCGCAAAAGAGCGGGCATCGTCGTAGCCCACCTTGGCGGCAACTTGCCCAATGGAGTTGAAAACACGGTTTTCGAGCAGGCGGCGGGCTTCTTCAAGCCGCACTGCGTGTATATATTGTTGTGGCGAAAGTCCCGTGAGCCGTTTTAACTGGCGCAGCAGCGTGGATTCGCTCATGGCGAATTCGTAAGCCAGCGAGGAAACACTTAGGAGGTCGCTGGAGTAGTGCTTTTGCACATAAGCCTCGAAGGTTTCTAACCATTCTCGGTCGGGTTGCGACATCAGCGGCGGGGTGGGTGCTTCGGGCGCAGGCGAGTCTTCCGCTATTGCTTGGCGGCGGGCAGTTTGGTTGCGCAGCAGGTTTTCGATGCGCACCAGCAGTTCCTCTTCGTCGAAGGGTTTGGTCAGGTAATCATCCACACCGATACGCAGCGCTTTGAGTTTGTCCTGCGCCTCCGCCCGTGCGGTGAGCATGACCACGGGGATGTGGCGCGTGGCATCGGCGGATTTTAGGCGTTCGAGCAATTGGTAGCCGTCCAAGACGGGCATCATCAGGTCGGAGACAATGAGGTCGGGAACGATGAGCGGTGCGTGATGATCGGGGGCTGTTTGATCGGCGCTATTTTTTGACATCATTCCCCATGCTGCCTGGCCGTGTTCCGCTGTGACGACCTTGTATTTGTCCTGTAATACCAATCGAAGATAATCGCGCAGATCGGGGTTGTCTTCCACGACGAGGAGGGTGGACCGTTGGTCGGCTGATGTAGAGGGCGGCACATCTGCAAATGGTGTTACATCTGCCGCTTTTTGTGCGCCATTCACCCCGGACGACGCAGATAGAGGGACTACCGCCTCGGCTGCGACCCCGGACAGGTGCAGCGGGAAACTGACCCGAAAAACCGTTTCGACGCCCGGCACACTTTCCACGCCGATGGTGCCGCCAAACAGCTGTGCGTACTCGCGGCAAAGTGCCAGTCCGATGCCCGTACCGCCTTCCGCGGGCTTGTCGGGGCGGTTGGACTGGAAATAGCGGTCGAAAACGTGCGGCAGGTCGTCGGGATGGATGCCAGGGCCTGAGTTGGCGATGTGGAGTTGCAATTGTTGCTCCGAAAACTGCGCTGCCGCTTTGACGCTCCCGCCCTGCGGCGTGAATTTGAACGCATTGGAGAGCAGGTTGAACAGGATTTGTCGGCATTTTTCCCGATCCAAGTTGGCGACGGCCTGCTTCGGAACATCCAATATAACCCGATAATCTATCTGCTTTTGCTCGGCCAACGATTCGAACTGGGCAAAGTAGGTTTGGAGCCAGGGGTGCAGCTCGACCGGTTCGGCCATGAGGGCCATTTTGCCCATTTCGAGTTTGCGCAGGTCGAGTATTTCATTGATGAGCTGGCCGAGTTGTTGGCCGCTGCGTTCGGCCATTTGCAGCAGTTGGATTTGTTTTTCGCTGAGATGCTTGTCTCTCAGCAGGCTGCGGATGGGGCTGGTGAGCAGGGTGAGCGGGGTGCGCAGTTCGTGGCTGACGTTGGCAAAAAAGCGGGATTTGGCGGCATCGAGCGATTTTAGTTGTTCGGATTGTTGTTGAATAATGGCGTTTTGGGTTGCGAGTTCGCGTCGGCTCCGGCTTTGTCGGTAGAAACCAAACAGCAATCCTAACGCCAATAACAGCACCAGCGCGACAATGACTGCACTGTACCGAAGTTGATTCTCGCGCAAGTTTAATGCTAATGCATTATTTTGGTTTTCAACCTTCAAATAATAGTTATCCACTATTTTATCATTCGTCGTTTCCTCTATGGCTGCTTGGGCTTCGTGTATCTTTTTTAAGTAGCCAAGTGCATCTTTATAACGACCTTCTTCTTCCGCAAACATCGTCGCGATTTTAAAAAATTTGACAAACAAAGCATTTGAATGAAGTAGTTCGAGCGGTTTTAAGGAATGTTCGAGCCTTGTTTTAGCTTCTTTTTTATGGCCCAATAACCAATCTGCTTCTATGAGATAAATAGTCGTATGCAAGGCTCTCCAAGAGTCTCCGATTTCGTCAAAGATAGCCAATGAACGTTCAAAATATACCCTTGCAGTTTGAGCGTCTCCATATTGTCGCTCATAAATGCCTTTGATTCTCCAAAAGTCTCCCCAATGCATTCTATCTAACCGCACTTTTGTATAGGGCTTCATCATACGCTCGAATAACGCGAAATACGATTCAATCTTTTCGGGAGAACTCTGGTTTATATCTATGTCAGACTGTAATACATGTACGATAATCTGACCGGCAAGCGTGCTATCATTTTCAGCCACAGCCTCGTATGTTAGATTCTCCAAGACTCTATGTCTATGATCGCTGGTAGCACCACTGGGTGCTATCAACATGGCTTTCCAAAATTTACATTTGATGACCTTTCTTTTGTCGCCCAATTGTTCAAAATAATTGAGTGATTTATCTATATGAATTACGGCATACCGTGTTTCAGCCAAAGCGCAATAGTATCTATAAAGGTCACAATGCCCTTGGGCCACCTTTTCAAGCAGGCTTTGCTGTTTCGCTATATGAATCAGTTCGTTGGTTACTTTTATCGTAGCCGCCAATTTGAATTTTCGCTCCAATTCAATTCGTATGGTATCATAGGTGAGCAAAAGACAATTCGCATCCTTGCCGCAGTGCGCCCTTATTTCTTCCAAGACAAACTGGTAACTTGTATCCACGTCTGGTTGCTCCAAACGGGTTTCTATGCGCGACCACAGCGCGTCGGGATGGGCCGTTTGGCCGCTTAAAGGGAGCAGTGCTGTGCTCCCCCAAAATATGCTCAATCTTAAAAGCCATAGGTGCCAAAGTGTGCTTCGCATGGTATTGTTCCGTCTATTGAAGTACTGTTTTATCTTTGGAGCGCGACCCTGAAGTATTGGAAAAATATTCATACTGCAAAGATAATACTTTTTTCTGTCCTGTAGATACCCGCAAATAAACACGGTTCATTTGAGTGTGCCCGAATGTTACCTGATCGTGTTTCATCGCCAGATGACCGACCCGGAAAAGGTGGGCGGACGAACGGTAGTGGAGCATAAAGGCTTGAAGGTGCATATTATTTTGGGTGTGAATATGCATCATTGTCAGTATAACTATTTAAAAATCAACAAATTAATGTTCATATATAATATAAAATTATTCAATACGCCCGCTCGTCCTTTTTTTCAATAAAATTTATATAAGCGCGATTGGCCACGCGATGACCGCCGGGTGTTGGGTATTTCCCGGAAAAATACCAGTCGCCGGAATGGTGCGGGCAGGCCTGGTGCAGCCCTTCCAATGTCTGAAAAATAACCTGCAATTCGGGTTTCATGCCCTTTTGGCGCACAATTTTCCAATTGCAGGAGTTGTTCCTGCTTCCATTTGTTCAATTCCTTGTCCAATCCTTCCGTCAGGCCGTAGGAAGCCGCTTCGGCCGTGTTGGGAATAAATCCAAAAACTGTGTGTTTCAGGTCAAAATTAACGGCCTCCAAAGCAGGCTTAGCCAGCAGTTCACCGAGTTTTTTGCGCTCGCGGTATATTTCGCGGTCGTTGCCCCGACTGAAATAAATGCGTTCAAAAGAACAGGCGCGCCGTTCCTTAGGTTCGGCGAAGGACACTTCCTCCACCTGTCCGTTGTACTTGATAATAAGGGTATGGCCGGGCTTCAATTCCTGCATACCCACGTAGCGCACATTAAAGACCGATTGAATGGCCGGCGTTCGGAAGCGCCCACCACTATTTCGTCATTGGCATACCAGTAGGCTGGACGAATGCCGTTGGGGTCGCGCATCAGAAACATTTCGCCGTGACCAAGCATACCCCCCAGCACGTAGCCGCCGTCAAATTTTTTTGCAGCGCGGCGCAGCATTCGCTGGATGTCGAGGTTGTCAAAAATGAGATGGCTGATTTCCTGATTGGAATACCCGTCGGGTTTGAATCACGTGTGCAGGCGTTGCACTTCATCGTCGAGGAAATGGCCACTTTTTTCCAATACGGTTTTGGCCAGGGCCGACACGGTTTGATCCAGGGTCAAATTGCCTTTCTCTTTGACCTGAATGCGTATATTATCCGATATTTCGCTGGTTTCTATATGGATGGCAATATAAGTGGGCTTGTTATTCAGATAATTGTTTAGGTACATGTTATCCCCACACGAAAAAGGCGCGAAGGTATCCGGGGCAAGCAAGAGGGTCATGCAGGTTCCTGCGCCGTCTTTGCTGATGTTGACGCGCAAGGGCGCGGCAAACCCCTGGGTAAGGTTAACAGGTTTGGTCAAATAAACCATGCCCACCTCGTTGTTTCCCTGGGTTAAATTAAACCCCTGGGTTATATGACCACCCTGGAGGAAGATTTCTGTGGCGCAACCGAGCCGTTTGGTGATTTCCTGTGGTTGTGCTGCCGCAGAGAAACATAATAAAATCAGGTATGAAAGAAATCTTTGCATAACTTTACATTTGGTATGCAAGATGGATGTCGGGCAAATGTACGTCAGTTTTTAGAATGTTGCAATTTTATTTTTTATTTATAAAAATATTTGTGCAAAGATGTAACGATGGAAAGTAGGGGGGGATTAAACGGGGTATTCGCTTTTACGGCGGCTATTTAAATTGCTTCTATTACAAAATATTTTCCTGTCGTGGAAAATATTTAACTAAAGTTTTTGCAACATGAAAATAAAAACAATGCTAATCATGTGCTTTCATATTGTTGTGGCGCAAAATGCTTCTGGCCAAGCAAGGCTAACCCTATAAATTGCTTGAGTAGCAGTATGCTCTACTAACAAATCATTCCAAACTGCTCATATTATGCAAAAAACACTTTTTTCTCTACTGCTCTTTGCAGTGGCGCTTCCATTATGCCTTACCGCCCAAACCAAACCCGGTTGGCACTGGGGTCTTGAGATGGGCCTTAACAAACCTCAAATATCGGGATTGAAGGAGATGATCATTCCGCGTATTTACCCCGATTCAACCTATCAAGCCGAAGATGCGTATCGAAAATGGCTGTTCTCGGGCGGAGCTTTTCTGACAAAGCGTTACGAAAATTCACCAATAGCCCTTTATTTCGGTGCCCGATACGATTATCAAGGTGGTCGTTTAAGGTATCACGATTTCGACACCATTCCGCCGCTCGATTACAACATCCATTTTCGGTATCAATCCCTCAGCCTGCTTCCAATGGTTAGGATATACCCCTTTTGGGAAAAGGCCGAATGGGCACAGGGTATCCGCATTGGTTTGGGTGCACAAATGAGTTTTAACGTCACCAATAATAAGATCCGGTACAGGAGCGACCCTGACCCACAATACGACATAGACATCTCCTATGCTATGGGACGGGTGTTAAAAGGAAGGACGGATGTGTCGGTGATTGCGGAATTAGGCTACGAGTATTGGTGGGAAGACAAAGACATGAGCATTCATCTGAACGGAAGGTTTATACAAGGAGTAAAAGACATGATCGAAACGCAGGCCAACGGCTTTGGATTTATCGAGAACGATAACATAAGCCGCCAATGGCAGATTTCATTGGGCGCAACCTTCCTTTTAGTGGAAGATTGACGAAAAAATATTTACAAAAGGTGTAACGCCCCCACCTCTTCAAGGTATTACCTGATAGTTCAAAACAGTCAACGAAATTAAATTTTAACATCATGAACAAATTGTGCTTACTGCTTCAATACCCCTTGCTGCTAACCATTTTTTGCCTCCAAATACCCGTTTCCGCGCAAGAAGTCAACCTTATAAAAGGGCTTCAAGTGTATGCTCCTTTAGATACCTCTTGCGAAAACAAAAGTGTCAACCGCCTTGCTAAAGCCCATTTCCAAGGCACGCACATCAGCTATAACCGGGGGGTGGATGGTTTTGGCGGGGCAGCATTTTTTAATGGAAAAGCCTATGCCCGTATGGAGCACAACCCCAAAAGTAAATATGTCACTTTCAGTTTTTGGTTCAATACCAATGCAATGCAACGGGAAAACGTACTACTGGCCTGCGATAAAAAGGGATATGGTGCCTCTATTTCGTTAGGCGGCAAACTCAATGTTTATCTGCACCTTGTCGGCCAGCAACTTTATACCTACGAGCACCCGACCAATCTGGCCGACGGCAAATGGCATCACGTGGCGGCCACTTTCGACGGGTCTCGTTTCGCGGTTTATATTGATGCCATAGAAGGGAAGGCCGTCCATGAAGAGCAAGGATTTGGCGCGGATAAGCAGATACGGTACGAAGCATCCGGCCTGAGCCTCGGTGCCTTGCCAAAAGAATCAGAACCAAAATTTTACACGGGGCTGATAGATGAAATATTGATCTATAACCGCGCCCTGAGTAAAGATGAGGTGAAGATTATCGCCAATAAGGGCCGAATCAAACAGGAAGAAACCTTGGAGAACCCCATTCTTTACCTCCCATTTGAACAACGCCATGCGAATGTAAGCCCAAATCTATTAGAAGAAACGGAAGTACATGCGGAGGGTGGCAGTTTTGCAAACAATAACTGCAACAACGGCGGCGAACAGTTTATGAAAAATTTGGATGGGCAGGGTTTCATATCGGGCGGAACGTCGTTTGAATTGCCAAAGTTTACCCTGAGCTTTTGGATGAGTTCCTATACTGCGGATGAATCATTTGTCGCCGGATGGGACACTACAGGTTATCGCCTCATACTCAATCCAAAAGGGAAGCCTGGCAAACTACGGGCCCAGGTGTGGGTTTCCAAATCCGAAATGCTCACGCTGAATGCCCCGGAAACGGTCAATGACGGCACATGCCACTTCATTGTGTTATCTTTTGACGGACAAGGGGCAAAATTATATGTGGATGGCAACCTACGCGAAGAAAAAAGGGCAGATGCGGGCAAAGCCATGACCGGAGGCGCGAATATTTGGCACGCGGCTTCTACTTTCCTAATTGGACGGGAACGGGGACAAAACCCGAAAATGCAGTTTCTGGGCATGGTGGACGAAGTGCGCCTGTACAACCGCGCTTTATCTACAGAAGAAGTAAAGATCTTAAAATCGTTGGTAACTACTATTCAACCTTCTTATAAAATATATGAAACTGCAGGGGCTGGTTCAATCTATCTAAGTGCCTTCAATCCAACCAATCAGGAGATGACCTTTATATTGAAAAATGCAGCAGGGGACAAGATTTTCCAAGACAAAGTAAAGCCCGGCAGCTTGCCGCCCAAGGAACTTGCGATAAAAGCGGACTGGAAAACCTGCAAAGGAGAATGGAAGCGATAACTTGATCGGCCAGTTTACATGAAGGGGGGGCATAATAATTTGCTTTTATGCCCCTTTTTTCTCCCACTCTTCAATCCATCATTTCCATTATGCGATATTGTCTTTTGGCCGCACTATTGTCGGCCACAGCCCATCTTTTGCCCGCCCAGCGCGTTTGGCCGGGCGGCGTGCCCGGCGCAGTGTGCTGGCTTGAAGCTGCGCAAATGCCCGACGGAAGCACAGCCCTCGTCAATCGCCTTGATACTGCGCTGTCGGCGTTTGCCATGCCAACATCTGGAGCACTCCTGAATTTCAATCCAGCTCCATCATTTACCGGTTCGGAAAAATGCATTAAGATTGATTTTATGGGGCAGAAAAACAACGGTTTGACCGCTTTTACCGTGTTGCGCCCAACAAAAACATCAGATGAAAAAAACGTGTGGAGTCTGACGAAGGGCGATACGGCCCAACATGTGCTTACCGACCGCCGCATGGGCAATCTCGCCGAGGCCCATTACATGAATTTTATCGGTACACGGATGGACATACCGGGTATCCGAACTTATTTCAGGGGAGATGGACGCGGGAGCAAACAACTGCAACGGATGAACATACGCATAGGCACACCTGCCCGTCATCCCGCGCTGCCAGTTGTCCCGTTTAAAGGTGTCTTACCGGAAATAATATTGTATGACCGACAATTAGCGCACAATGCCCGGATAAAAATAGAGAGCTACCTCGCCCTCAAATATGGTTTGACGCTTTCGGAAAGCGATTATTTGAACAGCAAGGGCCAAGTCATCTGGAAGCAAACCGATAACAAAGATTTTGGGCACAGGATTACCGGAATTGGGCGCGACGATAGCAGTGGGCTGTGCCAAAAACAGTCCACATGCAGCTACGAACCGGGAATGCTTGTGTTGGGTGCGGACACTATCGTGGCCACAAATGGGAAAAACAAGTCGTTTGTGCCCGATCAAAGCTTTCTCATTTGGAGCGACAACGGGGGGGCATTGGCCCCGGCACCGAAAACACCCGGCAGAGCACAACATGTGGCAAGGTTTTGGAAAATAGACGCAGTTGGGCAGGCGAACAAAATAAAGTCGTGCGTGCAATTTGATACAAAAAAATTGCCCCTCCCGCCTTCGGGGTTCGGATGGCATCTGCTGATAGACCGCAGCGGAACGGGGTGTTTCTCCACAGGGCAAACAATATACATAAAACCTGTTTCCGAAAAAAACACCCTCGCTTTTGAACACATTGTTTGGGATGCCGACGGCTCTGGCTCCGACATCTTCACCTTAGTTTTGCTTCCTGAGCTGTATGCCCATTTTACCATAGAGCAGCCGCATTGTTTTCCCAAAAAAGGTGGCACACTGCATAGTGAAGTGATAGGCGGAAAACCACCTTACACGTTTGAATTGCAAGACGACAAAGACGGTCAGGCTCTACAATGGCGCGACGAACTTTCAAAACAATTCATTGTGCCCGACCTAATGCCGGGCGATTATCAACTCCGTTTGTATGATGCGGAAGGACATGCTTTTGTGGATACTTTCTATGTACAAAGTGCCGATGCGCCGCGCATTGGCTTACCCACGGAGTATTGGATAAAAGATGCTGAACCGCTGCTGATAGATGCCGAACAAGGGAAGGCCCCTTCTGGCATATCTTACCAATGGAGTGGCCCAAATGCTTATTTAGTTGAAGGGCCGCAAGTGCTCATTTCGGAAAAGGGGCATTATCAATTAAACATGGATAGTGCCGGGTGTAAGGCGCGACACGAATTTATGGTTCATCCTTTTTGGGAAGACAATTTTGAGTCCGTCATCTTGTCTCCCAATCCTGCCCCACAGGGCGTTTTTAACTTGCAGGTAAAATTGCGCCGCACCGCTGATATGGAATTGAACATATTGGACGAATTGGGTCGCGTGATAGACTCTCGCATTTATCGGGGCGATCAAAACTATCAGTACACAGGCGGCCTGCCCATTCCGGGCGCTTATTCTGTTGTACTGATCTCCGATAATACGACACATGCGCTTTCGGTCATTGGTATGGAGTAAACATTTATTCTCACAAAAAAAATTTGCTTTTGTCATGAAAATCAACCCTCGCCTTAACACAATACTTTGGGCGACCACATTGGCTGCCCTGGTATCAGGTTCCCTTTATCGCCATCATTGCTGCGTGCAGCCAACGGCACAAAGCCCTCAAACTGTTTTGACAGCAAGGCCGGACAAACGGGCCACTGCCGTACAATACTTTGACCCCAGAAAGGCCAATCTGTTCCAATTGCCGGGTTTGCAATTGAGCACTCCTGTCGGTGGGGTGAAAGAAGAAAAAACCATTGTCGGCAAGGTGCTGGCCACGGGGGAAGTGCCACCCCTGGGCGATCTGGTGAACGTGACCAAAGGCGAGGGAGCGTACCGTCTTTTACCACATGGAAAACATTTTACCAAGGAGGCTAAATTGCGCATCGCTTACGACCCCGCATTGATCCCGGAGGGATATACTGCCGACAATATACGAACTTATTTTTTTGACACCCAAAAAGACGGCTGGGTAGAATTGCCTTTGGATACCATATTGACGAATGAGCAGGTCGTCGTGTCGCGCACCGACCATTTTACCGATTTTATCAATGGCATTATACAGGCCCCCGAAACCGAAAAAACGACTACATTCGAGTCTAACTCCATCAAAGGCATCAAAGCAAACGAAGCCGGAACCAATATTGATGCCATAGAAGAGCCAAAGGCCAGCCCGATGGGAACACCCAAAATGAGCCTGCCTATACGCCTGCCCATGCCCCGCGACGGGGTTGGCCCGGCCCTGAGCTTCGATTTTGCCCTCGGCTCCGGCTCCGGCTCCTGGATGGGGCAGGACTGGAACCTGTCATTACCTTTTATTGGCATAGATACTCGTTGGGGCGTACCCCGTTATTCATCCGCCATGGAAACAGAAACGTATTTGCTCAATGGGGCGCAACTTTGGCCCGTGGCACATCGGGGCTGGTTTCCGCGTAGTGCCGAAAAGCAATTTTGGCAGCGCGTAGAGGGTTCTTTCATGAAAATCGTTCGACATGGCGACAACCCAAAAAACTATTGGTGGGAACTGACGGACAAGAATGGAACGCGCTACTTCTATGGCGGCTCAGGAGACGGCTTAAACAACAATGCCGTTTTGAAAGACGACCAAGGCAATATCGCGCATTGGGCTTTGTGCGAGGTACGAGATGCCAACGACAACTATTGCCGTTACACTTACACCCATGTGCAGGACGCTGGAATGTCCAGTGGCAAAGTAATGGGTGGTCAATTGTATCCGAATGCTATTTTTTATACTGGCCATAAAAATACGGATGCTATGTACTCCGTTCGTTTTTTACGCGACCGCCAGTTGAACGAAAAGCGGCGGGCAGACGTAGAAATCAATTGCCGGTTGGGGTTCAAACGCGTGACCGCAGACTTGTTAAGTCGCGTCAATGTATATTTCCAAGGGGGAATGATCCGGTCTTACGAATTAAACTACAAGGAAGGCGCTTTTCACAAAACCCTGCTGAGTGCCATCATCGCAAATGACAAAACCGGCGCGGAATTTTTTCGACATGAGTTTGATTATTACGACGATGTGCGAAAGGGCCTGTCCTACCAGCCCTATGGCGAAGAGAAACCCTGGGATGTTCCTTTCGACAACGTGACGGGCGACATTCCCAAACAAGACAACGAATACAACAGCACGGCTTCTTTATTAAGCACATCCAAATCGCTCTTTTCTAATTTTGTGGCCGCCCTTACATTTGGCTGGAACGACGGGAACCTCGGCTCCAAAAGCAACACGTTGGGCGGAAACTTTGGCGATTCCGATGCTTCCAGCGAAGGGATTGCCACTTTAATAGACATCAATGGCGACGGATTGCCCGACAAGGTGTTCAAACAAAATGGGCGCTTGTACTATCGCCCCAACCTCGGTGCTGCTAAGCAGTTCGGAACAAAACGCGAAATCAAGGGCATTCGCGATTTTAACCGCTCTGTTACTTCTGGCTCCACTTCCGGCTTTGAAGCCATGCCATTGGTGTTGTTTATTGGCACCCAAGATTCGGAATCGGAGACTACTACCTCTACCTATTTTACCGACTTTAACGGCGATGGCTTGGTTGACGTGGCTCACGATGGTAAGGTATATTTTAATCGTTTGGATGCACAGGGCGATCCTGAATTTTTGCCCACAAGTATAGGCACGCCCAATCCGGTGGCCGATTTTGTCCTCAATCCAAATATCTTTCAGATTGACCCCGCCAGGCAAGACGTTTTGATAAAAAAACATCCCTTGCACGATGTGGTGCGGATGTGGGAGGCACCTTATGACGGCATCGTTTCCGTAAGTGCGCCCGTGCAATTGTTGAAAGACGCTTTGGGAGCCAATGACCCCAAGGCCGACGGCGTGCGTGTGTCCATACAGCAGGGAGGCAGCAAATTGTTCGATATCCCCATCAAAAACAACGATTTTACTTCAAAAAATGCCGAATTTACGGGTATAAAAGTCAAAAAAGGTCAGCGTATTTACTTTAGGGTACAATCCGTTTTGCATGGCAAATACGATGTGGTACAGTGGGATCCGCTCATCACTTATGAAGACGTTCCGGCTGCGGAGTTGGATGCCAATGCCCGTTTGGTGCATCGTTTCCAATCCTCAGAGGACTTTTTGCTGGCTTCGCCCCAGGTGCTGACGATGCCGTTAAAAGGTCGTATAAAAATCGATGGGACCTTTGCCAAACCCGCCACTTCTGACGATGTGTGTGCCGAGATTGTGCGCATACACGGTAAAGACACCATAATAGTATATGAAAAATGGTTTGATTGGGACAAGGCAGCTAACCAACCCATCGAATTGGGCGATATCCAGATGGATTCTTCCGACGCCCTGATGTTTCGGGTAAAAGCCTATACCAATGTGGACTGGTCGCTGGTCGCTTGGATGCCTTCATTCCATTACACCTCCGCTGACAACGGCACACAGGTGTTAGACCCTCAGGGCAAGCCTGTGTGGGTGAGCTGTCCGGCAGTAGGCTTTTCCATGTACAACGATGTGCGGCTGCGCACCCCCATTTGGACGGCCCCTGAAAGCGGCACAGCGACTTTTTCGCCATCGTTGCCCTTTAAATTGCCTTGGAACTTGGGCGGGCGGGTTACTTTATCCGTAAAAGGCGTGAACAATCTCTATGCCCGTGACACTTTTTATGTAACAAAAGGCCGCACTTTTCCGCAAAACATTGGCTTGAAAGCCCAAATCAACAAAGACGAACCCCTCTACATCGAATACCATATCGCCGACCCCGAATTGGCGGATTCGCTTTTTGCTTTTGGCGCTCCGCAGGCACGGTGCTCCTTTGGCATACTGAATAATTATACGGTAAAAACAGGGCTTTTTGTAGGGCGGCCCGAAGAAGAACTGCTGTTCGGCCCCTTGTACCGGGGTTGGGGCCAATTCGCCTACAACGGCAACCTCGACCGCGCCGACAAACCCATCCTGGAAAACGACCTGAAATTGGATTCCGCCCTGATCGGCAACGCCGATAAAGTGAAAGGCATCACCGATCCTTCGCAACTGAATGGCCTGTATGATCCCGCATCGGCAAAATTTGTACTCATGGTATCCGACCCCAAAACAGGCACTTGGCGCGGATTTGACAACCTCACTTTTTTGACCAAAAACCAGATCAGCAGTTCACGGTTGGGCAAAGACGATATTTTGCTCATCAACCCTGTTAATCCTGCGAATGGGGCTAACGCGCCTTATAAAATAGCCCAAAGCGAATCCAGCGGCATAGCGGGCAGCATCAGCCTGCCCATCCCCATCATCTCTCTGAGCCTGTCCGGCAACCAATCAGATGGCACTTCCAAAAGCGTTTTTGACAACCCTGACATGAACGGCGACAAAATCCCCGATCCTGTGACCGAAAAATTTGTGCAATACAGCCAGCCCACGGGTGCTTTGGAACAGCAAATTGCCGCCATCAGCCTCGGCAGCCACGCTGGAAAAAGTACAGCATGGGGTTACTCTGCAGGAGGTGGGGCAGGATACACTTCGCCCAAACAAAGCAACAGCGGGGAACAAAGCGGCCCTGGGGCTGCCAAAATTTCTGTGTGTGTGGGCGCGGCTACCGAACGTGCTGCCACTAACGCTACCGACGCAGGCAAAACGGGCACGGCCTCTGCCGGCCTCTCTATAAGTGTCGGCGCAGGGCGCGGGGGCGGCGAAGACCAAACCGCATTCACCCTCTTGGACATCAACGGCGACGGGTTGCCCGACCGCCTCTACGAAAAAGACACGGTGGCACTCAACCTCGGCTATCGCTTTGCGGCCAAAGAAGTATGGGGCCACGCCTTTATCCGCGAGGGCAAAAACAAGGATAAGAGCAACAGTTTCGGGCTTAATATCGGAGCCGCAGGCGGCAGCGCACAAGGCGGCACCAGTTGGTCCAACACCCAAAACCAAGCCACCCGCGCCTTGCAGGACGTGAATGGAGATGGTCTTGTGGATGCACTTTATGCGGGCAATCCCATGCGCGTTCAATTCAATACAGGCAGTGGTTTCGGCCCGTTCACCAATTGGCCGGGTGCCGTCATTTTGGACGAAGGCGCATCCATCGGGCAATCTTTCAACTTTGCGTTTACCACCTGCCTCCCTGTTTTCTTTGGTATTTTTAAATTCTGCGTCAATCCTGCCGCATCCAGCGGAAATGGCCTGAGTCGTCAACTCAACCAGTTTATGGATGTGGATGGCGATGGTTTCAACGATTGGCTTTCCTCCGAAAACGACGGAGAATTGTTCGTGCGTTCTTCGACAATTGCCCGTACAAACATGCTCAAAACTGTGCGCAGACCCATGGGTGCGTCCTTTGTGCTCGATTACGAACGCCAGCCCAATACTTATGCTATGCCCCACGCCGCATGGACACTTAAAAGCGTGGAAACCCGCGACGGCCTTTTGGGCGACGGGCCGGATTATACCAAAACGTTATTTGCCTTTGAGGGCGGTTATTATGACCGCCGCGAGCGCGAGTTTTACGGTTATCAACAAGTAACAACCACAGAGCTGGATACCAAAGATCAGGACAAACCCTACCGCTCCGTTGTACAAACTTTTCACAACGACCAATACCACACCAAAGGCTTGATGAAAAGCGAGGTGTTGAAAGATGCACAGGGCCGTGTTTTCCGCGAAACCACCCAGCACTACGAATTGCGAAATATAACGACTGGAACCGCTTTGCCTTCGACGTTCGATCCCAATGCGGCATCGGCCGCTTTCCCGGCGCTGGCGCAATCCTGGCAATATGCCTATGAAGGTCAAACAAGCGCCAATCTGCAAACCACTCAAACCTATTCCTACGATGTTTTCGGCAACGTAACCGTGTTCGGCGACCTCGGCGATGGCTCGCCGGATAATTTTGTGCAAGCCAACATCCAATATCATTTTTTGCCTTCCAAATACATTTTTGCGCCAAAATCAATCGAAGTTGCTACCAGCAATGGCTTGGCGCGCAAACGCCAAAGTGATATTGACCAAAACGGCAATGTGGTTCAGATTCGCCAGTTCACTGGAACCGGCGATCCGGCAGTGATGGATTTTGAATATTACCCAAACGGAAATTTGAAAAAACTCACTCGTCCCAAGAACCATCGGGGGCAACGCCTTACCTATGAGTACGAATATGACGCGATGGTCGGCATTTACCTGACCCGTACAAAAGACGGCTATGGCTACGAATCCACCAAAAAATACGATTATGCCTTTGGCCAATTATTAGAAAGCACCGACCTCAATGGTCAACAAATGCGTTACACCATAGACGATAAGGGACGCATAGAAACCATAACGGGGCCTTATGAGATCAAAGCAGGAAAGCCCTACACCATCGCTTTCGATTACCACCCCGATGCGCCCGTGCCTTATGCCCGCACCCGCCACTTCGACCCCGAAACGGGTGGCGATATAGAAACCTACACCTTTAGCGACGGCCTGATGCGGCCACTGCAAGTGAAAAAAACGGGTTCTTTCTTCGTAGGTGATGGCAAAGCCGACGAAAAAGGCATGATCGTTTCCGGACGCACCCTGTTTGATGCTTTTGGACGCACCATCAAAACCTGGCATCCGATGCGCGAAGGAACGGGCAAAAAGGCCCAATTTAATCCCGATTTTGATGGCATAAAGCCCGCTGAAACGGAATATGACATCTTGGATCGCCCTTTGCGCAACACATTGCCCGATGGTGCCATCACGACCAACGAATACCAATTGGCCCCCGACAACAGCGGGCTGCTTTGCCTAAAAACCACCACCACCGACCCAAAAGGCAATGCCAAAGCGGCGTTTACCGATGCCAAAGGCCGCAAACGCGCCGTTATGGACAATGGCCCCAACGGTGAGATATGGACGGAATTTCGCTACAACGGCCTCTCCGAACTGCTCGAAGTGACGGACGATGCCGACCATAAAACCATGTACACCTACGATCTTTTGGGCCGCAAACGCACCGTGGACCACCCCGACGCGGGCCTCACGGAGTGGCGTTATGATCCTGCTGGCAATATCGTGGAAAAGATAAGCGCCGAACTTCGCCTCCGCATCCCAGTGGACGGAGCGATCCGCTACACCTACGATCACGAGCGCTTAATACAGGTGGATTACCCCAAAAATTTCCAAAACCAGGTGAAATACACTTATGGCGCACCCAAAGCACTCTTCAACCGCGCCGGAAGGGTGGTGCTGGTGGAAGACGGAAGCGGCGGGGAGGAATTTTACTACGGCCCATTGGGGGAAACGGTCAAATCGCTCCGCACGGTACTCGTGAACAAAGCCACCGTCTTGAATTTTATCACAAAATACGAATACGACACTTGGAACCGCATCCAAAAACTGACCTATCCCGACGGGGAAACGGTGGACTACACCTATAATGCCGCCGGAAAACTCTACAGTATGAGCGGACTTAAACTCGACAGCACATATCGCTATGTGGTGCAGTTGGGTTATGATAAATTTGAGCAACGCCAATTCCTCCGATACGGCAACGGTACGGTTACGAATTACCAATACGAACCCGAACGCCGCCGCCTCGGTCAAATGGACGTGACCCTGCCCTCCGGCAAACGCATCATGAACAACTTATACGAATACGACGCCGTGGACAATGTGCTGTCCGTGACCAACAGCGCACCCGCCATAGAACAATACCAACTCGGTGGCCCGACCAAACACCAATACCAGTACGACAATCTCTACCGCCTTATCGGCGCCCAGGGTACTTGGACGGGCTTCAACCGCCGCGAAACATACGATTTGCGCATGGAATACAGCAATACCCACGACATTCTGCGCAAAACCCAAACCCACCTCCGCGACAGCGCAAAAGTGGCCCACACCACCTACGATCATATTTATCGCTATGACGGCACCGGAGCGGCCCATGCCCCTTCCAAGATCGGACGGCTTGATTATCGCTACGACGAGAACGGCAACCAAATCGGTTGGAACGACCAAAGTTCCTTCCAAAATCGCCAATGCCTTTACAACGAGGACAACCTGCCTGTATATATCTGGGACAACGGCTACCAAAGCATCTATACCTATGATGCCGCAGGGAACCGCTTGGTTAAAAGTCATGGCCCCGTGGAAGCCTCTTTTATAGATGGCGCACCGGCGGCCTTTATCGCACATACCAATAACTACACCGCTTATCCCAACGCCTACCTTACCGCTCGCCGCAATGGTTTTGTGAAACACTACTTTGTGGAAGGACAGCGCATTTTAAGCAAAAACGGCAGTGGTTATTTTGAAGACATACCCCTCGCAGCCCATAAAAAAGTAAGTGCGGGCCAGAAAGATTATATAAAAAAAATGCACCAATTGGAAGACGCGGCCACACAATATTACATGAGTCTGGGCGGAGGCCCCAATCATCCCACTTTGTACGGCTTAGGTCAGCAGCCTGAATTTACAGGCAAAGGCATCCCGGCGCTCAGTACAGGGAGTTACACGCTTGCGCCCGCAGGTTTTCCCAACCTGCCCGTCGGACGACCCGATCCAACAGGGGCGCCCCAGCACCCGGTTTGGGTAGAAAAACCCATTGCCCACGACGACCTTCAACCCGGTTTCAATTTTGTCGGGAAAAACCTCAACAGCAAGTTCTTGCACGAGCACAACCTCTATTTTTTCCACCCCGACCACCTCGGCAGCACCAGTTATGTGACGGGCAAAAACGGCGAAGTCCGCCAACACCTCGAATACATGCCCTTCGGCGAATCCTTTGTGGACGAATACCTGCCTGACATCCTCCAACCTTGGCGCTTCAATGGTAAAGAGCATGACGAAGAAACGGGGTTGACCAATTTCGGTGCCCGCCTGCTCGATTCCCGTACTGGCATCTGGAACCGCCCCGACCCGATGGCGGAGAAATACCCGGGGTGGAGTTCATATAATTTTGCTTTGCAGAATCCGGTGAAGTATGTGGATCCGGATGGGAGGCAGGCTACTCTTTCTTTTGCATCGAAAAACTCATATGTAAGCACTTTGGTTGAAAAAGATAAGATGAAGGAACAAAAAAGAGCGCAGTTATCACAATTATTGTCGAAAACTGCTTTTAATGGAAATATATTTGATATGATAGCAATTGTTCAGGGATATTCATTGTTGAATGATATAGAAGAAGGAATTGAAAACCCTGTAAGTAAAGCAATGGATAAATTACTAAAAGGACGCATTTGTGGTGATAGCAAATTATGTGATTTGATTTTAGATTTTGGTATAGGAGACGCAGGGCATTGGTCTGATCAACTTTTTTTAATTGATCCAAAATCAGGTAAGGCGTATGATACAAGAACTGGCTTTGAGATTAACAAACTAGGAGAATTGATTGATACAAAAGGAAATAAAATGGATAGAAGAACTCAATTGCCTTTAAGACAGATTTCAGACAGACCATACCTGCCAGGGACAAATATCGATTTGCAAGATACAGGTAACGGAATTTATGAAGCAATTGATTATTATACTAATAAACCAATTGTAGATAAAGAAGGGAATAAATTGCAGTTTAAGTTCGATTGAATGACAAGTCCCTGCTCGCTCGGGGCTTGCAACCCCGAATGCCCCCGTCAGCAGGCTTGTAACCTGACCTGTTGCTTCAGGTGTTCAGGCAACAGGTCAATTTTTGAATATGGCAGTTGTGCGCATAACAAAAATATGTTTGGTTCTTTGACGATTTTTGTGATTTGGTTATTTTTGATAAAACAGTACAGACATCTATCCTGTAACTTGCTCTTTCAAGGGCTGGTCAACGCGAAGAACAAATAACTTCTAACATCCTACCGTATGCACACATCTCGCTACCCGACCTCGGGGAGGTCAAATGTTAGTAGAAATATCCAGATTTGCCCTTTTTCGACCTTGGAGAGGTCGCACATGGCTTGGCTTCTGATAGATTTCTACCAACATACGACCAGGGATTGGGCCGCGGCCATACATTTTCACCAATATTTTGGCCTCCCGATGTCTGTTGGATATTTGTGTGCATACGGTAGCTTCTAACATCCTGACAAACATCAAAGCGCTGTAAACGCGCTTATGATGTAATGTTTGTCAGGATGTTAGATGTGGGTAATAGGAGTTTGCTTGTGCCCCCCGATAAATCAGGGGGTACAGGATGGTAAATGTCTGTGCCCATCATCAACACGATGACTCGGTAAGATAGTTATTCCGAATATTATCCCGCTGACGCGTGCCCTGCCTCTCCAACACCTGCTGCATACAAGCCATGCCCAACAAGCAATAAGCAAAGGCGAGATCAAGTCAACCGCCATAAAAGCAGGTCATAAGTAGGCTAAGACACACGAGTTCGCACAGCGTGCGGTATATGCAATTTGATATTCCTTTCAATTGACATTTCCCCATGCGCTGTGCGAAGGGTGTTTTTTGAAGGGTAAATTTTTAAGAGAATAAAATTAGGTGCGATAAAGTGTAACAACAAAACAGGCTGTGGTATTGAAGGGTGTGGTCGCCAAAAGACGGCGATAAAATCTTTCATAGCGATAAAATTATTTTCATGAAAAATCTGCTTTTTCTCCTTTTCCCAGTCCTCCTCTTCCCTTCCTGCGACCCCTGCGCCAACGTCAACTGCGGCCCCGGCACTTGCGACGGGGAAGGTAACTGCCAATGCCCGGATGGTTACTCCGGCGACCGCTGCCAGTACTACGATCCCTGCCATAATGTAACTTGTCTGAATGGCGGAAACTGTGTGGACGGGCGTTGCCAATGCCCAACGGGCTATACCGGAACAAACTGTCAGATTGCGCTCACGCCCAAAACGATGGTGATCGAAAAAGTAGTGGTGCGCGCTTATCCACGGGCACGGCAAAACGGTAAAGGATGGGACGCGCTCTATCCCGGCAGCTCGGATGCCGCCGATTTGGTGGCCGAAGTTAAAAAAGACGGCATCAGCAAAGGTTACTCTTTTTATATTACCAATTGCCTTGCGAATCAGGATTATCACTTGACCATGAATCCCAAAGTATTTTACCAACCTGTAAATGGCAAGTGCGAGATAATGCTACATGATTACGACAGTGCGTCCAGCATCGAATTCATTGGAGGGTATTATTTTTATCCCCTTGAATACACCAAATCGTTTCCTTCTATCATCACCTTGTACAACGATAATACCTGGCACAAAATCAGAATGGATGTCCATGTAACCTGGCTATTTTAACATGCAACACAACACCATGAAAAAATCACATTTTCTCCTACTGCTACTTGCAGCCACCCTGTCAATGCCTCTCATGGCCCAAACCGCCCAACGTACTGTCTTAGCCCAAGCGGGCGGCAGCGCCATTTTACCTAATAACTACACGGTCTGCTGGACACTCGGGGAAGCATTCGTGGCCACCAGACAGGGGCCGGATGCCCAAATAATGGTCACAGAAGGTTTCCAACAGCCCGAACGCGGCACGGTTCCGACGGTTGAACTGCCGGATGCCAAAGGCACGGTTTCCCTATCGCCCAACCCAACAGGCGGCACGCTGAATATTACCCTGTCTGCTATGCCCGTCACCTCCATTCGAGCCTTTTTGAGCGATGCCAATGGGCGCACGTTGCGCGAGATACAACTCACGGAACTAAACACACCACTTGATTTGTCCGATCTGCCCTCAGCCTGGTATGCGCTGACCCTCAGCAACGGCAAAAACTGGATGCGGACGGTTAAGATTATAAAGGAATGATCTCGTCTATTTAATTCATTGTTTTACAAACATTTAAAATTTACCATGAAAAAAGTATTTTTTTTCATAGCCCTTGCTATGTCCTTACGCAGCCTTTCCGCCCAAACCTATGGCTACAATTACCAGGCTGTCGTGCGCGACGGCGGTGGCCAAGTCGCGGCAAACCAATCCGTGCAATTGCGCTTTCAGATTCAACTCGAAAATGGACAATCACTATATGAGGAAACCCACAGTACGGTTGCAGATGCGTTTGGCCGGGTTGCCCGAACAGTAGGGGCGGGACTAAAAACCTACGGCGCTTTTGACACGCTCAAATGGACGGAAAAAAACACTTTCTCGCGGTAGCCATCAAAATAGGAGGCGCTGTCAATTGGGTTGAAATAGGGCGTGAGGAGATTGTGCTGCCGCCGTTTACACCTAAGTTAAGTACTGATTTATGGCAGTTAGACGGTCAGAATCTTTACAGATTGGAAGGGAATCTGCAAGTCGGCTCAGTAGAGGTGCTATGCGTTGGTCCGGTGGCAGTGGGCGATTTGCTTACCACAAGTAGCGTTCCGGGTTATGCGATGGCGGTTAGGAAACCGTTGAAGGGCATTGGGGCTGCCATTGGGAAGGCGACGACTACTCTGAAAAAAGGGGAGCGGGGTTTGGTGGAGATGCAGGTGGAGAAGCATTGATCACCAAAATATCGGTATCCCGTAAGTCGAAAAATGTGGGTCGCGAGTTACGATAGTGAGGCCCTCAGCCGCCGCCTGGGCAATGAGCATCCTGTCGAAAGGGTCGCGGTGGTGGAGGGGCATCTGTTCGAGCAACAATATATGTGTTGGTGAGATGCCCAAAATCAACGCTTCGCTTTCTTCGATTTCCCGGATAATCTGCTCAAGCGGTTTCAGCAGTAATAATTTGCCAAGGTTGACCTTGATAGCAATTTCCCAAAAAGAAACCACACTAAAAAATTTAGTATTTTCAGGTGATTCTATTGCATGTCTCGCCTTGGGGCTAAGTTGTTGACCGTTTTCCCCAAACCAGATAAGTGTATGGGTATCTACTAAGAGATTCATTCCATGTATTCTTTAAAATCCTCCAGGGGTTCGTCAAAATCGGCGGCCATAACGAACGAATTTTTCAAAAAACCGGCTTTCAGGGGTTTCGGAGCAGCCGATGAAACAGGGTTAGGCTGCTCCCCTTTATCTAAGGCTGGTTTGACAAGGGTATTTGATTGGGTACGCTGCTTTGTAGGTTTTTGCTTACCCTCGCGAGTCAGCAAGAACTCCACATAATCCAGTACCTGTTCTTTTAAGTGTTCCGGCAACAACTCAAATTTTGAATAAAGGGCTGCTGTGCTCATAACAAAAACTTGTTTTAAACCGCAAAATTATCTGAAATAACGAAATTTTCACAAAAAAAATCTGTCATGTATCAAAAATCACTCACCACATTGGTGCTCGCGCTTGCTTGCTGCGCTAACCTCGCCGCCCAAACCTACGGCTACAACTACCAAGCCGTCGTGCGCGACGGCAATGGACAACCCCTCAAAAACCAAGCGATATCGCTGCAATTTCAAATATTGCGAACCCAGATACAAACACTCAATCCTTCGTATGCTGAAACCCATAACAACCTCACGACCGACCAGTTTGGATTGGTGACAGCGGTGCTGGGCAAAGGTATCTTGGACATGGGCCGTTTTGACACCATCAGCTGGCAAAACGGACCGCGTTATCTGAAAGTGCTGATAAAGACATCTGGCAGTTCGGGCTTTGTGCCGTTGGGCGAGGCGAAGGAGATTGTTCATGCGCCCTTTGCGGGAGGAAGTGGAATTTTTATCCGCCAAGCGGATACCATCCGCCTTCAAGATCAAAATGAGCATTTGATCCTTGGCAAAGGTGATCCCAAGTACAAGTTTTCAGTTGATGGTGTTTCGGCGTTCGGCAATCGAATCATGCCGGGTCTAAATGGTACGGAAGGAGGAGGTTATAGTCTCCTGCATTTCAAAAATGGAACTGCACAAAAAGGAGGTATTTTCAGGGCTTCTATAGATAATCAGGATGATCCAAGTGCCCCACTTCGCTACGAAGCAAGCAGCCATTCATTTTTGGGGCCGCTTAGCATAAACAATGCTTGGCCTTCTCTGACTTTAAAATCTACTACCAGTGGAAAAGTACTTTACTGGGAAATGACCGACGGAGGTACCTATTATCTATATGATCCAGCCGCCCAAAGATACAGAATACTTTTCACGTCTAATGGGGTAGGCATCAACACTTCTGACCCAAAGCACACCTTAGATGTAAACGGCTCCTTTTCAGCCAACTGCATAACAGTCAAAGGCGGCTGCGACGTGTACGAACGCTCCCAATCCACCGAAACGGTGCGCCCTGGCGAAGTTGTCTGCATAGACCCAAGCGGGCCAACCAACAGCGTGCGGCGCAATCAAAAAGCGTACGATAAAATGGCAACGGGTGTGGTCAGCGGGGCCGGCGGCGTAAATCCCGGCATCGGCTTGCGGCAGGAGGGCAAATTGGAAGGCGATACGCCGGTAGCATTAGCCGGGAAAGTATCGGTATATGTGACGGGCAAGGTGCGTCCCGGCGACCTGCTCACATCCTCCGCCGTGCCCGGTCGGGCCATGGCCGCCAAAAACCGTCGTAAATCTTTCGGCACTGTCATCGGCAAGGCGCTTACCGCGCCGGATGCGGAGGGGTTGGTGTTGATGTTGGTGATGATGCGGTGATCACTTTACTTCTTTTCTCACTAAAAAATGATTTTTTATGAAATATATCAATACCACACTATTCGTACTTTTTTGTTTGTCAATCACTGTTGGGCAAGATGCTCGTTTCTATTATGAAAGTTCTAACTATACCGGGCCATATATAGATTTGACTATTGGTCAAGTAGCCTTTGTAAATTCAGATGCTGATGCTATAAGTATAAAAATACTTAACTCAAATGCAGCAGTTAAAGCTATAAGAGTAGATGGAAATTGGCAACCTTACCCCAATTCAGACCTTGGAAATTATTTTGTGTATACAGAACAGGATATGCCAGGGGTTGGTGGTACAAACCAGTATGAGGATATTAATATCCGGGTAGAATGCTTGAATGTAGCTTTGACTTGGGAGAACCTTCCTCAACCAAGTGTATTTGTACCATTTGATGTTTCTGATGTTAATCCTAACCCTGACAATGATGCAAATTTAAAAAGTTTGGCCCCGTATGTTGGACATAAAGTTCTTGTTTTGAGGAAAGCATTCCTTTGGGAAAACTCAGAAGATGTAGGTGGTATACATGGCCCATATGGAGATGTAAAGTTTGGTGCATACGATCCTGCAATATTTAGCAATTCAAACTGGAAAGATCCAAACGTTGCGGCCAATTATAGTATGAACGGATGGATTAGCAGTGAGCTGCCAGGCCCGATTTGGTCAGGATATATAGAAGCAGGTTTTCCTGATCCATACGATGAGTGGATAGATGGGCCTTTTGGCTGCGTTTATTCCAATATTGCTGTTTGGGATTGGGGCAACATTAATTCAGTATCTAATAATGCGAAAATTGCTGTTTTGGTTAGGGAAGCAGATGCCACAAATCCTGAAGATATCTTAGGTGGGGGGACTGTTACTGCTGGACAAACCGGGTTAGTATTGATTAAAATAGAATCTTTTGGTTGGTTGCTTGTTGAAAATGTTGACGTGTTGGCTGAAGAGGCAAGAGTTAGCTTAAATGGAAGTAATAAAGTTTTTTGGATTGGTGGGTGGAATTCTCAATACCCTGTTGATGTTTACGGTCCGCAAAATGCTGCTGTAACATGTGAAAAATGTCCTGGCAATCAATTTAATCCATTTAACGACAGTCAATTTTGGAGTTTCCACAACAATCCCACATTTAATGGCTACAAAGTAGGTTTACTGGGAGGCAAATATCCCAAAGGCGTTTACAATATGCCGAGAACATACTATGCGATTGACAAGCCTGTTACATTTGGCCAATAAATCTTGACTACTATGAGAAAGATATTCCATATTCTTATGTTTGGGTTCATGCTGTCATCATTGACCGCCCAAAACACTCCCCTCCAAAACTTCGAATCCGCTTACCTCGCCCAAAACCGCTACCCGAACAGACTCAACTCCGTGGACTGGTTTCCCGACGACCTCGAAGTGCAGGGCGTGACCAACGACGGGGTCAACTGGTTTTTTACCATCGTGAATCAGGGCAGTTCCATGTTTTCGACCGAAGTAACGGAAGGAATGCTGTGGAAAATACCCAAAGGCGTGGACTTGCAGGGGAATGTGAAAAACAAGCCCGGCGTATTGCAGGTAAAAGCGACAGACATATCAGAACTCAAAAATGCCGGCCATTTTCATTGGGGCGATCCTGACCGGGCGACATACAAAGGCGTGGACTATATCCTTGTTCCGATATATGGCATTGTTGCCTGCTTCCGGGCCGGCGATCTAAAATATTTGAATTATGCTGCCTTCGACGGAAACGTATCTGGTGGCTGGTGTGCGGTGGGCAAAGACAATGCCTTGTATTCCTCTGCCAATAACCCCACCTCCGTTGTGCGATACGAGGTGGACTGGGAAAAGTTAGTCAATACCAAACAACACGACGCGCTGTCTAACCCGCAATCCATCGCGCTCAAACAAGCAAACGGCTCGCCCCTGTACATGACCGACATGCAGGGCGGGGAGTTCACGCCCTCGGGCGAAATGCTCTACCTGGTGTCGGGGCGCGGCGAGTGTCTGGGCAGCGGTGCCCCCTGGTCGCCCCGCGATGGCATCCACGCCATCCGCACGGATACCTGGACGCAGGTGGAGCAGTCCGTTAAAAATTCGGAAGCAAAAAACTTTTTCAGTTACGACTACGACCCCACCTGCCTTTCTTTTTTCGACTGTCCAACCGGCAGCGGTACCCATACCCCCGAGGGTCTGACCTTCTGGGATTTGGAGGACGGCGGCGCGCCCGGCATCCGGGGGAGTTTGCACGTGCTTGTAGATCGCTATACCGTCGGTGGCTCAGGTTGCGACGACGAATTGATTTTCCACCACTTTAGCACCAAGGTATTTGTGGCCCAAAATGCCGGAAACGGCCCCGGCCTTTTGGGCCGCCGCGACAATCCCTTTAAAACCTTCAATGAGGCCATCAATTACTATCCCATCTGGAACGGTGCCCGCCTCGTGCTAAAACCCGGCGATTATCCCACGGGCGGCATTACGCTCAACAAACGGATGCTGATCACGAGTGAGGGCGGGGCGGCTGTGATTCGGTAAAATCTGCCTCAAAAACGCCCACATCAGCTATATCATTAAACTTTAACAGGGGCTACCCCACAGCGGGCCACAAAAAGTACCGCCCGCTGTGCGGATTGGCCACTACCTCCCCGCCCCTTTCACCCTCCTGTTTTCAACCAAGGAGACAAATTTTTGGAGGTTTTCCGCACCCAATTCCTCGTCAATGCGCCGGATATTTTTGCAAAAATACCGTGCGATTTTGCTGTGTACCTTACCCTGCCGATGTATTATTTTATTCGTTTTTTTCCGTTTTATCGCTCTACTCGCCTTAATGAGCCGCCGAATGGATAAAATCAGAAATCATATTTATCCATAACAAAATTTGTGTTTTAAGCGCTACTAATCAAGCCATATTATGCGGATTAATAAGGCTCAAGCCAGTAATTTTTTGAAAATCTGCCTCATTACGCGAAACCAACGTCAAGCCGTGAGAGCGTGCCGTCGCCGCTATAATTGCGTCAGGAAGTTTAATTTTATGAGATTTTCGCAGGGCAATGGTATCTTTTACGACAACCTCATCAAGAGGAAGTATTGATACGGTGGCTGCCAGTTCTTCAAACGGAATCAAATCTGCCGGATCGTCAGGATTAAACGCCAGCATTTCTATTTGATTGATGACAGAGATGGCGGCTTCCGTTTCAGCAATACCATCAAGCCAAATAATGGCATTATAGGTAGAATACCTCCGATATAGTCAATAATGGCATTTGTATCGAGCAAAAAACGCTTCATCTCCATTCTGCGCGCATATTTTGGGTCTGTTCCTGCAATTGTTGGGCTGTTGTAGGCGAAATACGTCCCGAAAAACGGCTTTTAGGCTTTTCAGTAACCTTTTGAGCGGCCTTTTTTTTGGGGGCTTTAAACGAGGGTTTTGTTTTCCCTTCCCGATTTAACAGGTACTCAACATAGTCGAGCACCTGTTCTTTTAAGTGTTCCGGCAACAGATCAATTTTTGAATAAAGGGCTGCTGTGCTCATAACAAAAACGTGTTTTAAACCGCAAAATTACGCAAAATTACGAAATTTTCACAAAAAAAATCTGTCATGTATCAAAAATCATGCATCACATTAGCAAGGTTCAATACGCCTGAATCAGCACCTGTGCCGGGATATTCAAGGCTTTATGCAACCGGCGAATCATGGGCAAGCTCAATTTACGCTGCCCCGACAGGATTTCTGACTTGCGGCTTCTACTACCGAGTATGCGCGATAAATCCGCTTCCGAAAGCCCCATTTGATCGAGGCGGAAGCGAATAGCCTCGATGGGGTGCGGCTTGGGTAAGGGGTAGCGTACTGTTTCGTATGCGTGAACTAAAAGCGACAAAATTTCCAGTTCGTCGCCCAACGCCGTGCCAGGCGCTACGTCGGATTGCATGATCTCATAAAATGGACTTTCACAAAAAATATTTTACAATCATGCTAAAACGACTCCCTTTTTTCGCTTTTTTATGCGCGGTGCTGCCGCTGTTCGCGCAGACGGATATGCCCACTTACGGATATAATTATCAGGCTATTATCCGAGATGCGGCAGGAAAGTCGTTACTCAACCAGTCCATTCAGTTGCGTTTCCAAATTCTCAACACCGCCAATGCAAAACTATATGAAGAAACCCACTTGGTTGTCACCGATGCTTTTGGCCGCGCCACGAGCGTCGTGGGTTCCGGCACGGCCCTTTTTGGGAAATTCGATACGCTGAATTGGGCGGGGCGGAAACACTTTCCGGGCGGGGCGGTGAAGTTGGGCAGCGCGGCGAATTGGGTAGATTTGGGGAAGGAGCAAGTGATACATCAACGGGCCGAAACAGCCTTTTGCAACATTTGCAGTTATTGGCCAAGTGGGATCGTCCCTTACGAATTTGATGCTAATGTCAGTTCATCAAATCGAATTGCTATGGAAAACGCTATGAAACGCATTGTAGGTATTATAAGTTGGAGTTCCCAACAACACGCACACCATGAAAAAATTCACTTTTTTGTGACTGCTCCTCGCAGGTGCCCTGCTCTCTTGACTTTGACACGATTTTAATATAAACTATTGATAATAAATATTTTAAAATTTTTATGTAATGCGAATTTTTTGAAAGCAGATACGGTTATTTTATCCATAAAAAAAGCGCGTTTCGTTTTATACAAAAAGACCTATATTTGCGGCCTGTTATCAGATAAAAAAGAGAGCAAGCGCACACACAGCACCACCCGTTTTGCCATGAACGACAATACCCGTACACACCGCGGCAGCCTCGATCCGGGCGATGCCGAAGCCTCCCGCCCGATCGGCAGGAATTATTTCCTCGGCATCGGCGTGGATCAGTATCGGCACTTCCCCGCTTTGGCCAATGCAGGCAAGGACGTGCGCGACCTTGCAACGGCTTTGCAGGAGAGCTATTACTTCGAGGCCGCAGACACGACCCTGCTCGTCGGGGCCGAAGCCTCGCGGCGCAACATCCTCCGGGCGCTGAATGACTTCCGCCGCCGCATCACGGCCGACGACCGCCTGCTGATCTATTACGCCGGACACGGCCTCTTCGACGAGGGCCTCGGCTTTTGGATTCCCGCCGAAGCCGAACGCGACGACATCAGCGGCTATGTGGGCAACGCCGAAGTACGCGAAATCGTACGCAACATTCCCGCCCGCCACGTGCTCCTCATTTCCGACAGCTGCTTTTCGGCTTCCCTGTTGGTACGCGATGCCAGCCGCGATGTCGTCGGGGCCTTTTCCGATTTTGACCGCAACCCTTCGCGCTGGGTGTTCATCTCCGGCAAAGGCGTGGTGTCCGACGGCATAGCAGGCAAGAACAGCCCCTTTGCCGGGGCCATTCTCAAACACCTGCACCAGCAAACCGAAAAAGCCGTCAATATCGCCCAATTGGCCGACCGCGTCACCAAAGAAGTGCGCTTCAACTACGAACAGCAGGCGGAGGCCAGTCCCCTCTATCAGGCAGGCCACGAAGGCGGCCAATTTGTCTTTCGCCGCCGCCAGACGGAAGACGACTTCTGGGCAACTACGCAAAAGGTCGGCACAGAGGGCAGCCTCTTAGCCTACCTCCACCGCTACCCCGAAGGCACCTATGCAGCCGAAGCCGAGCGGCAACTCCACACCTTAGCCGACAAAAACGCCTGGGCCAAAACCGAGGATCAGGACAGCGCTTCCGGCTACCGCACCTACCTGCGCAAATACCCGGAGGGCCTCCACGCCGCTGCGGCACAAAAAAAGCTGGATGCCCTGATGGCAGACGACCAAAAACAGCGCGACACCCGTGCGTGGGAGGAGGCCCGGCACGCCCACACCATCGCTGCCTACCGCGATTACCTGCGCCAGTACCCCCAGGGCAGTCAGGCAACAACCGCCCAAGAGGTCCTGCTTGCCTTGGCCGAAGCAGGTGCCTGGGACAAAGCCGGCCAGGCCAACACATCCTTTGCGTATGGCGAATATCTGCGACAGTACCCCAATGGCCTGCATGTTACAGAAGCACAGGAAAAACTTGAAGCCCTCACCGAAGATGCTTTATGGGCAGAAGCTCAAGACCTCCACACACCCCTTGCATACAGCGCGTACCTGCACCAATACCCACGCGGCCGCTACGCCGCACAGGCGCAGGCACTGATAACCCCGCCGCCGTCGCCCGTGCGTCCGCCGGAACCCATTGAGCCGGAACCCCAAAAAACACCGCCACCGCCACAGGAAATAACACGCCCCCCTGTGCCTGCCTTTACGACGACCGACACAAAAGATACGCCCCCTCCCGCGCTCTATAAAACACTGCTCATGGGCGCAGGAGCCATTGTTTTGGTACTCCTCGGCTGGTGGTTATGGCCTTTGATGTTTGGACCAGGTGCTTCCCCTGATCCAAAAACGCTTCAGACACCGGCGGACACCCCCGTAACATCTGTGCAAAGACCTCCCCATGGCGTCCCAAAAGCAGACAATGGAACTGCCGCCCAACGCTCAACCGCCCAACCGTCCAACACCCAACCGTCCAACACCCAACCCCCAACCGTCCAACACCCAACCCCCAACCGCCCAAAACCCGACCCCACCGAAGCGGAAAAACGCAGAATCGCACAGGAACAGGCAGCTGCTCAGGAGCAGGAGCGTAAAGCGGAACAGGCCCGCAGCGACCAGCGGAACGCCGAAGCCGCCAAAGTGACCGTGCGCCGACTGCTAAAAAGCGCACAGGCCAATCTGACTGCCGACGAACCGGATGTGGCGCGCAAAAAAATACAGGAAGCTGCACATGTACCCCATTTGCCGGAATCCCTGAAAAAAGAGTTGGGACAGGTATTGGCCTACCTTTCTGCCGGAGAAAACGAGCAGGCGGGAGCGTTACTGAGAAAGATAGTAGAGAGGCTTTGACGTATGATTCACCCTTCCACCACGCCTTTTTTACCGGAATTGAAAAAATTGCTTTAACTTTGGGCCGAAAAAATCAGCCTCCCTGATTATATATAATATGTCCCACACCGTCACTTTGCGGCTCCACGAATTGGGGCCGGAGTTTATTCAGGATTTAAAAAGACGTTACCCTGCTGCTGAAGTGGAGGTAACCGTACGGGAGCGCCTCCCTGACGCTCTGATGGGCGAGGACGACTTCTGGCATCTGATAGAGCAATTCGACTGGAGCAAGACAGGCAATGACCGTGCTGTTATGCAACCGGCTATCCAAATGCTGGCGCAAATGCACGAAGCAGCCATCCGGAGGTTTGCGGATATATTGTCGGAAAACTCTGGCTTTTAGACACAGAGGCGCACGCGCAGCCGTTTATATCGAAACACCCCAAAGGACGTTTATCGGTGGATGATTTTTTGTACGTTCGTTGCTGTGTAGTGGCCAATGGCAAAGCCGCCTTTGAGGAGGTACTCCAACACCCTGAAAAAATGCCTGACCTGACTTTTTCCGGTTTATTGCATCTGGCGGCCTGGGCGTATGAGTTGAAAACAGGAAAGCCGTTTGTACATTTGTCTGCGTACAACTATGAAACGTATAGCAATGAAAATGGATGGCTTTGAATATGCATGGAAATACGAACGCCAATGACCTTCCCCACCATCTGTATGCGATTGACGACTTGCAGGAGCATGACGAAACGCCCCACAGCGTGACGGTGGGCGATTTTTACATCTCCAAATATGAAACCAGCTTTGAGGAATACGATGCCTTTTGCACGGCCACGGGCCGCGAAAAACCCTCCGACTCCGGCTGGGGGCGCGGCCAAAGGCCCGTGATCAATGTGGACTGGTACGATGCCATAGAATACTGCAACTGGCGCAGCCGCAAAGAGGGCCTGGCCGAATGCTACACCATAGACAAAAACAACAAAGACCCGAATAACCAAAACGCCGACGATACCAAAAAATGGACGGTGACGTGGAACTCCGGTGCCAAAGGCTACCGCCTGCCCACCGAAGCAGAGTGGGAATACGCCGCCCGCGAGCAGGGCAAAAACGTGCGTTTTGGCAATGGCCGCGACGTGATTGACCCCTCGGAGATCAATTTCGATGCCCGCACCGATTATAAAAAGCCCTATTCCATCGTGGGCCAGTACCGCCAGAAAACCGTGCCCGTGCAGGAACTCTCCGCCAACAGCCTCGGCCTAAAAAATATGTCGGGCAACGTATGGGAATGGTGCTGGGATTGGTACGATGCACAGTTTTACGGGCAAAGCGACGGGGCGCGAAACCCGCAGGGAGCAACGTCTGGCTCCTACCGGGTGTTGCGCGGCGGGTCGTGGTACGGCGTCCCGCGGTTCGTGCGCGTGGCCATTCGCGTCGACGACTGGCCGTACGGGCGCGACGACTACACGGGCTTTCGCCTTGCCAGGACACGTTAAATTTTAACTTTTTTACCTTCTTACATTTTGACAAAAGGGGTGATATGCGGGATATCACCCCTTTTGTCATATAGATGCCATATAACGTATGCAGTAGCCCGACGATCTACTTTTTTTGTCGGAATTGAAAAATACATCTTAACTTTGAGCCGGAAATGCCCATCATGTCAGGGCTACACGCTACCACATATCATAAGTATTTAAAAAATTCAGGAAATGCTTGTTCCTACTATCCATTCAAAGATTGACCTTTTGCCTTTGCACCTCCAGCAGGAGGTTTTGGACTTTGTAGAGTTTTTATTAGTACGGCATCATATTCCATCTTTGCAGAATAACCCATCAACGGAACCTCCATTGGACGCAGCACTGGTACAGATGCTGTTGAGCCGTCGTGATGCAGTGATGGTCGGAACTGCTGAAACCATTCCATCGGATATTGTAAAAAAAGAATTAATACAAAAATATGGCTTACAGGGTTGAACTTGAAAAACAGGTTACCATTTACATATTATCCGTTTTTCATCAAAAACGCAATCCAGAAGAGCGATTCTAAATTAAAATGCGTCCTTTCTTTACCCTCCTTTTCGCCCTCGCCCTCGCTGCCGCCGCCGCACAGAACGACTGCTACGACTATCTGTATCAGAAAGGTAAGACGGCCTACGATGCCACCGACTACGCCACAGCCCTGCTGAAATGGCGGGGCGCTTTGGGCTGCCCCGACCTGACCGCCGCGCAGCAACAAACCTTGCGCGACTGGATCCGCAAGGCCGAAAACCCGCAGCCCGTGCCGCAGCCCGTGGTGGTGGCTGCCGACATGGTGCGCATAACCGGCGGCACCTGCCGCATGGGCAATGTGCTGGCCGATGCCGACGGCAGCAGCGACGAAACGCCCCACAGCGTGACGGTGGGCGATTTTTACATCTCCAAATATGAAACCAGCTTTGAGGAATACGATGCCTTTTGCACGGCCACGGGCCGCGAAAAACCCTCCGACTCCGGCTGGGGGC
>WBZP01000042.1_pt1 | contig 167550 bp, 128 predicted proteins | sample 5204301 | NCBI WGS metagenome assembly WBZP01 (sample SAMN12412401, study PRJNA552823) | activated sludge metagenome | isolation source: activated sludge from nitrification reactor of wastewater treatment plant... | place: USA: Pennsylvania | collected 2017
GGCGGCCATCCAAAGGCTGCTGACCCATCTCAGCAGCTACGCCGATGAGCTCACGTCGCTGATGACCGAGAAGTTCCACCTGTTTGGCCAGGCTGGATAGGACAAACCCCTTTCCGTGCAGTATAACATCCGAAATAACTGCACGCATAACAAGTGCTTCGATCTTGTTTTGCGTATCTCCGATTTCTTGGGCAATACGATACTGTAATTGAAACAACCTTAGCGCCTCGGAGAAATTTCCTAACTGCCAATATGTTATTCCAAGCGTTGCAAGAATAAAGGGTTGTAGAAACTTGAAAGGAAGGGCTTCAGCTTGGGCAAGGGCCTGATGCCCAAGCTGGAGTGCCTGTAAGTGCTCACCACGGTGGGCATAAATACCGGCCAGTGTAGCATTGCATCGTATCTGTTCAATTTCGCCGGGCGATTCTCTTAGCAGGGCTTGCGCTTCCAGACTAAGCTCAAGCGCGCGCGATGGATTGGAATTACGTATCTCCCAGGCTAGGGTAGTAAGCTCATGGATGCGCGTTGCTATATCGTGTTGATAATCAATGTCCATAATCTCGGGTAACTTTCCGTCTGCTAGCGACGAAGGTTGCAACCTCATGCAATATTATACAGATCATGTTAACCAGTTTAAAACCACGAGTAGCACGCCGTGGTGCTCAAGCGGTGCTCATGTACGAGCCTGCATGGTATAATCGCCGACTGCCGGTGTGGGCCGTGGTGGCTGCGCACCATTACTGAGTAGCCTACATGCTTGTCCTTGTCACGGGCGGAACTGGCTTTCTCGGCCAGCACATCGCGCGCGCTTTGCTGGTTCAGGGCGATACGCCGATCATCCTAGGCCGCGACTTCCGCGATGTGCAGCCACTGCTTCACGCTGGTGCGCGCGCGTTGCCGTTGGATATGCGCGACGCTGCCACCCTGGCCGATGTGTGCGCGACCGCTGATGCGGTGTGTCACGCAGGCGCACTTTCGGCGGCGTGGGGGCCATGGGCCGATTTCTATGCGGCGAATGTGCGCGCTACCGCTGCGGTGGTGGCGGGTTGCCAGCGCGGCGGTGCGCGGTTGGTATATATTTCCTCACCCAGCGTAATTTTCACCGGCCACGATCACCACAACCTGACCGAGGATGCACCATATCCGCGCCGTTTCGCCGCGCTGTACTCGCGCTCGAAGAAGCTTGGCGAAGACCTGGTGAATGGCGCGGCAGGCCTGCATGCAGTGATTTTACGGCCAAAGGCTATTTTTGGGCCAGGCGACCGCTCGTTACTGCCACGCATTCTGGCCGCCGCGCGGGCTGGGCGGCTGCGCCAGATTGGCGATGGGCAGAATCTGGTTGACGTAACGTATGTAGAGAATGTTGCCGACGCGGTGCTGCTGGCGCTGCGCAGCCCGGCCGCGCCTGGTGGTACGTATACTATCACCAATGGTGAGCATATTCGGTTGTGGGATTTGATTCGGGTAGTGCTGCGCCGCCTGGGCATTCCCGCCGATTTGCGGGCAGTGCCGTTGCGCGTAGCGTTAGCTGCCGCTACACTGATGGAACTGCGCGGGCACCTGATTGGACGCGAGCCGATGTTGACGCGCTATTCCACCGCGATTCTCGGGCGCACGCAAACCTACGATCTGCGCCGGGCGCAGCGCGATTTGGCCTACCACCCGCGGATCTCTGTTGCCGAGGGTGTTGAACGGACATTGCAGGCATTGGCGAAATGAAACGGTGCTAGCAAGCTATGCAAAATGGTATCATCCAGCCTTAGCGCGGTTTTTAACCGTGTGCTCTCCGTGATTTCGTGGTGATATTCAACATGAACCCACCAACAGTACGCTGCCAGATTCTCGATACGGGCTACTGCCTGGCGTCCGAATCAATGATGATTCGGGGCGGTGGGCGCCAGACGGTTGCGTGCCATGCGCTGGTGGCGCTGCTACACCACCCGCAGCACGGCTGGCTGCTATGGGATACTGGCTACGCGCCGCATATGCTAGCCGAAACTACGCGCCTGCCCTTCCGGCTGTACCGTGTGATGACGCCGCTGCGCCTGCGGCCCGAGCTCGCGGTTGCGGCCCAGCTTGTGCATTTTGGTCTTGAACCTGCCAATATTGGCACGATCATCATTTCCCACTTTCACGCCGATCATGTTGCGGGCATGCGCGATTTTCCGCGGGCGCGCTTCATGGTAGCACGCAGCGCCTACGCCGATTTTGCCCACCGGCGCGGCCTGAACGCGCTACGGCGCGGCTATGTGCCCGCGCTCGTGCCCGCCGATTTCGCCGCGCGCGCACAGCTGCTCGAACCATTCAGCGGCGAGGCACTGCCAGGCCTGGGGCCGACACACGATATATTTGGCGATGGTTCGCTGCTACTGGTGGAATTGCCTGGTCATGCGCGCGGCCAGCTTGGGCTGCTGGCTACAACCGAGCGCGGGCGCGTGCTGTTCGCCGCCGACGGGGCCTGGATGCGCCGTGCTATTCGTGAACGGCGCGTCCCGCATGCTATTACTCGCCTACTGGTTGACGATATGCGCGCAGTACGTACAACGCTCGAACGGCTGCACGCCTTCGCCGCCGCCTGCCCCGATGTGACCATTGTGCCGACGCACTGCCCGGAAGCCTACGCCGAGCTATGCGGCGGGTAAGTATTCTAGCGCTTGGCTCGCGCGGCGATGTCCAGCCGTTTGCCGCGCTGGGCGCTGCGCTCCAGGTGCGTGGCATTGTGGTGCGCCTGGCCGCCGCCGCCGATTACCGCGCGCTGGCCGAAGATGCCCGGTTGGAATTCGTGCCAATCGCTGGCTTCATTCGTGAGCTGATGGATTTCGAGCTTGTGTACCAGGCGCTTGATGCCAGCGTGCACGCACTGCCGCTGGGGTTCGCGCGGCGTTTTCTGCAGCATGTTGGCCCGCTGGTGCAGCAGATCATGGCCGATTGTTGGGCGGCTGCGCAGGGCTGTGATGCACTAGTGGTGTCGTCGCTTGGGCGCTTCCCTGGTGCGAGCATTGCCGAACGCTTGGGCGTGCCAATGATTCCGGCGCATATGCACCCCTTCAGCACAACGCGCGCATGGCCGGATGTGTCGTTTCCAACCTTGCCGTTACCTGGTGCGCTGGCTGGCGCGTATAATCGCCTGACGCACCGGCTGGCAGCACAGGGCATGTGGCAGCTGCTGCGTGGCGCGCTCAACCAGGCCCGCCGCACGGTGCTGGGTTTACCGGCGCTTGGGCCACTGGCGTTGGCGCGCCGGGTCGCTGCCGAGAACCCACCGCTGGTGTTGAATGCCTACAGCGCGCGCCTGGCACCGCCGCCACCCGATTGGGACGCGCGCCAGCGTGTGACCGGCTACTGGGTTGCGCCACTGCCGCCGCAATGGCAGCCCGCGCCCGCACTCGCGGCATTTCTCGCGGCTGGGCCGCCGCCGCTGTATATTGGTTTCGGCAGCTTGCTGCTGGGCCGCAACCCCGCCGCGATCACGCGCCTGCTTGTGGGCGCGCTTGGCGGGCAGCGGGCCGTATTGTTTCGCGGCTGGGGTGATGTTGATACCACCGCACTGCCAGCGACCGTGTTCGCTACCGATGCGGTACCGCACGAATGGCTCTTCCCGCGCATGGCGGCGGTGGTGACGCATGGCTGTGCGGGCACGGTTGCAGCGGCGCTGCGCGCGGGTGTGCCGCCGATCGTGGTACCATTCTTCGGCGACCAGCGCTTCTGGGGCACGTGCGTGCAGCGCCTGGGGCTTGGCCCGGCGCCCATTCCACGGGCCGCGCTTACCGCCGATGCGCTGGCCGGCGCGGTCGTTGCTGCGCTGCACGATGCGCCCATGCGTGAGCGGGCGGTGGCGCTGGGCGCGCAGCTGCGCCACGAGCAGGGTGCTGCGGTTGCCGCCGAGCTCATTGTGCATAATATGTAGCTGGGGCACAGACTATGCGAATTTGGCGCTTGGTGATCGTCTTTTTCTAGATAGAGACCCTTCTGCTGCTCGAAAGGAACCAACGTGCTGCCGATAAAAACTGCTGGCCTGGGCTATTACCTCCCCGAGCGCATTGTCACCAGCGCCGAGCTTGAGGCGCAATTGCATATTCCGCCCGGCTGGATCGAGCAGGTGACGGGCGTGCGCGCGCGGCGCTATATCACCCACGAGACGGCGCTGAGCATGGCGGCGGCGGCGAGCTGGCGCGCGCTGAACGATGCCGGCTTACGCGCCGCCGATCTCGATGCGATCATTGGGGCATCGAGCGCGCCGTATCAAACGATCCCATGCACGGCGGCGCTACTCCAGCGTGAGCTGGGCGCGCCCGATGGTGGCAGCGCCTGCTTCGATGTCAACGCTACCTGTCTGAGCTTTGTTTTTGCGCTGCACACCGCTGCCCAGCTGATTAACGCAGGCGTGTACCGGCGCGTGCTGATTGTGAGCAGTGAAACGGCGCAACACTCGCGCAACCCGCGCGAGCGCGAGAGTGCGGTGCTGTTTGGCGATGCGGCGGCGGCGGCAGTGCTCACGCGCGCCGAGCCAGGCGAACCCAGCGCGATCTGGCACACGCGTTTTGCCACCTACAGCAGCGGTGCCGAAATGGCCGAGCTGCGCGGCGGTGGCTCGCGGCACCACCCGAACGACCCGGCAACCACACGCGAGCAGAATATGTTTCACATGGATGGCCCGGCTATTTTTAAGAAAGCCACACGCTTGATCGCCCCGTTTCTGGATGAATTCTTCGCGCAGGTGAGCTGGCAACGTGCCGACATCGACACGGTAATCCCACATCAAGCGAGCCGCCATGGCGTTGAGCAGCTTACTCGACGCTTGGGGTTTACGCATGAACAAGTGTTTAGCAACCTGGCCGAGCGCGGCAATTGTATCGCCGCGTCAATTCCGCTGGCGCTGGCCGAGGCGGTGCAGTCCGGGCGGGTGAAGCGCGGCCAACGTGTTGCGCTGATTGGTACCGGCGCAGGCCTCACGCTGGGCGCGGTCGCGCTGACATTTTAGCGACGACTGGCATTGTGGAAAGAGCAATTCACCACGGAGGCACAGAGCCACAGAGCTACCGCAAATTGGTATGACTGCGTATGGCATTCGTCTGTCGTCTGTGCTTGTTCGTCCGCGTATCCACCCGATGGCATGCGACCGTATGGCACCTGTTTACTTGAAAGCTGTGTATGCTCAAGCGCTTGCCAGTTGTGCTAGCACTGATCTACATCTTCGACCGTGTGCTGAAGCTCGTAGCGGTAGCACACTTCTTTCGCCGCCCGCCAGCCCCTGCACCGCCAGTATGGCCCACGGTGACGCTCATCCAGCCAGTGACGCGCGCCACGCACGACCTGAATGCAACCCTGCGCACCCGCACCGCGCTCGATTATCCCGCGCTACAGCAGCACCTGCTGGTGTGTGATGCCGCCGATACAGCCACGCAATCGCTGGTGCGCACGCTAATTGCCGCGCACCCTGGCTGGCAGGCCAAGCTACTGCTGGCTGCGCCCGACGGCGGCGCAATTGCATCGAAGATTACCAAGATCGAAACCGCCCTACCGCATGCCACCGGCGACGTGCTGGTGTGTGTCGATGACGACATCGCGCTGCGCCCGAATGCGCTGCGGGTGCTGGTGCCGCCGCTGTTTCAGCCCGGCATCGGCGCTACGTTCGGGCTGGCCTGCTACACCAATTGGTCGAACATACCCTCGGCACTGATGAGCGCGTTTGTCAATGCCAATGCACTGTTGAGCTATATTCCTTTAACCTACCTTACCGATCCATTCACCATTACCGGGCACTGCTTTGCGCTGCGCCGCACCGTATGGCATGCGGCTGGCGGGCTAAGCGGCCTGCCCGGGCGCTTCGACGACGACCACGAGCTGGCGCGGCGCGTGCGTGGGCTGGGGCTGCGCGCCGCCCAGACGTCGCTGATCTACGATGTTGATAATCGGCTGGGCACGTTGGCAGCCTACCGCGCCCAGATGCGACGCTGGTTTGCGATGCCGCGCGTGGCGATGGCACCATTTCTCACGCCACGCGAGCAGATGGCATCGCTGTTGGGAAGCGCCGCTAGCCTGATTCCGCCGCTATTGCTGGTGCTGGCCACTCTGCGGCGCACGCGTGTAGCCTGGGGCGCGCTAGCTGCGGCGCTGGCGTGCTTCGCGGGCGGCTATGCCTGGTGCGAGCGGGCCTACCTGCGGCAGCACACACCTTCGTGCCGCTGGCCGCTAGTGGTTGTTTCGGCGCTGTTCACGCCACTAGAGGTGCTGGCCGCGCTTGCTGCCGGGAACGAGATTGAATGGCGCGGGCAGCGGCTTCGGCTAGCGCGCGGTGGCGGCTACGAGGTATTAGAGTGAACATAATATTTATGGGAATTGCGCTGGTGCTCTTGTTCGAGCGCGCCTGGAAACACTGGATGGTAATGCGCTTCTTTCACCGCCTGCCGCCGCCGCAAATTGACGTAACGCTTATCAGCATCATTCAGCCGATCCTCAGCGGCGACCCCGATTTGCCCGCGTGTTTAGAACATAATCTTCGCGCCACCAGCTCGATTCCGCGCGAATTTCTCTGGCTGGTCGATACCGATGATCTGGCCGGGCAAAACATCTGCCAGATGCTGATTGCGCGCAACCCGGCGGCAACCGTGCGGCTGGTGCTCTGTGCACTGCCTGCACCGTGCGAAAACCCCAAAATGATCAAATTGCAAATTGGGGCTCGGCTGGCGCAGGGCGATATGCTGTGCGTGCTGGATGACGACACGCGCCTGCCTGATGGCACGTTCGAGCGTGCACTGCCTTACCTGGGTCAGCCCGGCGCGGGCCTGGTGTTTGGCCTGCCGTTTTATACCAGCTTTGGCACCTTCTGGTCGCGGCTGGTGGCCTATTTCGTCAACAGCAACAGCCTGCTTACCTACGTGCCCTACACCATGCTGCGTGCGCCAATCACGATTAACGGCATGTTCTACGCGCTGCGCCGCCGCACCTTCGATGCGCTTGGCGGGTTCGATGGCCTGGAACAGACGCTGGCCGATGATTTTGCGGTGGCGCAGCGCGTGCGGGCGCATGGCTTGCGGCTGGTACAAACCCCGCTGTGCCATGGCGTTGGCACCACCGTGCGCGACGCGCGCCACTACACCAGCCTCATCCAGCGCTGGTTCATTTTCCCGCGCGAGTCGCTGATGCGCCACCTGCACGGCACCGATCTGGCGGTGCTATATGCGCTGGCGCTGCTGCCAGTGTTCTTCCCCTGGCTGGCGCTACTGCTGGTGGCTTTACAGCCCAACGCCTGGACGCTTGGCGCTGCGCTGGGGTATTTTGCCTATAGCTATGTGCTGTTTGCCTGGTTCAACCTACGCTACTTTGGCGGCGCGGCACCGTGGCGCTTTTCCTGGCTGGTGCCGCTGATTCAGCTGACTTTCCCGCTCCAACTGCTGGCGGCGCTGCTGGCCCCCCAGCGCATCCGCTGGCGCGGCCACGAAATGGAAGTTGAGCGCGGCGGTACGTTTCGCTTTGTGCGGCGGCGCGCCGGTGATGAGTAATTGCCCGGCTGGATTCCTCGTTCCTTCTGCCTGGTGTTAATGTGACGATTGCGGAAGACTATCGCGCGTTCTGCGCGGCGCACCCGCCCTGCTACCGCACCATCGCCGGGGTAGTGTGGGAATATATCGACTGTGGGGATGCGCCCGAGGTGCTGCTGTTGCTGCCGGGCGGTTTCGGCGCGGCGACAACCGCGTTTCAGTATGTGCAAGCGCTATGCGGGGCGTATCGGGTGCTTGCGCTGAGCTACCCGGCGGCGCTCGCCACTGCCGCCGCGTTGGCGGATGGCATTGCGGCCTTGCTACAGGGCGAAGGAATAACGCACGCCCATGTGCTGGGCGGCTCATACAGCGGGGCCATAGCGCAGGTGCTGGTGCGCCGCCACCCAACGCTGGTCGCGTCGATGATTCTCTCGCACACTAGTCCGCCTACACCGGGCCGCGCGCCGCTGCTGGCGCTGCTGCTGGCACTATTCAAGCTGCTACCCATGCCGCTGCTGCGCCTGCTACTGTACGCGCTGAATTATGGCTTTCTGCCGGGGCGCGGCCCGGAGCAGCGTTTCTGGCGCGCACATTTTGCGGCGATGATTGGCAGCTTTGCGCGCGCGGCATATACCAACCGGCTGCGCGTCATGCTCGATTTCGACCGGCACGCGCGCTTCGCGCCCACCGATTTGCGCGATTGGCGGGGCCGCATGCTGCTGGCCGAGGCAACCCACGACGGCATGGTGCGCCCCGCCGCGCGTGATGCCTTGCGGCGGCTCTACCCGCAGGCGCAGCTACGTAGCTTCCCCCAGGGCCGTCACGCCGACACCGTCCACTCACCTGCCGCGCAGATTGCGATGCTGCGTGGGTTTTTGGGTGGCGACTGAAGGCTGCGCCCATGCCCGCACTTCACCCCCTATGACAATGTTCAGGTTGTCTGCTATAATCTAACCAGTTAGTTAGAAATGTATAACTAGGGGCACGCTACATATGAGCACGCTACGACGCGAACATAATGCTGAAGCGGCGCGCGCGGCTATTCTTGGTGCGGCTGAACAGATTTTTGCTGAACAGGGTTTTGATGGCGCGCGTATTGATGCGATTGCCGCGGCATCGAGCTACAACAAAAGCCTGATATTCCAATATTTTGGCGACAAGCTCAAACTGTATACAGCCGTATTGCAAAGAGCGAATCGCGAAGCAACAGAGCTTCAAGCGCAGATTATGGCACCATTACTCACGAACACGCACCTGGCGACAGACGCACAACAGCTCAGATCATTTTTTGAAAGCGCCTTTCGTGCCGTGTTTGAACATTTGTTAGCCCGGCCACGCTTTCTGCGAATTCTTATGTGGGAGATGGCGGAAGGATGGCGTACCTATACTCAGGTCAACGAGCAGCTCCAGAGCACTCATATTGAACAGCTTGAAACACTCTTCGCTACAGCCCAGCGCGCCGGTTTGCTTCGTTCGGCCTTTTCGCCCGCTATCCAGCTCACTATGGCACTCCAAACCTGCCAATTGTACTTGGCCAGCCGCCCATTCTATCAAACGTTACTCCCGAACAGCGACTTGACTAGCGCAGATGCGCTGGCCCAAGCCCGCGAGCATGTTGTCAATGGTATTGTCGCAAGTATGATGTTCGATATATCGCCCAACGATACATAGTACAGGTGTATACGCATGAATATTACGATTATTGCAGCAGGTAGCCGTGGCGATGTACAGCCCTATATCGCTTTGGGCAGTGGTCTGAAGGCGGCGGGGCATCGCGTGCAGATACTGGCAAGCACTGATTTCAGTGAGCTTGTGGCTACATATGGGCTAGAGTTTACTGCAATCAGTGAGAATACTGAGGCCGCAGCGCAACATATGGCAGCGCTCGCTGAGCAGGGCAATATCTTTAAAATCTTGGCTGGCACTGGCCGTGGTGCCCAGAAGCTAGCGATACAATCGGCAGCAATTGGGCTAGCAGCGTGCCAACATGCTGATGTGATTGTTGCAGGATTAGGTGGGCTTTTTATTGGCCTGGCCCTCGCCGAAAAGCTGGCTATTCCGTTTATTCCGGCACATCTTCTGCCTTTCACGCCAACTCGTGCGTTTCCTAGCGCGGTGCTGCCCTTGCCGCAAACACGTTATAGCGCCTGGGCGAATAAATTGTCGCATCATGTCACGCACCGGGTGGTGTGGCAGATGTTTCGCGCAGCCGATACCGAGGCGCGGAGGCGCGTGCTGCGGTTGGCGCCAGCCCCATTCTGGGGGCCATTTACTCAGCTGCAACAGTCCCGCCCGGTGTTGTATGGCTATAGCCCCCACGTATTGCCTCCACCCACCGACTGGCCTCGCGATGTTCATGTCGTTGGTTACTGGCAGCTTGGCACGCCTGCCAATTGGCAGCCACCCGCCGATCTCCTCGCATTTCTGAATGCTGGGCCACCGCCAGTGTATGTGGGGTTTGGCAGCATGCCAAGCCGCGACCCGGCAGCAAACACCAGGCTTGTGTTACAGGCACTTGCTCAGGCTGGTCAGCGCGGCGTGCTCTATGCTGGTTGGGGTGGCTTACAGCAATCGCAATTACCACCCGATGTTTTTCTTACGCAATCGGTGCCGCACAGCTGGTTATTTCCGCACATGGCAGCGGTAATTCATCACGGCGGGGCGGGTACTACGGGGGCAGGGCTTCAGGCAGGCGTACCTTCGATTGTAGTGCCATTTTTCGGCGATCAGCCATTTTGGGGGCAGCGGGTGCATGCCTTGGGAGTAGGGCCGCGCCCAATCCCACGCCGGAAGCTTACTGCCGATAACCTGTCAGAAGCTATTCGGCGCAGTGTTTCAGATGAAGCGATGCGCAAGCGTGCCGCGCAACTCGGGCAGCGTATTCGCGCCGATGATGGTGTTGCCTATGCCGCAAAGGTGATTACGCAAGCAGGTATGCGTCGATAACCCCGGGCATAAGCGCGCCTCGACACACCACGCGTTGGCCGAATTTGGTATGATGTGCCTGTAAACATCGGCGAACAAATAAGGTATGATGTAACCCGGCACGTCTACTATAAGGCAGCACGGTGTCGCTTGAAAGGAATAGCCTCATGAGCCCATCTGAAGACGACCGCTCCTTCTTTGACCCCACGGGTGTTTTGCGCTCGATGCGTGAAGCCAGCATCGCTGCCATGATGCAGATGCTCCATTCGGAAGAATACAGCCGCGCCATGGGCGTTATGCTCGACACCTATCTGGCCTCGTCGGCACCATTTCGCAAGTTAATCGAAACGTTGATGCTCGAATTCGTGAAATCAGATGCCTATGCTGAATCCATGCGCGTTATGCTCGATACCTACCTGTCGACGGCGCTACCGGTGCGCAGCCTGCTAGCCGAGGCCGCTTCGACGGAGGCGTATACGCGCGCAACCAGCGCTATGCTCGATGCCTACCTGGCCTCATCGGCCTCGTTTCGCCAGGCGGTCGAAACGGCGATGCGCGCGGTGCTCACCCCATCGGCGGCACGCAATGAGGCGGCAACCAGCTTTGCTGGCTGGCTCGACCCAACAGGTATGCTCCAGGGGATGCGGAACGCGGCGGTCGAGGCGTGGACTGGGAACCCGCCGATAGCCATCTTCCAGCAGGCGATTGAGCAGAGCATGACCCAGGCGCTGATGCAGCTAAATATGCCTACGCGCACCGACGTGACGAGTATTGGCGATCGCCTGGGACTGCTCGAACAGCGGATGAGCGATATTGAGCGGCGGCTGGATGCCCAGGCGGACGCTGCGCCCAAGCCTGCGCGCCCGCGTAAAAGTAGCTAAGTAGTCTTGCTAGCTTAGGCTAACCTCAGGTTGGGCTGCACATCCAGCTCCCAGCCATCTTGCTGGCCGTCGGCAAAGCGGTAGAACGCAGCAGCGGCGATCATCGCGGCATTGTCGGTACACAGTGCAATCGGGGGGCAGCGCACCGGCACAGGCGAGCGGCGGGCAAGCTCGCTGCGCAAACGCGCGTTGGCGGCGACCCCACCTGCCAGAAGGATCGCCGTCGCACTATACGCGCGCGCCGCATCAACTGCCTTGGTCACCAAAACGTCTACTACCGATTCCTGGAATGCGAATGCCAGCTGTGCAATAAACTTGTCGCTTGAGCGATCGGCGGGCGGCGCGGCAGGTGCCAGGCCTGGCGCTTTACCACGCTGCGGCAGGTTCTTGCTTGCCACCCGCGATTCGCGATTCTGGCGCCCCTCAATCTGGTGCAGCACGGCGGTCTTCAACCCACTGAACGAAAAATCATAGCTATCGCGCAGCCAGGCACGCGGCAGCGTAACGCCGCCAGGGGCTTGTGCGGCTGCCTGCTGAATAGCCGGGCCGCCTGGAAAGCCCAGCCCCATGATCCGCGCCGCCTTATCAAACGCCTCGCCTGCCGCATCATCGCGGGTTTGCCCTAATAGACGGTATCTGCCATGCCCTTCGAGCAGGGCTAGCAGCGTGTGCCCACCCGACACGACAAGTGCTACCAGCGGAAATTGCGGCGCGTCGGCTTGTGGCGTATCGGCCAGATTCGATAGTGGGGCAGTTGCCAGCCAGTTCGCGTATATATGCGCCTCAATATGGTTCACGCCAACGAATGGCAAATCGCGCGCCCACGCTATCGACTTGGCCGCGTTCAGCCCGGTGAGCAGCGCACCAGCCAGGCCCGGCCCATAGGTTGCCGCAACAGCGTCAATATGCGCTAATCCGCCGGGTAGCTGCGCCAGCGCCGCCGCTACCACCGAGGGCAGCGCGAGGATATGCTGGCGTGACGCGACTTCGGGCACCACGCCGCCGTAGCGCCGATGAATATCGATCTGGGAAGCGACGACATTCGCCACGATCTCGCGCCCACCGCGCACAATTGCGGCGGCGGTTTCATCGCACGAGGTTTCGAGCGCAAGGATGGTGAAATCGGGCGGTAGCTCGGATGGTATCAACAAATTCTCTCGTATGTTGGTTGTGTATCGGCAGGCTACTCAGGTAACTTCTACAGGTCATTTGCGTGCCGCGCATGACAGTTCAATTACAACGCCACAGCGGCGTTTCGCCGATTGGCATCGGGCATTGTACCACGAGCCGCCGAATATGGTGCGCAAAACCGGCACTTTTATCAGGTGCGTATCAGCCCTATCATTTTTGTGGTTATTACTATAGAGCCTAAAAGAGTTTGCTCCTTCATAGTCATTCGCATTGTTGCCAAGGAGAAATATTCATGCGTTATCGCTTACCTTTACGCTTACTTATCATCTGGATGCTAGTTGCAAGCTCCCTGGTACCGGCTACTTCTGCCGCTGCCCAGGCTGACCCAAACCGTGGCCGCCCTGACCGGGTGGTGCTCACGCCTACCACAGGCGCAGGCACGAGCAGCGCCAGTATGGGGAATTACGTTTCGCCACCCAATGCTGCCCCGCACCCATTTACGCATCTTTTGCTGCGCTGGCAGGCCAGCATCCCTGATGGTGCGGAATTTGCGCTTCAGGTGCGCGCTTCGGTTGATGGTACCAGCTGGACCCAATGGCTCACGGTTGAGGAGAATGACGACCTGTGGCTGCCCGCCGATGGCACAGATACAAAGTGGAGCCAGACATTGGCGGTTGGTGCGCTAGCGCGTTACTGGCAGGTGCAAACAATCGCAAGCCCTGCGCCGAATGGTGCGCGCCCAACGTTGAAAACCATCGACGTTAATAGCGTCGATGCTAGTGGGCCGCTGCCTACGCCCGAGCCTGCCCGCGCCGCCGGGGCGAGCCTTGCCAGCGTCAGCAAGCCATCGGTGGTATCGCGGGTTGGTTGGGGTTCGCCCGATGGTGAAGGTAGCCGCGTAAAGCCCTACTACTACCCGGTGAACCATATGGTTGTACACCACACCGCCGATAGCAATACGCTGATGGGTAATGAGCAAAGCTGGGCCGATCGCGTGCGCGCCGAGTGGTCGTTTCACACTTACTCGCGCGGCTGGGGCGATGTGGGCTATAACTACCTGATCGATCCGAATGGCGTGATCTACGAAGGACGCGCGGGCGGTGATGATAGCGTCGCCTTCCACGATACGGCGAACTTTGGCTCAATGGGCGTGGTGCTGATTGGCACCTATTCAGCCGTGCCGCCAACCCAGGCCGCGCAAGATGCGCTGGTGCGGCTGCTCGCCTGGAAGAGCGACCAGAAGAATATCGACCCGCTGGGCAAATCGTATTACTATGGCTGCGATATTTCGAGCTATTGTCGGCCATATAATCCGGGTGCGGTTGTGCTGAATATCGCCGGCCATCGCCAGGTAACGCCGACCCACACCACCTGCCCCGGCGACCAGACGATCGCCTACCTGCCGGGCATTCGCGAGCGCGTTAAGCGCATGATCAACGACGAGAGCACGGTTAGTGGCGATCCTCTGGTCGATGATCTCACCAACGGCTTCCAGCGCAGCCCCAGCACCTGGCACGAGGCCGCCTGCGGCTACGATAGCCATACCTACTGGACATATGCCACCGATGGCGCTAGCGAGAATAGCGCTACCTGGCGGCCAACATTGCCAGTAGCCGGGCGCTACCGCGTATTTGTGCATGTGCCGCAAGGCTGTGGGCTGGGTAATGCGCCATACGCTAGTACTTCTGCGGCATACCGCATTCACTCGGCGGAAGGCGATACAACCCGTACCGTTGATCAGAATACATCCACAACCTGGGTTGATATTGGCGCATACCAGTTCGACGCGGGCACCGATGGTGCGGTTGAGCTATACGATACCACCGGCGAACCAATTATGTCCGCGCGCATACTCTTCTTCGATGCAGTGAAGTGGGTGCCTGACACCTCGACTACCAGCGTGCAGCTCACTAACGTCGTGTACGAGCGCACGCGCCTGGCAAGTGGCGAGCTGGTGAAAGTAACCTTCACCGTGCGCAACAGCGGCACAACTACCTTGCGCGGCCAGGATCCGCGCGTGGATTTGACCGCTGGTGGTGGGCTGAACGACTTGAACAATGGCTATGTGTACGATCAGGATGAGTGCTTCGCGGGGAATAGTGTGGGCAGCTACCCGGTCTTCCCCAAAGAAGATGATCGCTTTCGGATTGTGCTGGGCTGGTACGGCTGGGACACACGTGCATTGAATAGCTGCACCGGCCCCACCAGCGATTACCCCTGGCGCTGGGGCCTGAACAGCGACCTCGCGCCGGGCCAGGAACAGACGATTGTGGGCTATGTGCGTTTTCGTGATGCGGGGAGCTACACATTGCGCGCCGGTGTGGTGCAGGAAAATGTTCAGTACTTTGCGCAGGCAGTGGCACCAACAAATATTACAGTTGTAGGCGAGCAGATCGCCCCGGTTGTTGCGCGCTACGATGCTAGCTTGCAGCCGCAAGCACAGGTTTACCAGCTTGGGAATATTCCCGATAACTTTCTGGCGCGCACGCGCAACCCACTTTCGATTGTGCGTGGTGCCTATGTTGGCAGCTTTGCGTGGAATGGCAGCTGGATCGATTGGGGCGAGAGCGGGCCGTTTGGCCTGAACGATGGCTTTTTGATTGAGCAAACCCGCAGCTTTTATGCGCCAAGTAGCGGTACCTATACCTTCCGCACTAGCAGCGATGATGGCTCGTGGCTGTGGGTGGATGGCACGGCGGTAGTGGTGAACAACGGCTTGCACGCTGATACATCGGTAGAGAGCACGATCTGGCTGGAGGCAGGAGTACATGTGCTAGCGTTCAAATACTTCGAGCGCAGCGGCGATGCCTCTACAGGCTACGATGTGCAACTACCAGGTGCGAGCGAGTTTAGCGTGCTGCCCGATGCGCTTGGCGGCAATGCCGTTCGCTTCGGTGCAACGTTTACCGATAACCCACATATCTACCTTGCCGCCGACGACATGGGCGGGCGCGGGGTTGATCACATTCACTGGAGCTGGGATGGCATAACCTGGCAAGACACAGCGGGCGACCTAATTGACACCGGGCGCTTGGTGAATGGAAGCTATACCTTACGCTACCGGGCGGTCGATGCTGCTGGCAATACCAGTGCGCAGCAAAGCCTTTCATTTACAGTCGATACGAATCTCACCATATCGAAGGTGTATGCCCCAATCGCAGGGCGATAAAGTACGCGCCTAGCGGTACGAACAGGCAGGGCCAGCTGGCCCTGCCTGTTCGTTTGGAGCAGTCATGCGGTGCGGCGCACAGCGAAGGTGTAGGTCTGGGGCGTGCTACCATCATGCGCAGAACTATAGTTGCAAGCGTACCAGTTTCGTTTATTTGACATGAGCATCGAGAAAGGCGACGACCTTTTGTACATTGGTATCGCCTTCAAACATCAGGGTGCTCCCCGTATCGCCGTGGCCTGCGCCTGCCAGTAGATCGTACTGGACTGTTACCCCGGCAGCCTGTAAAGCATCGGCCAGCATCTTGGTATTTGCAATTGCCACGGTGCAATCCTGGTCGCCCTTTTGTATGAGGAAGGGCGGATCGTTCGCATCGATATAGGTAATTGGGTTAGCCTTAGCGACTAAATCGGGTGCAGAGGCAACCGCCGTACCCAGGTAGGCCGACTCGAATGAGCTGGCGCTGCCGTGAGTCTGGTCGCTGCTAGAACAGCCCTGTGCCTTGGCCTGCTCATCTAGTACTCCAAAGTCGGTTGGCCCATACCAATCGACCACCGCTTTGACTGCGTTTGAAGCACCGACGTTGCCCAGGCTGGCGTCATCGAACGCGGTGCTCTCAGCCGCCGTTCCAAGCATTGCCGCGATATTTCCGCCCGCCGACTGACCAAACACTGCAATGCGATCGGGATCGAGGCGGTAGGTGGCCGCATTTGCGCGCAAGAAACGTACAGCAGCACGGGCATCGAGCACTGCCGCAGGAAAGGTAGCTTCGCCCGATAAGCGGTAGTTAACCCCTACTACTGCATACCCCGCGTTGAGCAGGGCAGTGCCGACCTTGCCTGGAATGTTTGTCTTGTCGCCTAATTTGAAACCGCCCGCATGAAAATTAAGCACAACCGGGAAGGGGCCATTCCCCGATGGAACATAAATGTCGAGCTTCTGGGTGCTTGATACCGTAGCGTAGGCAACGTCTTTGAATGCGGGAGTGGCGGTGAAGGTCTGGCCCATGCCCATGCCGCCAATTGGCAGGCTACAGCCTACAATAAGCAGTGTGGCAAGTGAAGTCAGGAGGCGAGTAGCAAGGCCGCGAATCTTGTACAACATCGAATACACCTTTATATACGAGCTAATACTAATGCGTCGTTATACTGCCCAAGCGCGATCAGCGCAATACCAATGGCGAAGAGGATATTGTTAAAGAAATTGAACAGGTTAGTGCGAACGCCCTATAATAATTGATATCCAGGTAATCGGCGAATAAGCAGCGTGCTTCCTGTATTCGCCAGGGAGAATGTTTGGATGGCGCTAGCTATTTAGATATGCCAGAAGAGCCGCATAACGACGAGGAGCGTCACAAAACACACGGCTACTAAGCCACTTCCCACGCGGAAGAAATCGCCGAATGTGTAGCTGCCTGGCCCCATCATCAACACATTCACCGGGTGGGCGATTGGTGTAAGAAAAGCCGCCGAGCAGGCCATCGACACCGCCACGCCCACCGCGCTGGGGTTAATGCCAAGCTGCACGGCGGCGCTTACTGCAATCGGCCCGATGATCAGCGCCGCAACTTGTCCGCCTACCAGCTGTGCGAGCAACACCGTAAAGCCATACAGCCCGGCTACTACCGCTAAAGGCCCGGCCCCGGCGAGGGTAGCAGTGAAGATTTGCCCGATTTGCCCGGCTAAGCCAGTTGATACCAATGCCGTGCCGATCGGCAGCATGCCAGCGATGAGCACTACCACGCGCCATTCAATTGCGCGGTAGGCTTCTTCCATACTCAGGCAGCCTGCCAACACCAGCCCTACTGCGCCCGCCAGCATCGCCTCGGCAGTCGATACCAGCCCGAGCGCGGCTACCAACAATGCCAGCGCTGTGATGAGCACCGCCCAGCGTGCCGCACGCGCAAATGGCTGCCCGGCTGGTTCCGCGCCGCCGAGCACAATATACCCCGGCTCCTCGGCCAGCAGCTGGATGCGCCCAGGTGCGCCAACCATCAGCAGCGCGTCGCCTGCCTGAAGCTTGAAATCGCCAACGTCGGTGCGGTAGCTGCGGCCAGCGCGCCAGAGCGCCACCGTTGTCAGTCCAAATTTGGTACGGAAACGAAGATCTTTCAGGGTTTGCCCAATCGCTGATGAGCGCGGGCCAATTACTACCTCGGTAAGGTGTACCGCTAGGCTCGACGAGGCATTGCGGTGGTAGCCGAAGCGACCAATTGCAACATGCTGGGCTTCGAGCTGGCGCACACGCTCTTCGCGGCCCAGCACGAGCAACATATCATCGGGCATAATCATATCGCTGGGGGCTGGTGGAATTTTAGCCTCGCGCCCATGCCAAATGCCAACCACTGCAAGACCAAGCTGCGAGCCAAAAATGCTATCGGAAAGGGGGCGGTTTGCCAGCGGCGAGTCGGCTTGCACGCGAAGCTCCCACATGCGCTCGGCAAGCTGGTAGGTTTGCGAAAGGTCGGGGCGCGCCAGGGCGGTACGCCCAACCGACTCGCGTTTTGGCAACAGGTAGCGCCCGGCCAGTAGCATATAGGCAACCCCAGCCAGCACCATCATCCCGCCCGAAGGCAGGAAATCTAGCATAGTTAATCCAGGCTGGCCCTGTGCCTGAAGGCTACCGCTAATAATAATATTGGCGGTTGTGAAGAGCGTCGCCATACCGCCTAACAATGTGCCAAACGCTAGCGGCATCAGCACGCGCGACTCGCGCACTCCTGCTTGCCGTGCAACACTCACCGCCGCTGGTAATAGCACGGCGCCCGCCGCAATATTGTTCATCACTAACGAAAGTGCCGCGCTTGCACCCATGAATACCAGGAGCATGCGCGCTTCGCTGGTGCCACTAAGGTAGGCCAGTGCGGTGGCAATGCGCTGCACCACTCCGGTGCGTTCCAGCGCTGCGGTGATGACGAACAGACCAACGATTGTAATAACTGCGGGTTTACTAAAGCCTGCCAGTGCCTGCTCGGGCGTAAGAATACCGGTGATGCCTAAGCTTAGCAGCACCAGCACGGCCACAATATCGGGGCGAATGCGGTTGGAGAGAATAAGCACGAAGGCTGCCCCCGCAACGATCAACAGCGTTGCCTCAGGCCAGGACAGCGAAGCCATGACGATACTCGCTTTCAGATTTATTCGGGCTTTCGCTTGCTGCTTGTGTGCCGAGCGCAAATGAATACTAAGAGTAGCACGAGTTACGCGGTCGCCCGCGTTTGAGACCTATTGCCTGCGGCAGCGCGGCACGCTACAAACGCCCACTGCGCCGTTCGTGCGAGTAAGCGAAAATCTTTAGGACTTACATGATTGGTTCTACCGTGCTGCCGCAGGCGAAAAGCACAGCGTTGGTATGCGCAATAACGCAAGTGCGTAAGTCCTAGTCTTATTGATTTCTTCCCGAGAAGAATGAGGTATAGATTGGGAAGCTTAACTGCGCACAAGCCAGCTGGGCGGGATAAGCAAATGCCAGCATATTGTACTCACGAACAGCAGGCATGTCGAATAACGCAAAACACAGGATGGTAAGTAATTCTTTACCAAATATATAGATTCCTTTCCTACTACTCGGAGGGGATGTGGATATAGTATTTGCATGGGGATACACCAGGGGGGTATATACAATCAGGGCGGTGCAATGTCGCATTGCCCACTAATCATCAGGGAGGATGATATGGCACGCAAACGGATTGTGATAGTGGGGACGAGTTTCGCGGGCTACACCGGGGCGCTAGAGCTACATGAGCTACTCGGTGATGAGCATGATATTACGGTTGTGGCTAATACGCACGATTTTGTGTTCATCCCCTCGCTGATCTGGTACCCCTTCGGCTTGCGCGAGAAGAAGGATATTTCCTTCGATGTACGCCCGGTCTATGCCGAGCACCATATTCACTTTGTCGAGGCCCAGGTTACTGGGTTTGACCTTGAGCAGCGCCTTGTGAAGGCTAACGGCACGGATATTCCCTACGATTACCTATTAATCGCCACCGGGCCAAAGGTTGACTTTGCCAGTGTGCCTGGCCTGGGGCCAAAGCAAAACTCCTGGTCGATCTGCAACCTGGAGCATGCCGAAGAGACACGCCATGCCTGGGAGCGCTTTTTGCAGAACCCCGGCCCGATTGTGATCGGCGCGGCGCAAGGCGCAGCCTGCTTCGGCGCGGCCTACGAGTTTCTGTTCAACCTGCGTTACCAGCTGAAGAAACACCACCTACTCGATAAGGCACCACTTACGTATGTCACTGCCGAGCCATTCCTGGGGCATTTTGGCATTGGTGGGCTTGGCAATGCGAAAAGCCTCTCTGAAACGTTCTTCGGGATGCAAGGGATTACCTGGCGTACTGACGCAACCGTTCAGGAAGTGCGGCCGGAGAGTGTCGTGCTTGGCAGCGGCGAGGTGCTACCTTCGCGCTTTACCATGATCATTCCGCGCTTCCTCGGCATCGACGCGATCCGTAATACGCCGGGTTTGGGCAATGCAAATGGCTTTATCGAAACCGACGATGGGTATCGCCACAAGCAGTACCCCGAGGTGTATGCCGCAGGCGTAGCGGTGCATGTGCCGCCAGTCGGCGAGACTGCAGTGCCTTGTGGTGTGCCAAAAACGGGCTACCCCTCGGAGGTGATGGCGAAGACGGCGGCAGCAAACATTGCGGCCGATATTAAGGGCGGCGAGCGGAAGACTATGCCATTTTCGATGATTCATGCTTACTGCATTATGGATACGGGTAACATGGGAATGCTGATTCTGGGCGATCATATGATCGGCTCCCGGCATTTGGAGTTCATTATTCCTGGGCCGCAGGCGCACTGGGCCAAGCTGGCATTCGAGAAATATTTTTTATATACTCGCAAGCATGGGCATGTATAGCTTTGCGGTGGCTTGCGTGTGGCGTGGGGAATGCAATCTCCCACGCCACTTTTTTTTGTTGAGCGCAGCATGCATGTAACCTTGCTGGGGCAACTTGCATCAGATACCATAGTGCAGTGTATGCGCTAGCGGTCGTGTGTTGCGTGTGCAATTGGCCTGAAAACAATCGCAATATCTGCGTACATGAAGGAGGAATTGTGTTCGGTTTCTTTAAGCGCGGTAATGATGAATCAGTGATTACACCCGAAGATGTGCAGCGCCGACAGGCCGAAGGCGAACGGCTCTTCATTCTCGATGTGCGCGAACCAGCGGAGTATGCCGAGGGCCATATTGCTGGTAGCAAGCTTATCCCGCTTGGTCAGCTTGCGCAGCGCGCCAGTAGCTTGCCGCAGGATCGTCCGATTGTAGTAGTGTGCCTTTCTGGGAGCCGTAGCGGTGTAGGGCAATCGCTGCTGAAACGCGCGGGTTTTACCAATGTGCTCAACATGCGCGGCGGTATGGGCGCATGGGCGCGCAAAGGGTTGCCAACCAAGCGCGGTAAATGACCCACTGGCATCGCGAAACTACACCCTACCCTACACCTTTTGGCTGCCGACATTTGCGCAGGGGCATGCTATGCTGATGCCGTATCTCGCGCACGCATCAGTAGCATACAGAATGAGGTAACGCATGCCCTGCGAAGCAACTGAACCCATGGTAGCTGGCGATGTGGCACTCTATCGGTCGGTTAGTGGCGCTTATGTGGCCGATATCGCTAGCCACGCACTCGATGAGCAAGGGTTGTTGATTGAACGTGTGCTAAGCTATATGCTCGACGACTTAGTTGCCCACCATGTTGAACTGCGTGTGTATGAGCAAGTGGGGGCAGGTGGTGCTGTGACATATTCCACACTACTCATGTAAACACCTTCGCAATACCTCTAGGGCCGATCTGCTACAATCTCCATATTCCAATCCTACAGCAGATTGATGCAGATTGATACGGAGGTGGGTATGGAGCTACACGTCACCACCTACCAGGGGCGTACAATTACCACGGTGCTGCGTCTGAGCGGTAAGCTCGATGCTACTAGTTACCTCGATGTCATCAATAAGGCGAACCAGGTGTTTAGCGAAGGCGTGCGCCAGATGGTGCTCGACCTGAGTGCGCTGACCTATATCAGTAGCGCCGGATTGATGGCTTTACATTATGTGGCGATGTTGTTGCGCGGCGAAGCACCGCCCGACCCGGAAACAGGGTGGAGTGCGCTGCATGCTGCCGCTGAACAGGCTTCTGAAGCTATACAGCCGAATCTTAAACTGCTTAGCCCGCAGCCGCAGGTGCTAAAAACACTTGAGCGCGTGCAATTTACCCGCTTCCTCGAAATATATCCAACCCTCGATGATGCGCTCAGCGCGTTTTCACCGCTCACCGACCGCCGCGATCAATCACAGCGCCAGATGCGCTACCTTCAGGCACTCAATCCCGATCTACCTACCCGCAGCCCGGGTAAACACGAGCCTGAGTAGTTTCGCTTGGCCGCCGGTGCTTCATATCACAGAACTGTTATCCCAAATGTGCCCAAAAGTACTGCTTTTTGGTTTGCGCCACGGGTGCGGCTGCGCTAGGATAATAGTAACAACGCAGCTTCATGGTGAGAAAGGTGATTATGTGCCTACGTACCCGGCTTACATTCAACTAATGCTAACCTATGCCCGCGCGCAAGGGCAATGGTACTGCGGCCAGCCCGATGCTGCCGCGCTCTGCTTCGATATACTGGCGCAGTTTCCCGAGCACGACGAAGCCAGCGCGCTGGTGTACGAGCTATTTTGCGATCCCTGGCTGATTTACGATACGCGCAACGCTCTTCAACAACAGATCGATGAATGGGATGACCGGCCCTGGCAGCAGCGCCGCAGGCTAGCACTCTCGCTGCGATTTATTAGCCGGTGGGAAGGCTGGCACGATACCAGCGATGCACCAGGCACCGAGCTTGCTACCTTCGCGCCCGATGATGTTACCGCAATGCTCAAGCACGGGCGCGACTTGTTGCTCGAAGCGTATTGCCTGGGCGATGAAACATGCACCGACATGGCGTGGCCGATATTTGTTGCGGCGTTGCGGCGCACCGCCGAGCCACAGCGCGCATTGCTCTGGGTCGGGCGGCTGTACGCTGACCTGGGCTTTTTCGCTGATGCGGCTGAAGTGCTAGGTGAATTGTGCCGCCGTTTTGGTACGCCCGCTGTTTACCGGCTGCTGGCCGAAGTGCGCTGGTGGCGCGATAATGCGCACCGCCTGCCCTGGCTACCTCCGGCTGGCGATGGTACCCGCTACCGCCGCATGATGGCGCTTATCGACCCGAATGCACCGGGCGATGAACAGATAGTGAGCGATCTGCGTGTACGTGCGGCCGTTAGGCAGGCCGGGCGCGCCGGGATGGGGCAGCCTGTGCTCGCGCCGGAGGTGGCGCAGATAGTAACGGCAGCGCTACCAGAAATGTTGCTCACCTCAGCCCCTGCCCCCACGCTCGTAGATTGGAGCTTCCTCGATTGCGATGATGGATTGCCAGGCGAGCTGCCCGAGTGGGCACGCAACACGCTGCACCTGTTTGGCGAAGATATTCCCGACGACATCATCCGGCGCTATCGGTGGAGCCGACCAATTACCAAACCAGCCACTCCACCGCGCTATAACCCCACCGATACCCCTCACGATCTTGATAACCTGCCTGATGATGGTTTTGACTAGTTCCTGCTGACTGTAAATGGCTATAGTATCAGTCGGCGGCAGGGGCAACGCTTGGCAGCCGAAAGCGTAAATAGCTGAGCAGCAGCACAACCCACAGCACGAACAGCACAGGCAGTGCCAGAAACAGTATTTCATCAATTGCCACATGGAACAGATAGATATCCATCCAGTCGCGGTGATAATAGCCTTGCAGGTACAGCAGATCGGGCATGTTTGCCCACAGCGCCAGCACCAGCGGCGGCACGCCATCCCACGGCGATGCTGCGAAGCCAAAGAAGCTGGCGGCCAGCAGCCCAAGCAGCGCTACATCCCACCCCATGAGCGTGTGCAGCGCAAAGTGCTGTGTGCCGTTGAAATAGAATTCTAGCCCCAGCAGTGGCGTGAGCGCTAGCGTTGGCATAAACAGGAAGGCGAGCTGAAGTTGGCGCTTCATGGTTGTGCCATGCCTGCAAGCACTAGAATGCGCTCGCGCTCGATCGGCGCATTGGGCTGCAACGCTACCGCACGTACTGTACCTACACCGTCGATAATAACAATCGCGTTGGTGGTGACCGGGCCATTGTTGCCGTCGGCGCGGTGATAGAGCCCGTAGGCCGAGGCAACCGGGTGAAAGCCTGCGATTGGCGCTTCTGAAAGCAGGCCAAAGCTCAGGCTCAGCTGGCGCGCGAACGCGCGCTGCACCGACGAGAGATCGGTTGAGATGGCGAATACCACCGCGCCCCGCATAGTCAGTTCGGGCAGCGCGGCTTGCAAGGTGGTGAGCTGCTGGCGGCAGCTAGCACAATTCATTGCTGGTACGAAGGCCAGCACCACTATTTTGCCACGTTGTGCTGACAGGGTGGTGGTACCGCCGCTGGCTAGTGGTAGCTGCCATTCTGGCGCGACCTGCCCAACTGTGACTAGCGGTGTGCGCGCCTGCCGCTCGACGATGATGCCAAGCACTGCTAGTGCGGTCAGCACGAGTACGCCAACGATCACTATTGCGCCGAGCGTGCGGCGCTGCGCCGGTGCGAGCTGCGGGGCTACTGATGTGCTCATAGGCAGTTTGATGCTATGGGTGCCAGGCGAGATAACACTTGGGTTTGTGCGTGCTTGCAGGCAGTGTGGTCAGCCGTATGGGTTGCCAATATTCACTGCTAAGTCGTGCTATCGGGCTATTGTAGCACGGTATATAGCGGTTCAACTGAGCGATGAGGCGGCCGCGAATGCAGGGTGGTATGGAAAACGAACCAACTATGCAGAGAAGTTCAGAAAAGCACTAACCCATTCCGCGCCATCGAGCAATGCGGGTAAAAGCGTTGAATCGGCAATAATGAAGTGGGTCGCTAATGGTAGCAATGCCCAAATCTCTTCATAGGTGGTGGCTTCGCGCCACGCATGCTGAACAAGATGATCAAGGTATTCTACCTCGGTATAGCGCAAGAGGTTCTCGGCAATAATGCGTAAGGCAGAAGCGCGCTGAGTAGGGGCCTCAATCGCGCGCGCAGTAGCAAGCGCATGCTTCCACGCTCCGGCTTTCGCTTGGGCAGTCGCAACTGTGCGTAGCGCCTTGGCGCGGCTGCCTGAGTCTTCAATTGCCCGTGCACTCACCGCTGCTTTATCCCAAAAAGTAAGGGCTTCAGCTGTTCGCTCAAGCTCGGTATGCGCCGCGGCTATGGTGCTAAATACTCGTATCTGCGTATCGATATCCTCAATCTCACTAGCAGCGACTGTTATCTGCTCCCAGAGCGTAGCCGCAGCTGCAATGTGTCCAGCATTGGTTTGTGCAATTACCACGGTACTGAGCGCAGCAATACGCGGGGCCAGTGATGTAATCGCATCAGTGGTCGCCAGCGCATCGGGCCACACGCCTGCCTCAGCCTGAGCAGTGGCAATTGCGCGTAACGCCTCGGCGCGTATGTCCTGGTTAGCGATTAAGCGCGTGGTCGTCAGCGCATCGGGCCACACGCCCGCCTCAGCCTGAGCAGTGGCAATTGCGCGCAACGCCTCGGCGCGTATGTCCTGGTTGGCGATTAAGCGCGCGGTCGCCAGCGCATCGGGCCAGATGCCAGCCCTTCCTTGAGCGGCGGCAATTGCACGCAGCGCCTGTGCGCGGCTGGTTATGTCGGCAATGGTGCGAGCGGTAGCTAGTGCGTCTTTCCACATACTAGCCCTGGCCTGGGCAACAGCAATTGCACGAATGGTTTCGGCGCGCGTATCTCCATTCGTAATCGCGCGCGCAGTTGCCAGCGCATCGGGCCATCTGCCTGCCTCGGCCTGGGCAATTGCAATTGCACGAAATGCCTCGGCGCGGGTATCTACATTGGCACTATTGACAATGCTACGCGCGGTAGCTAGTGCATCTTTCCACATACCAGCCCTGGCCTGGGCGGCGGCAATCGCACGCAGTGCTTCGGCGCGGGTTTCGCTTTTTGCAATCGTGCGGGCAATCGCCAGTGCATCGGGCCATATACCGGCCTGTGCCTGAATAACCGCCAGCGTGCTGAGTGCCTGGGCGTGCGTGATTATATCGGTAATCGTGTGCGCAGTGGCTAGCGCTTCCTGCCACATACCAGCTTGTGCCTGGGCCGTTACGAGTGCACTAAGCGCCTGGGCACGTGGGTAATCGCTGATAATGGTGTGGGCCGTGGCGTGGGCTGCTTCCCAGGCTTTCGCTTCAGCCTGGGCGGCGGCTATTGCACGCAGCGCCTCGGCGCGCACAGTGTCTTGCGCGATTGCCCGGGCCGAAGCTGCTGCCTCATCGCAAAGCGTCATCGCCGTGGCAATATGCCCGGCCTTCGCCTGGGCAGCCGCGACCGCGCTGAGTGCTCGGGCGCGTTGGGCAGGAAGCTCAACCGTGCGGGCAGTGGCGAGGGCTTCATCCCATGCACCGGCTTTCGCCTGGGCAGTTGCAACTTCGCTGAGTGCTGGGGCACGCGATTCGCTTTTTGCGATCGTGCGGGCCGCAACAGCCGCTTCATGCCAGCACTCAATCGCTTCGGCACTCTGCCCAGCTTGGGCTTGAGCAGTCGCAATTACGCTGAGCGTTCGCGCGCGCTGGGCGGGAATTTCAATTGCGCGTGCGGTCGCCAGGGCGATATTCCATGCCCCCGCCTGCGCCTGGACGGTTGCAACAGCGCGCTGTGCGCGTGCGCGTGTATCGCCTTTTACGATCGTGCGAGTGAGCGCAAGGGCTTCTTGCCAAGCACCTGCCTGCGCGAGTGCCGCCGCCACTGCGCTGAGTGTTTCGGAGCGCGCATCAGTGCGTTCAATCTTGTGGGCAATAGTCCTGGCTTCAGAACACAGCGCCATCGCCTCGGTAATGTGCCCAGCCTTGGCCTGGGCCACTGCAATTGCCGTAAGCGCTTCGGCGTGGGTGTGCAACGGCTCAATCGCCTGGGTAGTGTCCAGGGCTGCATCGCAGGCACCCGCCTGGGCTTGTGCCGCAGCTACTGCACGGAGCGCTTCGGCACGGGCAGGCATTGGTTCAATTGTGTGGGCGATGGCTGCGGCTTCAGAACACAGCGCCACCGCCTCGGTAATGTGCCCAGCCTTGGCCTGGGCCACTGCAATTGCCGTAAGCGCTTCGGCCCGCGTATCACTATCTTCAATTGCATGCGCTGTATTGAGGGCGGAAGCCCAATCGCCTGCCCCGGCCTGAACAGCTGTGATTGCATGCTGTGCTTTGGCACGAGTCCACAGATTCTCAACGGCAGCGGCAACCGCAACAGCGCGGGTAAGCACCAGATCGCCATCATTCGCGCCGATAAGCTTCAGTGTGTAGCCTATTTGACAGAGCGTTTTGGCTTTTTGCTGTGGGTCAGAGAGCAGTTCTGCCAGGCTAATTGCTTCCTGGGCGCGGCCTACGCGCGTAAGCGCAGTGAATAGGGCGATAGGATATTTATTGACCTGGCTCGCCAGGTGACCACGAAGGACGCTATAGCGCCAGAGGCGCGGAAGCGTGATTACGAGCGGCTCGGCACATTGCTCGGCAGCGCGGAGTACTGCCCGGCGCGCACGGTCGAGATCTTCGACATAGATACGGGTGCTAGGGTCGTGGCGCAGTTTGGCGTGGCCATAGGCACCGTCATCAATCACCGCCCAGAGCTGATCCCAGTCGCTAGCGGCGGCGAGATGGGTGATGTAGTGGGTGCGTGCATAGGTGCGGCGCTCGTCTTCCACCGCATCAGCGCCGCGCGCATTCCAGATCGTGGTGATGCCGCCGCCAGCGCTCGCACACCAGTTTGCAAGGGTCTGGTGATGGCCTGCAATTTCGTCTTCGGCAAAAAATCCTGCTTGTTTGGGCTGGGTCTCATCCTGGCTGGAACGCTCGCCCAGAAAGGTACGGAGCTTGAGGTGGAACAGGTAGGCACGTCCGTGCTCATCGCGTGCGACAAGCCCACCGAGCCGCTGCAGGCCATCGCGCACTGCGTCGGCATCGCTGCGCAGCAGCATGCGCAAGGCCATCGGGCTGAGCGACTCGCGCGCCGCCAGCAGCAGCCCCAGCGTCGGCTTGATCACTGCATACCAGCTTTCTCGCGGGCGCTTGAGTCGGTCGATGGCAAAGGAAAACAGGTTGGCCGGGTCGTCGGCCAGGCGGGCGATGATCTGCTCCGGTGGGAGCGCGCCTGCGGCACCGATCTCGCGGGCGGCAAGATCGAGGAACAGCGCATTGCCATCCATCACCTGGTAAAACCGGTCGGCAAGCACGGGGGCAATATGCACCTGGCGATGTTGCAGAATTGCATCGAAGTCGGGGCGACTGAGCGCGGTGAGCGGGTATTCATTGTGGGGCTTGAGCAGCGTCAACGGCTTGAGCGTATCGTTCGGGCGCGTGCCCAGCACGAAGACGATCCCCGGCGGCGGATTGGTGGGCAAAAAGCTCAGATCGCGCGTGCCATTCAGGTCTTCCTCGATCTGGTCGAGTCCATCGAGATAGATTACTGCCTGCGCGCCCTGGGCTGCGATATCGGCAAGGGCGGTAGCGAAATAATCCTTCAGCGCCGGGCGGCTATCGCTGGCGACGTAGAGCTCGGGCAAGGCATAGTGCAGCGCTAGCCGGGCCAGCACATTGCGTAACAGGCTAACCTGGTGATCGGGGCCAGGGTTAAAGGGAATGAAGTGATGCGCGATTGGTTCGACTGCTGCTTTGGTGACGGCCGCGATCGGGTAATTGGCGTCTGCGGCGAGGAAAGCGGCCAGTGAGCCAGCCTGTGCGTGCTGGGCAAGCAAGGCTGCGATGATGCTACTCTTGCCCTGGCCGGCCTGCCCGGTGATGGTGACATAGCCACCGGTGGGCAAGAGCGCGGCGATACGCTGGCGGATGGCGTCGAGATCCGCTGCCCGCCCAACGAAGCTTTCGAGGCGGTTATTGATGAAGCTAGTATGGTCGGCGAAACGCGCGCGCAGGCTGGCGATATATTTTTGCTGCACGGCTGCTGCGCCAGGGTCGATATCGTTTGGCTCATCCTCAACGATTTCGCCTTGTTCGCGCAACCAGGATTTGCAGCGGGCAATATCGGCACGCGCATCCTCGATACCCAGGAGGATTTGCGGCGGAATAAACATATTGCCAGCACGAGCTTTTTGCTCAAGCAAAGACGCAAGGACGCGACGGCTTGTTTTTAGCAGCTGAAGCTGGGCTTCAATTGTGTCACGATCGGGCATAGGTGTCATGGTGGATACAAGCACGCCTGTTGAGCAAGAAGCGGTTGGGCAGCTTTCGCGCGACGAAGCATATTACCACTACTCAAAGTATAGCATGGCTGGTGAACGTTCGAGCAGGCATATGGCAGGTCGCTAGCGGCGGGGGTGGGGGTGTTTTAAGGGGTAGCATTGCGCTTAGTTATTAGCCGGGGGCAATGACTGCGCTACTGCAGGCTACAAACGTCCACCGTGTAACGCGTGTCATGCAGGGAAATACTGCCCTACGCCTACGTGCCGGAGTCGCTCACGCAGCTAGGGGCAGGGTAGGCCACGATCCTCTCACACCAATCACACCAAATTCGCTAATAGTATTACGTACTATGCATGTAGTATTTGGCTTTGTAGTGCGTAATGCGTTGCGCATGATATGCAAGTATTCAACCGAATCTGGTGTCACATTGCCTAAGCACGTCCTCTTTCAATCTAGATTAGGTTGCTTCTCAACCTGGGTAAAAGCCTTCGCAACCTCGGTAAAAGTCTTCGCAACCTGGGTAAAAGTCTTCGCAACCTCGGTAAAAGCCTTCGCAACCCGGGTAAAAGTCTTCGCAACCTCGGTAAAAGTCTTCGCAACCTCGGTAAAAGCCTTCGCAACCTGGGTAAAAGTCTTCGCAACCTGGGTAAAAACCTTCGCTACCTCGGTAAAAGTCTTCGATAAAACTCTCTGAATTGCCTCCAACCCGCCCCGCACCCTTTGTTCTTCTACAGTACCGGGCTATATCCGGCACCGCACGAGAACAACCGAGGAATTGAGATGCGCAGGTGGGCAATTATAAGCTTCGGCAGCGAAAACATGTTGATTGCGCATTGGTTATGCCTTTTACGGCTGCGCTAATACCTGCTCAAGCACTGCATCACGCCCAGCAAAGAAGTCTGAAGAAGATAGGGCAACTGCTAACTGTGGCTCCAGCGCATCGCGGGTATCGTCGGGCGTGCTCTTCTGCCAGTAACGCGATGAGATGAACACGACGAGCTTTGAATAGGGTAATGTACTTGGGCGTGTGTCGCCATACACGTTTGGTCTACCACCAGTTGGCTCGCCAGCGAACACTGCCATTGTGCTATGCTCAAGCTCCACAACCAAGTTCGCCGCCGCTGAGAAGGTTTGCCGCCCGATAAGGACATATAACGTGTTGGGCTGTTTGAATAATGCGTGCGTGCGCAGCACGTTTAGCAGCGGGCCGTAAGTGGTGTTATTGCCGCCACCATTAAACCGCATATCGAGAACAACACGGCGCACGGGCTGTGTATCGAGAACATCGGCCAGGCGCTGCGCAAATGTTTGTAATGTCTCGCCGCTCTGTGTGCTTGCGCGCACTTGGTTATATTGGGCATATACCACCTGGTTTTCTTGTATGGTGGTAAACCAGAAGGCTTCTTCCTTGCGGCTAAGCGCCAGCATTTTGGGGCGTGCAGGTAACCCACCAAAATGCTGGTTTGTCCAGGCCAGATAATCGGCGATGGTTATGGCATTGGGATGGATGGTTATGCGCTTGCCATCGGCCTGCTCAAGGGTAAAGCCTGCTTCATCGGGTTGCGCAACACCGGTGGCTACCTGCACCTCAGGCATCAAGTAGAACGCGGGGGCGACCGAGCGCCGCGACACCAGATTATCGTATGATGCAAGCTGATCGAGCTGTGTTGCGGCCTGCTCGGTAGGCAGCGCACCAATTTGTACTACGCGGGCACCAATTGCATCACGGTAAGGTTCTTGGGCATCGGTAACAAACAGCCCATCGCTAAACCAATAGAGGCGTAGCGGGTATACATGAAATCCGGGGTCGCCTTGGAGTAGCGACATCTGAGTGTGTCCATCGATCATTGCAGCAATACGAAAAAAACCAACAATAATCTGGTTGCGCGTAAGTGAAGGAATATCTGCATCAAGTTGCTGTACGGCCTGCTCAAATGCCGCCTCACTCGTGCGATAAAATGGTTTTGGGTGGCGTGTACGCAAGCGATCGGCGAGAAATTGGAGATCGCGGCGCCAGCCTTGCTGTGCTACTGTATCTTGCCCCGACGCTGCGGAACCTGTAGCGCGGGATGCCTGTGACGGTGGCACATGTTCGACTAAGAAGTCGATGAGCCGCTGGCTTAGATCCGCCGCCTGCGTTCCCGCGAGCAGTTGCACTCCATGTTCGCTGCCGCTATAGCGCTGAATTTGCTTAGGCTCAGGCGATAGATCATACATGCGCTGCGTATGGGTAAATGGTACGTTGCGGTCATCTTCTGCGCCGATAAACAGCTTAGGTGCAGTAATACCAGCTAGCTCGGCCAGTTCAACCCGAAAGTCGAACGCGGTTAGATCGACAGGTGCAGCCAGCACAATCACTGCATCGGCTTTGGCTTCAGCGGCAGCCTTAGCCGTAACCATACCACCTAAGCTCGCGCCGACCAGCCCTATTCGCTCGGCACCTTCGGCGTGCACAAACGCAATTGCACCACGCAGGTCATCGAGCGTCTGGCGTGCGCGCAAATTATCGAATCTACTTGCATTCTTGGGGTAGCGGTAGGAATAAGTTAGCACCCGATACCCACGCGCGGCCAGTTGCGGCGCAAATGTTTCCCATGGTTCGGGGTCGTTATCGCCCATATTCGAGAGCACAATTATTGCCGGGCCTGCCCCAAAAAGTTGGCCGTGTAGCTCGGTGCCATCGGCGGCGGAGAACTGTACGCTGCGGCGGGCGGCTGGATCGGGCGCGGCGGTGGCTGCAGGTGGGGGTAATATCCCGGCTGTGGCGTTGGGCACAGCGCTGGTAGCTGCTAGAGGGAGCGACTCGTTAGTGGGGAGTGTAGCAGTTGGCGTAGTGGCCAGGCTTGCACAGCCTGCGAGCATAAGCGCCGCGAGGAAAGCACTTACGCCAGCCAGATTGCGAACGAGCATGGTACAACCTCCAAATAATGTTCACCCTCTCTGTGCCTATCTGTTTGGTGGGCCGACGCAACACCCTGGCCTGCGGGCCAACCTATTGAGGGGAATCTGTGGGTTTCATGCTCAGTCTATGGCGCAGGGCATACCCTGTCGCCTCGCATATTAGGGGTTCTGTCCGGTGTGTCGTTCGTGGGCGGCGAGCGCAGCCTGTGTGCGGTTGGAGACGCCGAGTTTAGCAAGGATGCGTTTTGTATGCCAGCGTGCAGTACCAACCGCAATACCAAGCTGCTGCGCAATTGCTGCATCACTCAACCCCTCGGCGATCAGTGCAAGCACTTCGTGTTCGCGCGAGGTTAATGGCTCGCTTGGGGCAAAGGGATACTCATTATTTTCGATATATACGCGCCATGTTGCTAGTTCAGCCAGATGCGGGGCGGCCGCCTCGGCTGCGGCCAAGCATGTGTGCGCCTGCGCCATCGCTCCATGGGCTGTGTGGATGCGTGCCTGCATCAGGCATCCCAAGGCATATACCGTGTTGAACCCGCTGTGCTCTAGCAAGGGCAAGGCCACACCTAACAATTGCTCGGCTGCATCGAACTGCTGCTGCATACACAATATTTCGGCCAGCGCAATGTTGAGCTGCTCCCGCGCTAGCAGCTGATCATGAGCCGTTAAGTGGCGATAGGCGCTGCGAAGAAGTGATGTCGCCGCACGTAGCCGCCCCTGGTTGCAATACAATCGCCCGAGATAGAACGCTGCACTTGCGTAGGTGAAGTAGTGGGCACATTCACAGCTCAACTCAAGCGCCTCGGTCAATGTCGCAGATGCTTCTATCGGGTTACCCACGGCGGCCTGGGCCAGCCCCAGGTTGAGCGCAACCACCGAACGTAATACCAGCTCACGCGGCGGCAGTGTAGTCAGCGCTACTTCGGCGTAGCGAATGGTCGCCGCTAAATCGCCCTGGGCCGCTGCAATAGTAGCCCGTACAACCGCCACTTGTCCCAGCTGTGCGGGGCGATCGGGCGCTGCTGCAGGTGCTACATTCAGCTGCTCGATGCGCCGCAGCCATGGCTCGGCCTCGGCAAATTGCCGTGTCAATGTCAACGTCCAGGTATACCAAATACTTAGCTCGGCACTATTCCACACCTGCTCGCGCGGCAGCGCCTCAAGCCAGCCATGCAGGGTCAGCACTTCGCCCTGGCGAACCTGCTGTTCGGCAGCGCCACCAATCAATTGCCCGGCATATGCGTGGTCGCCGCTCGCCAGGGCATGGGTAATTGCTTCACGCGTTAGCCCGTGCGCATCGAACCACCGAGCGGCCTGGGAGTGAAGCCGAGCAAGACGCTCGGCTGGGTAGCGAGCCAGTTGCTCGCGCAAAAACTTGCTGAATAAATGATGGTAGCGAAACCAGGATCGTTGTGGATCGAGTGGCACTAAAAACATGTGCGCCCGCTCAATCTGGTCGAGCATCTGCTGCGCAGGCGGGCCATCGGGGTGCAGGGCTGTGCACAACGATACGCAGAAGCGATCAACCACTGAGCTATCTAGCAGGAACGCGCGCAGCGTGGGATCGAGCCGGGCAAACACCTCATCGGCCAGGTAGTCGCGAAGGTGGTAATAGCCCTGCGCCGTAGAGCGCGGCAGCGTATCAGCGCCCTGAATCTGCGCAAGAGCCAGCAGCTGAATGCCCGCGACCCAGCCTTCCGTCGAGCGCTCCAATGCCGCTAGCTCGTCAGGCGGTATCTGCAGCTGCATAACTTCGCGCAGAAAACGCGCTATTTCAGCCTGGTTGAAGCGCAGATCGGCGGTTTTCAGCTCAATTAGCTGGCTTTGCACGCGCAGCCGGGCCAGCGGTAGGTTCGGAGAAGTGCGTGTACTTAGCACGACATGCAGGTTTGGCGGGCTATATGTTAGTAGGGTAGCCATGCTCGCCTGAATTCCCGGAGCCTCAATCATATGATAATCATCGAGCACCAGCACGATCGCTGCCGCTGGTGTAGCAGCGATCCAGTTGATTAAGCTAATGAGCATCGCATCGGCGGGCTGTCCAGCCTGCAACAGAGCTAATGCCTCCGTTGCCAGGCCGGGGTGAATACGCTCAAGCGCGGCTAGCACATACCGCCAGAAGCGCACAGGATCATTATCGTTGGCATCCAGCGCTAGCCAGGCGATTTTCGTACTACTTTGTGAGCGAAGCTGGGCCAACCATTCGGCTAATAACGTGCTTTTACCATAACCTGCTGGTGCAATCAGCAACGCAAGCGGCACGTTCAGGGCCGCATTCAGCTGGGCAGTAAGCCCGGGCCGCGCAACGAACCGAGCCGGAAGCATAGGCTCGTGCAACTTCACAATGAGGAGGTCTGGGGCGGTTTGGCGGGAGTGAGGAGCCGCGCGCGTGGGGGATACTGGTTGTGGCTCACTGGTTAGCTGCCGCGCTACTCTACATAATCGCTCCAGGTTCAGGTTAAGTGCGCTACCCAGGTATGCTTTGCGGAGCTTCCCGCCACGGCGAGCATACGCGTACCAGTACTGGTTCTCGCCGCGCGTCTCACGGCGCAATGTACAGCCATTACCTGCATCAGCAAAGTAAAATTTGGTGTGAGCTGGCTCACTCAGCCAGGAAAACCAGGCTTCACTCCCAACAACAACGGACGCACCATTAGGTGATAAGAGCACTCCATGCTCGCAACGGGGCGTATCATCATTGGCGCGTAGATATCTCGTCATATATAGAAGGAATATCTAATACCAAATCCGGTATATAGCATGTTGGGCGTTGGGTTTATCGGCATCATCTCAACAATCAACTTAATAAAGAAAGCGAATCTATGAGATTTCTGGTCAAATTATTTATGCTATTGAATGTTGCAATGTATCGGCTTTCGGGTAATAAGTTGGGCAGAGGTGTGATTACGCTAGTTGCAAAAAATCGGGTAAATGTGGTGAAAATCTCCAGGATTGAAGCGCTCACTCACAGTATTATCATCACTAAAATGGTGAATTAAGCAAACTGTTCCAAGTTAACAGCAACAAGCGGAAACGCTTCGTCTACGAATGTTTCGAGGGCGGGGCGTTTTTTCAGGTGGCTGTAGTGAGTGGCTAGCCCGTAAATTGCCCAGGTAGCGACCGTGGCAGGAAGTTCGGTAGGGAGTTTTGATTCTTTTAACCACCGTGACAACAATTCGAAGAGGTGTTTTTTAAAGGTGCCTTCGACGAGCGACTCGAATTGTTCGTGGGGTTGGGCGCATCTGCTGTGGAGGGTGACAAGAAACTCACACACGATGAGGATCAGGTTGCGCAGATTATCGGGAGAGTAACTGCACATATTCAGGTTACGTTTTTCAACTTCGGACATGAAGGCTTTTTGGACGGTGTAATCCAGTAACTCATATTTGTCGGAGAAGTGGGCGTAGAAGGTGACGCGGTTGATCTCGGCTTTGTTGGTTACATCTTGCACGGACACAGATTCGAATCCTTTTTCGGTAAGGAGAGATTGAAAGGATGTCAGAATCAGGTTACGGGTTCGTTTGACGCGGGGGTCTAGTTTTTCTTCCAGCTCTTTTAATTTAGACGACATTTTCACTCCTTTGTAGTTTAAGTAAACAGTTGCGGTTTTTTGTCGGTTGACTTTATATGCAAGGCTATTAAACTACACTACATACGTTGTTTATGTTACATTTGTAATGTAGCAAAATTTGCAAGGATAGTCAAGAATGACCACCAAGAAAGGAGATATAGCTATGACTACGCAAGCCAAGATTGAAGCCAACAAGCGCTCGTGCATGCCTACTATGAAACCGTGTTTAACGCACACCAGCCTGAGCGAGTAAATGTTTTCTCGCATCCGACTTGATCTATCACGCTGGCATGATGGGGACGGTCACGGGAATTGACGCCGTAGCCTCCATAATCGATTCGTTCATCGCGGAGTTACCTGATCTAAAGGCAACCGAGTAGTTGTGCTTGCCGAAGGCGACTACGTGCTTGTATGGAATCTCGGGAAGAGGACACACAAGGATACCCTTAGGCTTGGATCGTAGAAAAGACACCCTGTACAAGCCTGAAGATTGTCTTATGCAAGATGTGTAAAAAATAAATCCTTTAACTTACAAGGAGAATCAGCATGAATATCGCATTATGGATCGTACAAGTTTTACTGGCATTACTTTTTGGCATGGCAGGTTTTGTGAAACTGACCCAGCCCAAAGAAAAACTTGCCCAACGAATGAAGTGGGTTAAGGAATTCGAGCCTAACACAGTAAAGGCCATTGGGGCTGTAGAAATACTGGGAGTGCTGGGGCTGATACTACCGATGCTCACCGGAATTCTGCCTTTCCTAGCACCGTTGGCCGCCGTTGGGTTGATACTGACCATGATCGGCGCGGCGCTCACTAACCTGCGCTTCAAGGAATATCCCCATGTTGCCGCAAATGTTGTTCTGGCTGCTCTGGCAGCTTTCGTCGCCTATGGACGTTGGGAATTGTTTTTATAGAAACTCTTGAATGAAAGGGTTAGGAGTTAGATCGAATTAGTGAGATATTAGACTGGAATCGTAAAATCATTGAGGAGTTTCGGGCGAACAATGGAAGCGTGGCGGCATTTACAAGCAAGCTACGCTTCCATTGTTCGCTCATACAGGCGCGAAATCAGGGAAACAGCGAACGAATCCGCCTAGGTAGGAAGAATCGCGTTATGCAAAATATTGAATTTGGGTTGGACACATTCGGTGATGTGCCTGCGGACGACTCTGGCAAACCTGTATCCTACGCCAGAGCGATTCGGCAGGTCGTTGATGAGGCTGTGCTGGCAGATTCCATCGGCGTTGATGTGATTGCGCTGGGGGAGCATCACCGCATGGAGTATTCGATCTCAACTCCAGAGACCGTGCTGGCGGGTATTGCCACGAAAACTAGTAGGATTCGGCTCGCTTCTGGCGTGACCGTGTTGAGTTCCGATGACCCTGTGCGTGTATTCCAACGCTTTGCGACTGTGGACGCGCTCTCGAACGGGCGGGCTGAGGTCATCCTTGGGCGCAGCTCCTTCACCGAGTCGTTCCCCCTCTTTGGGTATGATCTACGTGATTATAACGTGTTATTCGAAGAAAAGATTGAACTGTTTGCCACGCTACTCAAAGAAAAAGCCGTCACTTGGAAGGGCACTAAGCGTGCATCCCTAGAAAATGTGGACGTCTTCCCGAAGACCGAGTCAGGGCATTTGTCTACTTGGGTGGGTGTTGGCGGTACTCCCGAGTCAGTTATCCGTGCTGCACGCTATGGATTTCCACTTATGCTTGCGATTATTGGCGGAAATCCGCAACGCTTTGCCCCGTATTTTGAACTCTATAAACGTGCCGCGGCGGAATTCGGCACAGCCCCACAAGCAGTTGGGATGCACTCGCCCGGCTTTATTGCCGACACAGATGAAGAGGCGTGGGAATTATATTGGCCCCATGCGCGGGTCATGCGTGATCGCATTGGCGTGGAACGCGGCTGGCCTCCTTCCACCTTGCAGGAATACAAGCGGGAACGTGATACGGGTTCACTCTACATTGGCTCACCTGAAACCGTTGCCCGAAAGATTGCCCGCACTATCAAAGCACTTGGCGTCAGTCGATTCGACCTCATTTACACTTCAGGTACACAATCCATCAGTTCTCGTCTGCGTGCTGTTGAGTTGTATGGTACGAAGGTGATTCCTATGGTGCACGATATTCTTGGAAGTTAACCCATGAATGCAACGAATATCCACACAATTGGAATTGTGGGCGCTGGGAAACTAGGAATTGGGAGATTGAAGCGAAATGCTCGCCCATCCAACGGGTGCTAAGAGGAAGCAGCGACATCCAAAAGAGCAAATGCAAACAGACTGATTGAGCTATAAGTTACCCAACCCCAGGCATAGTGGGTTGGGTAACTTGAGGTGCCGATGATGTTGTGTGGCTTATATGTAGTACAGCCTGAAAGCGCACCAATGAAGAAGGGGCAACGTACCATGCTGTCGCAGGCACAAAGACAACAGGTGAAAATTGTATCTGTACTAGAGCCGCCAACTACCGGAAGAAATGCACCAGCGGCACATCGCGCATACTTGCCAGCCCTGGCGCGGCCCGCATGACACTTGGAATAGCGTTCACCGCAATTGCGGCGGTAGCAACATCGCCGTGCAAGCCGCCTGTGATACGCATGTGTACGGGCGGGTCGCCTTCAATGTCTACCGTATCCTGTGGATCGGGCGCGCCAACATACATGCGTAGCTCAAGGCTCAGCACCTCGCGCTCACCAATGAAGCCGCGCGCAACTTGGCGCACCCCAGCTACCTGCCCGGCAGCGACCTGTACGAATTCGGTTGTGTAAGGCTGCTCGGCTAACACGGCAGCGATCATGTTATCGCTGCGGTCGAGCTGCCAGCCCAGGCCCGTCGCCAGCATATGCAGCGATTCGGGCAAGCCGACATGGCGCACGGAGCCAGCATGTACCTTCGCTTCAAACTGCTCGGGGGTGAGCCCGGCACCGACCTTACGTTGGAGCGGGCCGCGCCGTTGCGCGGCATCGACCACCCGCAACACCCGCACCGACCGCACGGCAGCACACGGTGCTGTGAGCATCAGCGGCAGCGCATCCATTGCGTAGCCGGGGTTAATGCCGGTGCCCATAAGCGCCACGCCATGCTGGCGCGCGGCTGCATCTAAATCGGCGGCCAGCTGCGGTTGGGCAGTCCAAGGGAACGATAATTCTTCACAGGTCGAAATGACATGCGCGCCCGCACCAGCAATCTGCACGAGCTGATCGCGCACTGCCGCCAGCGACGAAGAGGTGGCATGCAAGACCACATCTGGCTTAGCAGATGCCAGAGTTTCGGCGGCATCGTTACTCACCAGAATGTCAGCGCTCAACGCTGGTGCCGACGAACCTAGCAGCACCGCAAGCGACTGCCCGGCTTTCTGGGGGTCAATATCAATTGCCCCAACGATTGCCACATTGCTGCGAGACGCTGCCATCCGCGCGATACCCACACCAATTGGGCCAAGCCCGTAACACACAACGCGTACTGGCATAGTGCCTCCTTTGTAGCGGCCAACAGGCCGTGCTATAATAGCGCGCCGCCTGTCTTGTGTCAAAGCTTTCTGGCGCAGACGTTGAAATAACGGGTTATAGCTATATGCCAACGATTCTACTGGCCGACGACGACGTAACGCTGATGGAGCGCCTCGCAACATTATTGGGCGAGGCGGGCTATACAGTGGTTCGCGCTAACCAGGTGCAATATGCCGAAATACTGCTGAACGAGCAACCGCCCGATCTGATGCTGCTCGACCCGGATATGGGAAGCGGTGATGGCTGGGTGCTCCTTAGTGCCGGGGTGCCCAAAGTTCCGGTGATTGTAATCAGCGGGCAGGGCCTGGAAGAAGATATCGTCCGCGGGCTCGATGCGGGTGCAGCTGACTACCTGCCCAAACCATTTGGCACCAGCGAGCTGCTGGCGCGTATTCGCTCACGCCTGCGGGAACATACGCGCAGCCAGCAAGCTACAACGCTCGTATTGCCCGACCCAACCACCGGTCCAACTATACCGCTCACGCCGCCCGCGAGCGCCACACCTGCACGCCGCCCGCTGGCGATTGCCCCTGGCGATGAAGCCGAGCCGGTATTTATGTCCTATGGCGAAGAAGGGCGCATGCTGCGCGATAATTCCCCTGCCGAGGCGAGTGATCTGGGCGATATTGAGCAGCTACCGCTGGGCCAGCGTCTGCACGCCGCGCGTATGCGCAAACGGCTCACCCTGGTGCAATCCGAGCTTGAAACGCATCCGTCGGTACCGATGCACTATATTCAGGCAATGGAAGAGGAGAAATTCTCGCTGTTGCCGCGTGGCCCGATGGCTGAAGAGCTACTGCGCAGCTACGCCACGTTTGTTGGGGTAAATGTACCCACCGCGCTCGATGAATATCGCCGCTTACATTATATCGAACCTGCACAGCCGCTCAACGCCCTGGGCGGCGCACCTGCCCCGCGCCAGCTGCCAATTCTGCTGATGGGTGTTGTAGCCGCGCTGCTAGCAGTTGTGATTGGCTGTGGCGCGATCTGGGCCTACGACCGCAATGGTGTAATTGGCATGGGCCAGCGTATTGGCCTTCTTGCGCTACCACCTACCAGCACACCCACCCCGACGAATACGCCTGCACCGACAAATACCCCTATTCCAACGAATACGCCAGCGCCTACCAGCACGCCGACACGTACTGTATTTCCGACCGGCACCGCAGCGCCTACAGTTACCGCTACCGCGAGACGTTAAAGCTATGACACACGACGAGCAGGCCGAACAGCCTGAACAGCCTGAACAGTCAGCGCCACCTGCATTCGATAAAGAGGCGGCCCGGCGGCGCTACCGGGCTACCATGCGCGGGCCATTTATGCGCACCATGAACATTTTGCTCGCGCTGATTATTCTCGCTGCGTGGGGTTTTGGTATTGCCGCTGTATTCGCCCGCGATATTGAAAAGCTACCCGACCATGGAATTACAGTATCGCCCAGCCGCTGCATTACCTGCCATACCGAGCGCACCAATAATGCCCCGCCCATGCCGCATGTTGCCTTCCCTACCTGTGGGTTTTGCCATCGGCAAACTATGCAGTAACCGGGCTACCTTTACTTGAATTGTGCGCAGAAACACTGCGCACAATCATCATCATTAGGACTTTCGTTTACTCAAGCAAATTCTTCTCTTTCTTGGTGATTTTTTTGCGCGGAGCGCCAACCGTGGAACACCAGCGATACAAAAGCACCGCTCTGCCGAGGGTAAAAGCGCTAACTGCGTCAGTTCTGCTATGTGAAGAGCGCTAGAACAGCAGGTTTGCGAGCTTGCGCCGCCCTGGTGCCACAAGCGGATGCTGATCGCCAAGTGCAGCGAATAGCGCAAGTAGCATCTTGCGCGCGCCATCATCGCGGAAGCTGCGATTGCGCCCAACAATTGCTAGCAACTGCTCGATTGCATCGTCGTACTGGTGGTTGCGCGCTTGCAGGGCGGCCAGTTTATAGCGTGCGTCAACGTCGCCTGGCTGGGTAGCAACCTGCGTCTTCAGCGCCTCGGGTTTGCTGGTGCGCGCCTCATCGAAGAAGCTCGCCAGGGCTAGCCATGCCTGGGCCGCAGTGTATTGTGGCGTTCCGGTTGGCACCTGTTTGAGCGCTTCAATCCCCTCGGCTTCGCCCTGCGGCACCAGTAGCCGCCCCAACCCCAGTAGCGCATCGTGGTCGTCGGCATTTTGCCCAAGCGCCAGGCGGTAGCGCGCCGCCGCCTCGTCCGGGTCACGCGCTTCAAGCTCGCGGGCTGCGGCCAGTGGGTCATTCGGCTCGGCGGGTAATAGCCGTTTAAGCCAGGCACGTACCTGCGATTCAGGCAGCGCGCCCTCGAACTGCTCGGCGATCTTGCCATCGCGGAACGCCTTCACCGCCGGGATGCCCTGCACGCGGAACATTTGCGCCAGCCGCTGGTTATTATCGACATTGATTTTTGCCAGCACAAACGCGCCGTTTGCTTCTTTTGCCAGCTTCTCTAAAATTGGGCCAAGCACGCGGCAAGGGCCGCACCAGGGTGCCCAGAAATCGACCACGACTGGCACTGTGCGCGAGCGCTCGAGCACCTGTGCCTGAAATGTGTGCTCATCGATCTCAATTACGGCTGTGTTTTTTGTGCTAGTACCCAGTATCTGTGTTGCCATTGTTATCCCTTTTCCCTTGTTGTGTGTTGCGCTGTATGATACCTATTTTAGGCAGCGGGCGCAAGGGAAGCACTAACAGTGTGAGCGTGGAATGTTCAGAGCGTGTTTGTGGAGCGCCGCTGCCTGGTGCGCCGCGCTCGATAGATGGTGTTAGCGCGGCCAAAAGGCGCTATACGTCCACCACGCAGCAAGCGCAGCACACACGAGCCAGATGCCAATAATGGCTATAGCGCCAATCCAGCTGGTTGGGCGGCGCGCGAGTTGGTCGGCTGCGGTGCGCCGTAGATCGCTGAGTACCGGAGCAGGAATAAGCCGAATAGCGAGCATAATGCCGAGCGGCACCAGAATAAGATCATCGAGGTAGCCCAATATGGGCACGAAATCGGGGATAAGGTCGATTGGGCTGAGCGCGTACCCGGCTACGCACGCTGCCACCGCTTTCGCATACCAGGGTACGCGCGGGTCGCGGGCGGCAAGGTACAGCGCAGTAATATCGCGTTTGAGGGTACGCGCCCACTGGCGCAATTGCTGAAGCACAGATCAACGCTCCCTTGATCTACCTGTATGCGTGTGATTGGCTCTGTGGCACTGGCCCGCAACTATGGCATCGTTCGCTGGCGTTGCCGGTTTCAACCTGAATAGTCGTGTGCTCAATGCCAAAGCGTTCGTGCAGATCTTCGGCGGTGCCATTTAAGAAATCGTCGGTAAAGGTTGCCGCAGGAATGGTAAGATGCACCGTGAGCGCGGTTTCAGTTGTGCTCATCGCCCAGACATGCAGATCGTGAATACTTGTGACACCGGGCAGCTGCGTGAGGTAGCTCTGCACGCTGGGCATATCGATGCCTTCCGGCACCGCGTCGAGCGCAAGGTTGACCGATTCGCGCAGTAAGCCCCAGGTGCCGATCAGAATAACCGCTACGATAATCAAGCTGACTACCGGGTCGAGCCATTCCCAGCCAGTGGCGAGAATTAAGCCTGCGCTGATTACCACGCCCAGCGACACGGCGGCATCGGCGGCCATGTGCAAGAACGCGCCACGAATATTCAGGTCGTCTTTCCGGCCCGCGCGGAACAGCAGGGCGGTTGCCGTGTTGATCAGAATACCTACCGCTGCCACCCACATCACCGTGCCAGCCGCTACTGGCTCGGGCGCGCGAAAGCGCTGCATTGCTTCCCATGCAATCGCGCCAATCGCAAGCAGCAACACCACGGCATTCACTAATGCCGCCAGGATCGACGAACGGCGAAAGCCGTAGGTGCGGTATTGCGTGGGCTGGCGCTGGGCCAGCCAGGCCGCGCCCCAGGCCAGCAGCAAGCTTAATACATCGCTCAGGTTGTGCCCGGCGTCGGCTACGAGCGAGAGCGAGTTCGCCCAGTAACCATAGGTTGCTTCGAGGATAACGAACCCGGTGTTCAACAGCACGCCAAGCGCAAACGCGCGCCCGTAGCTCGCTGGGCCATGATTATGCACGTGGGCCATAGCGTGGCGCCCTTTCCTCAATCATACATGGCAGTGATGGTAGGCAAATTATACTAGTTCGGCGAAGGGCAGCAGCGCCAGCACACGCGGCTGCAACACATCGTGCAACGCAGCAGCAAGCTCGTTGGGGCCAGGCGGAAACGGCTGCGGTGGCAGGGTGGTGCGCCCGCCGCGCATCAGCAGCAGTGGCGCAGTTGCGTCGGGCGCGAGCTGCGCCAGCTGCTGGGCGCGCAGAACGGCTTCCGGTAACCCGCCCAAAGTATCGACCAGGCCGCGCTCGGCGGCCTCGTTGCCCAGCCATACGCGCCCGCCCGCAATCGGTTCGAGCTGTTCGTTGCTGATGTTACGCCCGGCCACAACGCGCTGCTTGAACTCAGCGTAATAATGAAACACCACAGCGTGCTGGGCGGCGCGCTCGGCGTCGGTTGGCGGCTGGCTGATCGAAAGCAGCCCGCTATGCGCGCCCCGGCTGAGCACTACGGTATTAATTTCGGCGCGCTCAAGCAGTCCGGCCACGACTGGGCGCAGCGAAAACACGCCAATGCTGCCGGTGAGCGTACCGGGTTGGGCCACAATCGCGCTGGCGGGTGCCGCGACATAATACCCACCCGAGGCCGCGACATCGCCCATTGCCACCACCACCGGCTTTTTCTGCCCAAGCCGCTGTACCTCGCGCCAGATGACATCCGACGCCAGGACATCGCCGCCAGGTGAGTTTACATACAGCACCACGCCCGCAGCGCGCCGGGTTTGTTCGGCCTGGCGCAGCGCCTGGATAATGCTCTCGGCACCGGCCTGGCTGCCGCCCAGCAGCGGAATTGGCAATGGCAGGTTGCGGCTGTGCCCCGCCGCGATCGTACCTTCGATGCTTACGACTGCAATCATTTGACGGTGGCGGCGGATTAATGGCAGGCGCAGCGCGCGCGTGGCTGCATCCCAATCTTGCAGCAGCGTGTGTTGTTGCTTTGCATCTGTGGCTTCCGGGTCAAGAAATGCCGCTAGCTCATCTTCATACAGCACTGCATCAACCAGGCCGCGCGCCTGCGCTTCGTGCGCTGGCAATGGCGCGGCATCAATTGCCGCACGTACTTCGGCTTCGGGCAGACTGCGTGCCGCCGCGACTGTGGCGACAAACGCGTTGAAGCGGCCATCAAGCAGGCGCTCAAGCTGAGCGCGATTCTCATCAGAAATATCATTGCGCACGAATGGCTCGCCCGCCGACTTATAGGCTGAAACGGCGGTATATTCGGCGCTAATGCCAAATTTCGCCAGCGCATCTTTCAGGAATTGCACTTCGCTGCGCACACCCAGCGTGTTCAACATCACCGGCGGCGCGACGATGATCTGGTCGGCGGCGCAGGCAGCGTAGTAGCCCGCCATATCGGCGCTGATCAGGTAGGCGACTACGCGCTTGCCGCTGGCGCGCAAGCGGCCCAGCTCATCGCGCAGGCTTTGCAGGGTTGCCCAGCCGCCTGCCAGCCCATTAATCTTCAGCACCACGCCGCGTGTGTTGGGGTCGGCGGCGATGCGCTGAAGCTGGCGGCGCAGCCGTTGCAGGCTGGTGGGCTGGCGCATGCCCAGGAAGCGGCGCTGCCACCAGCGCGGCGTGGCAGCAAATTCGGGCAGCGCGCCATCCAGCTCGATGCGTACCCAGGCGACGCGACGGCGCAGCAGTGTGCGCCAGCCGTTGCGAACACGGCGCACAAGGTTAGCGAGAAACAGGAGGATGGTTGAAAACATAGGTTTGCATTCTTACAGAGCTGCGGATTGTATTCGCTCGCAGCGTTTCAGCAGGCTATCAGTGTGGCTTCAGCTACAAAAGCATTGGTTAGGCGCTACAATTGCACTATTCCCGCGCTAGTAATGAGGTATTGTGTGCTAAAGCGTGCGCTGTGCGTTTGGCTGCTTGCAGGTTTGTTGCTGGTTGGCTGCCAGCCCACCGCGCCCGCCGAAGTTCCTACACCTCGACAGGTGATACTGACGCCGCCGAACGCGCACCTGCCTACCGAAACCACAGCGCTCGTGCCGATGGTTGTTCCGCCGCAGTCGCAGCTCATTCGCCAGGCCCAGCTGCTCGACCAGGCGCACGGCTGGGCACTGATTGAGCAATCGCTACGCTGGACGGATGACGCTGGGCGGCACTGGCGCACGGTTGCGGTGCCGCTTGCAGCCGGGCAGTCGATCGCTGGCGGCTTCTTTTGGGATGCCACCCGTGGCTGGCTGCTGCTGAACGGCCCGAATGATCGTGTGAAGTACTATGCGTATTTCACTATCGCGCGCACCAGCGACGGCGGCGGACACTGGCAGCTGATTCCGCTGGTCAATTATGCCGATTGTTATAACTGCCTTGATCTTTCAATCGGCATTGAGCGCATGTATTTTAGCTCACCAGCGCAGGGATGGGTACAAATTAACCGTACTGAAACGATGAATTCACTCCATGCCGATTTGTTCGTTACTGCGGATGGTGGGGCAAGCTGGCAGCCTTTGCCTACTACCATACCCACCACTGGGGCGATGAGCTTTGCTTCTGGCAGCCAGGGCTGGGTTACTGGCGCGTGCTGCGTTGGCCCACCCGACGAATTGTGGGAAACATATGATGGCGGGCACTCGTGGCAGCAATTCGCAGTGAAGCCGCCCCATTCCTACCAGGCGCTCGGCCCGCCGGTGCCGCTTGGCACTGCTAGCTCACTGTTCGCGCTGGCGCTGCCCGATGCGCAGAATACGTATGTTGACACGATTGAGTTTTACAGCATCGCTCGCGATCAGCGCAACTGGCAGCGCATTGCCACGCTGGTGCCTGCGCCACACAGCTTATTCTATGGCGCGGATATGCTTCATCTGCAAGCGGTTAGCCAAGATACCTGGTTTTTCGCGACCAGCGATCGGCTGTACCAGACGCGCGACGCCGGAGCGAGCTGGCAGACGGTTGCGGTAGCGCCCGCCACCGCAGCGTTTGTGGAGCTGCAATTCCGCGATGCGCTCCACGGCTTGAGCCTGGTGCAGCGTTGTGAGAATAACGGCCCCTGCATCGATACGTTGATGCAAACCAGCGATGCCGGGCAGCGCTGGGCCGCGCTCGCCCCTTAAGACGCGGCCCGTGCTAGACTTCGGCTGGCTGGTTCTTATGGAAATCGACAAAGCGGTAGCCCACGCCGCGCTCGGTGAGAATATATTGGGGGTTCGCCGGGTCTTCTTCGATCTTCTGGCGTAGGTAGGTGACATACAGGCGCAGGTAGTGCGTCTCGTCGCGGTATTCTGGCCCCCACACCCGCGTCAGCAGCATCTCGTGAGTCATCACATAGCCCGCATTTTGCACCAGGTGGTACAGCAGGCGATACTCCGTCGGGCGCAGGTTCACACGCTCGCCATTCACCAGCACCTCGCGCCGGGCAAAATCGATCGTCAGCCGGTCGTCAACTTTCACCGTTGTTTGCGGCGTTGGCGGCGGCGCATAGTGGCGGCGCAATACCGCGCGGATGCGGCTCACCAGCTCGCGATGGCTGAACGGTTTGCCCATATAATCATCGGCACCCAGCTCCAGCCCTTTAATTCGGTCTTCCTCATCGTCCTTCGCGGTTAGAATAATGACCGGTACTTGCGAGAAAGTGCGCAGCCGCCGCAATGTTTCGAAGCCATCCATGCCCGGCATCATAATATCCAGCAGCACGACATCGGGCATTTCCTCGCGCGCCTGGTCAAGTGCCTCGCGCCCATTCGACGCGCTGATGACGCGCACGCCTTCCAGCTCAAGGTTCATACGCATGAAGGTAATCATGCGGTTTTCATCATCGACGACCAGGATAAGTTTATCTTTGAGTTCTGACATCGTTGGTGCTCATTTCATCCACTGTAATCTGGCGATCGCTGCCCAAAGGTGCTACTGCTTCGGTTATCGGCTGTTGTGTATCAATTGCTGTTTGTCCCGCATCGCCCATGTCAGGCAGCTGCGGTGTTGCGAGTGGCACGGTGAACGAGAAACGCGAGCCGCGCCCCGCCTGGCTTTCGACCCAGATGCGCCCGCCCTGGGCCTCGACGATTGCGCGTGCCAGGAACAGGCCCAGGCCCGCGCCCTGCGTCTCGCGCCGTAGCCGATTATCTACCCGGTAAAAGCGGCGAAAGAGCTTGCTCTGCTCTTCAGGCGGAATGCCAATGCCTTGGTCGGTGACTGAGATAATCGCTTGCTCAGCGGTAGCGCGGCCAGCCACACGGATGCGCCCGCCTTCGGGGCTATATTTTACCGCGTTGGTTACAAGGTTTTCGAGTACTTGCCGAGTGCGCTCGTAATCGGCGTGCACGGCAGGAAAATCGTCGGCGAAGCGCAGTTCGAAGCTAAAGCGTTCGCCCGCGCCAGCCGCACTCCGCTCGACCACCTGCGCCGCGAGCGGTGGCAGCGCCCAGTCGGTAAGCTCAAGTCGCTGCCCACCGGCTTGAAGCCGCGAGGCATCGAGCAGCCCTTGAATTTGTGCGGCGAGCCGGTCGGCTTCTTCCGCGATGACGTTGAGACCATCGCGCAAGGTTGCGACATCCCAGGTAGCATCTTCGCGCGCCAGGGTTTCGGCATAGCCTTTAATAATGCTCACCGGCGTTTTCAGCTCGTGCGAAATGACCGAGATGAAGGTATTTTGCATTTCGGCTTCGATCTGCTGCTCGGTAATATCGCGCACATTCGCAATCGCACCCAGAAACTCGCCAGCCGGGCCGCGTTGCGCGGCATAGCGGCTTTGCACATACAGCCGCCGCCCATCGCGGCTTTCGATCCAACCCTCGACGATCGGGTTCATCTGGGGCGGGCGGCGCTGCAAAGGGCAATCGACCAGGCAGATGTTGGTGCCCTGGGATGAGGTGATAGCTAATACTTCGGCGCACGGTCGGCCAATTGCCTCATCGCGCGGCCAGCCGGTCAGCAGCTCCATGGCACGGTTGAAGGTGGTGATGCGCCAGCGGCTATCGAGAATCATCACGCCATCGGCGCTCTGCTCAATTAGCGCGTCAAGCTGTAGCTTATCGTGCAGCACGCTCTGGTACAGGCGCGCGTTACTCACCGCAATCGCCGCCTGATCGGCGAAGGCCTTCAGCAGCTCTTGTTCTTCGTTAGTGAAGGCAACATTCAGCGCGGCACGAAATACATATAGCACGCCTACCCGTGTCTGGCGGAACACCAGTGGCAGCGCGATGACCTGGCGCAGGGGGAGGCGAATGGTAGCGGCAACATCTTGCAGGCGCTGACCTATGCTGCGCGGGTTGTCGAGCGGAGTGCTGAGCAGCGCCCGAAATGCGGGCCAGCTCTCGCGCGGCAGGCCCTGTGCCGAGTGTACCTGAAGCGTGCCGGTACCATCGGGTAGGGCGATCAGCCCGGCAGTGCCCGCCAGCAGATCAACAGCGACATCAATCACCAGGTCGAGCACGCTGGTGAGATCAAGCTGAGCAGTGATTGCGCGGCTGACGCGTAGCAGCAGCTCGCGCTGGCGTAAGCGCTGGTCGGTTGTCTCTAACATTGGTCTAATGCTCCGTAGATATCATTCTAACATACGGCGGCTATACTCTACAACATCGAAACGATGTGACGGTGGTGATGCGACAAGCGCCACCCACGCTGTAAACATATTGCTAATGGAGGTACGACCGATGGCAACGATTACTCGCTGGGATCCCTGGAATGATATGCTGTCGCTGCGCGAGGCGATGAGCCAGCTGATGGAAGAGAGCTATGTGCGGCCCGATGCTGCGCGCGGCCAGGGCTTTGTGCCCGCCCTCGATGTCAGCGAAACCCAGGATGCGTTCCTGGTTGAGGCAGCAGTACCAGGCTTGAAGCCCGAGGATCTGGAGATTACGGTTGAGAATAGCGTGCTCACCATCAAGGGCGAAACCCGCCAGGAAAACACGGCGAAGGAGCGCAATTTCCACCGCATCGAGCGCCGCTTTGGCTCGTTCCAGCGCACAATTGGCTTGCCGAAGAGCGTTCAGGCCGATGCGATTAAGGCTAACCTTGAGCATGGTGTGCTGAAGCTCGAAATTCCCAAAGCCGAGGAGATTAAGCCGCGCAAGATATCGGTGAATGTCACCAGCAGCAAAACCCTCGAAAACGCTAGCAACAACTAATGTCGCGCACCGGCGACCGATAATGCACTGTTCGGTCGCCGGTATTCCTGAGCATCCTGGGCGGCGCTGCCCTGACTATATACCCGGTGGGAGCAATACATGTTCCCGCCGGTTTTGTTTGGCGGCATACTGAAGTCAGCTAACCACTTGCTTTTTCTGATACGATTTACGCGGTGGGCATTTGTAGCCTGCGGCAGTGCGGTACTTTTTTATCGTGGTGTTCCATGTTTGGTGCGAAGGGCCAACCACAGGACACAAAAAACATAGGACTTTCGCTTACTCTAGCAAATTCTTCTCTTTCTTGGTAATGTTTTGCGCTCCGCGCAAAACATTACCAAGAAAGAGAAAAAGTACCGTGCTGCCGCAGGCACATAAACAAGGAAGCGAAAGTCCTAAAACAATTCAGTGCCATGCTGTCGCAGGCAATATTCTTCATATTTTGGTAAACACACAGCGGGCGCTTGCAAGCGCCCGCTGTGTGTTTGCCGTAGTTTTATACGCCGGTTAGGGGATATTCACGCGCGTGTCGCCCTGGCTGGGTGTGTAATCAACTGCGATGTCGGTATTAGCGCCGCCATCGAATAGATCGGCCCCGCTCCCGCCGGTTAGTAGATCGTTGCCAGCACCACCAAACATGCTATCGTTACCGTTTCCTCCAAAGATAGTGTCGTTGCCAGCACCACCATTCAAAGTATCGGCTCCGTCGGCACCTGTCAATACGTCGTTGCCGCTTCCGCCGTCGAGTGTATCAGCATCACCGCCGCCGATAAGCACGTCATCACCGCTGCCGCCACACAGCAGGTCGCTACCACTTGCTCCGGTTAGCGCATCGTTGCCATTTCCGCCGAAGATCATGTTCGCGCCGCCGGTGCCAAGGATGAGGTCGTTGCCATTAGCTCCAGCCTTTACGGTGATGGTGACGTTAGCTGTGTTTATGCCATCGCTAACGGTGATTGTGATCAGAGACGTTCCGCTCTTACCATTTGCAGTTGCAATCGTGATTGTGCGGTTGGCGCCACTGCCGCCGAAGGTAATGTTGCCATTCGGTACGAGTGTGGTGTTCGATGATGTGGCGCTTAATGTTAAGCTGCCAACTGCAGTATCCGCATCGCTAATCGTCAGATTGTCCAGGCCACGGAAGTCGTTGATGCACTGACCTGCCGCAACCGCGATGGTTGGCGCATCGTTCACGGGCGTGACGGTGATGCTGATGGTGGCGACGTTCGAATCAACCGTGCCGTCATTCGCCTTAAAGGTGAAGCTGTCTGGCCCGTTGTAGTTGGCTGCCGGAGTGTAGGTTACGTTCGGGCCAGTGCCGGTGACGGTGCCGTGCGCAGGCTGGGTGTAGCTGTAGGTCAGGCTATCGCCATCTACGTCGTTCGCGCTGAGCGTGATGCTGCCGGCAGTATCCTCAGCCGTGGTCACCGACTGGCTGCTCGCCACCGGCGCATCGTTGACACAGGTGACGGCGAGCGTGATGGTATCCGTGGCGGTGCCACCCTGCCCATCCGAGATGGTGTAGCTAAGGCTATCTGTCCCGCAGAAATTAGCGTTCGGCGTATAGCTCAACGCGCCGTTGGCGGAAACGATCGCGGTGCCAAAGCTCGCCACCGTGGCGCTCCCTACCGTCAGCGTATCGCCGTCCACATCGCTGTCATTCAGCAGCACACCTGGCGCTGCGACCGTCAGCGTCGTGTCTTCCGCGGCATTGTAGCTATCGTTCACCGCAGTTGGGTTGTCGTTGACTGGCGTGACGGTGATGCTGACGGTGGCGACGTTCGAATCAACCGTGCCGTCATTCGCCTTGAAGGTGAAGCTGTCTGGCCCGTTGTAGTTGGCTGCCGGGGTGTAGGTGACGTTCGGGCCAGTGCCGGTGACGGTGCCGTGCGCAGGTTGGGTGTAGCTGTAGGTCAGGCTATCGCCGTTGCCATCGGTCGCGCCAAGTGTAATGCTGGCAGCAGTGTCTTCAGCCGTGGTAACCGACTGGTTTTGTGCTACCGGCGCGGCATTCAGGTTCAGGCCTATCAGCACCGAGTCGTGATCCGACATGCGGAACTGATCAGGCGCGTAGAGCGTGCTCTGGAGGTTGGCCGTCTTGAAATCGGTGTTGTAATCGAGCACGCTGGGCTCATCCGAGTTAATGTGATAATCGCCCACGCCGCTTACCTGGCTTACCAGGCTGGCCGAACCGAGCGCATGATCGAGATAGCCCCACTGGCCGTCGAACACATACGAGTACGCGTCCGCACCAAGGAACGATTCGATCATGTTGGTGAAACCGGCGTTCTTGATGACGGTGATCGGGTCTTCCTGCGCATAGGAATTGTAATCACCAATCAGCAGAATATCGGTTTCGCCGGTGCCGGTTGGGTCGGTCGCCAGCCAGCTCACCAGCGCGGTGGCGGCGTTCACCCGCACCGCGTTGCAGTTGCCCTGGCCGTCACCTGCGTCGGGGGTATCACAGGCGCTACCCTTCGACTTAAGGTGGTTCAGATCGACAATGAAGCGCGCGCCAGTGGCGTTTTCTTCGAAAGCTTGCGCCAGCGAAGGGCGGCTGCGGGCGGCACTATCGCCACCGTTGACGAAGGCAGTGCTGTTGAGTGCGGCGGTGGCGCCCACCGGCGTGACTTTGGCCGGCTGGTAGAGCATACCAACCTTGATTGCGTCGGTGCCGAGCGCGTTTACCTGACCGGTGTTTGCGTCAACGTCGATGAAGGCGTAAGTGCCAGGTGCGGTCGCATCGTTGAGCTTGTTGACCAGGAACTGGATCGCGCTTGACGAGCCGTAGCCGTCGTTCTCGATCTCGTTTATGCCCAGAACATCCGGGTTGAGCGCCAAAATAGCTGCCACGGTCTTGGGCCACTGGCGGTCGAACTCGGCTTGCGTGTCGGCACCGCGGCAGTCGGTGGCTGCGCCGCCCACACCATTGGTGCAGTTATCGACAGTATCGGGCAAGCCATCGAAGGTGTTGAAGAAGTTGAGCAGATTCATGCCCGCGACGTGCAGGCGACCGCCAACATTCGGTGCTGTGCTTGGCCGCGGGTTGGTTGGCTGGAAGTTCGGTGCAGTGCCGCCCAGTGAGCCAAGTGGCCGGATGCGGAAGGCGTTGCCGCTCACTGCGTTGCCTGCCCAGGTGTAGGTCATTACGCCCGCCAGGTTATCGATAGTGTCGCCGCCGCGCAGGGTATTGCTGGCGCTCAGTGGGTTGCCGCCACGCCCAAACTTAATTGGGTCGGGGTTCTGGGTCTGGCTATCGTCATCCAGAATAATCTTGTTCAGGTCATTCTGGGCTTGCAGCGCGAGTGCCGGTGCGCCTGGCGCAACAACGTTGGTTGGTTGACGCAGCCGGTCGCCCGCTGAGAGGACAACCTGGCCGAAGCGGCCCAGCTGGAAGTGCTCGGTGACATACAGGGTTTGTGCGAAACGTACCAGCATGCCCTCGAAGCGTTCGAGATACTCGACGCCGCCAACCGCCGCTGGCACTGGCAAGGTAATATCGGTGGGCGTGACCGTTGCGGTGGTGCCACACAGCTCAACGCCGCTGGTGCTACTAATCTGGGTCTGGCCCTGGTTTTCGCCGGGTGTGCCTGTGACCTGTACCACCTGGCCAACGCTGACGCGGTTGGCGTTGTCGCTCTCGAAGACGAAGATACCATCGGAAGTAGTGGAGTTGCTATCGCCAGTATCTTGCAGGTAGAAGCCGCGCAACTGTGGCGATGCGCCTTCGTAATCGGCGACGACGACGCCTTGCACGGTTACGGTGCCAGTGGCGCTGGTGGTCGCACCGCTGCCCTGAATGCTGCCGATGGTTACGTCAGGCGCGGCACAGGGCGGCAGTGTCACGGTCAGCGCAATGCTGCCGCTGCTGCTACGTGCTTCGGCGTCGCTGACGGTAAACGGTAGGCTCTTCGCGCCTGCGGTTGTGTTTGCCGCAACCGTCGCGTTGTACGAGAAGATATTGTCGCCTGCCGTGACATCGCCGTTCTGGCCATCATCGGCAAACGCCTGATTGGCTGCGCCACCGATCGCAGTCAGGTCGGCAGTGACGGCAAGACCGGTGCTGGTGGGGTTTGTGCCGGGGGTTACGCTGACGGTGAACAGGGTGGCATTGCCTGCCATAACCGTGCTTGGGCTAGCCGCGCCTGTACCCGTCGGGTTACTGCTCGGTGCTTGCACCGTCAGGCTAATTGTGCCACTGGCGCTGCGGCCTTGCCCATCGGTAATCGTGAATGGCAGGCTCTTGGCTCCGGCGCTTGTACCGACGCTCACCGTTGCTGCAAACGAGAAATTGCCGCTACCATTGTCGGTGAACGCCTGGTTGGCCGCGCCACCGATGGCGGTCAGGTCGGCAGTAACGGCAAGGCCGGTGCTGGTGGGGTTGGTACCAGCCGTGACCACGACCGTCAATGTGGTGCTGTTGCCCGCAATGACGGTGCTTGGGCTGGCCGAGCCAACGCCGCTCGGGTTGGTGGGCTGCCCGAAGCTGCTGTTACGCGGGTTAGGCGCGCCAATCGTGAAATCAGCATTGTTGTTGTTGGTGTCGGTCGCGCCATTACCGTTGCGCAGGGCTGCGGTAGTGTTGCTCAGGTTCGCAGTTGGGCTAGTTTCTGAGCAGTTCGCTGTGGTGCCGAACCCAACAAAATCGATAATCGTTGCGCCGGTGGGGCATGCGCCGCTCAGCGCGGTGGTGGTATTGACCAGCGCAACTTTGCCAGCCGTGCCGCTCATTGCTATATTGCCGGTCGCGTCGGGAGTAGGCAAGTTTGTTGTGCCGCCTGCACCAGCCGCTTCCTGAATCAGGTAATAGCCGCCCGCTGGGATTGAGCCGGACAGGTTGGTCGCCTGCCAGGTTGTACCCGTTGCGCTGGTATATTGTACCGACCAGCCACTCAAGCTGATGGGGCTGCTGGTGCGGTTGTACAGCTCGATGAAATCGTTCTTTAGCGTCGCGCCACTATTTCCGCCGCCACCATACACCTGGCTGATGACAACGTTCGCGCCTGCTGCCGGTGTCACGGTAATGGTTGCGGTAGTGCTATCGGCGCTGCTCACGCTATTGGTCACGCGCACCCAGTAGCTGGTGGTGGCGCTGAGTGTGGGCGTGGTGAATGTATCTGAATTCGTGCCGACCGGTGTGCTGGTATCACCAGTGGTGCCCTGGTACCACTGGTAGCTCAAGGGTGCAGTGCCGGTTGCCACCACATTCAACGTAGCCGTCTGGCCCGCTGTAATCGTCTGCGACTGCGGGTGGGTGGTGATACTTGGCGCAGTTGCAGCTGGGTTGACGGTAATCGTCGCGGTAGTGCTATCGGCGCTGCTCACGCCATTGGTCACACGCACCCAGTAGCTGGTCGTGGCGCTGAGCGCGGGCGTAGTGAATGTATCTAAGTTCGTGCCAACCGGTGTGCTGGTATCGCCAGTAGTGCCCTGGTACCACTGGTAGCTCAAGGGTGCGGTGCCAGTTGCAACCACATTCAACGTGGCCGTCTGGCCCGCTGTAATCGTCTGCGACTGCGGTTGGGTGGTGATGCTTGGCGCAGTTGCGGCTGGTGCGTTGAGGTTTAAGCCCACAATCACCGGGTCGTGATCCGACACGCGGAATTCGTCGGCATTGTACAGGCTGATCAGTTGGCCAGTGGTCTTGAAATCGGTATTGTAATCGAGGACGCTCGGCTCATCAGCATTGATGTGCCACTCGCCCACGCCACTTACCTGGCTGGTCAGGCTGGCCGAACCGAGCGCGTGGTCGAGGTAGCCCCACTGGCCGTCGAACGCATACGAATACGCGTCTGCGCCGATGTTCGCCTCGATCAGGTTGGTATACCCGGCACTCTTGATTGCGGTAATCGGGTCTTCCTGCGCATACGAGTTCAGGTCACCCACAATCAGCACATCAGGATCGCCAGTGCCGGTTGGGTTGGTGCCAAGCCAGCTCATGAGGGTGGTAGCAGCATTGGTGCGCACGATGTTACAGTTGCCCTGGCCGTCATTTGCGTCGGCTGCATCGCAGGCACTGCCCTTCGACTTGAGGTGGTTTGCCACCAGAATGAAACGCGCGCCGTTCGAGTTTTGCTCAAAGGCCTGGGCCAGCGCCGGGCGGTTGCGCTGTGCGCCGTCGCCGCCGTTGACAAAGGTGGTGCTGTTGAGCGCAGCTGTCTGGCCCACCGGTGTGACTTTGGCGGGCTTGTAGATGATCGCAACTTTGATTGCATCGGTGCCAAGTGCGTTGGTCTGGCTGGTAGCGGCGTCGGCGTTGATGAAGGCGTAGGTGCCTGCTGCCGTTGCATTATTCAGCTTGGTGACGAGATCCTGAATCGCGCTCGAAGCACCATAGCCGTCGTTCTCAAGCTCCATCACGGCGATAACATCGGCACCGTTACCGGTGAGCGCTGCCACGGTCTTGGGCCACTGGCGGTCGAATTCGGTGGAATTATCGGCACCACGGCAGTCGGTGGCCGCGCCGTTAACGCCATTGGTGCAGGCACCGGTGCCAAAGGTGTTGAAATAGTTCAGCAGGTTGGCGGCGGTTACACGCAGTGCGCCGCCCACATTGGGTACTGCCGAAGGGCGCGCATTAGCGGGCTGGAAGTTCGGTACACCGCCATTCAGCGCGCCTACCGGGCGCAGTCGGTAGGCATTGCCGCTCGCCGCGTTGCCGCTCCAGGTGTAAGTCATCACGCCAACCATGCCGGTGGCGGTATCGGCGCCACGCAGGGTGTTGCTGGCGCTCAGCGGGTTGCCGCCACGCCCGAACAGAATCGGGTCGGGGTTCTGCGCTTGTGTATTATCATCGACGATAATCTGGTTGAGATCGTTTGCCGCTTGCTGTGCCAACGCGCTTGCGCCGGGTGTCGTAATATTCGTGGGTTGGCGTAGGCGCCCACCCGACGACATCAGTACCTGGCCGAAGCGGCCCAGCTGGAAGTGCTCGGTGACATACAGCGTCTGTGGGAAGCGCACCAGCATGCCTTCAAACTGCTCGGCGGCAGTGGCGCTGGCAAACGGTAGTGTTACATCAGTGGGCGTAACGGTGCTTGCGCTACCACACAGCTCAATGCCGGTCGTGCTGCTGAGTTGTGTCTGGCCCTGGTTTTCGCCAGCCACGCCACTCACTTGTACAACATCGCCAACACTCACGCGGTTGGCGTTATCGCCTTCGAAAACGAAAATACCGTCGGAGGTGGCGGTATCGCTATCACCGGCATCCTGCACGTAGAAGCCACGCAGCGCTGGCGATGCGCCCTCATAGTCGCCTACAACCACGCCTTGCACCGTCACGGTCTGGCCGCTAACGAGGGAAATATCGCCAGTGCCCTGCACCGAGCCGATCGTTACGTCGGCAGCCGAGCAGGGAATTAAAGCATTCACGGTCAGGCTTATGGCACCGCTGCCTGCACGACTTTCAGCATCCGTGATGGTGAATGGTAGGCTTTTGCTGCCCGCACTGGTCGCAGAATCAACAGTGGCATTGTAAGAGAAAATATTGTCACCCGCTGTGACATCGCCGTTTGTTCCATTGTCGAAGAATGCCTGGGCGGGCGCGCCGCCGATCGCAGTCAAGTTAGCACTGACGCTAAGGCCAGAGCTGGTTGGGTTTGCGCCGGGGGTTACGCTCACAGTCAGCAACGTTGCATTGCCCGCCGTGACAGTGCTGGGGCTAGCTGCACCGGTGCCGGTTGGGTTGGTCGGTGTAGCAGTTGCACTAGGTGTCAGCGAAAAGTCATCGACTGCAAGCCCGTCGTCAGCACCAGACGCATTAAAATCAGTCCAGCGAATCCAGAATGTTGCGCCATTCGCGATGTTCAAGCTGCTGATTGAACCACTAATCGCAATTCGGTTTGCGGCGGCGTTGCCATCCAATGCACCAGCGGTGGTAGCAGTTTTCACCAAGTTGGTGAAATCCAGGCTGTTAACATCCACCCATGTGCCAGTAGTCAGGCTCGTCGCATCGGTGCTGTATTGAAAATCAAGGCGGTCATCACGGGCAGTAGCTGTATTGCCGATGCGCCACTGCTCGCCTGTGTAGGCAACATCGAGAGAGGTAATGGCGGAGCCAGTATTGTTGGTAAGGCTAGCGCCGATCGTCGGTATGACACTACCACTCTGCAAGCCGCCTAATGCGCGATCCGTGGCGCTGCTGGCACCAAAACTGTATATGTCGCCGGTAGAGCTCGAACCGGTGCCTGCTGTGTAGGTGGTATTCGCACTAGTACCAGATTCTGCAAAGTTCCATCCTAAAGGTGTATTTGCTGCTAATGTGCCGGTACCTGTGTTGACAAGCGAATCGAAATTTTCAGTGTACGCTGTGTTAATTGCTGTAAGGCTGGCAGCGCCAGCAGCCAGCGCAGGCTGGGCTACCCCTAGGAGCTGGGTAAAAACGAGTGCGAATGCTGCGAGTGCCCGCAGCCATCGCCACTGGAGCGATGCGTGCGGCGAATGCAAAACGGTCATGCCTTTCTCTCCTTGTTGGCGCGGTTGCTTCATGTCGCGCCGGGCAAATTGCGACGATGATACAGGTCACTAGGTTAGGGTTGTATATAAACGGCAAACAGCGTATGCACAGGCACACGCTTGGATCCCGCGACACACGCCGCTGTGTTTTCGCGTAGTATGGGCATACGCTAATCGGGATGATAGTATCCTACCAAATGAGGTACCGCTTTGTCAAAACGACTATACCAGGCTAAGATCAAGCTCAGGGGTAACTTCCACTAAGGTTCGGTTAAATGCCATCAATGTGCCGATAATCTGCCTCTTGAGTGCTGCCTTAGCCTCTTATATTGGAGATCTTCACTTGAAGTTGCAAACGACAACCATGCTTCACAGGAGTATGATCATTTAGATAGTAATGGAGAGTAGGTTGACGAAAAAAATACTTAAATTTTATAAAGATGAAAAAATTTGTTGTTTTATTTTGTGCGCTGGCAATAAAAAAAGCAGCCGATCTACATAAAAGCTAGTAGATCGGCTGCATAGAACCAAGGTATTATGGGCCGACGATCCGCCCCTCTACAACCGGGCCAACTGGTGAGTTGGCGGCGATGTAGTCGATTGTCACCTGGAGCAGGTCATCGCCTGGCTGAAGCACATTCGTGCCTTGTGCGAACACGGTATACCCATCACCACCAGTGTACATAAAGTCGTTGGTGACGAAGCGAACCGTGTCGGTTGGGCCGATTGGCGTTGCCGGGCCGCTGATACCCTGTGGTGTTTTCCACATACCAGTGACGACCGGCGTAGTGCCGTTGCAGGCGAAGGTTAGCTTCAAGCCCGAGATCTGCGGGAAGCGCCCGGTGGCAATTGCCGGGTTGCAGAATGGCGATACACCATTCAGGAACGCTTGCTCAAGCTGTGCGCCAGTCAGCGTCTGGATTACGGTGCGATTGCCGAATGGCAGCACCGAGAACACTTCGCCCCACGTAATCTGGCAGGCAGCCTCACCAGCGCTGGGTGGTGAACAGTTGATATCGGCGCGCAGACCGCCAGAGTTGGTGTAGGCCGCATCGACGCCCGGGTACTTCGCGCGCATGGCATCGGCTACCATATTGCCCATCGCCGATTCGAACAGGCGCGTTGGTGCGCGCTTGATGTCGAATTGCTGCGTGCCGATGACCTGGTTGCGCAGCACGGCGGTTTGGGCATTCGCATCGTCGACAATGGCCTTAACATCGGCGCGTGGAGCTACGCCCAGGTTCTTTGCCACGCGGGTTGCTCCGCCTGTCCACTGGACATCGCCGCCCTGCACCATCAGCTGGAGTACCGAGTAGGTTGCCCCGGCGTTTATGCCTTCAACCACCGGGATGTGCCCGACTACGGTGTTGGTGACGCGATGCGTGTGCCCGGCGATTACTGCGTCGATCGTGGTGTTTTGCAGCTGGTTGACGATCGTGACGATTGGCCCATCCCACGGAACCGCCGCGTTGCCGTCGATTGCGTTTGCGCCATTGGCGGTACCTTGGTGGATGAGCAATAGCTGCACGCGCACACCCTGTCGGCGCAGCCGTTCCGATTCGGCCTTGATTGCGGTGGCTTCATCCAGGAATGTCAGCCCGGCGGTGGCCCCAGCCGAAACCAGCTCAGGCGTCTCTTTCAGCTCGGCACCGATCACGCCAACCCGTACGCCATTCACCGTAAATACAGTTGATGGCTTGACCCAGCTTGGTGCCTGGCCTGTGGCTGTTTCGATAATATTTACGCCCAGGAATGGGAAGTTCGCGCGCGCCTGGTGCTGGAGCAGCCGGGCCACGCCGTAATCGAACTCGTGATTCCCGTATGAGGTGGCATCCAATCCCCAGGCGTTCTCAACATCGATCGCCGGGCGATCTTCGAGCAAGCCCGAATTGGCTGGGCTTGCGCCGACGTTATCGCCTGCCGCAAGTAGCAGCGCAGGCCCGGGCAGGCTGGCCGCATCCTCATCGAACATCGTGCCAAGGTACGACGCGCCACCCACCGAAGTGTTGCGCCCATCGAGCGTCAAGCTGGTCGGGTCGAGCTGGCCGTGGAAGTCGTTCAGACCAATAATCGTCAGCGGTTTGACTGAGTTGCTGCCCTTGATAATTGAGAGCAACACACGCCCCTGCGATTGTTGCGGCACGGTAATGCCCATCATGTATGCAATCGTTGGCGCAATGTCGATTGACCGCACCCCGCTCACTGGCCCGCGGGCAATGCCCTCGCCGCCAGCCAGGAAAGTGGCACGCATGTTCACGCTGGCACTCAGGTTTTGCACATCGGGTACATAGCCGTGCTGCCCGAAGAAGGCCGAGCGTGCCACGAGCGTTCCGGGGGTTGCTGCATCAAACTGGTAGGGTGGGTAGGCGAACACCACAAGATCGCCAGTGCGGGTGGGGTGGGCCATGTCGGCGGTGCTGTTTGGCCCGTTCGGGATGTAGCGCGCCTCGGCCTTGGTAAAGGCGCGGTCAATCATCTTCCAGCCCTCGGGTTGGCTGTCGCCAGTCCAGTCGTTCGGGTCGCTGAGCGCCAGGAAGGCCGCCTTGATCTGTGCTACTGTGCTTGCCTCGTCAGCCGCAGCTACTTGCTGGAATCCGCCACCCGCCGGATCACGCCCGGCAAGGTTGAGGTAGATCTGCACGGTGCCGCCCGCCCAGCATGCCTTAGCCTTGCCAATAGTCTCGCCGGTTGCTGGGCGACAGTTCGAGGTTTGTGGCTTGGAAAGCAGGCCTATATCTACTAGCACCTTGCTGGCGTCGATTGCCAGAAACTGTGGCGCGAAGCCGTGGTCGGAAGCGACAAACGTAGTGGTTTTATCGCGCATCAGGCGCTGGGCGAGGGCCAGAGTCGCATCGGCACCACGGTAGGCACGCCGGATGAAGGCAGTGCGCTGGGCCACGCGCCCGTCGGGCGTGCGATTTACCTGCACATCATCGTAGGCCGGGTTGGGCGCGCCATTCGGCAGCGTTGGCACGATCAGTCCCAGGAACTGATGCGAAAACTCGTCGGTCACGGGGTAACCCACCAGCGCGAGATCGGGCTTGTATGTGCGCATCAGATAGGTCAACATCGGCAGATGCGATGCTTCCCAGTACAGCCCTTGCTCAACATACGTTTCCTCACTGACAATACCCGCCTCAAGAATCGCGAAGTCAGCATCGGTATCGGTGGGGAAGCGCTGAGCGAGATATTCATTAAAGTCGCCCGTGAAGCCGCTCGCGCCCGGCCAGGTGGGCCAGCTGGCGTTGGTACGCGATACCGAGGTGTGGAAGAGTCGCACCTTGGAAAGATCGGGTGTTAGCTCTTCGACTTTCACCAGCATACCGGCGGTTTTGCCATCGAGCGTGCCGCCGACGATCTTTACCTTCACATCGGCCCACTGGCCGCGTGCCAATATTCCAACCGCCGTCGCGCCGTCTTTCGAGAATGAAAGCAGCACGCGATTGTAATTGGTAGCACCATCATTTGTGGTATCGAAAATGTAGGCATTCAGGCCATATTTGTCGGTGCCGCCATCGAGCACCCGCAGGCGCATTTCCTGTGCAGGGCTGTACGAGCTTGGCACGTTGACCCAGCCGGTGGCCGCGGTTGGCGCAGCTGCGGCGAAAGGGGCCTGCCCAGCAAACCCGGCTGGATGATCAAACTGAAGGCCAAATGCGGCCGTGAAGTTTGCATCGTCGCCTGGCGCAACATAGTTGGTTGCAACACCACGCCCCGAGAAGAACGAGCGAAAATCAATGGTTGGGCCATTGATTGAGCCGCCGCGCCCGCCTGCCCATTCCATCTGTATCACTTTTTTGCCGCTACGTTCGGCTGCCTGGGCAATTGTTTCCGCTTGCAGCACACCTGGGTCAAACGCAGCGGTACGGTTCGAGAACGCCTGCCCATTTACATGAAAGGTGTTGTTCGTCGAGCCGGCAACCCCGGGCCATGCGCCGGTGGAGAGCGTATACCAGCCCGCACCCGTATTCGGCGGTGCCTGGGTGAGCAGGCCACTATCGGTGGCGAAGGCACCCTTTTTGAGTAGCTCATTGAATGTTGGCAGCTGGCCCTGGGCCGCATAGCTAGCCAGTAAATCCTGGCGCATGCCATCCGACGCAAAGAACAGGATGCTGCCAGCTGCTGACGAATTTCCGCTGCTGGGCGCAGCCACTCAACGCCGCTGGAACTACGAGCGCTGCCATAATCAGAATGCTAAGAACAGACCACCGTGCGAGTCGTGTCGACATGCGAAAAATCCTTTCTTCGTGGTGTGCTGCCGTTGGAAGAATCACGCGCCGCCTCATTGCGGGCAGTGAGCGCAGGCCGAGCAACCTTACAGTGCACAGCGATAATTTGGTACCCAAGAAGCGTTTAGGCCCCAACTGTTAGCTCAACTGCGGCTGGTTCCTCCTTTCTTATAGGCTCTGAAGCGAAAAGCTGTGAGTTTGAGGGTAGCCCATGTAAGTGATGAAGCCTGAGGGCCGGGCTGATTCCCCGACTACTGAATGTGGCAAGAGGGAACGAGAACACGAACACACTGCCTGAAGGCCATAGGTGACCAGGCAAACATAATGGTGACTGCGTAAATTACGGAAATATCTAGGGGAATAATATCAGAAGTTACATTTACGTGCAAAATACTGATGATAAATGACAAATTATTTATCTATTATGCTGTAATTAACACACGTTATGCGATGAACCGCAGCGCAGGAGTTTTCGCCTGCGGCAGCAAGAATTTGCTTTCTTTTTGTGCGGCGCTGTTGGCGCTCCGCGCCAACAGCGCCGCAGCATAATCGTAAAGTATCGCTGAGGAACCGTCAAAGCCTGTTTCGGTAGCATACGAATGAACATGGAGGTAGGTGGCAATGACACAGCCTACCGGCTAGCCACCCAGGTGGTGCAAACTGGTGAAGATAGACCACAGCCAGTATAATCGTGCTATGTCAGCACCGATCGTGACAACCAAGCTCTATATTCCGCCGCTGCGCCCGAACAGCGTTGTGCGCCCGCGCCTACTTGCGCGCCTGAACGACGGGCTGCACCATAAGCTAACCCTCATCTCAGCGCCAGCTGGTTTTGGAAAAACGACCCTGGCCAGCGCCTGGCTCGCTCGATGTGGGCGGCCTGCCGCCTGGCTCTCACTCGATAGCGCCGATAACGACCCCAACCGCTTCCTGGCATACCTTATCGCTGCATTGCAGGCAATTGCGCCAACCATTGGTGTCGACGTAATGGGGTTGCTTCAATCCTCGCAGCCGCCAACTATCGATACCCTACTGCCAACGTTACTCAACGAGATCGCCACAATGCCACAGCCTGCGATCCTGGTGCTGGACGACTACCATTTGCTGGATGCCGCACCAATTGATCAGGCACTCGCTTTTCTCGTCGAGCATCTGCCACCGGCCCTGCACCTGGTTATCGTTACTCGTGAAGATCCCCAGCTTCCCATGGCGCGGCTACGCGCCCGCGGGCACTTAACCGAACTACGCGCCGCTGATTTACGATTTACGCCTACCGAAGCCACTACCTTTCTCGCCGAAGTAATGCACCTCGATCTTTCGCCAGCCGACATTGCCGCATTGGAAGCGCGCACCGAAGGCTGGATCACGGGCTTGCAGTTAGCTGCGCTATCGATGCAAGGGCAGCAGGATACCTCCGGCTTCATCCGGGCATTCGCTGGCGATCACCGTTATATTCTGGATTATCTGGTGGATGAAGTGTTGCAACGACAGCCCGCCGCGACGCGTAGCTTCTTACTCCAAACCTCAATCCTTGAGCGCCTGTATGGCCCGCTGTGCGATGCAGTAACCGGCCAGGCTGGCGGAAGCATGCGACTTGAGGCACTGCATCGCGGCAATTTCTTTGTCATTCCACTCGATGATACGCGCCACTGGTATCGCTATCACCACCTCTTTGCCGAGGTACTTGTCGCGCATTTGCGGGCGGAACAGCCCGACGATATCGCGCTGCTGCACCAGCGTGCGAGTGCGTGGTACGAGCAGCATAACCTGGTAGCCGATGCGATTCGCCATGCGTTTGCTGCCGAAGATTTTGTACACGCGGCAAATCTGATCGAACGGGTGTGGCAAGCGCTGCGCCAGAGCAGGCAAGACGCTACCTTGCTTGGCTGGCTGAGCGCTATCCCCGGCCAGGTGCTCGACCATCGGCCCACGCTTAGCGTTGCATATGCCCATGTGTTATTGGCAAATGGCGTGTTTGAAGGGGTTGAAGAGCGCCTGCGCGCTGCCGAACAGTGCCTAAACACCCAGGCCGCCGAGCGCGCCAAATCAGGCGACCCAGCCACCGAGGCAGAGCGTAGTACTGGTGATACCGCAGCATCACACCAGCTCCCAGGCACAATCGCGATTGCCCGCGCCGGGCTGGCGCTGGCGCGGGGCGATGTGCCAGCAACCGTAACATATGCGCAACAGGCATTCGATCTCGCACCAGCGGATGAGTATCTGCTACGTGGAGCAGCGAATGGGTTCCTAGGGCTGGCCGCCTGGGCGCGTGGCGATCTTGCCGCTGCGCACGATATCTTTGCGCAGGGCATGGCTATGCTGCAACAGGCTGGCAATATCGCTGATGTAATCAATGGCACAATCACCCTGGCGACCATACGGATGGCGCAAGGCCACCTCCGCGACGCCATGCGAACTTATGAGCGTGGCTTGCAGCTTGCAACTGCCTATGGCGATTCAGCCCCACGCGGAACAGCAGACCTGTACGTGGGCATGAGCGAGCTGATGCTTGAGCAGGGCAATTTGCAAGCTGCCATGCAGCTTTTGCAGCAGAGCACGAATTTAGGCGAGCACGCCGGGTTTCCACAAAATCGCTATCGCTGGCACGTTGCGATGGCACGCATTCATGAGGTTGAAGGCGCTCTGGATAGCGCACTCACACAGCTCGACGAGGCCGAGCACCTGTATATGAGCGACTTCTCGCCAAATGTGCGGCCAATCGCGGCGTTGAGGGTGCGCGTGTGGATTGCGCAAGGGCGCCTGGCCGAAGCCTTAAGCTGGGCGCGTGAGCAAGGGCTATCTATACAGGATTCGCCCAGCTTTCTGCGTGAGTTTGAGCATATTACGCTGGCCCGGGTACTGCTGGCGCACGCCCAGCACCAGCGCGACGAGCGCAGTTTATCCGAGGTGGCGAGCCTGCTCGAACGGCTTGAGCGTGCTGCGGAGGCAGGTGAGCGAACAGGCAGCCTGATCGAAATTTTACTTGTGGAAGCGCTTGTGTACCAGGCGCAAGGCAACCTTGCTGCTGCACTCAGGCCGCTCGCCCGTGCCCTGGCGCTAGCGGCACCCGAGGGGTATACCCAGAGCATTATTCGCGAAGGCCCAGCCATGGCAGAGCTGCTGATAAAGATGGCGGGTGGGCATCCGAAAGAATATATTCACCGCTTGCTAGCCGCCTTTGGCGAGCACGAGTATGAGCATGCTTCACCCTCGATTGCCCAGCCTTTGGTTGAGCCTTTAAGCGAACGTGAGCTGGACGTGCTGCGCTTGCTTCGCACTGAGTTGAGCGGCCCGGAAATTGCCCGCAGGCTGATGGTTTCGTTAAACACGATTCGCACCCACACCAGAAATATTTACGACAAGCTTGGTGTAACCAATCGTCTGGCGGCGATCCGCCGGGCTGATGAATTGGAACTGTTCTAATTACGTCTACAAATACCGCATTTCTGGCCCTGGCAGGTTACTCAAACCGCTGCCAGGTTTTTTTCATACCAAATTTGCTGCATCGGGTTGTATAGCGAGGGCTGGGGCGGCTTGCCGCCCGGATTTTCCTTTTCGGGTACACGCCCGAAAAACCAGATTATCAAAGCATTGAGTATCAATCACCACATGTGATGATGACAGCTCATCACACGAATGTGTATGCTCTGAGCAATGAACCGAACAACCGCAGCGATAACAAGCTCCAGCGCTATGCGGCATATAGGCGAGGCTCAGCATGGATAAAGCACACGCACCCACAGACGGCTACCACGAGGCGCAGCGATATGAAATTCGGCTCAAGGGGCACCTCGATACGCGGTGGGCCGAGTGGTTTGAGGGGATGAGCTTCGCCTGCGGCAGCAATGGGATCACGATCCTCACTGGAGTAATAGCTGACCAGGCCGCCTTATATAGTGTGCTCCGAAAAGTACGTAACCTTGGCCTGCCGTTGCTCTCCGTTGTTCAGATTACTCCCGAAACGGCGGAGATGTCCTATGTTCAACCCTGAATAGGGAGCGTTGTTGTTCGCACAAGGAGATAGAACGTGAATACTCAGCACCAGATCGCAATGAAGGAGCATGATATGCAACCGACAAACTCAAATCTTATTCGTTGGGCCGGTATAGCCGCAATGCTGGCAGGCGCCATATTCGTGGGCATTCAGCCAATCCACCCCGCCGATGCGCTTGCATCTGTTACCACCAGCCTCTGGGCGGTTATTACGCCGCTGAAGACAGCTATGTGTATGTTGTTTCTGCTTGGTATTACAGGACTCTATGCTCGGCAAGCGGCACGCGCCGGGTGGCTCGGCCTGGCTGGGTTCTTGATGTTGACGCTCTCGTGGGCGCTGCAGCTGACTTTTATTTTCGCCGAAGCCTTTATCTTGCCTGTGCTTGCGCCGGTAGCGCCAACATTTGTCGAGAGCTTCTTCAGTATTCTGAACGGCTCTACCAGCCAGATCGCTCTTGGTGCGCTCCCAACCCTCTACACCCTGGTAGGAATCATGTATATTTTTGGCGGTTTGGTCTTTGGCATTGCGACACTCCGCGCCCGCGTCATGCCACGCTGGGCAGCGGGGTTGCTGGTAGTTGCAGCAGCAATAACGCCCGCCGCCGCCCTGATCCCCCACCCGCTCAACCGGGTATTAGCAGTGCCAACTGGAATTGCGTTTGTCTGTCTAGGCTATGCGCTCTGGTCGGAACGGCGTGCAAACACCACAATGCCTGTTTCTAGCAGTGTTATGTCGCCACTTTCGTAGATCAGCGCTGAGTAGGGCCACGCGTATATGGGCAGGCGTCCCCCAACCACCTGGCTCGCTTCAGGGGGATTGCTTGCCCACCGAATACACCCACTACGCAAGGAGCTGAAATGACTGTACACGCTACTGATGCACACAGTGATGCTACTGTACCCAATCGTAAAGCGAGCGGCACCGCTCGATCACAGGGCCGCAGTACGCGAGCCACGATCCGGTTTGTCGTCTGGCGTAGCATCGCTCTGCTCGTACTAAGCGCAATTCCGCTCGCTGCTGGCGTCGTCCGCCTAAGCCAGCTAGCCAGTGGTACCGGCATAACCTCCGCAAATGCACGCTTCTTTGCTGCGCCGCTGCCGGTGGTGCTCCATATCGTGAGCGCTAGCTTTTATGCCATTCTCGGCGCATTTCAGTTTGCGCCAGACTTCCGCCATCGTAATCCCGGCTGGCACCGCGTTGTTGGGCGAGTGGTGGGGTTGTGCGGCTTACTCGTGGGGTTTTCGGGGCTATGGATGACGCTATTCTATCCAGGCGCAAATGGCAACAGCACCTTGCTGTACGCCCTGCGCCTGTTGTTTGGGTCGGCGATGATTGGCGCAACGGTGCTTGGTATTATCACGATCCGCAACGGCGATGTGCGTGGGCATCGCGCCTGGATGATGCGGGCCTATGCGCTTGGTCTCGGTGCTGGCACGCAAGTGCTAACCTTGTTCATTGGGGAATTGCTGGCTGGCGCGCCGAATGAGCACAGCCGGGCGCTCCTGATGGGCGCAGGCTGGGTGATCAACCTGGCTGTGGCTGAATGGAACATCCGCGCATATCGGGCAGCGCCTGCCCGGAAGTTGGCGTAATCTATGCTAGCTGCGCCGCTAGTGCCGCCGGGTCGGTCACCGGTAGGCGGCAGGCATAGTGCTGGCACACATAGGCGGTCGCCCGACCATCGAGCTGCGTGCGGCCTTCCAGCAGCGGCGAGGTGAATGCCGCCGCCGCACTGCCGCGCTGCACCACCACTTTGTTTGGGCGGAAGGGCTGAAAAATGACAGCACACAGCGCCTGCATATCGGGCGCGGCGGGGTCGCCAACCAGCGCAATTTCGTGGGGTGTGCCCAGCGCGAACTCAGCTGCTGCCAGATAGCGCCCAAAGCCAGTGGGGTAGCGCGCCAGAAACGGCGCGAGGCTGCCCAGAATCGCCTCGGCACGCGCACGATACTCAGGTAGATCGAAGATTGCTGCCAGCTGCAACAGCACATCGGCAGCAGCTGAATTCCCTGACGGGGTAGCATTATCGCCAGTATCGCGCGGGCGCACCACCAACGCCTCGTGGTCGGCAGCGGTATCGTAGAAGCCGCTAATCGTATCATCCCAGAAGCGCGCTAACATCACGTCGGCCAGGGCACGCGCTTCAATCAGCCAGCGCGGCGCGAAGGTCGCTTCGTATAACGCCAGCAGGCCATCCGCTAGCAGCGCGTGATCGTCGAGGAATGCGGGCACACTTCCGGCGCGGCCATCTTTCCACGCCCGTAGCAAGTTGCCATCGGCATCGCGCAGCTCACGCAGCAGGAAGTCTGCATTCTGCTCGGCAACCATGCGGTAGTCGTTGCGGCCAAAGGCGCGGGCGGCCTGCGCAAATGCCCGCAGCGCCATCCCATTCCAGGCAGTTAGTACCTTCTCGTCGCGGCCGGGTTTGATACGCCGCTCACGCGCCGCAAACAGTAGGCGCTTGCCCTGCGCCAGCGCCGATTCAATCCGCTCAACAGACATGCCGGTTACGCGCGCAACCTCGGCGGGCGGGCGCAGCAGGCGCAAAATGTTTTTGCCCTCAAAGTTGCCGCGCTCGGTCACGTCGTACACCTGGGCGAACACCAGCGCGTCGCCGTGCAGTACCTCGCGCAGCTCGGCGGGTGTCCACACAAAGAACTTGCCCTCTTCACCTTCGCTGTCGGCATCTTGGGTAGAATAGAAGCCGCCGTCGGGGTGGCGCATCTCGCGCACCAGGTAATCGAGCGTTTCTTCCGCAATGCGCCGGTAGAACGGCTCGCCGGTGGCCTGGAACATTTCGGTATACACCCGCGCCAGCAAGGCATTATCGTACAGCATCTTCTCGAAATGCGGTACCAGCCACTGCTCATCGACACTGTAGCGGTGGAAGCCACCGCCAAGCTGATCGTACATGCCACCCTCGGCCATGGCGTGCAGCGTTTTGTGCAGCATCTCCCAGGCTAAGGCGGTATTGGTGCGCTGGGCGTAGCGCAGCAAAAACTCGAAGGTCATTGGCTGCGGGAACTTGGGCGCGCGGCCAAACCCACCATAGCTGGGGTCGAACTGGCCGTGCAGCATAGCATAGGCTTCGTCGAGCACAGCATGCGTGATCTGGCCTTCGGCTAAACTGCTCGCGCTGGCAGTACGCATATGCTCAAGCAGCTCATTACCGGCACTCAGCAGCTCATCGCGCCGGTTGCGGTAGGCATCGGCAATGCTGAGCAATACCTGTGTGAAGGCGGGCATGCGGTAGCGCGGCGTGGGCGGGAAGTAGGTGCCGCCATAGAACGGCACGCCATCGGGCGTAAGAAAGACGGTCATCGGCCAGCCGCCGCCACCAGTCATGGCCTGCACCGCCGTCATATAAATACTGTCGATGTCGGGGCGCTCCTCGCGATCGACTTTGATATTCACAAAGTGCTCGTTCATCACCTGCGCGGTGTCCGCATCCTCAAATGATTCGTGCGCCATCACATGGCACCAGTGGCAGGCGGCATAGCCCACGCTCAACAGCACTGGCTTATCCTCGGCCCGCGCGCGCGCGAACGCTTCCGCACCCCACTCATACCAATCGACCGGGTTGTGGGCGTGTTGCAGCAAATAGGGGCTGGTGGCGTGAATCAGGCGATTAGTGTGCAGGGGCGCGGTGCTCATAGCTTGGCTCCTCATCGAATATGGGCGCGCATACGCGAGCGGAATAGCTGGTGTAGTATACCAACTCGTGCACCAACCAGCGCGCCGCCGCCCAGGGCCATCCAGCTCCAATCGAGTATAGCGTACAGGGTTTGGCTGCGCAAAATGCTCCACCAATCCGCCCAGGCAGTGGGCGAAGGATGAGTTAACGCCGCGCGCAACGACAGCGGCGCGCTGCCATCGAACGCCAGCAAAAAGCCATAATAGAGATAATATGCCGTGATTGCACACAGCCAGAACAGTGCAACCGCGCAGGCACTCAAGCGAATGCGCTGCGAACGCTGCACTTCAGCAATCGCCAGCGGCAGCGCAGGCACCAGCCAGATGCCCCAGTTGAGGCTGACAGCGATGACAGTCGTGAAAAGTGTTCGTGGCCAGTCGAAGCGAATCAAGAATTCAAGATAATACCAATCGAACACGCCAAAGCCCAGGCCAGCGAGCGCATAGAGAAACCAGCGATACTTATACAATGGATGTACGCTCAGCCGAACCACCTGCATTATTCACGACGATAGGGCGCCTCGTTGTCAATATCGCCTACAAAATCGGGGCGCTCAGGATGATCCATGAGCTGGCGCACCGCCATAATTTCGCCGGTGTGGAACCAGTAATGGTAGATAACCCGCAGCATCAGCGATCCCAGGGTTAATGTATCCGACCAGCCGCGTAGCGAAACGGTTGACTCCAGGCGTTCGGTCGTCAGAGTATCGAGCCAGGGGTCGGCGGCAGCGGTGACAGTGTGCCATGCCTGCCACATTGTGTCGAGCGGTGGGGTACTGGCTGGCGCACCATAGGCAAACTGAGACTTCAGCTCGGGCACTAATACCTGGCCTTGCCCGGCGGTCAGCCAGTAGCGCTGTTCTTGCCAGGCCAAGTGACCGATATTCCAGCTGATACAATTGATTGGTGGGAACTGTCGGCGGGCATCGGCATCGGAAACTCCGGCTAGGGCACGGCAAAACTCGCTGCGGGTAAAGCGTAGCTGTAGCACAAGTGGGTGCGGCATTGTGCGCTCCTCTAGGCAGTATGGTTTGGGATTGTACCCTAGCACAGCCGTGTTAGTATGTCAATAGAGCGCATGGGTGGCACGCACGCCAGGATTATACAAGCGCAGCACATAAGGAACAGCAGCATGCACATTCTTGAAACCGAGCGGCTTATCCTTCGCCACCTGGAGGAGCGTGACCTGAACGATTTATTCGCACTCTATCACGACCCCACTATTCGCCGCTATTATCCTGAAGGAACGTTATCGCTGGCCGAAACCCGCGCCGAGCTGAACTGGTTCAAACAAGGGCATCCGCAATATCCCGCCTTAGGGTTGTGGGCTACGGTGCTGAAATCAAATGGTGCGTTTATTGGGCGCTGTGGCTTGCTGCCCTGGGAGCTTGATGGTCGGGCGGAAGTCGAAGTGGCGTACATGATCGATAAGCGCCTGTGGGGCCAGGGCCTGGGCACCGAAGCCGCCTGCGGCGTGCGCGATTATGGCTTCCATACCCTGAAACTCACGCGCCTGGTTTGCCTGATTGACGCCGAGAATATCGCATCGCAGCGCGTGGCCGAGAAAATTGGCATGCATTTTGAACGCGCCGGAGCGGATGACAAAGGGCCATATTTATTGTATGCCCAGGAGCAAGCGCACTCCTGAGCCACCTGGGCAATTGCGTAGATTGTGGCAAACGGGCGGATTGTTGTGATTGCAATCCGCCCGTACACATTCCTGCACCTGTGCAGTGCCTACTACCAGCTCCACCTGATACAGCGGGAACTTCCGCTTGCTGGCGATGCCTGTGGCGATCACGAGCCTACACCTTTTCAATTGGGAATTGGATCTCGTTTACGGCGTTGGGGTCGTTTTGATTATTTGGCGGATCGGGAACACGCAAGTTGAGTTCGCGCCCTGGCCCGACAATGCGGTACCCATGCTCATCGATCCAGCGCGCCAGCGCATCATAGGCCTGCCCAATCGTTGCAAATGGCCCGTTATGCACCACACACGCCATCATCGCAATGCCCGGCAGCGTGTGGACATTGATACGCTTGGTGCCGGGAACTAGGCCAACAATCGGCATGCACACCTCAATATCCCAGTCCTGCTCAGGTACTTCCGCATCGTGATAGAGCGCCATCGGCGGGCCAGACATATACGCACTATTACCCTCAAGGTAGGCCATCAGCTCGCCCCAGAGCGAATATTGTTCAGGTGGTGTAGGCACGACATCACGCACCGATGCAACCAGCAACGGCTCGATCTGCTTGATCACGATATCATAATTGGACATGATCTCTCCCTGTTCAATCTGCCGCAGTAAGATCTCAACCCGCGCTAAACGCTCAAGCTCTTCCACCATTCGCTGCCGTATCTCGGCCTGCCGCAATTGCACCATCGCCTGCATTTGCCCAACCGCGAGATTGCCTGCGAGTAAGCGACTGATATCCTCAAGCGCAAACCCCAGATCTTTCAGCGCAAGGATACGATAGAGGCGCGAAAGCTGATGGTAGTCGTAATAGCGGTAGCTGGTGAAGCGATCGACATGCACTGGCTTCAGCAGCCCTACTTCATCGTAGTAGCGCAGGGTCTTGATCGATACCCGACTCAGTTTCGAAAAGTCGCCGATCCGGATCATAGGAAGGCCTCCTGGCTACAGGTATACACCCTCCATATACGGGAGAGTCAAGCCCCTATTTTATATGCATGGAGCATATGTATTCCCTAACAGGGCTTATGCGGCCAGTGTTTTTACCTCCGGCAGAGCGGTACTTTTTTATCATGGTGTTCCGCAGTCGGCGCGAAGCGCCGACTGCGGAACACCAAACCGTTCGATACCATGCTGCCGCAGGCTACATTCCTGAAACGCTGGATACCGCGTAAATCCTGCCACTAAGGAAGCGAAACATTTCACTGCGCCAGCGAAGGCGATACAGCTAAGGATTCCGCGCGATTGGCACTAGCACGCGGGCGGCGCTTTGCGTGGTGCTTGCACTCACCGGCGGCGAATAAGCGCTGGCGCGGCCCATAGCATCCAGTGCGGCAATGCTGATTTGCCAGCTGCCTGCACTGGGCAATACAAGGGTAGTGCGATTGGCGCGGCTCAGGTCAATTGTGCTAATGGCACCGCCATTTTGCTGGTAGCGCAATCGGTAGCCAAACAGGTCGGGCTCGGTATTTTCGTTCCAGCGCAACACGATACTCGCGCCGGTGTTACCAACTACTTCCAGGCCAGTTGGTGTACCTGGCGCGTTATAGGCGATTGCCCCCTGGGCTGCAATAAAGCCGCCATCGGTTGCCGGGCTGGTCATACATGTGGCACCGCCGCCAAACATTACCGCAATAACGCCTGAGTCGTAGGCGTCGCGCGGGTGGTTGAAGAGATACGCCGCTCGATTATCTTGGTAATGGTCGCAGGTGTTGTTGAGATTGATATTCCCGGCAGGCACCTGCCAGAGCATCAGGCGCTTGCCCGCCGCTGCCGAAAGCGCATTTTCCCACAGCACTGCACGGGTTGGGCGCGGCACATTTCGGTTGGTATCGTCCCACCATGGGCGCAGCCCGCTGCCTGCGTCGCGGTCGCTCCATTCAACAAACAGCAGATCCGCTTTGTCGCCACCCATGGCCTTGAGGAATGCCGCCGTACTGCGGGCCGCCCCGGGTACTTCGGCGGCAGTGATGATATTCGGGTCGCGGTTGGTCGACCACTTGCTGGCTTGCAGCGCAACCAGCGCATTTGGCGCAGTCGTGTGAATGAGGTCGACTACGCGCTTGCCAAAACCGGCCAGCGTATTTGCATAGCCGGGTGCATTCAGCGCCACCGGGTATGAGCCAGGGTCGTCGGGGGCTGGTGCGCCGGTGCTATATTTATATTGCTGCATATACCCGTAGAAGTCGGGGTCGATATGAAAGATAACTGGCTTGCTACCTTTGGCCTCGGTTGCCGCCAGCTGTAGCGCCGCCAGGTAGTTGCTTACCGAGCCAGCGTTTTGCAGTTTCTGGGCGTAGCAGCTGGGGCTTTCGCCACATATAGTGGGCACGCCAAGAATAAGGTAGGCCGAAATAACTGGAATATAGCCCTTATTCCAGGCTTGCTGGGTAAACCGCCCCACAAAATTACCGCCCCAATGGCCGGGGTCGCTGTACCATTCGTAGGTGATATACTGGTAGACATAATCCCAAGAAACCTGGCTATTCACCTGCCAATCCTGGCCGGGCGTTTCGCTCCATTGATTGGTGCCCCAGCCTAGCCGCTGCGGCAGCTTCGCCGGAATTCCGCCGCCAGCCGGTGCTAGAATATCGAACGCGCCGAGCTGTAGGCTGGCGCTATGGCTGGCGGTATCGCGCGCGGTAACCAGCAGGCTCGTTTCGGTGCTGGCACTACCCGGCGCAATGGTAATTGCTGCGCCATAGGTGCCATCACCCGCCGCGCCATCGTTACTGCGCCCATCGTCGTGCAGCGCCACCGTGCCGCGCCCAAACGCGGTTGCATCCACAGTCACACTAGCAATGTCGGCGGCACCTTGAGGGTCGGTAACATGCGCGCGTACCACCACGGCGGTAAAGCCGTCGGCGCGGGCCGCGCGTGGGAAGAGGGTGCCATTCGCCAGTACCGGGCCATCGGGGCTTTCGTTACTTGCGAGGGTAATATCATCGATATACAGCGCCGGCTGCGCGCTGCCGGTGGCTGCCTGCCATGTGAGGCCCGTAATAGTGGTGTTGGCCGCACCCAGGCTGCTCAACGGAATCTGCACTTGCGCCCAGGTGTTGGCAGGCGGCGCTGGCACCGCAATCGCCGGGCCGTGGCTGTTGGCCGAGTCGCTGGCGCGGATGGCAAATACATTCAGCTTCTGGCTGCCCGCACTGCCGCCATGAATAAAGAAGCTTAATGCGCTAAAGCCCGCTGTGGATATACCCGGATGGTGCAGATATAGTCCATCCCAACCGCTGTATGTGACGGCAATACTTTTACTGCCGGTATGGACGGGCGCGGTGGCCTGTAAATTCACTGCCGCCCAGGAATAGTTGTCCCAGCCCGTTGCTAGCGCATCGGTATAGATTACCTGCGATGCCGCCAACACCGTCGTATGTGGTGCCAGGCTGAGCATGATGCTGAACAGGCTGAGTAGCAAGACTGCACGAATCATTCGCTGCATAATACCCCTCATTGCGTGATACCCATATGTCGTGCTGCGATACGCATGAGGTATTGTAGCGTGCGGCTCGCTTGAACGAGCTTACGGTTATGTCACAGTTCACTACGCGCGTGGCACGAAGAGCGTGCTTACATGGGCTACGACACGCAGCGTCACGGCCACGCGCACCGGGGTACTATCAGTCGCGCCCGGCACGCTTAGGGTAACCGTGCCATGGTACGTTCCCACGGCTAGGCCCGTCTGGTCGGCCATGATCGAGAGCCGATTACCCACAATCTGGGGCCGCAACCAATTAGCATCGGCACTGACAACCAGCGATGAACTACCCTGGCAGCCTGCCGTCACATTCATGGTATTGAGCGGATGCTGGGCGCTGGCGCGTTCAGCCAATAATGATACGCTCGTAGTATCGGCCTGAATGTCGCGCGGAATAGTTTCGGCTTCGGCAGCTGGCGAAACATGCCCGGCATCATCGATATAGCGCAGCTGAATCCCCTGCCCGCGATAGTTGCCGCCCGGAAAGTTCCAGGTAAATGTTGGCCCGTTCAGCTGCTGCGGCGCGCTAAAAATTGAGATTGCATCGACATATAATTGCGTTGCACCGGTTTGAGCAAAATTGAATATAAGAAAGACATTATTCGGGTTTTGGTTGAAGGTGAATGGCAGTGCAAATTCTTGGTAGGTGCCCGCCGCCGCAAAATCCGCTCCATGCAGCACCAATGGGCCATAGGTTTGCCCGCCACCATCGATCGTAATGCGGCCAATCTCCCCCGCGCTGCTAGTATCATCGACCTTGAGGCGAACATAGGCTACCAGTGGTACATTCTTCACAAAATCAGTGGTCCACACCCAGGCCACACCATTCCCACCTAGCTGGAAGCTCGTGCCGCCGAGCGCGTCCGCGTCGTTCACGCGCATCGCCGCGCCGCCCACCCGGTCAAATGTTGCGAAGGTATCATCAACCACCCAGCCGGGACTGAATTGCACCTGATGAAAGGCGCTCGCGTTCAGGTTATACAGCGTAACATCAGGTGAAGTAGTGCTCATCTGATCCAGGCTTAACTCTGCGGGCGGCGCGCCATCCCCAAGGTAAATGGCGTCGCTGGCGGTGGCCGTGCGGTTGAGCACATCGCGGGTTTGCACATACACGCTGTGCCAGCCGGTTTCAGTTGGCAGGGTGTAGGTTTGTTCGGTGATAAACGGCTGCCAGGCAGCGCCAAGAAAACACGGGTTTGTCGCAATTCGCATCTCGTGCGATGGCCCCAACCCGGCAAATGTTGCGGTATCGCCGCGACTATACGCATATAGGCTTACCTGCGGCGACACGCTCGAAGGCGCTTCGTTATTGAGCACGATTGGCGCATAATCGGGGTCGGCGGCAAACATTTGCGCTACATACCCGCGCCCATCGGCATCGCGCCGGTAATAGCCCAGGCCGGTTTCGCGCACGGTAGCGCTGAGTAAGTTAGCGCGGTGGCCTGGGCTATTCATCCACCCATTCACGGCATCAGCTGGGGGAACGTAGCCGCAGAACGCATTCTCGGCCCCTGCGCGGCCCAGGTAGCCAAACTCCAGGGCGCGAAACTCCGAGGTATTACCAAGCGTGTCGGTATGGCCGCAGAACGCGTCGGGCCGATGCTCAACCGAGTCCCTGGTGAACCAGCGTGCCGCTTCGGTCAGCTGGCGGTTGGCGCGCAACGGCGGCAGGCCATTATCGCGTCGGCGCAGGTTGCCGTAGTACACAGCCAATGCTTCATCGGATGCCAGCGCGGGTGTTTGGGCCGAAAAAGCCGGGGGCGTAAGCGCGGAAGCTAGTACAAGCGCGAGGCAAACAGCAAAAACAGCCGCTATGTGTTGCTTCATTGTGTTCCTTTGAACGGCTGATTATGGCAGTTTCAGGCATGCACAATACCCGCCAGCATAGTACATACGCTTCTACGCTAGCCAGGAGGTAGCGGCTGAACCTGCACGTTTGAATTACGACGCCGATGAGTATAGCACACTCACATGGTGTTCTAGTTAACAATTCGTTTATCTGTGGCGCGTGCTTTGGGTCGCAACCAGCCGCTGTATAAAACCTACAAATTGGCTGAAACAGATTTGGTAATTTTTGCTACAATATGGGGTACAGAACTCGCGTTATAGGCAATAAGACCATGGCCGCTATTACTGTGAATGATGTTCTTCGGCTGGCGTTGCCCCCTGGCACCGGGGTAGCCGCTGGCGCGCCTGGGCTGCAGCGGCAGGTTACCTGGGTTGTTACCCCGCGCGCTACCTTACCGGCATTTGCCAACCTGCGCGGCGGCGAAATTGCGCTCGTATCGCTGGCAGCACTGCAAGCGCTCGATGATCATCTGACACTGGCGAACCTGGTGGAGCGACTGGCGGCAGTGCCGATCTCGGCCATTGGTGTCATTGGCGAAGTAAGCGATTCGGCACGCTCAGCGGCTGAGGTTGCGCGTATGCCGCTACTTGGGTTGCCACTTGGGGCCGATTTACGTGAGGCCGAACGCGAAGTTCAACGCCTGATCAGCGATCACGAAGCTCAGCTCGAACGGCGCGCCGCGCAATTCGGCAATTTGCTCAATCAGCGCTCGCTTAGCGGCGCCGGGCTGCCGGGCCTGCTCGAATTGCTCACCGAACGCACCGGGCGCGGGGTTGCATGCTACACCACAAGCGGTGAACTCCGCGGCCTGAAGGCCCGCGGCTCGGCACGCGTTGCCTTGCAAACCCTGCGCCCAACCGATCCTGGGGCAAACAATCACCTGGGCCAATCGATCTGGGTACAAGCACTCGGCGCAGGCAGCGAGCGGCTTGGATTCCTGGCACTCGCTGGCGATTCGATAGATGAGTGGGATCGGCAAGCCGCTCAACAAGGTGCCACCGCCCTGGCGCTTGAGCTGGCGAAAGAACAGGCGGTTCAGGCGGCAGAAGAGCGATTGCGCGGCGATTTTGTGCAGAGTGTCCTGGCTGGCCCCCCTGCCGATAGCGAGGCGCTGCTGCGGCGCGGCCAGGAATTAGGCTATGATTTACGCAAATCGCATGTGGCGCTGCTATGCACCAATGGCGAAAGCGATACCGACGATGGTGGGGCGCGCATCACTATGGCGCTGGGCAGCGCGCTGACCGCACTCAAACTCAATGCCCCAACCATGCGCCGTGCCGATGGCGTGCTGTGCTATTTGCCGTTGAATGGCCGCAGCCTGCGCCCGCGCGACATAGCCGAGCAGCTGCGTGCGCAGCTGGTACCCGACATTCCTAATGTTGTTGTGGCGATTGGTAAGGATGCTACAACGGTGAGCGCATGGCCGCGCTCGCTGCGCGAAGCCGAACAGGCGCTTTTGCTGGGCCGCCAGCTACTCGATACCGCCCACGTGCTCGATTTTGGCGATCTGGGCGTCTATCGCTTGTTGCTGTTGCTGCGCGAATCGCCCGAGCTGTGGGAGTTTTATCGCACGACCCTGGCCGCGTTGACCGATTACGACCGCAAACAGCACGCCGAATTACTGAAGACACTAGAAGCATTCTTTGCCAACCTTGGCAACCTGGCACGCGCCGCCGAGGCGCTGCATGTCCATCGCAATACGCTGCTCTATCGGCTTGAGCGGATTACCGAGATCAGCGGCCTGAACCTCGACGATGCCGAAGAACGGCTAGCGCTGTGGCTGGCGCTTAAAGCCCACCGCGTGCTACAAACACTCGATAGCGACGAGAGCCTGTAGAGATCGCTATGTTGCTGCGTCTGCGCGACCTGTACCGCCAGGTGCTTAACGCCAGCCCAGGTATGCGCGTTGGTGCCGCTCTGCGTGCGCTCGGCGCAATGCCCAACCCGGCGAGCTGGCTGCTGCTCTATCAGCGCGGGCACGAATACGTGGTGTTGGGCCTGGCCGACCTGGCGCAGTTTGCCACACATGCTCCAGATGTACTTCTCAACCGTACGCTCGACGATCTGAGATTACCAGCAAGCCCGACGATCCCGCTGGATACCGATGTTGAAGCGGCACAAGCATTGCGCATTTCTACCCCTTATGTGGTTGTACTGCGCAACGAACAACCCTGTGGCCTACTCTACATCCCACCCACCGCGCTGGCGCTCGCCGATCCCCAGGCATTACTCGACGCGGCGACCAGCTGGCGCGAGCGTTCGCCGGTGCTTGGGTTTGATACACCCACCAGCACAAGCAATCAGCTTCAGAACCTGCATCCGCTTCAGCCACGGACAGATCGGTACGTCAATACCGATTTCGCCGCCGCCCCGGTCCCAACCCAAGCGCTCGACAACTATCGGCCATTGTCGCTTGGCACGACCTTCTGGTTTCGCTTTCATATAGGCGAAGTCGAGCAAAGCTCGATCGAGCAAATACCTACTATAGTGCCTGACCTGCCACCCAACGAGGCGGTTGACCTGCGTGTCGTCATTTTTAGCGAAAGCTTTGTGCTGGCCGAAACTACTGGCATCCTGCGCGTACCCGCCGATGGCCCGGCCAGCGTGCTGGTGCCTGCTTCCGTGCCAGCAGGCATGGCCGCCAGCGACCCACTATTACACGAGCGGCTGTTATTTCGTGTGGCTACGCAGCCGGGGCGGCGCGGGCGCTACGATTTGCGCGTAAACCTGTATTGCCGGGGCATGCTGGTGCAATCGCGCCTGGTAACTGCGCAGGTAGGGCCGGGCGCACCGCTCACCAACACTGGGCGATACCAGCTGTCGGTACTCGATTTCAACCTCAGTCCGGCGCTAGCACCACGTCACCTGAACCAGGTAGAAACGCACCGCCTGAGCATCCTCATGAATAGCGACAGCAGCGGGAACCAGAGCTTCCGGCTGCTTGGCGAGAACGGGCAGCAAATCTTCGCGGGCAGCGCCACCCTCAACGAGGGCGACGTTGTGAGTATGATCGACATGGCGCGCCGGGGGCTGCGGCTGGCAAGCTGGGGCGATGAAGCCGAGTGGGATGGTAAAGCCGCCTATCGCTACAACCCATCAGCATCCACTTCAAGCCTGAACGATCGCCTGTTCCAGGATCTCAAACAGCTGGTTGGGCGCGGCACCCGCCTGTACCTTACCATCGATACCCAGCTTGGCGCAGGTGTTGAAGGGGCTGAACAGCTGCGCGAGTGGATGCGCACACCTGGCACGGTGCAAATGGCCGCCCGCTTCTCGGCAAACGATATTGTACCAATCGCCTTGATCTACGATTACCCGGTAGATTCGCAAAATATTCAGGGATTGTGCCCAGCATTCGTGCAGAGCCTGGCAAAAGTCCAGCAGCAGGGCGGGTCGCTCGGCACCGAGCCTTGCTTTATAGGCGAATGCCCAAGCCGCACCAGCGAAACACTGATCTGTCCGAGCGGCTTCTGGGGCTACCGGCACGACATTGGATCGCCCACACCCACGCCCTATGGCCCCGATCTGGCATTCGAAATTGACTATACCGATACGCCGCTGATCGATATGGCGATGTATACCGACTTTGCACTACTGCCCATGCATCTCGCACAGCTCGACAAGCTGCCTGCGACGATCCAACGTCAATCGGAGCGCGCAGCCGTGCTAAGCTTATTGAAGAACAGTCAACCTCAGCTAGTGTATTTCTACTGCCATGGCATGTTGCAAGATACCAACCCCGCGCTCGTGATTGGCTCGGAACAGCACCCCGGCTACCTCACCACCGATAATTGGAGTAACTTGCGCATTCGCTGGCCGCAGGCGCGCCCATTGATATTCATTAACGGCTGCCATACCACAGCCATTTCGCCCGCCCAGGCGCTCAACCTGGTAAAAGTGCTGGTTGAGCGCACTGCCGCCGCCGGTGTGATTGGCACCGAGATTACGATCTTCGAGGAGCTAGCCCAGCCATTCGCCGAAACGCTGCTTCCACTATTTCTCGCGGGCGTGCCGCTCGGGCGGGCCATGCGCGAAACACGCTTGCAGCTCCTGGCACGCAATAACCCCTTAGGGCTGGTGTACACGCCCCACGCATACCCGTTACTGCGGCTGCTACCGCGCGGGGCGCAGTAGTTTTTCAGTTCTATTAGCGAATTGCGCGAAATGTGCCATAGCTCACAGTTTGCTGCTCTGATCTGAGCTATGCTCAGGCCATGAAATGTCGATGGCAGCATAAGGAGGAAGCATGGCCACACTTACACATCCAGCACTGAGTACACCCAAAAAGCTTGTAGCCGGTATTGTGGGCGGTATTACCGGGGGCATCATCTTCGGGGCGATGATGGGGGCGATGGGCATGCTGCCCATGATCGCCGGGTTAGCAGGCAGCCAGTCGGCATTGGTTGGCTTCCTGATTCATATGCTGATAGCTAGCTTCATTGGCGCAACCTTTGCCCTGCTGTTTGGCAGCCGCATCACGCAGTATCCGAGCGGGCTAGGGTGGGGGGCAATCTATGGGGCAATCTGGTGGGTGCTTGGCCCCTTGCTGATTATGCCCGCAATGATGGGGATGCCACTGTTTACGATCAACCAAATTAGCATCATAAGCCTGCTTGGGCACATCATGTATGGCGTCGCAATGGGCTTAGCCTACACCTGGTATATCACGCGAAACTAAGCAGAACCAGGGCGCTACCCTCGATGAGATGCCTAGCGCATAAAACCAAACGATTGGACAAGGACAGGGCGGCTTCGCAGCACATGTGGGCCGTCCTACAATCCGTGTTTACCGCCATTCTTCAATAAGCAGCGCCGCAAGGCATACAGGAACGATAATGGCCACGCTGTACATCTATATTGCAGCCAGCTGCCCAGGCTACGCAACTGCACGTATACGTGCCGCCGAAATGCAGAAGCTACGGCCACAACATCGCGTAGAATGCATTGATTTGAGCCTACCCAGCATAGTTCAACCACCTTACATTTTTGGCACCCCAACCTATTGCCTGGATGAGCGCGTGATTGCCTTAGGTAACCCCAGCTTACCAGCACTGCTTTGTATTATTGATACAACTATACATTCTCACGAAGGTACAGGCGGCTAATGCAGCGATTATGGTGCCTCTCGGAAGTTGATATCTTTCAAGACCTTTCGTCCACCGAGATGGACGCCATCGCCGCGCGCGCGCCCATGCAAACGGTTGCTGTGGGGAATGTATTCTTCGCCCCCGAGCAGCAGACCGAAGTGCTGTTTATTCTGAAGCGTGGCCGCGTGCGTATCTTTCGGCTGTCACCGCATGGCAAAGCACTCACGACGGCGATTATTACGCCCGGCACAATCTTTGGTGAAATGACATTCCTCGGCCAGCAAATGCATAACAGTTATGCCGAAGCGCTTGATGCCTGCGTGATTTGCCTGATGAGCAAAGAAGATGTGTACCAGATGTTGCTCAGCGACCCGCGCATCGCCGCCCGCATTGCCGAAATATTAGGCCAACGCCTGATCGAGATCGAACAACGCTTAACCGATGTTATTTTCAAATCAGTTCCGCAGCGGATTGCTAGTGTAATCCTCACCCTTGGGCGCGGTGAGCCGCCAACGCGTCGCTGGTCATTTAGTGCGTCATTCACCGAAGTGCGCCTAACGCACGAACAGCTAGCTGAGCTGGTAGGCACCTCACGTGAATCAACCACCAAAGTATTGAACGACATGCGTGAGCGCGGCCTGATTGCGCTGCGGCGTGGCACCATTATCATCCACGATCGTACTGCGCTTGAGGCGTTTGCCGAAGCATTTCCTTAATGGCCGATAGCAGCGCTGCTTCATAAGGCATTGGGGTGTTAAGCTGTGCCCGGTGGAGGTCAGATAGTGTGACTGACGTTACGGAGAGGTTTTCGCTATTTTGCTGAATGCCCAGGAAACTATATACCATAATACTTTTGGAAGACACGTAGGGTTTAGGGATGGCGCGTTTCGCCGTGCGTCACAACCGTGGAGTATTTACGGCAATGAACCATTGCTAGGGTTCCAACTGTATGCCCCCTCTTGCGTGTACTCAATAACACAAGTTACGCGGTCGGCGCTTTTCGCCTTCGGCAGAGCGGTACTTTATGGTTAAGGTGCATCGATTTTGGCGTGGAGCGCCAAAATCGATGCACAAAAGAAGGCAAGTACCTTGCTGCCGCAGGCAGAATCGGTCAACCACGCGCGTGACCGCGTAACTCGTGTCAATAACAAACAGCGCAGTGTGTTTGACAGCATAGCGCCTCCATGCTATACTGCTGCGGTGTCGCGGGGGTGTAGCTCAGCTGGGAGAGCGCGACAATCGCACTGTCGAGGCCAGGAGTTCGAGCCTCCTCACCTCCACCACGACAACTTACTGGGGCTGTAGCTCAGCTGGGAGAGCGCAACACTGGCAGTGTTGAGGTCAGGAGTTCGATCCTCCTCAGCTCCACCAACCACCAACTACAAAGCCACTTGCTTTGCTGCAAGTGGCTTTGTAGTTGGTGGATGAGATATAATGCTAGCTACTATGCTTATTCTATCCTCCCTGGCAATGCCCTTATCAATTTGATACTCCAACACCGGCGATAATAAATTTTGGAACAGAACGTAAAAGCGGGTGCGCAGTTTATCTATGCAGCAAAGCGCCGCCACCACATCCAGCCGCCCACCACAATCGCGTAGTAGCCTAACAGTAGCCATAGCGGGAACGGTGGCAGCTGCACCGCCGCCCCAGGCACCTGCGCGAGCAGCTGCGCACCTTTAGTGAGCCAGGTGAGCGGCAACCATGCACCGAGCGCCAGCCCCTGCCCAAGTGGCAACCAGATCAGGCCACCGAGCAGTGCAATGGTGCTGAGCAACATCGTATAAGGCACTACTGGCACCAGCAAAACATTCGCCACTGGCGCGATCAGCGAGAGGTTGCCAAACTGATATAAGATTACTGGTAGCGCCAGGATTTGTGCGGCGAGCGTAGCGGTGAGCGCCTCGGTGACCCATGCCAGTGCCGACCAGCGTAGCGGCGGGAAAAGCTTCAGTTTGGCTTCAACCAGCTTGCCGAAGGCAAACAGGCTAGCAGTCGCCAGTGCCGAGAGCTGAAAGCCCAGATCCCAAAGTGCGTTGGGATCGTACAGGGTGAGCGCCCAGCACGCCGCACCGAGCAATGTCCACGGTTCGGTCTGGCGGTTAGTGGAGCGCGCGAGCACCACCAGGCTCGCCATTATCGCTGCGCGCAACACCGTGCCAGTTGGCCCCACAAAGAAGGCATAGCCCCACAGCATTGCCATTGCGAGCCAGAAAGCTGTGCTACGCCCCAGGCGCAGACGCGCCGTTAGCCCCGCCACACCTGCAGCTACAATCGTGAAGTTCCAGCCCGATACCACCAGAATATGCGAGGTTCCCGTGACCGAAAACGTGTTGTAGGTTGCGTCGGGGATGGACGATTGCAGACCAAGCAGTACGCCAATCGCAATTGATGCCTGGGGTTCGGGCAGCTCGCGCAGCAGCACGGCCTTACAATAATCGCGCAACCCCAGCAGCCAGCGTAATAGCGGGTTGCCGCTGATACCCGGCACCGGGCGTATACTCGGTTCGCGCATAATGACGAAAATACCTTTGCGTGCCAGGTACGCGCGGTAATCGAATTCGCCGGGGCGTTGCGCAGCGCGTGGTGTGGTAATCTCGCCTACTGCGAGTATGCGTTGCCCATAGTGATATTGCGGATAGGGCGGCAGCGAGAGGAGCGCCAGCCCACTGATGCGCTGCGTTTGTGTGCCGTTGTGCAGCGCCTGGGTTTCGAGCACGACTTGCTGGCCTTCATCGGTGCGCTTTGGGTCGCTTTGTACCACGCCTAGGAGCTGCACCTGCTGCTGCCCAACGAGCTGCGTCAGGGTTTCGGAAGAAGCATTGGCCTGGCTGGCCTGGTAGCGCCAGCTAGCGAGCGCCGCGCAGCAGAGCATAAGCGCGGCAAGGCGTAGGCGTGGCTTGCGCCAACTGCTCATAGCGCCTAGTAGCGCTACTACAGCAGTCGCAGGTGGTATGGCGGTGGGCAGGGCGAGGTAATCGGCGGAAACAATCCCCACCAGCCAGGCAATCGCCAGGTAAATTAGGGTCACAATCTTCACTCCCAACGTAACAACTACGAGAGAGTGTAGCATTGCCACCTAACGATAGTATTACCGATAATGTTATGCCGTATGCGCGACTAAATCCTGATATTCCGGGTGTTTCTTGATATAGTTGGCAATGTACGGGCAGCGCGGCACTACCTTCAGGCCATGTGTGCGTGCATCATCAAGCGCGAAGCGTGCCATGCGCCCGGCGATACCGCGCCCCTCAAGGGCTGGCGGCACTTCGGTATGCACAAAGATAATCGTATCGCCGCGCATCTGGTATTGGATCATTGAGCGCTGGTCATCGATGATGATTTCGTAGCGATGATGCGCTTGGTTATGCTCTACTTGTGGCTCGCCATAAGTTGTCATAATGTATTTCTTCTAGGCTTATAAGTTAGGCAGCTGGCGGGCCGCACTTGCAGTAGGGCGGTATACAACCGTCGTGGCCCCCGGCGTTCGCATGCGACAGCGCACAACAGCGTAATTCGTAAGATGGTTAGCCCTGAAAGCCGATTTTGCTGTGGGTGCCATCGCAAAATGGTTTGTTGCCAGATCCACCGCAGCGGCATACATAAGCCAATCCGCCGCTACGGCACGTTTCGCCAGCAACGTCGCAAATTTCTAGCGGCCCGCGCAGCTGCAACGGCCCATTTTCAGTGGGCGTTACAACTAGGGTATGCTCCGCCTGATCGGCCGGTTTCAGTGTTTTCTCGCCAATTGCGCCCGGATCTTGAAAGCCTGCCGCCCGATGTGAGTTATCGCAGAAGGGCTTATTCGCCGAGTGTCCACAGCGACATAGGGCGACGCGGGTGCCGTGCGCTATCAACTCGCCGTTGGATGCATGCACCTCAATATCGCCGCGCGCGTACAGCGGCCCGTTTGGTTGCGGTGTGACACGGTTGACAGCATCAGGTGTTTCCTCGGTGCCGCCATCGTGCCGGGTGTAGCGCAGCGCACCGCTCGGGCAGCGGGCAATCGCGGCTACAACTGCATCGGCATCGGCGTTGTCGGGCTGCACCCACGGGCGCTGGCTGGTATCGAATACTGCCGCGAGCCTGCGCACACATTCAGCGGCGTGAATGCACCGCCCCGCATCATAACTTACGTCGATCTGCTCGCCCCGGTAATGGTGCATACGGTCAGCCATCGTTTCCTCCTTGTGGTATATGTGGGTGCGTATAAGTATAGCGAAGAATGACGAAATTGTCACTTGACTTAGTGTTGAAAATACACTATATTATTAGTGTTAATTAAACACTAATTCGAAAAAGACTATGAACCATTCACTCACAAGCTTGATGCACGTGTTAGGCCAGGCGCAGATGCCCAGCGATGTCTTCGGTCTGCTCGCGCCTGCCACACCTGAGGCTTTGAAGCAGCGCTTTCGTGCACTCATCCTGGTAGCGCACCCCGACCACAACCCGACGCGCACCGCCGAGGCTGCTGCTGCCTGCCAGGCGCTGCAAGTCTTGTATGCTGTAGCGCAGCGCCAGATCGCCGCCGGGGTGTATGGCGTCGCGCCGCGTATTCGTTTGAGTAGCGGGCCGCGCGTGTATGTTGGCTACGCTGCGCCAATCGCTGGTGAGCTGTGTGACCTGTTTCCTGCCGAAGCCGACGGTGGGCCAGTGCTGCTCAAGGCAGTGCGTAACCCACACAACAACGATTTGCTACAAGCCGAGGCGCGCGCCTTACGCAGTATTGAGCGCAGCCTGGCTGGTCAGCGCGTGCGCGCACACTTTCCAACGCTGGTTGAGCATGTGCAGCTGAGTGATGCGAGTGGCGCGCGCCGCCAGGTGAATGTACTGCGTGCTGAGCCAGGCACGGTATCGCTGTCCGACGTTATTCGTGCCTACCCGGCTGGCCTGCACCCCGCCGACGCGGCCTGGATGTTCAACCGAGTGCTGGCCGCGCTGGCCGTTACGCACACTTTAGGCCTGGTACATGGGGCGGTTACGCCTGCGCATATGCTGGTGCGCCCGGCTGACCATAATGGTATTCTGATCGGCTGGTGTGCCAGCGGCCCAATTGGCACGCCGCTGAGGCTGCGCAGCCCGGCCTACGCCGCCGATTACCCGCCCGAGGTGGCGGCCCGCCAGCCCGCCACGCCTGCCACCGACCTGTATATGGCAGCGGCATGCATGGTACGCTTGCTCGGCGGCGACCCGGCTGGCCCGACTCTGCCGCGCAGCGTACCGCGCCCACTGGCGAATTTGCTGCGCGCCTGCCTGCTGCCAGCGCCCCAGCGCCGCCCTAGCGATGCCTGGGCCGTGTTCGATGATGTTCACACGCTGTTAGGCGAGCTATATGGCCCGCCGCAGTTTCGTCCGTTTGCGATGCCGCGCAATCCAGCAAAGTCTGAGCATGAACTGTTCGTAACCGATTAACTGAAGCATAAGGAGCGCAATCATGGGTTATTCCGATTGGAGCGACGCCGCGTATCAGTCGCGGCAGGGCCACCGCAAGGCCACTAACCAGACCGCCTTTACCTACGACAAGTACGCCCACGATAATGGCATTGCTCAGGTACACCCCGACATGAACCCGCTTCGGGCAACGCGCGAAAGCCGCGACAGTGCCGCCCATCCCGATTCCGTCGCAATAGCCGTCGCCTTCGATGTCACTGGCTCAATGGGGAGTGTGCCGCGTGTGCTGCAAACCAAGCTGGGTCAGCTGATGCGCGTGCTCATTCAGAAGGGCTATGTTGCTCACCCGCAGGTGCTGTTCGGGGCGGTTGGCGATGCCTACTGCGATCGCGTGCCGTTGCAGATCGGCCAGTTCGAATCGGGGCTGGAAATGGATGACGACCTGGGCAAGCTGTTTCTTGAGGGCGGCGGCGGCGGCCAAGTGCATGAAACCTACGAGCTAGCTATGTACTTCTTCGCGCGCCACACCAGTATCGATTGCTACGAAAAGCGCGGCCATCGCGGCTACCTGTTCACGATCGGCGACGAAAAGCCTTATGGTGTAGTAAGCAAGCAGCAGGTACAAGCACATATCGGTGACAAAATTGAGCGCGATATTCCGGTAGCGCGTATCGTAGCCGAAGTGCAGGAGCGCTACGAATATTTCCACATCATCCCAACCAATACGGCCCATGGCCGCAGCGCCGAGGTGCAGGCGCGCTGGCACGAGCTGCTGGGCGAGCGCGTGCTACTGCTTGACGATGAGTCGGCGGTGTGCGAGACGATCGCGCTGGCGGTGGGGCTGTGCGAGGGCGTGATCGGCGATGTGGATAGTGGTGCGGAAGATCTGATACAAGCAGGCTATGATCCGAATGCCGCCAGCACCGCTGCCACTGCGCTGGCACCTTATGCCAGTGCGCGTGGCCCGCAGCCGCGTTCTGCGATTGGGCTGCTGCCCGCTAGCATCGGCGAAATGCTCGACGACGGGCGGCTATAGTTTTGCCGCGCCACGAAGGGCGAACGACGAACATATCATCATTTTAACCTCGTCGTTCGCCCACGCCTATGCTGATTATTTCTGTTTGATCGTAGCGCTGTGGTGCAATGGTGCTGCGCCGTGGAGGGCTTGGATGAACCGCGCGTTGCTCACTGTTGATCTTGGCTTTGGCGACTCGGGCAAGGGCGCGGTCGTCGATTTTCTCACGCGCCACACGCAGGCCCACACGGTTGTGCGCTACAACGGCGGTGCGCAGGCCGGGCACCGGGTGGTGGCACCGGGCGGCCACGAGCATGTGTTCTCGCAGTTTGGCAGCGGCACGCTGGCAGGCGCGGCCACGCACCTTTCGCGCTTTATGCTGGTTGAGCCGCTGGCGATGCTGGAAGAAGCGCGCCACCTGCGTGCGCTCGGCGCGGGCGAACCATTCGAGCGCACCACGATCGATGCGCGGGCGCTGGTGCTAACGCCATTTGCGCGGGCGGTGAATCGGCTGCGCGAGCTGGCACGCGGCGATGCGCGGCATGGCAGCTGCGGCATGGGTGTGGGCGAAACCATGATCGATTTCCTGGCGCATGGCGAGCGCGCGCTGCTTGCGGGCGATTTCGCCGATCGTGAGCGGCTGCGCGCCAAGCTGGCATTTCTGCGCGCGGTGAACCTGGCGAAGCTGACCGAATTTGCCGCTGCGCTGCCCGACACTCCGGCGGTTGCGCAGGAGCGTGCCGTGCTTGAGGATGCTGCCTGGGCCGATACATTGTTCGACGACTACGCTGAATGGAGTGAGCTGGCGTATGTGGTGCCGGGTGATTATCTTCACACTATTATGCAGCGACCCGGCGCGGTGGTGTTTGAGGCGGCACAGGGCGTGCTGCTCGACGAATGGCGCGGCTTTCACCCCTACACCACCTGGAGCACCACCACGCTAGCGAATGCCTACCAGCTGCTGCGTGAGGCTGGGTACGACGGTGCCGTAACGCGGGTGGGAATTACGCGCGCCTATGCCACGCGCCATGGCGCTGGCCCGCTGCCCACCGAAGAGCTTGTGCTAAGCGCTGCGCTGCCCGATGCGCGGAATGTCTTTGGCGCATGGCAGCAGGGTTTTCGGGTCGGCTGGCTCGATCTGGTGCTGCTGCGCTATGCGCTGGCTGCGGCTGGCCCGCTCGATACGCTCGCGCTGACCTGCCTGGATCGGCTGGCGGAAGTACCGGCACCGCAGATCTGCCGCCACTATCGTGATGGCGATGCCCAGATCGAGCGGCTGGCATTTTTGGCGGGCGAGCCGTCGCTTGAGTATCAGGAGGCGCTGACGCAACAGCTTCTACGCTGCCAGCCTCAGCTTGAAGCGGTGGATGTGGCCGGGTTGCCCGCGCTGCTGGCGCGCGCGCTCGGTGTGCCAGTCGGCTTGCTTTCGTATGGCGCAGGCCCATCTGCGAAGCAGCTTGTGCCAGGGGCGGGCCTGTAATGCCGCCTTTATAAATCGATTGCTCGCACGCTACGGCACCTGCGCGCCCAATGCCTCAACATACACTGAATATAGCGATTGGCTGGCCGTCATAAACAATCGGTTCTTCTTCAGGCCGCCGAAGCACAGATTTGAGCATGCCTCGGGCAGGTGAATCTGCCCGATCAGGGTGCCATCGGGCGCAAAGCAGTGAACACCATCGAAGCCCGGGCCGCCCCAGCCCGCCGCCAACCACAGGTTGCCATCGGTGTCGGTGCGGATGCCATCGGAGCCGCCCGGCTGCATGGTGACAAACACACGACTGTTGTGCAGCTGCCCAGCAGCCACATCGAACACACGAATATGCGCGGGCGCGCCAGTATCGACAATATACAGCAGCCGCTCATCGGGCGAGAAGCACAGCCCATTCGGCTTGTCGAAATCGTCGGCCACTACACGCACCGCGCCGCTATCAGGATCGAGCCGATAGACATTGCAGGGTAGCTCGAACGGCGCTTTCTCGCCCTCGTAATGCACCATAATGCCATAGCCCGGGTCGGTAAACCAGATCGAGCCATCCGAATGCACCACAACATCATTTGGCGCGTTCAGGCGCTTGCCCTGAACGCGATCAAGCAGCACCGTAATGCGGCCATCGTGCTCGGTGCGCGTCACGCGGCGCGTGCCATGCTCGCAGGTAATCAGCCGCCCGTGCCGATCGCGCGTGTTGCCGTTGCTATTGTTCGAAGGCGCCCGAAACACGGTTACCGCGCCGGTTTCCTCGCTCCAGCGCAACATCCGGTTATTGGGAATATCGGAAAACAGCAGAAAGCGCCCGTCGCCGAACCAAACTGGCCCTTCCGTCCAGCGCGCGCCCGTCCACAGGCGCTCAACTGCTGCGCTGCCCAGGCGGTAGCGGCTAAAGCGCGGATCGAGCACTTGAATCGCCGGGTCGGGGTAGCGCACAATCGTGCGATCATGGCTCCAGGCCAGGGCGCCGGGGGAAGAAGAGTTCATCGTTTTTTCCTACTTACGCGCGAGCGGCACATACACCAGGCTGCGCTGCACCACCTGGAACAGCAGCCCATTCGACACGCCGCCGCCCGGAGCGGGGTTGGTCACCGTTACCGTGAAGCTACCGGCGGCTGCAAGCAAATTTGCCGGAATGCTCACCGTGATCTGGCCGCTGCTGGTGGCGCTGGGAACAAGGGTGGTGCCGCCAAACTGCACCGTTGCGCCAGCTACAAAGCCCGTGCCATTAATGGTCAGCGTCAGCCCGCCACTGCCTGCCTGTGCGCTATTCGGGTTCAGGCTGATGAGCGCAGGCACCGGGTTTTCGCCCACAGCCGTGATGGTGAAGGTTAGCGCGTTCGATGCGCCGCCGCTGGCGGGTGGGTTAACCACCTTTACGCTGGCGGTGCCGGGCGTGGTAATCAGATTCGCCGGGATTTGTACCACTACCTGCGTGGCACTGACGCTGGTAGGTGTGAGCGTGGTGCCATTCCAATCCACGGTTGCCCCCACCGCGAAATTGCTGCCTGTCAGCGTCAGGGTAAACGCCGGGCCACCCGCCGTGGCCGAGGCTGGTACGAGGGTATCGAGCACCGGCGCGGCCACCGCTGTAATCGTAAACTTCAGCATATTCGAGGGGTTGCTGGGATCGTCGGGGTTGACCACCTGCACATTCGCCACACCCGCGCTCGCCAGCAGCGCCGCTGGCACGGTGGCAATCAGCTGATTCGCTGCGTAGGATGTGACCTGAAGCGGTGTGCCATTCCATGTGACGATTGCGTTTTGCGCGAAATTCAGGCCCAGCAGCACCAGCGATAGCGCGGGGCTACCGGCAGGTGTGGTGTTCGGGTTCAGGCTGGTGAGCAGCGGTGCCGCCGTGGTTGGCTGGCCTACTACCGTAATCTGCGCCGACATGTTTTGGTGGATGGGGCAATAATAGGTATAGGTGCCGTTAAAGCTAAAGGTGTGCAGAAAGGTTTCGCCAGGGTTGAGCGCAGGCGCGTTCCAGTTTTCAAAGCCATTGGGCGTGCTGCGCGTGCCGTGCGCAACGCTGCCAAGGTTTTTCCAGCGTACCGTCGTGCCTGTGCTCACAATCAGCGTTTTCGGCTGGAAGGCGTAATCGACGATCGAAATGCCTACCAGCTCGAACGCGCCAATGTCGCAGCGGCCCATCTGCGGGCGTGCCACCCCGCGCTGATCCGTGCCCGGGCAGCCGCTCGGGCTGGCCGCATCGAGCGCGGGCGAGGTGGGCAGCAGCCCATGAGTGAGGGTTGGCCCACCGTTATCTTTCAGCGCGCTCAGCTGGGCATCCTGGTTGAGCTTATCGCCGGTGGCAGGCGCGACGACGCACGCCCCGGCCACGGTGCTCACCAGGTTGTAGCCCTGCGAGCTGAGCGTACCGGCGCAATCGGGCGCGGCGCTGCCGCTATTTTCGCCCACCAGCGTATTCTTAAGCGTCAGCGTTTTCCCCGCATCATTCACGAGGCCGCCGCCGCTGCCGCCGCTGGCACTATTGCGCGCAATCGTCGCGCTGGCGAGCGTCGCGCTGCTGGTATTCGCCAGGCCGCCGCCGCTCGCCGCGCTGTTCCCACTCAGCGTGCTATTAGTGAGCGCAAGCGCGCCGGTATTAAGCACGCCGCCGCCGCGCCCGCTGCCACTGGCACTGTTGCCATACACCACCGCACGATTGAGCGTGAGCGTGGCGCTGTTGGCAATACCGCCGCCGCCCTGTGTCGTTGCGCTATTCCCACCAACCGTGCTGTCGGTCATGTCAAGCGTGGCGCTGCTGGCGATGCCGCCGCCACCCAGCGCGCTATTGCCATTGATGGTACTGGTATTCAGCGTCGCAAAGCCCGTAAGCGACAGTCCGCCGCCGCTACCGCCCGCCGCCGTGTTGGTGTTGACGGTGCTATTGTTAAGTGTAAGTGTGCCGCTGCTGCTAATGCCGCCGCCGTTGGTCGCGCCGGTAGCAGTGTTAGTATTCACCGTTGTAGTATTCAGGGTAAGCGTGCCGGTGTTGGCAATACCGCCGCCGCCCGCCGCGCTGCTGCCGCTGATTGTGCTGTTATTCAGGGTGAGCGTGCCCTGGTTGAGAATCGCGCCGCCGCTGGCGTTACCCGCCTTCCCGCCCGAAAGCGCCAGCCCGGTCAGGGTTGCGGTGACGCCGGGCAGAATATGAAAAATGCGGTCGTTCCACAGCCCATTCGCCGCGATTGTGGTCGTACCCGACATAATGAACGTCGCCGATTGGGTAATATCCAGGTCGCCGGTGGCGGCAGCATCTTCACCCGCGCCGGTCAGGGTCAGCTCGAAACTGCCGCCCGGGATAGTAATGACATCCTGCCCTGGGTTGGCATTCGCGGCAATAATCGCCTCGCGCAGCGAGCAATCCGAGCTGCTGCACACGCCATCGGCCGTATCGACGAACTTCGTGACCAGCAGATTAAGCGGCGCGGCATGCACTGCAGGTGCGGGCGCAACCGCCGCCAGCACGAGCATGACTAGCAGCAGCGCGCGCGCGCTACGCGGCAGGGGGGCAGGAGTGGGGCGGAGCATGTGCTGCGTTCCTTCCATTCAGAATTATCGCGAGACATGCGGGCATTGCTATTGTAGCACGATTACGCACGGCTGTGTACGTTAGGCGCTCGTAAAACCGTCAATCGCAGCTTCTACGGCCCGCGCGGCCCTATAACGCACCATGTGGTGCGATGCTGGTATTTGTGTTGGCAGAAGAAGCATATCTTGAATTCGACGCCATGCCGTTTTGCCCCGCCGCTGGTACAGTGTATCTCATTGGCGCGGGGCCGGGCGCACCCGACCTGCCAACCCGGCGCGCAAACAATCATCGTCGCTACCACAATCGCGGTGAGCACGCACGGCGCAGGTTTGACACGCCCAAGCCGCAACCTTTACAATATCGGCAGCGTATACCACATAGTGCTATTCTCACGCAAGTATGCGTGTGCTAGATAAAGGCAACAACCATGCGACTCATTCTGTACCTTGGCAAGGGCGGAGTTGGCAAAACCACCACCGCCGCCGCCACCGCCGCGCGCGCCGCCGAGCTGGGCCACCGCACGCTAGTGGTGAGCACCGACGTTGCGCACAGCCTGGCCGACGCGCTTGATAGCCCGCTGGGCGCGCTGCCCACCCAGCTGACCGACCGGCTGTGGGGGCAGGAAATTAACGTGCTCGACGAAGTGCGCCAGCATTGGGGCGAGCTGCGCACCTACCTGGCGGGCCTGCTGCGCCGCAAAGGCGTCGATGATGTCGCCTCGGAAGAGCTAGCGATCATCCCCGGCATGGAAGAGGTCGTGAGCCTGCTGCATATTCGCCGCCAGGCCAAAGAGGGCAACTTCGATGTGGTGGTGGTAGACGCGGCCCCCACCGGCGAGACCATCCGCCTGCTGACCATGCCCGAAACCTTCCAATGGTACGCCGCGCGCGTGATGGACTGGGACCCCGGCACAATCAGCGTCGCCAAGCCGCTGGTGCGCGCGCTCATCCCCGCCACCAACGCCTTCGAGACGCTCAACCGCCTGACCAAGGGCGTTGAGGCGCTGCGCGAAACGCTCACCGACCCCGAGGTGAGCTCGTACCGCCTGGTAGTGAATGCCGAGCGCATGGTGATTAAAGAAGCCCAGCGCGCCGCAACCTACCTGTCGCTGTTTGGCTACCCAATCGACGGCGTGGCGCTGAACCGGCTGCTGCCGCGCACCGCCGCCGAGGGCGATTTCATGCGCAAGCTGGCCGATTTGCAGGCTGGTTACCGCCAGGACGTACACGATATTTTCGCGCCCCTGCCGATCTGGGAGGCGCAGCACTACCCACGCGACATCAAGGGTGTTACTGACCTGGCAATGGTGGGCCGCGAGCTGTTCGGGCAGGACGACCCGACCAAGGTGTTTTTCAAGGGCGCAACCCAGGAGATTGTGAAGGACGGCGATGAGTATGTCATGCGTCTGCCGCTGCCGCATGTCGAAATCGGCAAGGTCAGCATGACCAAGCGCGGCGACGAGCTGTTCATTGCGATCGGCAACTTCAAGCGCGATATGATTCTGCCGCTAACCCTGGCCGAGCGCCCGGCCAAGCGCGCGGTGTTCAAGGGCGGCGTGCTTGAAGTACGCTTCGGCCCGCCCGAGGTGCCGCAACCCGAGGCCAATCAGGGCTAGCCATATTGCCATAGGCGAACCGGGCGACCGACCACCGACAAATTGTCAGTGGTCGGTCGTCGTTCGTTGTGCGCGTTGCTTGCAGGCGCGTTGCTTGCAGGCGCGAGCAGTGGTATGATGATAGTGCATTTGGTATCAAAGGTAGGAGAATGCGCAATGGTAACTGAGGATATGGTGCGCACCGCGCTCAAGAATGTGGTTGATCCCGAGATTGGGCTTGATATTGTGAACCTCGGGCTGGTGTATAACATCGATGTTCAGGAGCTCGGCAAAAAAGTGCAGGTCGATATGACGCTCACGACCCCGGCATGCCCGGCTGGCCCGCAGATCATCGAGCAAGCCCGCCGCGAGATCAGCGGCTTGAAAGAGGTGTTCAAAGACCTTGAGGATGTGAGCATCAACCTGGTGTGGACGCCGTTCTGGAATCCTTCGATGATGACCGAGGAAGCGCGCGAGGAGCTGGGGTTCTTCTAGGCGCTTATAGCTGTCAGCAGATTAATGCTTCATCTGCCCTGTAACTCGGAAACGGAGGAAGGCGGATCGGCGACTAGCTTCGTAGGAGCTATACTATGTCGACTCGGTATTCATCAATCAATAGCCGGCTGGTTGGATTCTCCAATTCAGGTTAATTAGGTAGTACTCCCTCACTGAGCGCGGATTGCGTAATAATTGGCGGCAGCCTTAGCCCGCGCTATTCTCTAAGTACTGTATGATCGCAAACCTATACCTCGCAGAAGGTATAGTATTAGCGCGGTATGTACGGCTTTGTGATGCAGTAGCAAGCAGCAGTGATATGTTCCAGGGCTAGATCGCTTTCAAGAGGTTGGGCATATGCATCGAACAAAATAATTTCGGTGTATACCGTATATCTAGTTTACCTTCAACAAAAACATTCTCGCTAAAACACCATAAAAGACAGCAATTAAATCGTATTGCCTCTTGTTGTCTTTATATTCCTCTATAGGTTGTATAGTTACTCATTGTCTCTCAATGCATTGAAGACAATAGATTTTACTTGCGCTTTTATAGTTTAGCGCTTGTAAAATATCCTAACAAGAAGGTTAATAATCCTATGTTTACCACAAAAATTCGCAGGTTAGCTATTACATTACTAATAATGTGCATGTTGCGTGTTGGTTTCATGCCCAACTTTGCACAAGCACAATCGCTAGGTGAAGTATCTCGTACTATAGGATCCCTCGACCAGCCCGAGTTGGTTGCAGATCTTTCAGGCAATATGCGTCAAGTAGCAGTTAGTGGTTCATATGCCTATATTGCAGAACAAAGAGGGGATACGACCACGTTAGGTGTATATGATACAACCGCTGCATTGAATCAGGTTGGTAGCGTAACGCTTCCTGGCGCATCAACGGCTATGGCCCAATCCGGAACGATCATCTATATTGTTACAGCAAAATATAGTTCGTATCCGGTTGTCTCGCTAATCGATATTTCAAATCCGCTCAAACCACAGTTGCGCGGCTCATATACTGTGGCCGTGAGTTATACGTTGCGCATTATAATTCCGGTCAACAATCGCCTCTACCTAGGTGGGGATGAGCTTGGTGATGTACTTATTTTGAATGTGAGTAACCCCGATAGCCCAGCATATGTTGGTGTGTTTGGCGTGTACGAAAGCGAGCTATTGACTGTAAGTGGCAATCGTATAGCTGTTGGCGGGAGGGGCCGACTTATCGAGATATTTGATATTTCTAACCCTGATCATCCCACCAAGGTTACACAGCTCAATATAACCGGAAAGAGCGGTATTCTTATTGGTAATCTGCTTTACTCCGAATTCGCTGGCATATGGTCGATTACCGATATTACGAAGCCAGCCGACCAGGCACTGCTTGGAACATATACATTCAAAGCTTCAGATAGCCTTTTGCGTGTGGCTGGTACTCGTATTTATGGGCTCACTCCTGAGGATGGCCTCACAATCTTCGATATTAGCAACCCGGCAGTTATTCGGCATATTGGCGCGTTTGGCGTCGAGGGTGTGCCGTCCGACGTTGCAATTGCTGGTGGTCAGGCATATGTTGTCGGTACATTTGGGATGCGCCGGATTGATGTTGGCAGTTTGGTTAGGCCGCGCTTTCGCTCTGGTTTCGAATTTCCTAGCCCAGGTGGAACCAGTATAACCGGCTTACAAATCGTTAATCATTATGCCTATGTAACGCTTCGCGTCATTAGTGCACAGAATGTTGTGTCTGGCCAGTTGGTAATTATTGATATAAGCAATCCTTCTGCGCCGGTGGTACGTGCGAACTATGGCGCCCTCACGTATCCTACGGGCATTGCTGTAACCGGCAATATTGCCTATGTTGCCGATGGCTTCAGGATTGAAATTATTGATATTAGTAACCTTAACCGATTACAGCGGGTTGGCGAAATGCGCATGAGTGCTCAGGGTGTGCGTGTGATCGGCACACGCGCCTATGTGACTGGGCTAGGCATTACTATTCTGGATATTAGTGTTCCAAGTAAACCGCGCATACTCAGCCGTATCACCAGTAATTTTGGCTCTACTGATATAGACGTTGTGGGTGACTTCGCCTATGTTTCGGCATACAATGGGCTTTCGATCTACAATATTGCTAACCCCAGCGCCCCGGTGCTTCTGAGTACCACCTTGCCCGATCAATTTCAACCTGGCTCGCTGCGTGTAAAGAATGCTATTGCCTACTCTGCCAGTAATGTACTAACCCGTTTCGATGTGAACAATCCGTCCGCTCCGATCTTTCTCGATAAATATGGCCCACCCCAGCCATTCAAGGATCTGCAAATCGCAGGAGATACTGCCTATTTGGCAGGCGATAAAGGTGGTTTGCAAATTTTTCAGCTTGGCAACGCATTTTCACCCCGGCTCTCGCTAGTCTATGAGAATTCGTTTTATGTTGAGCGCCTTGCAGTAGATGGGGGCATTGCTGTGGTTGGCGGCCGCGATGTTGTTCAGATCATCGATCTTACAGCAGCAAAGCCAGCAACACTGTTAGGGCGAATTGATCGGGTCGCGCAGGCGAATTCAGTGAAAGTTATTAATGGCATCGCATATATTGCAGCTGGCACTGATGGGTTACAAATGTATGATGTGCATACACCATCACATCCTACATGGCTGGCGAACTATGTACCGCTGGGTTTCTACAATGCCTTACTAGTCGAAGTTTCAGGGAATATCCTCTATCTTGGCGGCCTGGGACAGTTAGCGATGATCGATATTAGTAATCCTTCGGTACCACGATTACGCAATATCATCCAGTCTGCAATTTCCGATTACGGACCAACCGCACAGGTTGTTGGCAATCGCCTTTATATAAATACACCAGCGATTACCTTCGAAATTTATGATATCAGTAACAAGCTAGCGCCTAAGCTGCTAAGCTCATATGATAAGGTACGTGATTTTCGCGTTGTGGGAACATATGCATATACTACATCGAGCCGATCAACGTTTGATATACTTGATGTGAGTAATGCTACCCATCCAACAATAATCAAGACGTTACCTTTGGCAAATGAATTAGTTCGTATGACCATGAATGGTGGCATTGTATACGCAGGCGATCTTTCAGGCACAATGATCCAGTCTCTCGATGTAAGTACCCCAGCACAAGCGCACGTGGTTGGAAACGTGGCGTTTAATGGCTTTATTTACGCGCTGCAATCGGCAGGTAGCTACAGTGTTATTGGCACCGATCAGGCACTCACGCTGATGAATACGAGTATACCAGCTGCACCTACAATTGAGGGGCGTATTTCTACCGAAACGCTCGTGCGCGATGTCGCAATTGATCGCCAGTTTCTCTATGTTGGGTTAAATAGCGGATTAAAAATATTCTGGTATATGCCGTCGGCCCGTGCCACACTCGGCACGGCGGGCGGAGCGCTTAATTCCGTGCCCGATCACACATCGTATAGCTTTCCAGCTGGTAGTGTTAACGATGGTGTGACGATCATACATACGCCGCGCTACCAGCCCAACCTGCCGTCAACTGGCGCACTCGTAGGTATCGATCATGCCTTTGATGTTTCTCTGGTCGATTCAAATAGCCAGCCAATCACGCCAACGTTGCCTTTTCAGCTATCGGTGAGCTACACCGATGCTGAACGCGGCACAACAATCGCATCGACGTTGGCACTGTATGAATGGGATGGGAATCAGTGGTCGAAACTCAACACGAGCACATTCAACTCTACCACACGAACAATTACAGCAACGACAACCCATACTGGTTGGTTTGCGGTGCTTGGTGAAACGCACCGAAAATTTTTGCCGTTGAGCGCTCGCTAACCCACCATGAGCTTCCGGGAAGGTGAACCTACGGTTCAGGAGCATTTGCCCCCGACCTTCCCGGAAGCTTGCCTACTCACACCTTCCCGGAAGTTTGGCCCAACAGCTACGACGGTAGCTGTCGTTGGTGCGCGCTATAATGCCAAAGCATGCGAGCGAAGAGCGAAAGGAGTAGCGCGATGCACTATGGCTTCGTGTTCCCCGGCAACGACGCGAACCTGGCAGTGGAATACGGTATTGCCGCCGAGCGCGCCGGGTGGGACGGCTTTTTCGTGTGGGATACCGTGTGGGGCGTTGACCCGTGGGCCACGCTCGCCGCAATCGCCGTTCAGACCATGCGCATCCGGCTGGGCACCATGCTCACCCCGGTGTCGCGGCGGCGGCCCTGGAAGCTGGCGGGTGAAACTGCTACTGTTGACCAGCTTTCTCAGGGGCGCTTGATCCTGGCGGTGGGGCTGGGCGCGCCAAACACCGGGTTTGCCGAATTCGGCGAGGAAACCGACCGCAAGGCGCGCGCCGAATTGCTGGATGAGGGGCTGGCGATTATCGCCGGGCTGTGGCAGGGCCAGCCGTTCAACTTCGATGGCAAGCACTACCAGGTCAAAGCGACCGAGTTCCCGCCGCCACCGCCGCCCGTGCAGCAGCCGCGCATTCCGGTGTGGGTGGTGGGCGCGTGGCCCAGCGAGAGGTCAATGCAGCGCGTGCTACGCTGGGATGGCCTGCTGCCGAATGTCCTCAACCCGGGCGGCGAGCCGGGCCGCGCCGATGCCAGCCACATCCGCGCGATGAAAGCCTACATCGATGCACGCCGCACGCAGGGTAGCCCCTTTGATATTGTTGTGGAAGGCGAGACGCCCGGCGGCGACCCGGCAGCGACCGCTGCGATTGTCCAGCCTTTCGCCGAGGCTGGCGCGAACTGGTGGCTTGAGGCGATCTGGGGCGCGGCAAGCCTCGAACCGGTGCGCGCGCGCCTGGAGCAGGGGCCGCCACGGCTTGAGCCTCCCTCGTCGTAATCCTGCTCAATCCTCCACCAGCCAGGCATCATCGAGCGGCGCGACGCAGCTGCTGCAACAGCGCATCGCTCATGGCGCGGGCCAGGCGTAGCGCAGCGGCGTGGGCCGCAAATGGGAAATCGAAGCCGTAGCGGGCTGCCAGCTCGGCGGCATGGCGCGCTAGATCGGTGTCGCGCCGCTGTGCCGCCAGGCCAAACACCACCAGCGAATGTTTGAGCTCAAGCACCCAGGTGCCGGGGAACTGGCTGCGTAGCCCGCGCAATTTTTCGGCCAGGCGCGGGTCGGAGCGCAGCAGGTTCACGCCCAGGACGCCGCCGCGCGCCAGCCGCTGCGCACAAAGCGCATAGAACTGCGCCGTCGCCAGGTGATCGAGCGCGTCGCTATCGTCGGTGAAGGCATCCATCAGCAGCATATCGTACTGCCGGGCGGTGCTGGCGAGGAAGGCGCGCGCGTCGGCGATGTGGAGCTGCTGCCGCGCATCGAAGGCGATGCCGAAGAAGTGCGGGGCAATCGTCGCAAACGCCGGGTCAATTTCGACATTGTCGATGATTGCGTGTGGCAGGCCGTGGTGTAATACCAACGACATACGCCCGCCGCCGAAGCCCAGCACGCAGATGCGTTCGGGCGCGGGCCGCCACAGCAGCGCCAGCAGGAGCGCCTGGGTGTAGGGGGCGAGCAGCCGCAGCGGGTGGTCAAGGTCTATCCGCGACATAGGGCCATCGAGCGCGCCGGTGGCGGTGACGAAATAGAGCAGCAGCTGGCTTTGCTGCTTCAGAATGCGGATGTGGTGCAGGCCCGCCCGCGCGTCGTACACCACGCCATCGGGCAGGTAGCGTAGTGGTGCCAGTCGCTCGGCAATTGCGTGCAGGTTGGCCTGCTGCCATTCCTTATCCATAGCGCTCAGCAATTGCTCAGAAGTCGGCCCGCGCCAGCCGCTGGCGCAGCAGGTGGTCGGCCAGCACCAGTGCGAGCATGGCCTCGGCAATTGGCACCAGGCGCGGCAGCACTGTCGGGTCGTGCCGCCCGTGAATCTCGATGTCGCTCGGATTCCCGGCGCGGTCAACCGTCTGCTGGCGCTGAGCAATAGAAGCCGGTGGCTTGGCCGCCAGGCGCACAGTAATTTCTTCGCCAGTGCTGATCCCGCCCAGGATGCCGCCGTGGTGGTTGCTTGTGGTGCCAATACTGCCATCGGCGCGGCGCACGAATGGGTCGTTATTCTCCGAGCCGCGCAAATGTGCCACGCCAAAGCCTTCGCCCATCTCCACGCCTTTGATCGCGGGAATGCTGAACATCGCTTTGCCAATATCGGCCTGGAGCTTATCGAACACTGGCTCGCCCAGGCCGGGCGGCACGCCGCGCGCGCGCACTTCCACAATCCCGCCCAGCGAATCGAGCGAGCGGCGCGCGGCATCCACCCGCTCGACCATTTGCGCAGCGACGGCGGCATCGGGGCAGCGCATAATATTGCGCTCGATTTCATCCTCATCGAAGGTTTGCGCCACCAGATCGCCGAGCTGCGCCGTCCAGGCAACAATCGACACACCATAGCGCGCCAGCAGCAGCTTAGCGACCGCGCCACCCGCCACCCGGCCAATCGTCTCGCGCGCGCTTGAACGCCCGCCGCCGCGCCAATCGCGGAAGCCATATTTCACGTCCCAGGTGTAATCGGCATGGCCGGGCCGATACAGGTCTTTGATATTCGTATAGTGCGACGATTTGGCGTCGGTGTTGCGCACCATCATGGCGATCGGCGTGCCGGTAGTTCGCCCTTCAAACACCCCCGACATAATCTCAACCTGGTCGGGTTCCTGGCGCGCCGACGACACCTTGCTCTGCCCCACCCGCCGCCGATCCAGCTCGCGCTGAATCGCCTCAACCGCTAGCTCTAGCCCGGCGGGGCAGCCATCGACCACGCAGCCCACGCTTGGCCCATGCGATTCGCCCCATGTCGTTAATCGAAATGCTTGCCCAAAGGTATTCCCTGGCATCGGTTCTCCCGTTTATTGGTCAATCAATCGAGTAGTTTCAAGCGTTCCAGCTCGGGCGCGACGGCGTAGAGATCGGCTTTGCGCCCGCGCAGCAGCGTCTCAACGTCGCTCAAATACGCTTTGGCGTTGGGGTAAAGCTGCTTGATCTGCGCATACGCCAGGCCCAGCGCCTGCAAATAGGTACGCTCGTGGGGGCGCATACGCGCAGCCATGAACCATTCCTGCACCGCCATATACCACATGTCCTGGTTGCGGTAGCTAATGCCACGATTATAGTGCTCGGCATGGTCGGCTTTCTCTGTCGGCGGCATGAAGCGGATGAGCGGGCCAAAGAAATCGCGGTAGCTCGGTACGCTGAGGATTGCAGGCAGAAGCACCAGCAGCACGCCCAGCACAATCGGCAGCGCTACACCGAGCGCGCCAACCACGCCGGGCCACGGGCTAACCTGCCCAACCAATTTGGTCAGGCCCGCCAGCAGGCCCGCGCCGCGCAGCAGTAAGCCGAGCCACACAATCACCACAATCGCAATCAGGCCAATATTCATCCAGTAAAATTCGCGCACCCGCGCCCACAGCCCGCGCGCTACGCCAAAACACAGTAGCCCAAACAGGAGTACCGCAGCCAGCACGATCGCCAGCAGGCCGCTGGGTACCAGGTTTGCCGCCGCAGGCGACTGGCGCTGGAACAGCAGCAGCAAGCCTAGGAGTGCGGCCCCAGCAAGCGCAATTACGCCATTGATCGTCCAGGTAGCGCCAAGTGCGGTGAGAGTCGCCGAGCGCTGAGCGGGTAGCGGTGCGCGCACCATCAGGCTGTGGCTACATTGCGTACAGCGCTGCTGCTTCACCATCGTTGGTGCGCCGCAGAATGGGCATGGGTTTTCAGGTGGCGCGCTTGGCGCGATGTCGGCGGGAGCAATTGGCGCGCGAGTGGGCGCTTCAGCCGGGGTGGGCTTTGGCGGCGCAGCAGCGGGCGCAGGCGCTACCGCTTCCATGAGAACGGTCGGGGCGGCTGGCCGGGTCGAACGTACCATTGGCGTTGGCGGCGCGGCATTGCTAGCTGTGGCCGCGCTCGGTGCTTCAGCGGCTGGCAGGCGCATCGTTGGTGGGCGCGGTGCAGCCGGAGCATTCCCTGCCAACAACGGGCTAAGCGGGTCGAATACTGGCTCGCGCAGGCGCGTGGTTGGCGGGCGCGCCGCTGGGTGTTTGGCCGCCGCCTGCTCGAAGTCATCGCGCGAGAGGCTTACCGTGGTGGTGGTAATCGCCGGGCGCTCGGGCGCCGCAGGTTTGGGCATAGGCTGGATGGGCGGCGCACCAACCGCTTGCTCAAGCAGTGGCTCGGGGCCGAAGCGCTGCTCGGCCCAGGCCAGGCCCTGCTTGGCTGGCACACTATCGGGATTGAGGGCTAGTACCTGATGCAGGCAGCTGCGCACCTCAGCAGGGTCGTCGCTCACACCCGCGAGCCACAGCCAGCCCTGTTCGCTGTGCACGTCGGCAGCGACTACGCGCGTAAGTAGGGCATGGGCTTCGGCGCGCTTTCCGGCCCGCGCGGCGGCGATGCCCTGCGTGAGCAGCGTCGTTATGGCCTGATCCATACGATTTCCCCCTCGATCATGGTCAGCTCGGCGTTCACAGCATGGAGTTCGGTCGGATGAATAGCGAACGGGTCGGCGGAAAGGACGGCGAGATCGGCCAGCATGCCCGGGGCGAGCGTGCCTTGTTCGTGGCGTGCGCCCGCCGCAATCGCTGCGCCGATGGTGAAGCCGCGCAGCGCATCGTCAAGCCCAATACATTGCTCCGGGTACCATCCGCCCGCTGGCGTACCGTTCACGCGCTGGCGCGTCACGGCGGCATGAATGCTCAGCCAGGGGTTGAGCGACTCAACCGGCGCATCCGAACCAAACGCCAGCGTCGCGCCTGCCGCGTGGAGCGCGCGCCAGGGGTAAGAGTGTGCGCTGCGCTCGCCCCATAGTCGGTCGGCGATCTCCATATCGGCAGTCGCATGAATCGGCTGCATCGAGGCGACGACACCAAGCTGAGCAAAGCGCGGCACATCGTGCGGGTGAACGATCTGGCAGTGCTCAATGCGGTTGGGCAGCGCCAGCGCGCCAGGTGCCAGCGGCTGGGCATTCGGGGGCGGCGTAGCGTGCCCGGTTTGCTCGGCGTGGGCGGCTTGAAGCTGTGTCGCGCGCTCAATCGCGTCGAGTACACGGCGATTCGCGGCATCGCCAATCGCATGAATTGTGACGGCGATGCCGCCCGCCAGCGCGCGCTCAACCGCTTCGTTCAGCGCATCCGTCTCCATGGTCGCAACCCCAAAATGGCGGCGTCCTTCGTAATGCACTAGCATCTCGGCGGTTTCCGAGCCAAGCGAGCCATCGGCGAACATTTTCACGCCGCCAATTCGCAGCCAGCGGTCGCCAAGGCCGCTGCGCAGCCCGATACGCAGCGCGTCATCGAGGGTATCGAGGCCGATGTGCACCAGGCAGCGCAGCCCAAGGTTGCCCGATTCGCGCAGCGCCTGTATATCGCGCAGCACGTGCGCGCCGTCGCCAGCGGTGAGGCCGGGCGGAATGTGGATACCCGCCATGCCGTAGGAATGCGCCTCAACCGTGGCGGCGCGCAGGGCGTGTAGCCGCTCGGCAAGCGTGGCAGGTGGAATGTGTGCCCGCACCAGATCGATCGCATTTTCCAGCAATATGCCCGTGGCTTGCTGCTTTTCGCGCTGAATCGTGCCGCCTGCCGGGTCGGGCGTGCTGTCATCGATATCCGCCAGCTGAAGTGCGCGGCTGTTCGCCCAGGCCGAGTGCCCATCTTTGCGTAACAGCAGCACCGGCCGCTCGGGGATGATAGCATCGAGATCGGCGGCGCGCGGCCAGTGCCCACCCCACAGCGAGTGATCCCAGCCGCCACCTAGCAACCACGCGCCATTGGGCAGTGCGGCGCTCGCCTCGGCCGCGCGCTGCAAGGCAAGCTCGTAATCGCTCACGCCTTCCAGGCGAAGCTCGTGCCGACCCAGCGCATAGCCAACAAAATGCACATGCGCGTCAGTCAGCGCCGGCACCACTGCGCGGCCACGCAAGTTGATCGGCTCGGCGCGGCTGTCCATTGCGGCCTGCACCTTGCCCTCGCTACCAACCACCACCACCCGCCCATCACGGATACCTAGCGCTTGGGCACGCGGGAGCGCTGGATCAAGAGTGTAAATCGTGCCATTGTAGAGGATGCTGGAAGGCATGTGCGGCTCCTTCCGCCTGGCGGTAGCATTGTGTAGATGTATGGTACGGACTGGGGGCGATTCTGTCAAAAGACGATTCTGTGGCGTTGGCTGATCAATGAACGATGCGCACCGCAGTTTTTGTCTCGATTGGCAATCCCTCGGGCGTCATGATGCGCAGGCGTAGGATATACTCGCCAGCGGGCAGCCCGGTGGTGCGCCATACGCCAAGGATACCATCGAGCACGCCTAGCGCCCCTTCGCCAAGCGGCTGCCAGGCATCGGGCTTGGCGGCGCTGGCCCAATCGAGGGTGTAGCCGCCGCGCGCCGTGCCGCGCACCAGCACCTGCGTGTCGGTAATCGCTGCGCCAGATGCCGGGCTGCTAATTTGAGCTAGCGTCGCATTGGGTGTATTGCTGGGTGGTGGGCAGTATTGGGTCGGAGCTTGCGGCACGCCCTGTGCAACCGCCCATTCCTGAAATTGTGCCGGGTACACCGGGAAGCGTTGCTCACGCACTTCGGCAGGCGGGCTGTAGGACGCGGCCAGGCAGCTGCCATCGCCCGCAACTTTCACCGTTTTGAAGAACACATCGCTATTCTGTGGCTCAGTACCGGCTACGAAATGTTCTTTCAGCTGGTTCGCGCAGGCATCGCTGGCTAGCGCGCCTGTATCGGTGCAGATCGCAACATCGGTGATGCCCGGCGGCTCGGGGAAGGGCAGAATTGGCCGCCCGGCGTGGTAATTGTCCATCAAGTCGCGCCAGATCGTGCCTGCGCCATTCACACCAGCCACCTCTTGCATGGGCGCGCCATCGCTATTGCCCACCCACACGCCAATCGTCACATCGCGGGTGTAGCCCAGTGCCCACGAATCGCGCCAATCGTTGCTGGTGCCGGTTTTCACAGCGGCCGGGCGGCCATCGGGCAACTCCATCACATTGCCCGGGCCGAACATATACTGTCGCGCCACATTGTCGCTCAGGATGTCGGTCAGCAGGTAGGCAATTTGCTCGCCATGGTCGCCGAGTTCCTGGTGGCCTGGCGCTTCGGTAATGTTTTCGAGCACCTCACCGCGCGAGTTTGTCACCTTCAGAATTGGTGTTGGGTCGCGCCGGTAGCCCGCGTTCCGAAGCGTGTTGTACACATTCGTCAAATCAAGCAGCCGTACTTCCCCCGCGCCCAGCACCAGCGCCAGGCCATAGGCCGAGGTATCGTTGAGCGTGGTAATGCCCAGGGCGTGGGCCTGCTCAACAAACGCATTGACGCCGACAAACTCCATGGCGCGCACTGCCGGGATGTTGAGCGAGTTTGCCAGCGCCATACGCAGCCGCTGCGGGCCGTGCCAGCTATCGTCGTAGTTGTGCGGCGCATACACCGTGCCATCGGCCAGCTTAAACTCGGTAGGCGTGTCCCACAGCACCGTGGCGGGCGTCCAGCCGCGGCGCATCGCGGCAGCATACACCACAGGCTTCAGCGCCGACCCGGGCTGGCGCGGCGCAAGGGTTACATTTACCTCGCCGTCAATCGAGGTGTCTTTGTAATCGACGCTACCGACCATGGCTAATACCTGGCCCTCGGGCGAGAGCATAATCACGCCCGCGTTGGTCGCATTACGCGCGCGCAGCTCGGCGATACGGGCGCGCACAACGCGCTCGGCTTCGGCCTGCCAGTGCAGATCGAGCGAGGTGACCACGCGCAGGCCACCGCGGTACAACACATCCGGGCCGTAGCGCTGTTCAAGCAATTGGCGCACATAGAACACAAAGTGTGGGGCAATTAAGCTGGGCTGCTGCGGCACAAAATTGAGCGGTGCAGCATACGTCGCGCGCGCTTCGGCAGTCGTGAGGTAGCCAAATTTCACCATCAGGCCCAACGTTACCTTCTGGCGGGCCTTCGCGGCTTCCAAGTTGGTCAGCGGGTTAAGCATGGTAGGCGATTGCGGCAGTCCCGCGATCAGCGTCGCCTCGGCAGTGTTTAGCTCCCAGACATGCTTGCCAAAATAGGTTTGGGCCGCGGCTTCAACGCCATACGCCTGCGCACCGTAGTACACCTCGTTCAAGTATAGTCCGAGAATCTGGTCTTTGCTGTATTTCTGCGATACCTTGAAGGCTAAAATCGCCTCGCGCAGCTTCCGCTCGAACGACACCGCCGTCCGCTCTTCAGGCGGCAGCAGGACATTGCGCACCAGCTGCTGGGTGATCGTTGATGCGCCGCTCACGACTTCTTGCGACTGGTAGTTCTGCAGCATGGCGCGCACAATGCCGCGTAGATCGACGCCCGGGTTTTCGTAAAAGTTAGCGTCTTCGACCGAAATGGTTGCGTCGCGCAGTGCCTTGGGCATGCGACCCAGCTCAACCACCGTGCGCCGCCCGCTCTGTGGATCGACCAATTCGTACAGCAGTGTCTGGCCATCGCGGGCGTAGATCTGGGTCGTTTCGGCGGGGCGATGGCGGCCAATGCCCGCCTCCAGGCCATCGAGCTCGCGGCCATAGTAGTAGTACAGACACAGCCCGGCCAACACCACCAGCTCAACCGCCAGTAAGGATAATTTCGCAAAGGCAAGCAGCAAGCGCCCGGCAAACCCTAATACGCGCAAGGGTAGAGCCGGGCGGCGTGAATATACTTGGTGGCGGCTGGTGCGTGCCATAGTCGGCAGTATAGCACGTTCTGTCGTTTGTCGTCGTGCGGTACCCTTGTGTTTACGCTGGGAAGCCGCTATACTTATAGCAAGGTTTGCAACGGCCCTACTACCCACTAATCTTTACTCCACACCCAACCAGAGGAGCATGTGCATGAACCGCGACGAGCAGGAAGACAAAACGATCTACAAAGTCGTGATGAATCATGAAGAGCAATATTCGATCTGGCCTGCCGACCGCGAAAACGCGATGGGCTGGCGCGATGTTGGCAAAACCGGTACGAAATCGGAGTGCCTGGAATATATAAGAGAAGTTTGGACTGATATGCGCCCGCTGAGCCTGCGCAAAAAGATGGAAGGGCAAGCTTGATCCACCCAGTAGGCTTACGCTTGCGTTGATTTTCTTGCACTCGGCGACGTGAATATGCCCGGTACTACAGCAAGTGCCGGGCATCATTATCCCCAATGCGTAACACTATTTAGAGGTTGGAATGGAATATTCGCGCGATACGCTGAAATATAGCTTTGGGCAAATTGCCGAGCGCTATGATGAAATTCGCCCACCCTACCCGCCCGATATTATTACGACCGCATTGCGCCGAGTAGCGAAATCCGCGCCGCTCAATATCCTCGAAATTGGTTGCGGCACTGGCCGTGCTACGCGGATGTTTGCTGAGCGCGGGCACCATGTCCTTGCGATCGATATCAGCCCTGAGCTTGTAGCAGTGGCGGCGCGCCAGCTTGCCGATCTGCCGAATGTGCGCCTTGAAGTGTGCGCGTTTGAGGATTTGGCCGTCCCTGAGGGCGCGTTCGACCTGGTTATTTCGGCCCAGGCGTTTCATTGGATTGATGCGACTACTGGCCTGGCGCAGGTGTACCGCTTGCTGGCACCCGGTGGCGCGGTAGCGCTTTTCTGGAATTTCTTACACTACGATTCGACACCAATTTTGCGCCAGCTGCGCAATACCTGTGTTGCGCGCGTGCCGTTGTTTGCAGGTTGGCCCGATGCTGGCACGGCGCGCCTGCTGGCCTTTGCCAACCAGTGGCGCACATCAGTGGGGGCCGTCCCCGGCCTCGATCTGGTATTTGAAACGATTGTGCCGTCGTTACGCAGCTATTCGCACGAGCAGTTTCTTACCCTGCTCAGTACCTATTCCTGGTTTCTCACCCAGCCCGAAACAGTGCGCGAATCGTTGATGGCCGACCTGCGCGCCCAGATTACAAGCGCATCCGAACCGCTGCTGGTGCCGCTACGCACCCTACTTATTAGTGTAGTAAAACCACCCATTCCTCAAAGTGAATGAATCTCTACCAAAATGATGAGATTCTCCCCTGTTTCATGCTGCACTTGCTAGGTATACTCAAAATCAATCTTCCGGGCTGATTGCCCTCAGCGCACCCACTGCATTCAACGAGGATCGCTATGGATGCCAGCTATGATGAACTTATCGCCCCTCATCTGCTCGATTCACGCCTGAAATTGCACCTGCTTTTGCACTACCTGGCGCACTCGCGCCTATGTATTAGTGCGGCTGCCTTGAGCGAACGGTTGCGGGAAAATCCCTGGGATGTGGCCGAGGCACTTAACGAAATGGCCGAGATGGGCTTACTGGTACGCTGCAATAATGATGGACCGGCACGGTATACACTTACCGAAGAGCAGGAACATAGCTACCTGCTCCAGCAGCTTGTCGAGGCGTTTAACGATCCGCTCGCGCGTGAGCATCTGTATGCCCGCGTGCGCGATATTCATCGTGACCGCCAGTTCTATCGCTGGGCCAAGCAAGCCAGCTCAGGGCTACACGAGCTTGTTATTGGGTAGACCACAGCTTTGCGGTACAATGAGCCGATCCGGTTTCTAGCAAGATTGGCCTACCGCAATGCCCGAGCTTCCCGAAGTTGAACACGCCGCGCGCAGCCTTGGTGCGCAGATCATTGGACGCCGCATTGTTGCGGTTACCAAGCTCGATTGGGAGCGCATGGTCGAAACGCCAACGATCGACCAATTCCTCGATCTCATTCGAGGGCGCGAGATTCGGGCGGCTAGCCGCCGTGCCAAGTGGATCGTACTTACTCTCGACGATGGATGGACATTGGCGCTGCACTTGCGCATGTCGGGGTCGGTAACCGTACACAACTCCGGGTCGCAGCCGGATCAGTATACGCACCTGGTGCTGCTGCTTGATGATGGTCGCCAGGTGTTCTTCCACGATACCCGCAAGTTTGGGCGCGCGCGCCTGCTCGATGCCCAGGGTCTAGCTGCGCTCGATACTGCCCACGGCATCGAGCCGCTGACCGACGCATTTACACCTGAAGTGCTTGGCACACTGCTGCGGCGGCGCTCAACCCGCATTAAGCCGCTATTGCTCAACCAAACGGTCATTGCCGGGATTGGCAATATCTACGCCGACGAAGCGCTGTGGAATGCGCAGCTGCACCCACTTCGCCTGGCGAATAGCCTGACCGACGACGAAGTGGCTCGCTTGCATTCGGGCATTCGCCTCGCGCTGCTCCAGGGCATCGAGTATGGCGGCAGTACGCTGCGCAATTACCGCAATGGCTACGGTGAAGCTGGCAGCAACCAGGATCACTTCAATGTTTACGACCAGACGGGTAAACCATGCGCACGCTGCGGTACGCCGATCGAAAAGATGGTTGTTGGTCAGCGCGGCACACATTTCTGCCCGTTCTGCCAACGCCTGGAAGATTACGAACGACATATTGGCGCTTAGCCAGACTGCACTTCCCACAAGCTGACCGTATGCTTAATGCTTATGTTCTTGCCGTTGCTGGTCATTAACAGGGCGTACATGGTCGGCGCTTTCGCTTTCGGCAGAGTGGTACTTTTTTATCGCTGGTGTGCTGCTGTTAACGCGAAGCGCCAACAGCAGCACACCAAAGCAGTTCGACACCTTGCTGCCGCAGGCACGATCAGTTCGCTACGCAAGCACTGCGAAAGTCCTATTATCAAGTGGCGCGCAGCTGCGTGCTATAATTTGCCGAATCCGCAACGAGCTCAAGGAAACACGACTGCATGCCCTACATCATCGGCGTCGATTTAGGCGGCACACAGCTGCGCGCGGCATTGGCCGACGAGCACGGCCAGATTCTTAATGAAGTGCGTGTGCTTACCGATACGGCTGGCGGCCCACCTGCCGTGCTTAACCAGATGGTTGCGTGCATTACGCAGGTGCGTACTGCCCTGCCCACTAATGGCACACTGCTGGGCATTGGCGTAGGGTCGCCCGGCCCGCTCGATCCATTCGATGGCGTGGTGTTAAACCCGCCGAATATTCCTGGCTGGGACAATGTGCCGCTGCGGGCCTTGCTAACTGAACGCACGGGATTGCCGGTTGAGCTTGGCAACGATGCGAATGCTGCGGCACTGGGCGAGTGGATGTTTGGCGCTGGGCGCGGGCGGCGTAACCTTGTGTACATAACTGTTAGTACGGGTATTGGTGGCGGAGTGATTGCCGACGGGCGGCTGCTCCTCGGGTACCGCGGCTCAGCTGCCGAAGTCGGGCTGCATATCGTCGACCAGGTTGGGTTGCAGTATTGGGAAGAATTAGCCTCGGGTACTGCATTAGGCCGGGCCGCCGCCGATGCCATGCCCGATGATCCGGCAAGCCTGCTGCATGGCCTTGCCACGCCCGAAACCGTCACGGCTGCCGATGTGTCGCGCGCCGCTGCCGCCGGTGACGCCCTGGCTATGCAGCTTATGGAGCGTGAAGGCGAGCTGCTCGGCATCGGCCTGGTGAACATGCTTCACCTGTTTGCGCCCGAGCAAATTCTGCTTGGTGGCAGCGTGGTTATTCACAACCCTTACCTCATCGAGCGCGCCCGCGCAGTTGTTCGTCGCCGGGGCCATGCAATCTACCAGGATGTGCCGATTGAGTTAGCCGCACTTGGCGATCGAGTTGGAATTCTGGGGGCGGTTGGCCTATTTCTGCATATGCGCGAGGGCCGTGCTTGAACCTGCTGATAACCTCAGGCGAGCGGCTGCGGGCAATCTACGGTCGTGCTGGTGCCGATCGTGTGTTTGCAGCTATTGATCAGCTGCTTACGGCTCGGCATGCGCGCGGCGTGCTCTCGCGGCTGCTGCTGATCGAGCGAGGATTGCCCGATCTTGGCATCGGGCCTGCGCTTGTCACTCCCGACACAATTGCCCGCCAGATTGCGTCCATTTCGGCAGAACTCGACCGGCAGGGCCAGCCATTGAGCAGTGTGCTCTTGCTTGGCGGCCCCGAAATTGTGCCATTCTACCCCGCCGAAAACCCTACGCCTTACGATGGCGATGCGGTTGTGCCCGCCGACTGCTTTTATGGCTCGGCCAACCCGTATGCGCGGCTGCCCGATTGGTCAGTTGGTCGCCTTCCCGGCGCGACCGGCCCCGACCCGGCGCTGCTCGTGCAGCTGATTGAGGCGGCTGCCAGTTTTGGGGTGTTACACCCATTTGAAAAGATTTTTGGCTATGCCACAGCGCTATGGCATACTGCGGCTGCAGCAGTATATGCCGAGGTCGATGCTCCCGAGCACTTACTGATTTCGCCGCCCAATCTCGCGTCAACCTTTAATCGGGCGCGGCTCGATCGGGCGCGGCTGGTGTACTGTAATCTCCATGGTATTTCCGAAGGGCCACCATGGTATGGGCAATCGGTGGTACAGCCCGCGCTCGTAGCCGCACTCCGCCCTGCTAACCTGGCAGGACTTGATCTGCGTGGCGCAATTGTGGTGAGCGAGGCGTGCTATGGCGCGCTGATTGACGGGCGCGACGCCGATAGTGCGCTGGCGCTGGCTTTCCTGGCGCAGGGCGCGGCGGCATTCATTGGGGCTACTGCTATGTCGTATGGCCCGATTGCGCCCCCACCCGGCGAGGCCGACCTGATTGCACTACACTTTTTGCGCGCCATCAAGCAGCCAGGTATTACCGTAGGGGAAGCATTTACTGCGGCGCGGGTCGGGATGTTGCGCGACACGATGGCGCGCCAGTCGACTCTCGATGAAGACGATCAGAAGACCTTGCTCGAATTCGTACTTTACGGCGACCCGACGCTTGTGATAGTATAGCGATTACCTTTTCAAACGGAGTTGATATATCATCGTCCAGCGCCTGGGCAAATAGTACGAGATCGCTACGCACAGCAATGCAATAATCACGCTTGTGGTGTTGGCAAGTGCTATACTGATCATAAGCGCGGCAGGGGAATAACGTGTCATTCGTAAGGAAGGGCATCATGGGCAGACGACCACGCACATCAGCTGACCCGGTTGCGGCGGCGCGGGATGTGGCGCGGGCCGAAGTTGCGCGCCGCTGGCCCGAACTGGCAGGCGTTGAGCCAACCGTCGCACCGCGCGCGCGGGCAGTGCTTTCAGCCGCCGAGCTTGAACGGGCGGGGGCGATTGGGCTGGCACCAGCAGCATCGGCTAGCGCAGAGTATACCTTCACATTTACCGGCCATACTCACACCCCCGAAGGCTACACCATGCCGCGTATCGCGCGCATCACCGTTGATTCTCAGCGCCGTGTGGTGAAGGCAACGACCTCGAAATAATCACCGCTGCCGTTACACTTCAGCTAGCATCTGGCGCAACACATCGGGCGTATTCGTAATAATGCCGTCGACCCCAGCGGCGATCAGCGCGCGCATCGTTTGTCTGTTGTCCACCGTCCACACATTTACCGCATAGCCCGCTGCCTGGACATGTGGAATAAGCCGGTGCAATTGCCGCAGCTCACTCGATGGGTGCCAGGCGCGCGCGCCAATGCGCTGCAATGCCGCAAACGGCCAGCTAATGTCATCGTCTGCTGGCTCGGCATCGGTATCGATCAGGAAGGCACGCGGTAGCTGTGGGCTAGCAGCAGCGAACGCGTGCAGCACCATTTCGCTAAACGAAGAAACAAGCACAAGATTCGCAACACCCTCGGTTTCAAGCATGTGCGCGACATCGGCGCTAAACCCTTCGCCTTTCAGCTCAACATTCAGGCGCATCTGGTGAGTGCGCGCGAAGACACATACTTCCGCCAGCGTTGCTACCCGCGCGCCACCAATGTTCAGCGCTTGCAATTCGGCGAGGGTGCAGCTTGCCGCTAGGCGCTGGCTTCCATCCCAGCGCTCGGTCGTATCGTCGTGAAATACGGCGAGCACGCCATCGGCGGTACGCAGCACATCGAGCTCAAGCATATCGGCGCCCTGGCGCAATGCCAGCTCAAACGCGGGCATCGTATTTTCGGGGGCGTATGCCGATGCACCCCGGTGCGCAATAACCAGCGTCATACCATTCCTTTCAGGCTGCATCAATCCACCAGAAGAGACAAACAGGCATGTTGCCGCAGATACAAACCCGTCAAGCGAACGCCCTACAAGAGTATAGCGTAAACATCAGCGCCATGGAAAAGCCCCCTTCGTATGAAGGGGGCTGAATAGTCACGTTTGGGGGTGCTAGCTCATCGAGCCAGCCATTTCCTCCGTCGAGGTAATTGGGCTGGTGGCTTCACGTGCTTCAGGCGCAAGCATTGGGTCAAAGATTTTTTGGAACGCCATCACATGGGCGCAGGTGTGCCACATGCGGAAAAAGCTGCAATCGCAGGTCCAATGGTTATCATTAAGGCTAATTGTATGATCGCTGTTACCACCATGAAATGTCGCTTTGAGTTCGTTAATAGTAATTCGCTCGGGCTCTTGGGCATAGCGCCGGGCTTTTTCGATCTTTCCGATCAAATCCGAGTGCATACACGCCTCCTCTTGTCATATGGCCGGATGGCTAGTGCAACCAATTTCACACAAATTTCGGCCGAGAAACGACATTCGGGTGCCTCGCCGGTGCCTGGTAGCTGCACAGTAACTACTCATCGACATAAACATAAAGGGCGGCATCAGAACACGTCTGTGCCGCCCTCAGGTTCCCCGATATTCTGTTGGCTTCACCATTCGCATAACTGTGCATCCTTGCCGTCGCACCGCGAGGTAAACCATTCGGATGTGTTAAGAACATTATAACGACTCGCCAGAGGGGCGTCAAGAGCGGCGAAGCAAGAAAACGTGCGCATTTCCGTTGACATCCCTTCACCAATGCGGTACAGTGGATTCCCCGCGATATAATCATATCGTCACGCACGACACAACATCATAAAGAGGTGTATATGCCGATCACAATCGAACAACGCCAGCTGCAAACCCTCGGCCAGCTTCTTTCGGCGGGGGGGCATCAGGATGTGCCAACCATGCTCCGCAGCTCGCTCGATCGGCTGGTAACCTTCTGGCCGGCGCAGGCCGGTGCATTGCTGTATCAATCGCCATCGAATGAGCAAATTGTACTTGATCACGGCCAGCTCGATACTGAAGCGGCGCGGATGATCGGCGAAGCGCGTGAGGGTTTTGCCCGCCGCGACGAAGGCTCGGAACCAGCAATTGGCTACTATGCGCTCGACGCCGACCGCCAGCTGATGGAGATTTCGTTGCGCAGCGGTAACCAGACGGTCGGGCTGCTACACTTGGTTGTGCGCGAAAGCGATGTCGAGCGCTCAGAGGCCGAGCGCGCGGGCGAAGATATGGCGGTATTGCTGGTGCGCGCGCTGGGCGGCGAGGCCGATAAGCTGGCAATGCTGCGCCACGCCGAGCACGATCTGCGTGAGCTGCACCTGCTATACGAAGTGAGCCAGTCGCTGGCGACCAACCTCGATCTGCCCAGCCTGCTCGAAGATATTCGCCGCCATGTGCCCGAGGTAATGGATGCCGAGCGCTGCTCGATTATGTTGCTCGATGAAACATCGCGCGAGCTGGTGCTGCATACGACCGACACGCACACTGGCGAGCCGCGCGAATTCCGCATTCCGACCGATCGCGGCATTGCGGGCTGGGTCGCAACCAACGGCATCGGCCAGATCGTCAATGATGTCGAGGCCGACCCGCGCTGGTTCGACGGTGTCGCACGCGATATCGATTTCGTGACGCGCTCGATTCTGTGCGCGCCCATGCGCCATGGCGAACGCGTGGTTGGGGTAATGCAAGTGCTCAATAAGCGCACCGGCGAGCCATTCAACGAGCAAGATTTGCGCTTACTCACCACGCTTGCTAGCCAGGCCGCCATCGCCGTAGAAAACGCCAGCCTGGTGCGCAGCCTGAAGGAAGAGCGCGACCGCCTGCTGCAAAAAGAGGCCGAGGTGCGCGCCGCAATTGCCCGCGATTTGCACGATGGCCCGACCCAGAGCGTTGCTGCTATTGCCATGAATATTGAGTTCATTAAGAAGCTCATGCGGGCGATGCCCGAGCGCGTTGAAAGCGAACTGAATGTGCTCGCCGACTTGGTGCAGAAAACCTCGCAAGATATTCGCACACTGCTGTTCGAGCTGCGACCACTCGGCCTGGAAACTCAGGGCTTGCTCGCGACGCTTCAACAGTATGTTGGCCGCTTCCGCGACCCCAGCAGCCAAACTCGGCTGCGAATAGAGGCACCGGCCAGCATCCCGCGCCTGCCAGTCGAGGTCGAAGGCGCAATCTTCATCATTGTGCAAGAGGCGGTGAACAACGCGCGTAAGCACTCGCGCTCGCCCGAGATTGTGATCTACCTCTATGTGGAGGAAGGCCAGCTCGTGGCAAGCGTGCGCGACCGTGGGAACGGCTTCAACCTGGCGGCAGTTGAATCGAGCTACAATACGCGCGGCTCGCTTGGCCTGCTCAATATGCGCGAGCGCGCCCAGCTCATCGGCGGCGAATGCCGGATCCGCTCGGTCGATGGCGAGGGCACAACCGTTGAAGTGCGTGTGCCGCTAAGCTAAGGCGGTTTATTGGGCAAACGCAAGAACGTCTTTTCGGTTTATTGCCAATAAGATTTGACGCAGGGCCTGTTTACCGCTACAATATGCAGGTTCAAGCGCGCGATTGCCGCGTTTTTGTGTGTATCGCAAAGAACAACTATGTTTGAGAGTCTTTCTGACCGTTTACAGACGGTTTTTCAAAAATTAAGCGGCAAAGGCAAGCTCACCGAAGACGACGTTCGTGAGGGCATGAAGCAGGTTCGCCTGGCACTGCTTGAAGCCGACGTTAACTTCAAGGTTGTCAAGGAATTTGTCGCCAAGGTTACCGAGCAAGCGATTGGCGAGGAAGTTACCAAGAGCCTTACGCCCGCGCAGCAGGTGGTCAAGATTGTCAACCAGGAGCTGATTGAGCTACTGGGTAACGCTAATGTTCCGCTGCTTGAGGCGAAGCCTGGCCCAACCGTGCTGATGATGGTTGGCTTGCAAGGCTCGGGTAAAACGACGCTTTCGGCCAAGCTGGCGCTGTATCTGCGCAAAAAGGGCAAGCGCCCGCTGCTGGTGGCCGCCGACGTGTATCGCCCTGCTGCCATTACCCAGCTTGAATCGCTTGGCAAGCAGCTCAACATCCCGGTTCATTCCGAGGGCACCAGCGCCAAGCCACCGGCGATTGCGCGCAACGCACTGCAGCGCGCCCGCGCCGAGGGCCTGAACTATGTGATTGTCGATACGGCGGGCCGCCTGCAGATCGACGAAACCTTGATGGCCGAGCTTGAGCAGATTGTTGCGGCGGTGAACCCAACTGAAAAGCTGCTGGTGGTCGATGCGATGATCGGCCAGGAGGCAGTGCGCGTTGCTGAGGAATTCAATCGGCGCGTGAGCCTCACCGGCGTGGTTATGACTAAGGTTGATGGCGATGCCCGCGGTGGCGCGGCGCTTTCGGTGCGTGCGGTGACGGGTGTGCCAATCAAGTTCTTAGGTACGGGCGAGAAGGTCGATGCTAACACGCTCGAACCCTTCCATCCCGAGCGCCTGGCTTCGCGCATCCTGGGCATGGGCGATGTTCTCTCGCTTATCGAGCGCGCCGAGCAGATATACGATGAGGAACAAGCCAAGAAGATGCAGAAGAAGCTCGTGAAGGGCTCCTTCGACTTCGAGGATTTCCTCAATGCGATGCAGCAGATGCGGAAGCTTGGCCCGCTTCAGCAAATTCTCGCGATGATCCCTGGCATGAGCCAGATTTCGCGCGACGAAGAGCTGGTGAGCGAGAAAGACATGAAGAAGATTGAGGCAATCATCTTCTCGATGACCAAGCAAGAGCGGCGCAACCCCGATTTAATTAAGGGCCGCCGCAAAGAGCGCATTGCTAAGGGCAGCGGTACCCAATTACAAGATGTAACCGCACTGGTCAGCCAATTCAAGCAAATGCAGCGCATGATGAAGAAAATGGGCGGCGGCGGCAAAGGTCTCGATCCGCGCGAGCTCATGCGGCGCATGCGTTAAACTGTCTCTATCGTAGTGTATCGTTATTGACACGGAGGAACTCACAGGATATGGTAGTTATTCGTCTTCGGCGCACCGGCAAAACCAAGCAGCCCAGCTATCGCCTGGTTGTCAGCGACAAGCGCTCGCCACGCGACGGTAAGTTTATTGAAATCGTCGGCCACTATAACCCGATTCGCCAGCCCAAAGAGCTGGTAGTGAAAAACGACCGCGTGCGCTACTGGCTCGGCGTTGGCGCGCAGCCCTCCGATACGGTAGTGCGCCTGCTCAAGCAGGTAAACGTGCTCGATAGCGCTGGCAAAGTCATCGCCGAGGCTGCCAGCGCCGAAGCGTAGCTGTGTGCTGCGGGCTGTACTGGCCTGCCGCTTTCTGAGGAACTATGAAGGCACTGCTGGAATACCTGGCCCGCAACCTCGTCGATAATCCCGAGGCTGTGCAGATCAAAGAGCGTGTCGGGCGCTATACGGTCACCTACGAGTTGACGGTTGCGCCCGATGAAACTGGCAAAGTAATTGGCCGCAGCGGGCGCGTCGCTAAGTCGATTCGCGACCTGATGAGCGTTGCGGCAGCACGCCAGAACAAGCGCGTGCATGTTGATATCGAGTAATTTACGATTTACTGATTTACGATTTACGGTTGCGTTCAATCAAATCGTAAATCGTAAATCGCCAATCGTAAATCACTATGACACAAATATCCCCCTCTCCTGAAAATACTATGCTGATCGGCCAGATTGTGGCCGCATTTGGTGTGCGCGGCCAGGTTAAAATGCGGGCCATCACTGACCAGATCGAACATCTCCGGCGGCGCATTCGCACGATTTACCTTGGCCCGAAATTCCAGGAATACACCTTGAAGGGTTTGATCGAGCATAAGCCCGGGTTGCTGATCCTAACCCTGGCAGGTGTAACCACGCGCGAGCAGGCTGAGGAACTCCGCGGCCAGGATGTTTCAATTCTTGAAAACCAGGCTGCCCCACTGGAAGAAGGTGAGTATTTTATTCACCAGCTGTACGGCCTGAAGGTGGTAAGCGATACTGGCGAGGATATTGGAACCGTGCGCGAGGTGCTTGAGACTGGTGCAAACGATGTGCTGGTGGTGAAGCGCCCGGGCAAGACCGATGGCTTGATTCCCATGATTCATGATGTTGTGCAAGAGTTAGACACGACGAGTGGCCGTGTCGTGGTTCATGTGCTCCCTGGCTTGTTAGACTAGATTTACATAATAATTTTTATTATTCACAGAAGGTGCCCGCTGTTGCTCTGTTTTCTTGCAGAGCGTAGCAGGCACCTTTCTGCATGCTACAGCTTAGCGAATTAGCGCGGTGAGCAGGCCTGTGCCGCCTAGCCCAGCCGTTAAGGCAAGCGCAGCAATCGTCAGCAGCAAATAGTAGATACGCTCACCGACTGACCAGTAGCCGCGCACCCAGGCTAGAATTGCACCAATTAACATAACCAATGCCAATAGGGCAATGAGCGGCGCGAGCGCCAGCACCGGCACCGCCGTGCGCGGGAAGCCAAGGAACAATACCACCAGACCATCCAAACCCTTCGCGAACACAACCACCCCCAGCCCGACAATGAATACCACCCCGAGTAATGCGACGAGCAACGCCGTAATGCTTGCCAGCCGTGCCATACCAGGGCGCGGTGCGGCTTTGCGCCCCATTAACAGGCGAATGAGCCAGATCAGCGGCCAGACCAGGAAGAGCGACAACAAAACGACCAGCGCCGCACCCATAATACCCGGCCATAGGAGTGCGCGCCCATTCAGCCATTCGACGATGTTCGCGGCGGCGCTACTTAGCAGGGTATTTTCGCGCGTGATAAAGGTAGGCGGGGTAAGTGTGGCGATACAGCCCGAATCAGGCGCACGGCTGGGGTCGCGCCAGAACGACTCAGCAATACTGCGCGCGCAGTCATTTGAGTTGAGCGCGCCATGGCCGGTGTTCGGGAACGTAAAGCTGTAGCTGTTGGCAAGTGGTTGTGCGGCCTCGGCGGCATAATATGGCGGTGTGATCGGGTCGAAGCGGCCCGAGAACACGAGCGTAGGAATCGTGCTGCTAACCGGCGCATCAACCGATGGCCCGAGATCGCGCACACCCCAGCGGCTGCAAACCTGCTGGATGAATGCGGCATCTTCCTTCGCATTTTTGGCAAATATCGGGCGCAGGTCGTTAGTTTTGATAGCATTGACATCGTAATCTGCTTCTTCGGCACAGATGACGGAATAATACATGCCGGTGCTCACGGTCTGGTCGAAGATGAAAACCGGCATAATTTTCGAGAAAAACGTATAGTTATCATGCTGGACGGCATCGATCGCTGCGGGTAAAAGCGGGAGCAACTCAGTCGCATAAAACATCTGGAACAGCGTGCCCTGGAAGGTATCGCCATCGAACACGGCATTGTAGGTTTTGCCCGTCTTTGGGTCGGTGAGGGGAATGCGGGCGGGGGTTGTATTCAGGCGCGAGATCTGGGCATTGAGCGTTTGTTCGAGGTTAGGGTAGCTGGCATTACACGCCGCATCGGCAGCGCAGGCGGCAAATAGCTCGCCGAACGCACGATTGCCCGAGCGTGACACATCGGGAACGAAATTCTGGCTGGTTGGCACAACTGCATCAATCAGCACGCTGCGCAAGCCTTGCGGATGTTCTTTCATCACATGCTGGGCGAGCAACGTTCCATATGATACGCCATACAGGTCGATCTGAGCATAGCCCAGAGCTACACGCAAATCCTCGACATCGGCAGCATTTTCGATACTGTTGTAGGCAGCCAGGTTGACCCCTGCGCGCTGCAGCCGATCGTGGCAGGCATTGAGCGCCTCAAGGCTCAGCCGGTAATTCTCTTCGCGGCTCAGGCGCTGCTCAAGCGTTTGGTTGAGCAAATCGCGCTCTTCGGTGCAAGCAAGCGCAGGTTTAGAATACAAGGTACCGCGCTGATCGAACAGGACAATCGTGCGCTGCGACCGCAAATCGGCATTCGTGGTAAATAAAAGCTGTGAGTAGGTATCGATGGTTGAGCCGCCTGGCCCACCCTGTAACATCACGAGCGGCGTAGCCACAGGATTCGAGCCTGTGCTATGAATAATCATTACTGCGAGCTGAATCGTCGGCCCGTCGGGCTTGGCGTGCAGCTCTGGCACGGTCAGGTATCCACAATCGACATCGCGGCCCTCAACTGCGCCATACTGACTAATATTGACCATACAGGTCGCTTTGGTAAATGTTGGCCCCTGCGCATGTGCTGGCGGCGCAGCGCTCAACGTAATACTCATAAAGCATAGAAGCAAAAAAATACGTCGCATACTTCCTCTTCTGTTGGTGCGGCTGGCGCGCTGCGAAGGCTGCCAACCATATGTGTAGGCATTATAACCTACGCGGCTTTGGTTGCTTTTTAGGTGTGCGCGTGCTAGAATCAGTGTGTAGGTGCGCTGCTCCTGTTGCCTACACAGTCCCACCAATATGTAATCACATCGCCGTAGAACCGCACACGAGAACGCCAATGCCTCAGCACACCGCTTCATCGCCACGCAAAGCCAAATTACCGGGTTTCGATTCGGAAATCACGCCTGTCCTGGGTATTGGGCTAGGACTTACCGGGCTGCTGCTTGGCGTGAAGCCACGCCTGGCGGCATGGCCGCTGGCGCTCACCGCCGCAGCGGCGCTGCTCTACCGTGATCCTGAGCGCACCACCCCAGCAGAGCCACATGTGCTATTCGCCCCGGCAGATGGAACGGTAATTAGCACGGAAGAGTTCTACGAGCATCGGTTTCTCCATACCGACGCCGTGCGCATCGCAATCGTCACCGCGCCATTCGATGTGCCGGTGCAGCGCAGCCCGGTGGCGGGCACCATCGCGTATCTTGAACATGTGGCTGGCAGCTACCACCCGGTTCACGATAGCCGCGCCGCCGAGCAGAATGAGCGGCAGTATATTGGGATTAAAAGCGCCTGGGGGCCAGTGCTGATCCAGCTGACCAGCGGCCCGCTCGCGCGGCGCTTGACGACGCAGGTGGTTATGGGCCAGCAAGTGCGCGCAGGCGAGCGCGTGAGCGTGGTACGGTTTGGCGCGCGGGTTGATCTGCTACTGCCCTATGATATTCTTGAGCAACTGCCCGCTGTTGGCAGCCGGGCTGGCGCTGGTATCACACCAATTGGGCGGGTATTCGCACAGTAACCGCGCGGCTGCCGAATAACTGCTGAGATGAAGCCACTCCCACCAGATAGCCTCGTACGCAAACTCTCGTTCTTTCTTGTGCTCATCAACCTCGGGATGAGCTGCCTTAGCTGCTATCTTTTAGTCTTTTTCCTATCTGATCTGTCATCGCAAAAACCGTTGGGCACCATCATCGTTTTGAGTATTTTTGCGTGCGGCTGTCTGTTGCTCGTACTGCATTTGCTGTTTGCCTTAAGCATCCCTATCATTCTTTCTCCCAAATGGCTTTGGGTGCTGACAATGCTGTTCAGCTTCTTGCTCATTGCCCTTCTCAGTGGACTTCAACTAACACTGTTTTTTACAATTACGAGCATTGTGCTAAGTATTGTCGCATTAACCGCTTTGTTTCAAGAACAGCAAAGCGCATAAGCCCGCCCCACAGCAGCCATTAGTACACTATATGGCACACTGCTATCCATGTTGCGAGGAATTAGCACGGTTGCGATAGGTCGCAACCGCGCGGCGTAGCGCGGGCGAGCGCAGCCAGCGCCAGCGACCAACCGGGTAACCTAGCATCTTTGCTATATCGCCAACCACACGAATGAGTGGAATATATGCGACGGTGTGGATCAATTCGCCTGCATCGAGTGCTGGGGCGCGCCGCCGTAAGCGCTGCACGGGTTTGCGCGTGTAGGCCAGGCTGCCCGCAAGCAGCGCTAGCACCAGCCAGGGCCTGCGGCGCGCCGCGAATGTTAGCATGGTACCAACCGCATATACGCCATAGCGCAGAGCATGACGGCGCGGCCATAGCCCAGCCACCCCATCGCCGCGCGCATAGAGGAAATATTGCCGCGCAAATGCGCCAAGCGATGCGCGTGGACGAAAAGAGACGAGTGCCCCCGGTTCGAAGGCACAGCGCGCACCAGCCTGCTGTACGGCCAAATCGAATACAATGTCTTCGCAATGGCTGGCCCATTCGGGGTAGTCACCAACTGCTTCCCACACCTGTTTGCGAAATGCGACCGATTGGCCGAATGGGAGGAATTTGGCTGGTACTATTTCCGCAGCATCGCGATAATTGGTTGCGGCTAATGCAAGCTCGAAATGGCTGCGCGGCGCGGGTGTGAAAAAGCCGCCAACCATATCGGCGTCGCCGCGCTGCAACGGCGCGGTAATACGCTCCAGCCATTCGCGATCAAGCGTGAGGCCAGCATCGGTGCAGGCAATCAGCGGGCCACGCGCATGGCGAATGGCGTTATTGCGCCCCGAAGGAATATTGTGACCGCCGTGCACGAGCCGGATGGGATGACCAGCGGCAATATAGCGCTCCACAATTGCGGGGGTGGCATCGCGGCTATTACAATCGTTTATTACAATTTCATCGGGCAGGCGACTCTGCGCCAGCATGGAGTCGAGTAATTCGGCAATATTATCGGCCTCGTCGCGCACGGTGCAGACGAGTGAAACAGGTAATGCATCCATAAGTTCGAATAACTCCGTTATACTTGGTATAATCTCGATATGCTCTGCAGCGCAAAGTTAGGAAAGGAGCCACATGCTACGGCGCATTATTCTCAGTATATGGACATTGGCAGCGGTTGCCATACTAGCGGCATGCGGCAATACTACAACGCCACAAGCCAGCTCGCCGACGAAAAGCGCAGCGGCACCGCCAGCACGTACTGTCGCGCCAGCGGCCACGCGCGCACCAAGCCCGGTAGCTACCGCGAGTACAGCTGCCACTGCTGCCACTATCCCCGAGGGTACAACCCAGGAAGGATACCATGTTCGTGGGCAGGCTGCTGCACCAGTAACGCTGGTAATGTATTCCGATTTCCTCTGAAGTGCCTGCGCTTTCCACGTTGTGGAAACTGAACCTCAGCTCATCGAGCAGTATATTGCCACTGGCAAGGTAAAACTCATCTATCGGCACTTATTGCAGCTTGGCGACGGCTCGGTGCGTACTGCCGAGGCTTCGGAATGTGCTGCCGACCAGAGCAAGTTCTGGCAGATGCGTGCCACACTCTACGCTAAGCAAAACCTAGTATATGCTGCCGATAATCTGGATACGACGCTCACCGGCTTCGCGCGCGAGCTCGGGCTGGATACCAACACATTCGACAGCTGTATGCAGAGCCACACACACTTGCAGTTCGTTCAAGACGATTATAACGCCGCAAAGCGCGACGGTGTGCAATATCGCCCAGTGTTCGATATTAATGGCACGCGCATTACTGGGGCACAGCCAGTAGCTGTGTTTCAGCAGCAGATCGACGCTGCACTACCTAAATAGCGTTTGTGAGCGGGCTGTCAGCTCTTACCGGGTAAGATGCCTGGGGAATGTGGTATAGTTTACTCAGCAGAGAAGCTTGGCCTTGCGGCCAGGCGGATAGGTAGTATGCCGCACCAAGTATACGATTGAACATCGGCATGCTCAGTGAGATGAGGAACTTCCATGCCCCGGCCTAACCTCAGCAGCCCGCTTAGCATTTTGCTTGCTGGTGTGCTTGTCATATTGCTCTTGCTGGCAAGCACAAGCGCAAGTACCCGGGCTATTTCAAGCCATCTGGCTTCAACAGCGACGTTAACGCCCTGCCTTGATGACGATAGCGATGCAGCGCTCGATTGCCAGGACGAGCGTAGTTTTATGACCGCCGATGCCGAAGATGCGCTTACTGCTGCAGCGGAAGCCTACCCATACGATGCCCCAAGCGTAACCACTACTTCTACGCAGGCAAGCGTCACTGCCACGCGCGGCAGCCCAACCACAACCACAACCACGACCGGCTCACCAACTGGTTCAAGCGTAACGGCTACTACCACGCATACATCCCCGAATGCCTCGACCGATACTATACCAACTACAGAGGCTGGTATTGCTTCAGGAGCAGGTACACCTCCACCGACACCCACCCCGGAAATGAATCTGAACTGTGTGCCAGGGATACCAGTGATGATTACTGGTACTGGCCCGGCCCATGCACCATTGCTGCTGTTCTTCGATCAGCGGCCAGTGGGCGGGGGGAGCGCGAGCGCGAATGGGTCGTTTGCCCTCAAGCTCGTGGTTGGTCGTGAGCGGCCTGGTGAATATCAGGTAGCGGTGCGTGTGCGCGGTACTTCGCGCGTGGTGCGAGAGCTTACTTGTACAGTTCCGAGCATCCCCACGCCTATACCCGACGAACGCTAGCATTCGTAGGCTATACGTCGGGATAACACAGTATATGAAGCTTCATCGAGCGCGGTTGATCTGCGCTCGATTGCTTTTGCCGCAAATGCGAGCCATTAAATACCTATATGGAGCTTGCGCACGACGATAGTCTGTGCTATGTTCTACATAGGCGCAGGCGTGCGCTTGCAACAGGAAGGCAATGGCGTGCCGGTATCCGCTCCTTCAAATTTAGCCCATTGGCGCTCACTTATTTATGCTGCAGTACAGCCCGGCCCGCCCGTACCACAGGAAGATCTTCTTTTGGTGCGCGATGACACTGGGCGCCTGGCACGTCGCTTCGAGCCACCGCCTGGCACCGTTCCCCGGCCTGGGGCGGTGCTTGTGTTGCTCTACCCCGATGGCGACGATCTGCGGCTCCCGCTGACGGTGCGCAGCGACAAGCTACCAAGCCACCGTGGTGAGGTTTCGCTACCGGGCGGGGCGATCGATCCAGAGGATGCTGGCCCCGAAGATGCCGCGCGCCGCGAATGTTACGAAGAGCTCGGCGTCGATCCGTTCAGTATCGAGGTATGGGGATTGCTCTCATCCTTCTATATTCAACCAAGCAATTTTCAGGTCACACCGGTGGTAGGCTTTACCGAACGCATGCCCGTGTTACGCCCGAACGATGCCGAAGTCAGCTCGGTGCTTACCGTGACAGCACGCGAACTGCTTGACCCAACATTGGTAATACGCGAACGCTGGAACTTGCGCGGTATTGATGTGACAGTACCTTTTTTTGCAATTGGTGAACACAAGGTATGGGGCGCAACGGCGGTTGTATTAAGCGAATTCGTCGCACGTATTCGGCGCGCGGCTGCTAGCTAATGCCTACAATTTAGCCAGTTGGCGACACTTGCATATGTCAGGAGGAAACATAGATGGGTATTGATGAAGCTATTACCGATTTAACGGCGCGAATTTCGACAGCAAGCCTAGAGGCGGTTATTCGCGTGAAACGCCGCTCAGACGAAGAAGCATCGATTCGGGTGTATGCCCCGGTTGAGCACGAAGAGGCGATTAAGGCTGCTACTCAGGAGCAGACTCTGCGCCTGCTGACTGAAGAAGGGCTCGATGTGCAAGTGTTAGTGTACGATATTGCCACTTCCCTGCCACCCGAGCAATAAACAAGATGTGCCGGTCATGCGCTTCCGATGCCCTGTGTATCTGGCGAACACCGCCGGGTATGCTGGTCGTCTGAAGCGCTTTGTTGTGTAAAGGAGCGGTATGCCGTCTGTTCGTAACATGGGTGGCACGGTAGGCGTAGCAGCTGCCGGGCTCGCCGCCCTAGCAGGTAGTGCGGCGGTTGCCTTCTTGCGCCGTTCCTTGCCCCAAACCCAGGGCACGTTATCGGTTGCTGGCCTCGCCGCGCCAGTGCGCGTGGTGCGCGACCGCTGGGGCGTACCGCATATCTATGCCGAAAGCACGCACGATCTGTTTATGGCCCAGGGCTATATTCATGCTCAGGATCGGCTGTGGCAGATGGAACTTCAGCGCCGCACTGGGCATGGCCGCCTCGCCGAACTTTTTGGCGACATTGCCCTCGATAGCGATCGCTTTGTGCGCATCATGGGCTTCAGCCGGGTGGCTCGGCGCGAGCTTGCAACCCTTGGCGATGAAACCCGGCAGATCATCGACGCCTATGTGCAGGGGGTGAACGCCTACCTGAGCCAGAACCGTCGGCGCTTGCCGATCGAATTCACATTGCTGCGGTTCAAGCCCGAGCTATGGCAGCCGCTCGATATATTGGTGTGGGGCAAAATGCTGGCCCAGAATCTGGCGCGCAGCTGGATCACTGAGCTGTTGCGTGCGCAGATAGTTGCTGCGGTTGGCCCCGAGCGCGCGGCCTTGCTCGAACCGACCTACCTTGCGCAGCACCCGCTAACCATACCCAACGGAGCACATTATTCACGTACTATGGGTGCCAGTGCGCTGAACCTGGCAGGCACGGCCAGTCGATTTCTCGGGAATGGTGAGCTGGGCCAGGGCAGCAACGCCTGGGTCGCCGATGGCGCGCATACAACCAGTGGCCGAGCCTTGCTGGCGAACGATGTTCATCTTCTGCTCCAAACACCATCGTTGTGGTATGAAAATCACCTGAGCGGCGGCGACTATCACGTTACTGGTGCCAGCCTACCGGGCACGCCAGGCGTGGTGATTGGGCACAACGAGCATATTGCCTGGGGGCTGACGAATGGCGAAAACGATGTGCAAGATTTATTCATCGAGCATTTCGACCCATCCGACCCCTCGCGCTACGAATTTCGTGGTGAGTGGCTCACTGCGGACACCCTCCATGAAGCGATTGTGGTGAAAGGGCGCGCCGAGCCGCACATCGAAGAGGTACACGTCACTCGCCATGGGCCGATCATTTCGGCATTGATGCCCGCTGCCGCCCAGCAGCTCGGCGAGGCGTTAGCGCTGCGCTGGACAGCCCTTGACCCGAGCCAAGCATTTGATGCCGCCTTCGCCCTCAACCGCGCGCACGATTGGGATAGCTTCCGCGCAGCGGTAGCACACTGGACTTCACCAACCCTCAATTTTGTTTATGCCGATGTTACCGGCCAGATCGGCTATGCGTTTGGCGGGCATATGCCCATCCGTGCGCAAGGTGATGGGCGGCTACCGGTGCCCGGCTGGCCCGGCGAGCACGAATGGCTCGGGCTAATCCCGACCACTGAACTACCCCACATGCTCAACCCCGAAGCAGGAACCCTTGTCACTGCGAATAATAAGATCATCGGCGATGATTACCCCTACCCCATGCCCTCGGAATATTTGCCCGGCTACCGCGCGGCGCGGATCACGCAGCTGCTTGCGCAAACCGCGCGGCACGATGCGGCTTCGTTTGCGCAGATTCAGGGCGACCAACGCAGCCTGCCCGGGCTTGAGCTTGCGGCGCTGGCCGGGCGCTTGCCTGCCGCAAGCGCAGTAGCCCAGGCGGCCCAAGCCGCCCTGGCGCGCTGGGATGGCGCGCTCACCGCCGACAGTGTTGGCGGCACGATCTACACCCGCCTGCGCGAAAAGCTGCTCGAAGCGGCGTATGCCGATGTTGCCGGGCCACTCCACGACAAGGGTGGCCTCGGCATATTTGCGGCGCTACTGGGCGATACCTACCTGTGGCGCGCACTGCCCCGACTGCTCCAACGGCTGGTAGCCCGCGACGATAGCTGGCTGCCGCCTGGGCGTACCTGCGATTCGCTGCTGGCCGATGCCTGGGCGGCGGCGATTGCCGAACTTCAGCACGAGCTTGGCGATGATGTTCGCGCATGGCACTATGGTCGCTTCCACACCCTCACGTTGCGCCACCCGCTCGGTGCTGTCCCTGGGCTGGCGCGCCTATTAAACCGGGGGCCATATGCCACCGGCGGCGATGCCGATACCGTGCGTATGGGCTATGCGCCGCGCCAGTATGCCACTCAATCGGTGTATGTCGCCCCTTCCTACCGCCAGATCTGCGACCCGGGGTATTGGGATCACAGCCAGAGTATCCACCCCGGCGGGCAATCGGGCCATCCCGGTAGCCAGCACTATGCCGATTTCGTGCAGCCATACCTGCACATGCAGTACCACCCGATGCCCTGGACGCGTACCGCCGTAGAAGACGCGGCTGCCGCGCACCTGACCCTGAACCCTGAGTAATACCAAAATTCGGTATAAGCGATTGTGATCCAGGTTGTGATTTTGAGATAGATCATTCATCTAGGTGGCTTGCGGGCTGCGTGCAGCGTGGCTATACTGCCATTCACAAGAAAGTGAGGCACAATGCCACGACGAGCGATCTACCCGCTGCTGACGCTGCTGCTTGCCCTTCTAAGTATAGGTGCCGTGCATGCCGCGCCACAGGCCGCTACCAGCGTACCGCCCGGTTTCACCGACACCCTTGTGACGAGCGTGGATGCCCCCACGGCGATTGCGTTCGTATCGCCCACACGAATGCTCATCACATCGCAGCTCGGGCAGCTGTGGGTATATCAGAACAACGCTCTGATAAGCACGCCTGCGCTCGACCTTACACTTGGCGATAAGGTTTGTACAAACTCAGAGCGCGGATTGCTTGGCGTGGCAGTGGATCCTGACTTTGCCAGCAACCATTTTATCTACCTGTACTATACCCACAAGAAATTCGGCGTTTGCCCGCTGGGCGACCCGACGAACCCACAAGTACCCGTGAATCGCGTCGCGCGTTTTGTGCTTTCGGATGCCAATGTGGCGAGCGGGGAAGTCGTATTAATCGATAACATCCCCTCGCCCAATGGCAACCATAACGGCGGCGATCTACACTTCGGGGCCGATGGGCTACTGTATATCAGCGTTGGCGATGGTGGTTCCGATTATGCCGGTGATAGCGGCGGCGGTGGCGCGAACGATGCCACGCGCGACCGGTTTATTCTGCTCGGCAAGATTCTGCGCATCACCCGCGATGGCGCAATTCCAGCGAGCAACCCATTTCAGGGCGCAGGCACCGCGCGCTGCAATAGCGCCGGGCGCAGTGCTCCCGGTACGATCTGCCAGGAAACATTTGCCTGGGGCCTGCGCAATCCATTCCGCTTTGCATTTCGGCCTGGCACAAGCCAGTTCTACATCAATGATGTAGGGCAGAACGCCTGGGAAGAGATTGACCTGGGCCAGGCTGGTGTCGACTATGGCTGGAACTGCCGTGAGGGGACACATCCGAACAGCACCAGCGGTAAATGTAACCCTACGCCACCCAATCTCGTGGCCCCGATCTATGATTATGATCACAGCTCATGCGGTTCGATCACCGGCGGCGCATTCGTACCCGATGGGGTGTGGCCTGCCGATTATACTGGCACCTACCTCTTTGCCGATTATGTCTGTGGCAAAATCTTTGTGTTGAAAAATCAAAGCGGCAGCTTCAGCGCTACCAGCTTTGCAACAAATATGGGTGTAAATAGCGCCACGTCGCTGACATTCGGGCCATATAACGGCACCCAGGCGCTGTATTACACTACCTACGCAGGCAACGGCCAGATTCGCCGCATCGTATCTACCAGCAGCCTCAACCTCGCGCCCGTCGCTGCGCTGAGCGCGAACCCAACCTTTGGGTCAGCACCGCTCAGCGTGAGCTTCAGTGCAGCGTCTAGCAGCGATCCTGACGGCGACCCGCTGAGCTACGATTGGAACTTTGGCGACGGTACGGCGCATGCGAGTGGCGTGGCCGCGGTGCATCAGTACACGAATGGCATCTATACCGCCACGCTTACCGTCAGCGATGGCAAGGGCGGCACAGCTACCGCCACCCAGCGTATCGATTCGGGCAATACTCCGCCCACGCCGGTCATCACTGCGCCTGCCGCCGATCTGCGCTTCCGGGTCGGCCAATCAATCACGTTGCAGGGAAGTGCGACTGATGCCCAGGATGGTACGCTGTCGTCCACCCAGCTAAGCTGGCGCGTACTACTACACCATAACACGCATACCCACCCATATGCCGGGCCAGCGGCTGGTGCAAGCCTTAGCATTACTGCGCCGCCACCCGAGGATCTGGCGGCCACTACAACCAGCTACCTGGAGGTTCAGCTTACCGCAACTGATTCGACTGGCCTTAGCCAGGTCATCACGCGCGAGCTGCGCCCAAATCTAGTAAACATAACCTTTGATACACTTCCCGCCGGGCGGCAGTTGCTCGTCAACGATACGCTAATGACCGCACCACAAACTGTGGTTTCGTGGGAAGGCTATGAGCTCCACATCGTGTCGCCCGCCCAGCGCGATGCTGCCGGTAACTGGATCGTTGTAACCGGCTGGAGCGATGGTGCGGTTGCGACTCCTGCACAGCGAACCATCACGACGCCAGCCAGTACCGCGACCTACACCGCGACATTTGGGCCAGCGCAGGTATTCTTCTTACCACGCATCACGCAACCATAAGAAGGCGCTATGCACTTACTAAAAACGTTCGGGAGCGGTAAAACCGCTCCCGAACCGTGATAACAGGTTAAACTACATGCGAAGTTAATCGCCGATTGGTAACGGTGGCGGCACATGCTCTGTTTCAGCCTGGCTACGCTGTTTTGCCAGCTGGCTGATCTGCCCAGCCGGAGCAAGGATAGTGGCGATCAGGGCGAGCACTGCTGCGCCAAATGCCAGCCAGAACACGCCCTGGATCGCACTCGCCAGCACTGTACGTAAGATGCCATCAAATGCGGGCGCATCTGCGGTTTGAGCAATTGGATCAATCAAATCATTCAGTGACACGCTGGATGGATCAAGCCCGGCTGCAAGCAAGCCACTCGCCAGCCGCGCGCTTAAGAGCGCACCCATAACGCTAACGCCAAGCGTTCCGCCAATACTACGGCTGAATTGCAATGTTGATGTCGCTGTGCCAAGTGTTTCGCGCGGTACGGTGCTTTGTACGGCAATCAAAAACGATGGGATCGATAGGCCCATTCCCACACCCATAAGCGCCATACTACCCAGCAACAATGGTGCGCCAAAAGCCCCACCCGATTGTGTCAGCGCCAATGCCCCAATCGTGAACAATACCATTCCGATCACGGAGAGCGTGCGATAGCCAACCCGCAAGAGCAGGCGGCAACCCACAATACTCGCCAACACCCACGCGAGCATCATCGGCATAATCGCGGCACCGGCCACGGTAGCACTGGTGCCAAGCACTGCCTGTACGTACAGCGGCACATACGAGGCGCTGCCGAACATCCCCCAACCGGCCAACAATCCATGCAAACAGGCTACCGCAAATAGGCGTTGGCGGAACAACGTGAGCGGCAATACCGGGTCAGCCGCGCGCTGCTCGACATAAGCAAGAACAATGAACAATAGCGCTGCAGCAGCCAGCGCAACCCAGCCAACACTCGTACCAAGGCTGCCCAGGCCGATGAGCAGGGCAATGACACTGGCCGTAAGCAGCACAGCACCAAGGTAATCGATTTTAGGGCGCGCTGTACTGGTAGGGCGTGGCCGATCGTGCCAGGCGCGCCATACCAGCGCCAGTGCAAGTAGCCCGGGAATAATGTTGACATAAAATACCCAATGCCACGAAACTTGATCGACGAGAAAACCGCCCAGCAGTGGCCCAATCACTGAGGAAACGCCCCATACCCCTGAAAATACTCCCTGGATACGCGCGCGCTGCTCGAAGGTGAACAGATCGCCAATAATAATAAAGGCTAGTGGTAGCACACCACCCGCGCCCAGCCCCTGCACTGCGCGCGCCGCAATTAGCTGCCCCATGCTCTGCGACATACCACATAGTGCCGAGCCAATCAGAAAGAGTGTCATTGCAATGGCATAAATCGGGCGGCGACCATAAATGTCCGATAATTTGCCATAGAGCGGCACAGTAGTCGTTGATGTAAGCATGTATACCGAAAACACCCAGCTATATGTGCTAAGACCACCCAGCTGGCTGACAATTGTTGGCATTGCCGTCGCGACAACGGTCGATTCCATCGAAGCCATAAACAGGCTTAACATCACCCCGAGTGTTATCACGATCACGCGTTGGCGCGGCATAGAATCTCCTTATGCTCGGCTAGCAATATGGCAGGAAGCGAATACCGTGCGCTAGCTATGCTGTGGCTGCACTGCTAGCACCACCTGATTACTCGAAGGATCATGGAGGCAAATGCCTGCTGGCGTAGTTTCAAAGGAGAGCTGGGCCGCCTGCACACGTTGAATCACGTCGCCCAGCGCATCCTGGTTTGGCAGCTGTACCACAAAATAGCGTAGCCCGGCGTCGGCTGGGGGCGGGGGCGCACCAACGCCGGCCCAGATATTAAGCCCAATATGGTGATGGTAGCCACCAGCCGAGATGAACAAGGCGCTGGGGCCATACCGTACTACGAGATCAAATCCCAATACACTGCAATAAAACGCCTCAGCAGCCCGTAGATCAGCGACATGCAGGTGCATATGGCCCAGCGTTGTCTCGCGCGCAATACCCTCCCAAGGTCGTGTGTCGTGTTCAAGCTCTGCTAAGATTCCATCAACATCAAGCGGATCGACGGCCATTTGCAGCTGCCCATTGCGGAAAGGCCATTCCTGGCGGGGGCGATCGCGGTAAATCTCAATTCCATTGCCATCGGGATCATCAAGGTACAGCGCCTCGCTCACCAGATGATCTGACGCTCCGGTAAGCGGGTAGCGCATTTCGGCAAGCCGCCGCAGTGAGCGCGCTAACTCAAGGCGGCTCGGAACAAGGATAGCAAAATGGTATAAGCCAGTAGTTCGCGGTGGGCGGGGGCGGGCACCAGCCACCTCAGTCAGCAGTATAAGCGGCGTTGCACCATCGGCGGTAAGCGTACGCTGTGACGCAGTACGATCGCGCACGCGCAGCCCAAGCATGGCCGTATAAAACTGTTCCGAACGTTGGAGGTCGGCGACTGTTAACGCAACTGGCCCGACCGTTGTATCAGGATGGATAGAGAAGTTATTCATATAACCTCGCTTAGTTTGGGAATATGGATCACATCATACTACCATACATCTTAGCTAGATCGCGAATACTAGAGCAAAAGTTCTATAGTGGGTTGTAGCACACAATAAAAAGCACCACAGTGGGTTGTAGCACACAATAAAAAGCACCACCGAATTCTTACAGTGGTGCCTGGGTATACCGTTTCGATTTTATCAGGAAATGCGCTGCCAGCAAAGTGGCGGCGGAGCGGTCGTCTTATCTTTGATGAGCGAGCGAATAATATCTGTCATTGAAACAATACCTAGTGGGTAAACTGGACAACTATTCGTTTTTGCCACGACAAGCCGATGAATATGGTTACGTGTCATAAGCGTAACCGCCTCAAGTAGCGTGGCATGGGCGTCACAGGTAATTACGTGGGGCGACATAATATCACCCGCCGTCAGGATTTCATCGTGAGGCATGAGGAGACGATGCTGAGCCTGAAGCACATCGGTTTGAGATACCACGCCGATTGCATACCCGGCCTCGTCCACCACTACAATTGCGTGTATTGTATGATCGATCAAGCGCTGCATTACTTGCTCAACAGGAGTAGATACCGCGCATGTAATAAGCTCACGGCTCATGAGATCTTTAACTGAACGCTCATACATAGCTTCGACCTCCTGCGTCTATGAGAATTGGCAGCGCGCGCGGCTGCTGCTACGATGATGAGGCATATGGAGCGTAGCGCAGGGAAGTTACAATTGAGTTCCTTAAATTGTGAAAAACCTCTCGATTTCTCAGCTTTGGGTATGACACACGACCTATCTGAAAAAATATGCCGTCAAAGTAACTTGGTATGACTAGGGACTTTCTAGTGTATACGTACCGTACCGAAATTAGATGTACGAATTACGAAGATTGCCGTGAATCCTGGCGGTGGCAGCCCAAAACACTAGTAAGGCCGCACTCGGCAGCTTCTAGCTATGTAAGGGGTAGCCGATTGAGGGTGGAGCAGTGTGCAGGGGGCGTTAACCCTGATGTACGAGGTTAGCGCGGCGTCTCGGCCAGCCAGCGCCGCGCCGCTGCCACATCGGCATTGATTTGCGCTACCAGGGCTGCAATACCGGCAAATTTCTGCTCGCCACGCAGCCGATGTAATAGCTCAATCCGCACCGTCTCGCCATAAATGTCGCCTGCAAAATCGAGTAGGTATGCTTCGACAGTACGGCGATTACTGTTGAAGGTTGGGCGCAAGCCGATGTTCGTTACCGCACCATAGTGCTGGCCCTCAACTTCGGCACGGCAAACATAGACGCCATCTGCTGGTAGTAGGTGCTGCGCTCCAACATCGATATTGGCAGTGGGGAAGCCAATCGTGCGGCCGCGCTGGTCGCCGCGCATGACCGTACCGCGTACACCAAAAGGACGCCCCAGTAGCCATGCGGCAGTTGCAACATCGCCATCGCGCAGCGCATTGCGGATGCGGGTTGAGCTAATTGGCGTACCGTCGTTGAGGCTATAGGGTGCCATCGAGTGAACCGTGTACCCGAAGGTATGGCCGATCTCGCCGAGGCGAGTAATTGTGCCTTCGCGCCGCCGCCCCAGAGCAAAGTCCCACCCAACCCACAGCTCGCGCAGCGCAACAGCATGGCAAATCTGCGCCATAAAGTCGTGCGCAGATATTTGCATCAATTCCCGCGTAAACGCGAGCACAATTAAGAGATCAACCCCAAGCGCCTCGATCAATTCGGCGCGCTCCTCGAAGCTGGTGAGGTACATCCGCCCACGGTCCGGGTGGATAATCATATCGGGGTGCGGATCGAATGTAAGCACTGCACTCTGGCTGCCAAGGTCATTCGCCCGGCGCACAATGCTCTCGATCAGGTGTTGGTGCCCAAGATGCACACCATCGAAAGCACCGATGGTCATAATTGTTGGGCGCGCGTTAATTGCTGCCGGTAACCCTTGAACGATCTCCATGGCTCGCTTCCACTCGGTAAAGGCTAGCCCCAATCGAATACTTTGGTGGGCTGCCAGCCATTGCCAGTATACTGCACCAGTGCCAGCAGCTGTCCATCAGGCGCATGGATGCGTGCGCGTGCAGCTGCGGTTCCATCTAGCTGTATCGGCATGCCATTACGCACACGCTTGGCTACCTCGGCATCGACCTGCATAACCGGCCAATCGTGTACAGCGCGCTCAGCCGGTAACAGTGCCTGGGCCAGCGATACAGTGCCTGCCACTAGCGCTGCTAGGGGTAGAGCATCGTCAAGCGTGAAGTCGCCCACGGCGGTGCGTCGAAGTGCTAAAAGGTGCGCGCCGCATCCAATTGCTTCGCCCAGATCGCGGGCAAGCGCCCGAATATAGGTACCTTTGCTACAATGCACATCGAGTACCAGGGTATCCGCAATCGCATCATGCAAGGTCAACTGCTCAATTGTAACCAAACGTGCCTCGCGCTCAACGACAATGCCTGCGCGTGCAAGCTCGTGTAGACGCTGGCCCTGATGGTGAAGCGCCGAATACATCGGCGGCACTTGCCAAATATCACCACGAAATTGTGTAAGCAGCGCTTCAATTGCCTGCCGATCGAGCGTAGGTACGCTATGTGTTGCGATTACCTCGCCCTCAGCATCATCGGTGGCCGTGCGTACACCTAAACGGACATGCGCAAGGTAGCGTTTGCTGGTAGATTCCTGTACGTATTCGATGAGCCTGGTGGCTGTGCCCAGCGCAAGCACCAGGACACCAGTAGCGGCTGGATCGAGCGTGCCCGCGTGCCCCACACGTTTTTGCCGCGCTGCCCGCCGTACCTGCGCCACTGCGTCGTGCGATGTAATGCCCGCTGGCTTATCGATATTAAGAAAGCCATGCATGCCCGTGCTACCACACCAATTCTTGCAGCCGGGGTAGAACTTCGTGTTCAGCTTGCTCAGGACTCATATTCAGGGTTGCCCCGGCTGCCTGGGCATGGCCACCGCCGCCCCAATAGGTTGCCAGCAGCGCCACGTTGATTGGCTGCACTGAGCGCAAGCTAATTTTTGTCGTTCCATCCTGGCGTTCTTTAAACACCACCAGTGCTCGTACACCCGATACGCGCTGTAGCATGCGCACGACTTCGTCAACCGCCTCATCCTCGGCCCCGGTATCACGCATCATCGCGAGCGTTACTCGTGCCCATGCGATCGGGCCATCGCGGCGCATTTCAGCCAGGGCCTGGCCGATTAGTTCGGCACTGCTGGCGGGTAGCGCAAAGTACACCTCGCGCACTACGCGCAGCTGGTCAGCACCCAGATCGAGCAGATCGGCGGCTACACGCATTGAAGTGGCGGTGGTGGCGCTGGTTTGGAAACTTTGCGTATCGGTCGTAATGCCCATAAGCAGGCAAGTTGCCAGATCGGCATCGATGGTAATACCCATTGCCTGAAACAGTTCGCACAATAGCTCGCAGGTTGAGGCCGCCGCCGGGTCGATGAGATTGACGGTGCCTGCGCCTTCGTTCGTTACATGATGATCGACGATCACAATCGGTAATGTGGTAAGCTCATGAACATGCTCGTCGTAAATTCGGCCTACGCGCCCCAAGGTAGCAGTATCCACCATCACGACAAGATCGACTTCTGGCAAGCTCATGCCTGCGCGATAAACCTGAATCTGTTCGGCACCTGGCAGCCAGGTTGTGTAGCCCGGTAGTGGCGACGAAGCTAATGGAATGACTTCTTTGCCCATGGTTTTGAGGACATGCCAGACACTGAGTAATGAGCCTATTGCGTCCCCATCAGGATTAATGTGCGTCAGAATAAGAATGCGCTTGGCCTGATTGATCTGGTCGGTTAGCGCTGGAGCCGCCAGGATTGGATCAGTGTAAACAGTCATAGCACACTACTTATCATCTCATCGATTGGCTTATGCAAATGATATACGGCGTGACCCGCCCGTTTCTTAACTTGCTTGAGCTTAAGGCGATGGCGTGTACCAATACCAGGGATGAGGTGATTGAGACCACTCACAACGACAAACCAGTAGTTGCCGCCGGGCCGCAGCCGCGCAAACGGGGCCAGCACAAATTCGCGCTCGATGGCCTCATCGCCGATTTTAGCTGGAATATTTGCGACAATCAGGTCGAAGGGTTCGTTAGGGGCATGCTCAAGCCCCACGCTCCCAATCGCAGTGACATTGGGCGTGGCGTTGAGCACAGCATTGTGCTCCGCGTAGCGTACTGCTAGCAAATCGCGGTCGAGCGAATAGACTCGGGCAGTGGGAAATAATCGCGCTAGCACAATCCCGATGACGCCACATCCGCAGCCTAGATCGAGGATGGTACATGGTAAAGGGGTATCAATGGTGCGCAGGAATAGGTCGGTTCCCTCGTCAATCTGGTAAGAGGAAAACAAGGTATGGGCAACATCGAAAGAAAACGATTGCTGGCGGCAGTAGTAATCAATCCGCTTCTTGAAATACACATCGTCCATAACGCTGAGCTTTGCAACCCTCTCTAGTGTTCATCGCTTGGGTGCGGTGGGTTATTGCGGCGCTCTAGCTCAACTTGACGTAATACTTCATCGATATGCATGCTGTAGTCTAGCGAGGTGTCTAACACCAGGTGCAGCTCGGGTACGCTACGCATGTGTCGCATCTGCTGGGCGAGCTGGTGGCGCATAAAGCCCTTGGCGCGCTCAAGCGCGGCCATGGTTTCGGTGCGCTCCGCCGCGTCCAGCACTGAAATCCGCACTTTCGCATGCTGCAGGTCGGCACTTACATCAACACCAACCACGGTTGCGAACCCAACGCGCGGATCTTTTAGCTCATACTGAATAATTTCACTCAGAATATGCTGTATTTCTTCGCCGATTTGCTGTGTTCGTTTGCTCATAGCATCAGGTACACGATTGGGTTTGCGATTGACGATTGATATCCGCCAGCGTTGTCCAGCGTCAATCGTCAATCGCAAATCCGCAATCATTAGGCGGTGCGCTCAACCTTTTCTTTGCGATAGAATTCCATATGGTCGCCTACCTGCACATCGGTGAAGCCCTCAACCACCAGGCCACACTCGTAGCCCGACTGTACTTCGCGCACATCGTCTTTGAAGCGCTTCAGACTACCAATACGGCCATCGTGAATAACTACGCCGCTGCGTAGCACGCGCACACTCAGGTTGCGTACAATCTTGCCATCGGTGACATACAGGCCCGCCACGACTTCGCGCGACGGCAGGCGGAAGGTATTGCGAACCTCGGCGAAGCCTTCGGTTACTTCCTTCCACTCTGGCTCCAGCATACCGATCATGGCTTTCTTAAGATCGTCGGTGAGCTGGTAGATAATGTTATAGAAGCGGATATCGATACCATGCTGCTCAGCCGCCCGCCGACCCGCCGGGTCGGGCCGAGCGTTGAACCCGATGATAATTGCGCGTGACGCAATTGCCAGGTTCACGTCGCTCTCGGTAATGGTGCCGGTACCGCGGTGAATGATCTTGATCTGCACCTCATTGGTGTTAAGCTGACCAAGGGCGTGTTCAATCGCACCAATCGAGCCGCTAACGTCGGCCTTCAAGATAATATTCAGCTCTTTGATCTTGCCCTGCTGAATATTGCTGAACAAATCATCAAGACTGACACCACGCGTGCTAGCCATCGCCTCCAGGCGCATCTGGCGTTGGCGCTGGGTTGCTACCTCGCGCGCAATCGTCAGATCGCTCATCGCCTGGAGAATATCACCAGCTTGTGGCACCTCGTTCAAGCCCAGGATAACGACCGGCGTTGATGGATCGGCGAAGCGCAATTTCTTGCCTGCATCGCTAAACATCGCCCGGATTGTGCCGGTGACCCCACCAACCAGTACATTGTCTTCGGGGCGCAGTGTACCGTTTTGAATCAGCGCCGTAGCGATTGGGCCGCGGCTCTTATCCATTTCGGCTTCAACAATTGTTCCAACGGCAGCCGCATTAGGGTTCGCCTTGAACTCTTGCAGATCAGCCACCAGCAAGATCATTTCGAGCAGGCCATCAATGTTCAGTTTTTGTTTGGCCGAAACCTCAACCGATGGTACATCACCGCCAAACTGCTCGACGATCACACCGGCAGTAGCAAGCTGCTGGCGTACGCGGTCGGGGTTGGCATTAATTGCATCGATCTTGTTAATCGCTACAATCATAGGCACGCCCGCCGCCTGCACGTGCGAAATTGCCTCTTGCGTTTGCGGCATCACGCCATCGTCGGCGGCAACAACGAGAATAACGATGTCGGTGACCTGTGCACCGCGCGCGCGCATCGCAGTAAATGCTTCGTGGCCTGGTGTGTCGAGGAAGGTAATCTTGCGGCCATGCACTTCGACTTGGTAGGCACCGATGTGTTGCGTAATGCCGCCCGCCTCGCCCTCAGCCACGCGCGCCGAACGGATCGCATCGAGCAATTTCGTTTTACCATGGTCGACATGACCCATGATCGTGACAACTGGGGGCCGGGGCCGCAGATCAGTGCTCTTTTCAGACGAAAGCACCTCTTTAACGTTTTCAACCACGCCGGCCATTTGCGGCAGCACATATTCTTTCGTTTCGATATTGAAATCGGCTGCGATAATGGCGGCGGTCTCGTAATCGATCTGCTGGTTGATGTTCGCCATCATGCCAGCCTTGAGCAGCGCCTTGATAATTTCTGCTGCGCCAACGCTGGTGGCTTCCGAAAGCTCGCGCACCGTCATCAGGCTTGGCAGCTCGACTGGGCCTTTGGGGCGCACAGGTGCACGGGTTTGTATAGCAGATGCCCGCCCCATCGTGGCTCCACCACGTCCAGGTGGGCTGCCGCGCCCTGGCGCCGAACCACGCCCCTGCGGGCCACCTCGGCCTGAGCCACTACGGGTTGCTGGTGGGCCATCGGTTTCTGAACGGGCACCATCGTTGCGCGATGCACCGCTGCGACCGCGGCTTCCTCGGTTGCGGTTACCACCACCGCCACCACCATTACTGCCACCGCCAAAGCTGCCGCCGCCAAACCCACCACCGCCACCGCCACCGCCGGGTCGTCCACCACCCGGTCGCCCACCGCCACCACCACCGCCACCCGGTCGCCCACCGCCACCACCACCGCCACCGCCACCGCCGCCAGCCGGACGACCGCCACCCGGCCGCCCACCGCCGCCGCCGCTTCGGCCACCACCAAAACCACTGGTAGAATACCCAGTGGCATGCTGGCTTTGATTGAAAGTGTCCGGCAGTACAATTATCGAATTCATTCATTATCTCCTTACCGCCGACCCACTCACAAAACCATTCGCTTCTTTAGGAAAAAAAGCAGAGGCTCGAAACAGTTACGGCGGTCGCTGTTGTTGGCTAGAAGTATTGCGCCTCAGCATCATCTTGGCCGGAATCGCCAAGCAATGCCGATTTCGGCTACTCATGTGTGCTTGGGCTGGTGTTAACAGCCTGCGGTTGAGTAAGCCGCAGCGCAAACAAATTGAGGTGGTCGCGATCCTCCTGCTCTATTGTTTCAATGCGCAGCGCCCGCTCTAATCCGTGGCGTTTAAGCGCCTGTTCCCAGCACGAGGGCTGGTGACACAGGTATGCGCCGCGCCCTGCGCGCTTGCCGGTTGTGTCAATCGCAACGCGGCCTTCGGCGGTGCGTACCAGGCGGATGAGCCCGCGCTTTGTTTCAGAACGGCGGCACGCGATACAAAGGCGCGTAGGGACTGGCTTTGGTCGCGGCCCACTCGTTTTTTTCTTTGTCTGTGCCATTATCCAGAATGGACTGGTTGCGCGCTTTGAATACTCAAAGCGCGCAACCAGCCGTACTTACTCGTCTTCCGCATCTGCAGCATCGGTATCGTCATCTTCGACGAGCATATATGATGCAATCAAGCGGTCATTGCTATAAATGTTCAATTTTTGCGGTGTGGCCCGCAGCTGAACAGTTTCACCGATCAGGTCATCCCCAAGCGGCCCATAGCGATGATGCTGGTAAACGACGGTCGCATCGGCACGGACTTTACGGGTTTCTACCTTGGCAGTTGCAAGCGCTGCTTCGCTGGCAAGCAGGTCGGCATCGGCAGCATCGCGGGCATCGGCAGCGGCGCGCTCTTCATCGAGCAGCGCGGTTGCGCTCTTGATGTCGATTCGCCAGCCGCTCAGCTTGGCGGCTAACCGCACATTCTGGCCTTCTTTACCAATCGCTAGCGAGAGCTGCTTATCGGGTACGATCACGGTTGCGGCGTGCTCGTCTTCGCGCAGCTGCACTTCAACCACCTGTGCGGGCGAAAGCGCATTGGCAATGAATTCTTTTGGATCCGATGACCACTGGACGACATCGATCTTCTCACCATTCAGCTCATTGACGATGTTTTGAATGCGCACTCCGCGCATACCAACACACGAGCCGACCGGGTCGATGCCTTCCTGGCGAGCAGTGACGCCTACTTTTGTGCGCAGGCCCGGCTCACGCGCAATCGACTTTATTTCGACCGTGCCGTTGTAAATTTCGGGCACTTCCATTTCGAACAGCCGCATAATCAGCTGCTTATGTGTGCGCGATGCGATCAGGCGTGGGCCACGATCTTCGCGCCGAATCTCCATCAGGTACACTTTCAGGCGCTGACCATGGTAATAGCGGTCGCTATCGACTTGCTCTTTTGGTGGGAGAATAGCTTCGGCCTTGCCCATTTCAAGGATGACATTCCCCTTTGAAACGCGCTGAACGGTTGCCGTCACTAGCTCGCCTTCACGATCAAGGTATTCGCCGTAGATATGTTCACGCTCAACTTCTTTAATGCCTTGCAGAATGACTTGCTTCGCAGTTTGTGCCGCAATTCGGCCAAAATCGTTTGGCGTACTTTCAACCACAATCGTTTCGCCGATCTCGACATCCGACTTCACCCGCTTTGCATCGACATAATCAATCTCAAAGCGATCATCGAAGACCTCATCGACTACCTGCTTCTCAGCAAACACTCGCGCCTGCCCAGTCTGCGGATCGAGCTTTACCGATACTTCAATCGGCGGTGGATTATTCCCCAATGTACGGCGATATGCCGTCACTAGAGCCTTTTCCATCACTTCAATAATTGCTTCTTTTGGAATACCGCGCTCCGCAGCGATTTGCGAAATAGCGGCATAAAACTCATGTTTCATTGTCTCCTCACCATGCCCTGTCGACGCAGACCGCCGTTTCAGCTAGCTCGTTCGAAAATGAACAATAAGAAAAGTGGGGGGTACCCACTTTTCGGCGAAATCCGTCTCGTGCGGCTATTAGTATACCATTTCCATGCCGTGCGTGCAACCGCTATGGCGCGTTGGTTGGCGCTGGGTAAGCATTGTTTGGGGCTGGGTACGCGGTAGGAGCAGGGTAGCCCGGCTCGCCACCGGGGGCGGGCGCGGCAGGAGTACTTGCCGGTGCAGGCTGGCTTGTCATAACCGAGTTTGGTAACGCAGTTCTTGGTGTATTGGTGGTTGTATCACAGGCTACCAGCGTAGTCGCAATCAGTAGTATAGCGAAGATAATGCGCAGCGATTTCATAATAGCGATACTCCTATTCGTGAATCTCGTAGGGCATAGTAGCGAAGCAGCTACAGCTTGTCAAGCCTGGAGCGCAAATACTCAAAGCAACATTAGTGATGTAATGTTGCTTTGAGTATTTGCGCATAATACCAAACCCGTCTACATGCGCCTGGAGTATGTGCTATGCACTCTGCATAACAAAGCCAATACCGCGTGTGATTTGCATCATACGCCTAGTGAACTTGATATGGCTGCTATGGGAGGGGAATATCCCTGTAGGGCGTTCGTTTACTCGAACAATTGCTTTATTTCCCTACAAGGGAAGAAAAATAAAATGCCCCGATTTATTATGTAAACCTATAGAATGTTATCGTTTTGGCGCGTTCAGCTAGGGCGCGCCCACCGCGCGGTTTACTGTCGCCACGATCGAGCCATCGGCCACAAGCTGGCGTGCCGCCTCGATAAAGTCACTCATTACCCGGTCGCTCTCGATAAAGGGGATATGCCCACGCAGCAGCGCGTAGGCGGGAGCGGTGCCGCGCCCCAGTGCCTGTGGCTGGCCTGCGGCCTGCTGGCGGAAGTCGATGCCCTGCGCGGCAGCCATCAGCTCCAGCGCCAGAATGCCCTCGACATTGGTCAGCACATCGCGCAGCTTTAGCGCCGCCGTCACGCCCATACTGACGTGATCTTCCACATTCGCCGACGTTGGGATGGTATCGACGCTGGCCGGATGAGCCAGCACTTTATTTTCTGTTGCGAGCGCCGCTGCAGTGTATTGCATGATCATAAAGCCCGAGTTCAGACCGCCCGCATTGGTGAGGAACGCCGGTAGGACATGCGTATTCGAGTTATCGTCGGTCAGGCGCATCAGGCGGCGCTCGGCAATATTCCCCAGCTCGCTCACCGCGAAGGCTAGGTAGTCCATAGCAATCGCTAGTGGCTCGCCGTGGAAGTTGCCGCCCGATAGTACATCAATCGCGCCAGTCTGATCATCAATAAACAGCAGCGGGTTGTCGGTTACGGCATTCAGCTCGATCTCGAACACCCAGCGTGCATAGGCGATAGCGTCGCGCACCGCGCCATGTATCTGCGGAATGCAGCGCAACGTATACGCATCCTGCACGTTTGTCGAGCTATGCGGGCGCGTGAGCTGGCTGCCATGCAGCAGGCCACGTAGGTAGCGCGCACATTCCTGCTGGCGCGGGAAGGGGCGCAGTGCGTGTATGCGCTCATCGAATGCCAGGTCGGTGCCGTTCAAGGCTTCCAGGCTCAAGCACCCCGCGATGTCGGCAGTCTGGCTGTAGCGCTCGGCACGCGCAGTTTCGAGCACACCCAGGGCGCACATCACGGCCGTGCCGTTAGTCAGCGCCAACCCCTCTTTCGCCGCCAGTGTGGTCGAGGCCAGCCCAGCCCGGCGGAGTGCCACATCGCCCGGTAGCACGTCGCCTGCATATTCGGCCTGCCCATGCCCGATCAGCGGCAGCGCCATATGCGCCAGCGGGGCCAGATCGCCACTCGCACCCAGCGAGCCTTTGCACGGAATAATCGGGTGAATTCCAGCATTTAGCAGGTCAAGCAGTAGCTGCACGGTTTGCAGGCGAATGCCCGAGTGCCCACGTGCCAGCGTGTTAGCGCGGATGAGCATAATTGCCCGCGTGGTCGGGATGTCGAATGGCGCGCCCATACCCACCGCGTGGCTTACCAGAATATTGTGCTGTAGCTGCTCAACCTGCTCGGGCGCAATAATCCGGTCTTTGAAGGCACCAAAGCCAGTGGTAATGCCATAGGCGATGGTCTTGCGCGCGAGCAGGGTTTGCACGGCTTCGGCGGCGCGCGCTACTTTGGCCTGCGCGGCGGGTGCGAGTGCCACGCGCGGGTGGCCGGGGCGGCTGTACGCTACGGCTAGCACCTGATCGAAGGTCAGCGACTCGCCATCGAGAATCACGGCATCGTGATGGTACTGCATAATCATTCCTTTATGTAAAGTTCATAGTTAGCGGTCTCATGAAGGCGAGCAGAAACTACCAAAACCTCCGTGTCGCTGTGCCTCCGTGGTGCATATTCAAAGTGAAGAATGAACAACTTGCCCGCGCTTGATGACCTGAGCCACCAGGTTGCCGCCAAACTGGTAGGCTAGGTGCCGGTAATCGGGTGTCGACAGTATCAGCACATCAGCCTGTTTGCCTGGCTCAAGCGAGCCGAGCTGCGCGCCCAGGCCAATCGCATGTGCCGCGTTGATCGTTGCTGCCGTCAGCGCTTCGGCGGGCAGCAGCCGCTGATAGCGGCAGGCAATTGCCATTACTAGCGGAATGCTTGGGCAGGGCGCCGAGCCAGGGTTGATGTCGGTGGTAAGCGCCAGCGCTGCGCCCGCATCAATCATTGCCCGCGCATTCGCGAAATGCGTGCTGCCCAGGTTGAAGTTCACCGCAGGAATAACCACGCCCACCGCACCCGAGGCTGCCAGGCGCGCAAAACCTTCCGGCCCGGTCGCGTCGAGGTGATCAACCGACACCGCGCCGAGTTCCAGCGCCATGTTTAGCCCGCCTAGCGCGGTAAACTCATCGACATGCGCTTTCAGGCGCATGCTAGCCGCCTGCGCGGCCTGTAGCACCCGCCGCGATTGTGCGACATCGAAGGCGTTCTGCTCACAAAATACATCGGCGAAGAATGGTGTGCCGCGCGCGGCAAAGTGCGATGCGCGATACCAGGCTGCTGCTGCCGGAATCATCTCGTTCACTACCAGATCGACATACGCGTCGGGGTGGCTCGCATACTCGGGCGGCAGCGCATGCGCACCCATAAACGTTGGCACCAGCTCAAGCGGCTGCGCCTGGTCGAGCACGGCGATCGCTTCGAGGATACGTAGCTCGCTGGCGGTATCCAGCCCGTAGCCGCTTTTGCACTCGGCGGTGGTGGTGCCAAGCGCCAGCATCGCAGCGAGGCGCGGGTGTGTTTCGGCCACTAGCTGGGCTACGCTGGCGGCGCGCGTAGCGCGCGTGGTGAAGGCGATGCCGCCGCCTGCCGCCATAATTTCCATGTAGCTGGTGCCCGCAATGCGCTGCTCGAACTCAGCGACGCGGTCGCCCGCGAACACCACATGGGTGTGCGGGTCGACGAAGCCGGGGCATACCGCTTTGCCACTGGCGTCGATTTCGTGGGCGGCGCGATACTGCGCGCGTAGCTCGGTGCTTGGCCCTACCGCTACAATCTGCCCGCTGTCGATCGCCACCGCGCCGCCAGGTATAATGCCAGGCTCGCGCATGGCCGCGCCGCGCCGGGGGCCACCTGGGCTGGCGCAGGTGACAACTTGCGCCGCGCTATGGATGAGTAGATCGATATGCACACAACCTCCGAACGAGTATTTCACCCAGAGACACAGAGATCACAGAGAGATGTTAGGAGTTACGCAGTTGCGTTGTTCAGCGTCTGAATAGACGGCTTTTTTGCCTGCGGCAGCATGGTACTTGCCGATCGTTTTGTGTGCGGTTTTTCCGCGCGGAAAAACCGCACACAAGAAAATGAAGCGTACCGCTCTGCCGAAGGCCCAATCCGACAACTAGGTAAGGCCTAAGATGTATTAAATCTCTGTGCCTCTATGGTTTATTCTCCCAGCATCGGGATTTTGACACCATTCGCCTTGGCGAACGAAATAGCCTCGGGGTAGCCCGCGTCGGCGTGGCGCACCACACCCATGCCCGGGTCGCTGGTGAGCACACGCTCCAGGCGGCGCGCAGCTTCGGGCGTGCCGTCGGCCACAATCACCTGGCCAGCGTGAATGCTATAGCCAATGCCAACGCCGCCGCCGTGGTGCAGGCTCACCCAGGTTGCGCCGCCAACCGCATTCACCAGCGCGTTGAGCAGCGGCCAATCGGCAATCGCGTCGCTGCCATCGCGCATGGCTTCAGTTTCGCGGTTGGGGCTGGCCACCGAGCCACTATCGAGGTGGTCGCGGCCAATCACAATCGGCGCTTTCACTTCGCCATTTGCTACCATCTCGTTGAAGCGCAGCCCAGCACGCGCGCGTTCGCCATACCCCAGCCAGCAGATGCGGGCGGGCAGACCCTGGAAATCGACCTGCTCGCGCGCCATGGTCAGCCAGCGGTGCAGGTGCTCGTTTTCGGGGAATAGCTCCATCACCGCGCGGTCGGTGGCGTAAATATCCTCGGGATCGCCTGAGAGCGCTACCCAGCGGAATGGGCCTTTCCCTTCGCAGAACAGCGGGCGCACGTATGCGGGCACGAAGCCGGGGTAATCGAATGCGTTCTTTACGCCATAGTCGAACGCGCGCTGGCGCAGATTATTGCCGTAATCGAACACTACCGCGCCGCGCCGCTGCCATTCCAGCATCGTCTCGACATGCCGCGCCATCGACTCCATTGCGCGGCGCTCGTACTCGGCCTGGTCGCGTTTACGCAGCGCGGTGGCTTGCTCAAGCGAAAGCCCTGCCGGGATGTAGCCATACAACACATCGTGCGCGCTGGTCTGGTCGGTCACGACATCGGGCACCACGCCACGGCGCAGCATCTCGGGCAGCAGCTCGGCGGCGTTGCCGATCAGCGCAATTGAGAGCGGGCGACCCGCGGCGCGCGCCTCCTCGGCCATGGTCATCGCCTCTTCCAGATCGTCGCTGATTGCATCCACCTGGCGCAATGCCAGGCGGCGCTCGGCGCGCCAGCGGTCGATTTCTACCAGCACGCCCACGCCGCCGTTCATGGTAATCGCCAGCGGCTGTGCGCCGCCCATCTCGCCCAGCCCCGCCGTCACCACCAGCTTCCCTTTCAGCGTGCCCCAGCCATGCTGCCGTGCCAGCGCGCCAAAGGTTTCGTAGGTGCCTTGCAGAATGCCCTGCGTGCCAATATAAATCCAGCTGCCTGCGGTCATCTGGCCGTACATGATCAGGCCCGCACGCTCCCAGCGGTCGAAATTCTCCTGAGTGGCCCATTTTGGCACAATGTTGCTGTTCGCGAGCAGCACGCGCGGCGCATCGGTGTGAGTGCGGAACACCGCCACCGGCTTGCCCGATTGCACAAGCAGTGTTTCGTCTGGCTCCAGCGCGCGCAGCGCCGCCAGAATAGCATCGTAGCACTCCCAGTTGCGGGCGGCCCGGCCGCGCCCGCCATACACGATCAAGTTATCGGGGTCGAAGGCCACCTGCGGGTCGAGGTTGTTTTGCAGCATACGGTAGGGGGCTTCGATCTGCCAGTTTTTGCAGCTCAGCTGCGTGCCGCGTGGGGCGTGAATCTCGCGTTTCATGGTGCTCCTCTCCATTGAGGCGGTAAATACACTTGCCACGAAGACACGAAGGCGCGAAGAAGCAAAAGTTTAACAGATTCCTTCGCGTCTTTGTGCCTTTGCGGCAAACCTCGTTATGCCGTGCCGAAGCGCAGGCCCAGGCGTCGCAGCCAGGTACGGTAAGCAATTGCCACACGATCCGAGCGCAGGTGTAGCTCGGCCTGCAAGTCGAGCGGTAACAGCTCGGGGCGCTGCGATTCCACCACGGCGCGGTCTTGCTCGAATATCTCGGCGATGCGTGGCGTATATTCTTCTTTCAGCGCCGCGCTATCGTTGCGCGCGGTTGTGGCTACCACAAACCAGGCCGTGCTATCCAGCAGATCATGCGGTGTCACTGTGAGCATCATGCCGTTGGTCGCGCCGGGCATATGCTTGGTGAAATGCGCCGTCAGCGGGCGATAGGCGTGGTAGGTATAGGTCACGCGCCCGGCTGCGCCGCCATACGGGTCGGGCTGGTACACCGCAATTGGGTCGGATTCTACACCCGCATCGGTGATGCGCGCCTCGAACTCGCCCAGCGTCGGCTGCTTTGGGTCGCCCAGCACACCCTCGTGGACAAACGGGAAATGCGCCGCGTCGAGGTAGTTCTCAATCAGGCGTGGGCCATGTGCGCGAATATGCGCGAAGGGGCCACATACCGCACTAACGAAGCCCGGCTGATTCCACTCGGGGAAGGGTGGCAGGTCGTTCTTTGGCGTGCCAAGGCAAACCCACAGCAGCCCGTAGCGCTCGCGAATTGGGTAGATCTGGAGGCGCGCCTTGGCGGGCGGGGTTTGCTCGGGATGCGCCGGGATGCGCACACAGCGCCCATCGGCGGCGTAGCTCCAACCGTGGTACGGGCATACCAGGCAATCATCGGCCACGCGCCCGAGCGATACTTTCGCGCCACGGTGAATACACAAATCCTGCGCGGCAATATAGGTTTCGCCCGCACGCCAGATCACCAGGTCTTCGCCCAACAGCCGCACTGCCACTATTGGCGTATATGCTAGCTGCGCGGCCTCGGTTACCGGGTGCCAGTCGTTCATCAGAATTGGGTCATCGAGCATACACTTCTCACTTACACGCGTTACGCGGTGAACCACAGGGTATGGGCTTTCGCCTGCGGCAGCAAGGAATTTCTTTTTCTTTGTGTTGCGCGGTTGGCGCGAAGCGCCAACCGCGCAACACCATCATAAAAAAGTACCGCTCTGCCGCAGGCAAAAAAGCGGATTGCGTAACGCGTATCACTTACAGTTCGAGCGCGAGCAGCGCCTGGCGCATCACATGCGCATCGACATCGATACCAGTCCAGTATTTGATGCCAATCACGCCCTGATTCACCAGCATACCCAGGCCATCGACGGTTTGGCAGCCGCGCTGGTGGGCAGCTTGCAGCAGCTTCGTCAGCGGCGGGTTCGGGATGCCGTCGGCAACCACCATCGTGGGGCGCAATGTCGCATAGTCAATATCCGGTGTTGCATCGACATGCGGGTACAGGCCAAGTGAAGTCGCGTTGATGACAATATCGGTCGTTTCGGGAATAGCGAAGGTTATTTCCCAGGGGTGGTATTCGGCGCTGGCCGGGGTCTTGTCGTTCACCAGCTGCGCTACGGTTTCGCCGCGCACCCGGTTGCGGTTCACAATAACCAGGTGCGCCGCGCCCGCCAATGCCATTTCAACCGCAACCGCGCGGGCTGCGCCGCCCGCCCCCAGCAGCACCACCCGTTTCCCGGTGGGGTTGATTACCTCGCTCAGCGCTTTGACAAACCCCTTGCCGTCGGTATTTTCGCCAATCAGCTGCTCGCCGCGCCGAACAATCGTATTGACCGCGCCAATGATCTGCGCCGACTCGCCCAGCCCGTCCAGGTGTGCAATCACCGCCACTTTATGCGGAATTGAGCAGTTAAACCCTTTCCACCCCATAGCGCGCGCGCCGCGCACCGCATCGCCCAGCGCTTCGGGCGCAACCTCGCAGTTCATGTAGCGCCAGTTCAGCCCATGATGGCGATACGCAGCTTCTACCATCGCAACAGTCGGGTTCTCTCCGGCAGGCATCGCAAACGAGCCGGTGAGCGGTTGCAGGAAGTCGTGCGGCATATTCTTCTCCTATCCAGCAGCCCCACGCGCGAGCACAATATCATGAAAAAGAATGTGGTCGACAGAAATGATTGTGGTACCAACGGGCTGGAAGCCGTGGCGACGATAAAAGCCAAGCGCCCGCCCATTCGTTTCCCACACGCACAGCCACACAGTTTCCCGCTGCTGTTGCCGCGCCACCGCCAGCGAAGCCGCTAGTAGCGCGGTCGCAATACCACGGCCATGCCGCTCGGGTGCCACATAAAAGCGGCGAATCTCAAGCGGCGCGGCCAGGGTCATTTCCACTGGCGGCGCGGCCAATGCCATGCAGCTCGCGCCCACTAGCGTATCGCCCTCCCAGGCTAGCACCATTGGCTGCGCCGGGTCGGCTAGCTCGGCGGCCAGGCGCGCGGGCGCAAAGGTACGCGCAGTATACACAGCTAGCAGCTCAGCGGGTATCGCCGCGCCATACGTCTGCGCAAATACGTCGCGCAGTAGCACCGCAAGCGCAGGTGCATCATCAGGCGCGCCTAGCCGTACCATTATGTAATCTCTTCCGCGTAAGCCAGCTCAACCCCCAGATGATAGCGTTCGCGAAACACCCCGCGGAACCATACTGCCGGGCGCGTCGGCGCAATGTAGCTCATCCAGTTGACAATCAGCCCGGCGCTGCCTTCGGGAACACCAAGCAAATGCGCTTCAGTACCTATCAGCAGCTGCGCCGCAATTTCTACCACTGCGCGCACGGGTGGCTCGGCGCTGCGCATCAGCAAGGTATGCGCCGCTTCGCGCGCCAGGCGAATCACCGACGCGCCAGCCACGATCTTGAGCTGCGCCGCTAGATCGGGCGTTGCGGATGGTGTTTACACTTTGTCAGCTGGCTCAAGCGCCAGCACTGTGTCCCGAGCGTAGCTGCGCGTACTGGCTCAGTGAGCCAACTGGCACACTTCCTCCACAAAGCCCTGGAACAGCCTGGCCCAGCGCGGCTCGGCGGATTCCCACATCTCTTCGGGGTGGCACTGCACTCCCAGCACAAAGCCCGCGCTGGTGCCTTCTACCGCTTCAATCACGCCATCGGGTGCGCGCCCGGTGATGCGCAGCCCCGGCGCAATATCGCGCAGCGACTGGTGGTGGTAGGTATTCACGTCAATTGTGTTGGTGCCAAGCCGCGCCGCCAGCCACGAATCGGTGGCGAGCGCAACTGGGTGGGCTGCATGTGCGCGCTCGGCCAGGCCACGCGAGGCATAGTGGTCGGTGCTGCCTGGCAGCTCGGCGGGAATGTCCTGGTATAGCGTGCCACCAAACGCCACATTCAGCACCTGAATACCCCGGCAAATACCCAGCACTGGCTTGGAATCGGCCTGGGCGCGCCGCGCCAGCGTTAGCTCAACCGCATCGCGTAGCGGCACTACTGTGCCCAGGTTGGGGTGCGGTTCGGCACCAAAATGTGCCGGGTCAACATCTTCGCCACCCGCGAACACCAGCCCGGCGCACAGCCCATACAGCCGGTCGAGCACAGCCGCGTCTTCGGTGAGATAGATCAGCAGGGGAATGCCGCCCGCCGCTTCGATCGCCAAAACATATTTTTCGCCAATACCCGCTAACATCGTGTCTTTGGTATTCGCGCGGAGGTATCGATTGCCAATAATGCCAATGATCGGGCGGGTGGTCGGTACTGCTTCCATGCGATTCCTCTCGGTAGCGTATTCGGGTGGGTGGCTGCGCGCGAAGCGCCGGGCGATTATAGCGCAAAATCGCGTAATTGCGCCATACAAGAACGGCCCCTGCCCACAGGACTGTGAGCAGGGGCCGTTGCTAACTGTGTAGGCCGTTTAGGACTTACGCATTAGTGGCATGAACAAGAAGCGTAGTGGCAGCACCTGCGCCCGCGTTCCGCTCACGTTGTGATGATGGAGTAACAAGACACCCTGCGAGCGGTTATTCCAGAAGTTCGCCTTGTTGTAGCCAAACGGAATAGTCGTGCTTGGTGCATCGATGTACGTGCTCAAACCCAGGTAGCCATCGGCGAAGGCGAAGCCCGGTTTGGCAACATTGTACTGCAGCAGCTGGCTGAAGTCGCTCACACCCACATCAGCGTTGTTACTGGTGAATACCTGGTAATCGAAGCTACTGTCTGTATTCGTCAGGCCCAGATCCTTCGCATCAACGCCCAGGACGATCACGTTTGTGTTGTAGGGCTGGGTGTCAAGCTGTGAGCTATCGGCGATGTTGGCCGGGTATTCAGGCACAAAGCCGAACGCCTGATCGAAGCTGCCATCGGGTAGGAAGTGAACGAGGTATGACAGCTGAACATCAGTAGGCGAAGCCGACGTACCGGTCTGGTCGGAGAAGAGCGCATAGTCGGTTAAGCCATCGCGGTTGGTGTCGAAATCCACCTCGAAGTAGGCTTCGTTGAGCGTGCTCCAGTTGTTATACGTCGTAATGCCAATGAACAGCGTTGTGGCATCCATTTGCTTGCTCGCCGGGAAGTTGCTACCAATGCCAACATACTGCAAATCGGTGTTCGCAGTGAAGGCGCTTGTCGCAACTAGCGGCGGGCTGGTGTCTTGCAGCTCAAGTGCGGTTACCAGTGCAAACGTGCCGCGCGGCGGTGTGCCAACCGTGGGGATCGTGCCGCCCGACAGGCTGATTGTTCCGCTGAGCGTGCTGGTTGCCCCGAGCAGCTGGCTGCTGTTCAGCGCGCCGTGCATTGTCGAAGCTGCGCGGGCAGCCGCGTACACGGGCACGCGCACCGACGGATTGCGCGCAATGATCTGGCCGCGCAGCTCACCATTGGGATTTACGGCAGTGTGGAAGTTGACGTACAGGTCGCCGCGCAGTAGGGCAGCCTCGTTGGCCGCACTGAGTACGGTGTTGCCGCTCAGCGCAGTTACCTTCCCGCTAGCTCCATTCAGTGGTGTTACCACACCGCCGTTAGCACCGGCCGCGCCCAGGTGAATATGCCCGGCGGTAAGAGTAATTGCGCTGCTAAACTTGATCGAATATTCCAGGGTGTTGGTCGAGTCGGTATAGGTGAAGAGGCCAGTCGCCGAAATGGCGCTCTCAGTCTGCGGGTTTTCGTAATAGCTGCGCACATTGGCCTTAAAGCTGCGCGTAGCGGCTGGTGGCGTCAGGGTCAGGTAGCCCGAGGCTTCGGATACCCAGTTACGCCCAATGCCCGTCTGGGTTATGTCAACTGTTGGTAACACCGAGTGAGTCATCTTGCTGGCGTCAGCGCTCAACACCACACTGACGGTTGTCGAAGCGCCAGCTGCCAGCGAGACGCTACTTGGCGTGACGCTGTATGAAACGCCCGGAATGGTGGCGGCGGGCGCATAGCCAACATCGAAGGTAGCGCTGCCGGTGCCCTTGTTCTGCACCGTAACGGTGCGTGTAACAGTGGATGTGCCTACAACCTCGACATTGCCGAACGAAACACTGACGTTGCTGGGGCGGGCTGCATCAAATGCAATGACCGTACCGGCAGCAGCGCTAGGTACATCAACGCGCCCGGCACCAACCCGGCTCGGCTCGATTGGCTGAGAATCGGCGGCGGCAGCGGCGCGGACATCCTTCCCGGCTGTGTTCATCACCAGCGCCTTCAGCTCGGCCACCGTCCAGGTCGGGTGAATCTGGCGGAGCAGCGCCATCACACCAGCGACATGCGGCGCGGCCATTGAGGTGCCATTAAGCGATTGGCCCTGGTTGCCCGATTGCACCAGCGCCGAGAAGATATTGACACCCGGGGCGGCAATATCAGGCTTCAACATACCGCCACGGCGGGCACCGCGCGAGGTAAAGCTGGCGACGACATCGGCAGCGGTGGGCTGCGAGAAGAGCGTGCTACCAGCGTATATGTTAGAGAAACGAACTTGCAAGCCAGTCAGGTTGGCCTTCAGCAAATCGCCGATCTGCTTGGGCATGCTTACCGATGGAATGACCGAGCTACCGGTAATCGACAAGTCGAACAGCTCACTATTATCGACAATGATGGCGCCGATACCGCCCAACGCTGTGACGCGGCCAGTGCGCGCCACCGAGCCGCCGCAGGTGGCGGTGTTGTCACTCCAATCGATAATAACCACCTTGCCGGAAATATTCGTCGCGTCTGTGCCAGTCCAGGCGGCGCAGCCATTGCGGTTGGTGCTGGGGTAATATACTGCGCCCGACACATCGGCGCTGCCCGCCCAGTCGTAGGCTACCGAGAATGAGGCGGGCTGGGTGGTGTTGCGCACGGCGGTTGGGCCAGCGATCACGCGAATGCCATCAAGCGTCACATCAGGCTGATCAGAGGCGGCTACGCTGATGACGCTATCGGCAGTGGAGGGACTGCCAACGACGTTAGTCACATCTCCCGAGTTTCCAGCTGAGGCTACCACAATCACGCCCGCTTTAGTCGCATTATCTGATGCGACGGAAGTGCTATCGTAATTATTGCCATACGAGCTGCCCAGCGACATGTTGATAACATCAACATGGTCGCTCGGGTTGCCGTCACCATTCGGGTCAACCGCCCGGTCGATCGCCAGGTCGGTCACGTCGGTCGAGCCGTCGCAGCCAAATACGCGATAGGCATAGAGCGTAGCACCCGGGGCAACGCCAGGGCCAATGCGGAAGAAGCCTGGTGTGTTGTAGATTGAGCTATCGTAGGTGCCTGTGTAGGTCGTACCATCGGCCTTCACGCCCAGGCCAGCGGCGGTGCCAGCCACATGCGTGCCATGGCCCACCGTCGCGGGGTCGCTCAAGCAGTCGATCGGGTTTTCGTCGGGGTGTGGTTCTGGCTGATAGGCACTCGAGTTCGGGTCAGCATTGTAATCATCGCCAGCGAAATCGTAGCCGCCAGCGACTTTGGCCGATGGGAAGTAGCCAGTAAGCTGGGCCAGCGGCGTCGTATCGGTGACCGTATCTGGGTAGGTGCCTGGCCCGCCGAAATCGCGGTGCAGGTAATCGATACCACTATCGATAATTGCAATTTTCATGCCAGTGCCGATCGCTTTATTCGCGCCGACCGTCTGGCTCCAAACCTGGGGCGCGCCAATCAGCGGCACACTACCAGTATTCGAGCGCACCTTCGACACGAGTGGGTGAATGGCCTTGACGCCTGGCAGCCGCGTGATGGCGGCGAGCTGGCTAGCATCAACCCGCACGGCAATGCCATTATAGGCCCGCTGCACGCGGTAAAGTACGCTGGCTTTCATCTGGGCCAGCGGTGCCAGCAGTGCTTGCTGTGCCCGCTCGATCTGCGCAAGCTGGCGCTGGGCGCGCTGGCCTGCGATGCTTGGTGTTGCGCGCTGCTGTGCTTCGGCATAGATGACGGTGGTTGGCGCGTCGTTTAGCTCGATGATTGCCTTTACTTCACCGCTTCTTTTAGCCAGCGGGCCGTTCCAGCCAAACGCAACGAGCCGCGTCATATCAGGGTCACCAGCTGGGGTGGGGGTGCTGGGGCGAGCACGCGGCGGCATGGCAGGGGCTGCTGGTGAGCTTGCCCCTGCCGTGAGCGGTAGTGCGAGCAGGCTTAATACCAACAAGCATACACGCAAGGGAAACCGATAACGCATAACGAAACCTCCCTAAACTACGTTCCTACGGACAGGCACGATGAACCGATACGTTCGCATGCTTAGCGACGTTTGTGGTAGCGCTGGCAAATCCTGGCAGAGGTGAAACCTGGCTGCGCAAGACACCGCTGCCTCTCTGCCGGTGCAGCACATCCAACAAATATATCTATCCCTGGTGATTGCGGGCGGGGCGACACTATAGTACGCGAAATTGGCAAAAAAAACAACTTCAATCCATTACAAATCTTCGCACTACAACGTTCGCTTACCTAGGCAAAGCAGCATTGCCTGGGTGATTTTTCGCGCGTAGTATAAACTATCACCGCCAAGCGAAAAAGCTGTAACAGGCAGCCTAAGAACATAAGCCCTCAATACGGCTATGCTATAATGCACTAAGACACGTGTTCGACTGGAGATACTGGTATGGACGGGGATCTGCTCGGCAGCCTGAACGCAGCACAGCAGCAGGCAGTGCAAACGCTCGATGGCCCGGTGCTGGTGCTGGCTGGCCCTGGCTCGGGCAAAACCCGCGTGCTGACACATCGCATCGCCTTCCTGATTGGCCCTGCCGGGATCGACCCGTACAATATTCTGGCGGTGACCTTCACCAACAAAGCCGCGCGCGAAATGCAAGCCCGCCTCGATAACTTGCTGGGCGCAGGCAAGGCCGCCGCGCTAACGGTTGGTACCTTTCACAGCATCTGTGCGCGTTTTCTTCGCCGCGATATTGTGCACCTCGGGCGCGAGCGCGATTTCGCGATCTACGATGCCGACGATCAGCAGCGCTTGATGAAGCGAGTGCTGAAAGACGAAAACCTAGATGAGAAGAAGCATCCACCGCGTGCCATTCATGCGGCGATTTCGCGCGCCAAAAACGAGTTTGTTGACCCTGAGGAATATGGTCGCCTGGGCCGCACCTACTACGACGAGGTGGTAACGCGCTGCTACAAACGCTACCAGCAGCTGCTCCGCGAGGCTAACGCGCTCGATTTCGACGACCTGCTGGTGGAGACGGTGCGATTATTCGAGCAGCATCCGCAAGTGCTGGAAAAATACCAGGATCGCTACCTGTATATGCTGGCCGACGAATATCAGGACACCAACCGCGTGCAGTATTTGCTGCTGAAGTTGCTAGCCCGTAAGCGTCGTAATTTATTTGTCGTCGGCGACGAAGACCAGAGTGTGTATGCGTTTCGCGGTGCCGATATTCGCAACATTCGCTATTTCGAAGACGACTATCCCGACGCACGGGTAGTACTGCTTGAGCAGAACTATCGCAGCACCCAGTCCATCCTCGATGTCGCTCAGGCGGTAATTCAGGGCGGCGAGAAGCGTAAACACGCCAAGCGCATCTGGACGGAGAACGAACGTGGGACGCTGGTGCAAATTCAGGAGGGCTACGACCAGGAAGATGAGGCCCAGCAGGTAGCCGCCGAGATCGCGCGGCTAATAGCCAGCAGCGAATATCGGCCCGGCGAAATAGCAATAATGTACCGCACGAATGCGCAATCGCGCTCGATTGAAGAGGCGTTAATGGCGCGTAGCTTGCCCTACCAGCTCGTGGGCGGCACGCGTTTCTACGAGCGAAAAGAGATTAAAGACGCGCTGGCCTATTTGCGCCTGGCTTATAACCCAAACGACACAATTAGCTTCAGCCGGGTGCTGAACTGGCCGGGGCGCGGCATTGGCGACCGTAGCGAAGACGAGCTGAATCGCTGGGCCGCCAGCCTCAGTGTACCAAACTACGTGGCGCTACAGCTGCTGGCCGACGAGCCGAACACGCAGACGCCGTTCACTGCGCGCATGCGTAAGGCGCTGCTCGATTTTCTCACCCTGATCGATGAGCTGATCGCCCAGCGCCACCAAGGCGATCTTGGCGAACTGATGGACTTTTTGTTCGGACGGGTCGGCTTCCAAGAAGCGCTGCTGCGGGAGTATGGCGAAGAAGAGGGCGGCGAGCGCTGGGCGAATATTGAAGAGTTGCGCAATGCTTCTGTTAGTTATGTAAACTTGCCGCGCGAAAATCAGCTGCCGATTTTTTTGGAAGAAGTCGCGCTGGTGTCGGATATCGACCAGATGAAGGAAAATCGCGATACGATTACCTGCATCACGCTGCACCAGGCAAAGGGCCTGGAATACCCGGTGGTATTTCTGGTGGGCCTGGAAGAAGGGTTATTACCGCACTCGCGCTCGCTCGACGAGAAAGACGCGCTGGAAGAAGAACGGCGGCTGTTCTATGTTGGTGCGACCCGTGCTAAGCAGCGTCTGTATTTGTTCTATGCCTTCCGCCGCGCCACATTTGGCCGCACTAATCTGGCGCAGCCCTCGCGCTTCCTGGCCGATATTCCCAAAGCCATGGTAAAGCCGCCAGCGCGGCGCGCTACCGCCCCCAGCCAGCAAACCAGTATGTTCGGCGGGCGCAGCTCGTTTGGCAGCTCAGGCGTTGGCGGGCGGGTTGGCAGCTTACCTGGCCGCAACGGGCCTACACGCCCAGGCGCGTCAACGTTCGGCGCGAGCCGTAGTAGTACGCCTGCACCGGCTACGCCGCGCGCTGCGGTATTTTTCGCCGGGCAGAAAGTGAGTCACGCTACCTTTGGCGATGGCGTTGTGGTCAGCTCGAAGCTGGTGGAGAACGACGAAGAGGTCACCGTAGCCTTTGCCGGTAAGGGTGTCAAGCGCCTGCTGGCGAGCTTCGCCAACCTGCAAAAAGTAGAGTAGGCGAAAACGTATGCTTGCAGTGCTCGGTAGCGTTGGAATTGGACTGGTGTGGGGCTGGATGCTGTCGCACCCCGGGCGTAGCTGGTGCGCGTGGCGGGCGTTGACCCTGTTGCTGGGCCTCGTGGTGCAAGCGCTACTGCTATGGCGGCTGGTCGTGCCCGTTGCACTGGTGGCGTTTGCTGTTGCACTAGTGGCAAGCTGGCTGCTGGCGCGAACCTGGTACCGCGCCCTGGCACTGCGTTATCGCTGACGTATCGCTAGGCTTTTCACTTGCCCGAGTAAAGTCTTCAGTTCCCTGGTGTTTGGACGCTTTGGTTCAAACACTGGGAAGAAGAAAAATACCCTGCTGCCGCAGGCGCGGAACCTCAACACAATGTCGTCGCCCGGATAAGGAGGCGCTATGCCTGATCTTTTCGCCCGTGTGATTCAGCTGCTTGGTGCGCTGGCGTTCGGCATTGTGATTGGCTGGCGGGTGTATTTTACCGACCGCTACCGCACAGCGGCGGTCGATTTCAGCGATATTGCGACGGTGATTGGCATTATCGGCGGTGGGGCGATTCTAGCACTGTTTCAGGCCGGAACCGACCTGTTTGGCGCGTATGGCGTTGGGTTGGCCATCGGCTTCTTTGCCTACCATATTCGGCTGGCGCGGCTGGTGCGGCGCTCACCGAATTTCGACGAAGATTTCTTTATCGATGGGCGGCGCAAAAAAGTTTCCGACCAGGAATTTATTCCCGATTATGTACGCCCAACGGTTACTAGTATGGGTGATGTGACATTACCGCGCAAGCCCGATGGCACGCCAAATGGCCCGAATTGACTTTGTGTATGAAAATATCTGTAGCGCTGGTAAAGCAGTTGATTGAAACGCAATTTCCGCAATGGGCCGATCTGCCTATTACGCCAGTTGCGCAAAGTGGATGGGACAATCGCACATTTCATCTTGGGAACGATATGACTGTGCGAATGCCAAGTGCCGCCGTGTATGCCGCGCAGGTAGAAAAGGAACAGCGTTGGCTGCCGCTGCTCGCACCGCTGCTGCCCTTACCTATTCCGATTCCGCGCGCCAAAGGTGTGTCCAGTAGCACCTACCCCTGGCCCTGGTCGATCTACGGATGGATTGAGGGTGAGAGCACCATCACCGGGCATATTGCTGATCTGTCGCAGGTGGCGGCGACGCTGGCGCAATTTCTTGCTGCGCTCCAGCGTATTGATGCTACCAATGGCCCTGCTGCGGGGCAACACAGTTTTTTTCGCGGTGCGCCGCTCACTATGTACGACGCTGAGACGCGCGATACACTGAAGCTGCTGGAAGGCGAGATTGATTCGGACACAGCGTTAGCCGTATGGGAAGCGGCGCTGGCTGCGCCCTGGCACGGCCCGCCGGTCTGGTTCCACGGCGATATTGCCGCCGGGAATTTGCTGCTCAAAGACGGCGCGTTATGCGCGGTGATTGACTTTGGCTGTTCCGGGGTTGGCGACCCTGCATGCGATCTCGCGATTGCGTGGACATTATTTGAAGGCACAAGTCGGAACGCATTCCGGGCAGCGCTACCGATTGATGCGGCTATGTGGGCGCGGGGCCGGGGCTGGGCGTTGTGGAAGGCGTTGATTACGCTTGAGGAATATAGAAGCACCGATGCAGTGAAAGCGACCGCAGCGCGGCGCACGATTGAGGAAGTGCTGGCCGACGATATGCATACGTAAAAGGTTGCGATTATGTCCCTTCTACTAATCAGCTTATAAATTTACCATTTACCCCATGATGTCAACCTTTGCTACCTATCTGCATCCCCAAACTGTGCTGACCTCAAAGAGTGCCAGCCGGATTCCTTTCGTTGGCTTCTCGTGGCCTTATTTTCAGCAGGTACGGCACGAACTTGCAGCTAGTTTGCGTCAGTATCCCACGCTTGCACTTCGTGAGGCCTCAGATGAAGACTATGTTCGCGTTCATACGCCAACCTATCTTCAACAGCTGCACCTGATGGCCGCTGGTACACCGCCTGCAGAACTTCCCAAGCTAAGCAGAGAGTGCGCTGGAATGGAGTACTGTTTACCCGGGTATCGCTATAGCCTTGGTGGAATGTTTGCCGCGATCGACCAGATGCGCACAGGAGCGTTGGAACGTGCTTACTGTTTTAGCTTTGGTGGGCATCATGCGTATGCCGATTGGGGGCATGGCTATTGTTTGCTGCATCCGCTTGCAGCAGCCGTGCGCTATGCCCAAGTAAGCGGATTTGGCCGGGTGCTGATTGTTGATTGGGATCATCACCACGGCGATGGCACACAAGCCATTTTTGCGCATGATACAAGTGTCTATTGCATCAGTATCCACAGTGCCGCTGATCTGTATATGGCGAGTGCGTGTGGTTTAGCGTGGGGCACTACCACAGCGGCAGCAGCAGTAGGCCATTGTAACATTCCGCTCCTCAATGAGGTTTATGACGATAGTTTTGGGGAGCAAATGCAGTTAAGTGGCCAGTTCTACCGTGCGAATGAAAGCCAGAAGATATTTAGGGAAGCGTTGCAGCAGTTGCCTTGGCAGCCCGATCTGATCTGTATCTTTTCAGGATATGACTCTCACCGCGACGATTGCGGCAAGGGCATTAGTAATTGGACTAATGAGGACTTTGGACATGTGACACGCCTTGTGCTAGACGTAGCCAATCGCGCGTCGTGTCCAGTTTTATCAGTGCATGGCGGTGGATATAATTTGCCCGTAACAATTGCGGCTGCCGCGACGCATGTGGCAGTCCTTGCAACCAGGTAGATGGGAACCACCCTATGCGCTTGAAATCCCCAGCTTGCCTACGAGCGCGTTTGCTATTATGCTTCTGCGTTCTTCCCTTCCTCTGTGCCTGCGCTTCAACCAGCGCTTTACCCACTGTCGTGCCCTCTAGCGACCGCCTGCGTACATATATTCCAACCAACTGCCCTAAACCTGCGTGGGCCTATACCATCAGCGTACCCGCCGCGTGGGCACCAGTTCCGCTGGGTGATTGTGAAGTACAGTTTCGAGATACGTCACTTGCTCAGGTGCACGGTATTCCTGCTGATGATGCGAACGAGAGCGAGTTTTTTGTGGGCGGCGTTGGCCTTCGTGGGCCGATTGAGCTAGCACAGACTGCTGCTGACGAACAATCCTGGATCAGCATCCAGCCCAATCACAGCGAGATTGTCGCCTGGCAGCCAATTACAACTCCAATTGGCCCAGGCCGTGTCTATACGCTCGATCGCGACCGTGTGCCAGCCACACGAACCCCGAATAATCCAACCTGGCGCGCACAGTATGCTTACATTCCCCAGGGCGATTTCTCGTATGAAATTTGGGTGCATGCAGAAAACGTCGCATCAGGTACGGTTGAGCCAACCCTTGCCCGCATGCTCGCGACCTTTGGGCGAGCGAGCAAATTGCAACCCTAGCGACTACAGCACGGCCCACCTCATTTCGACTGCCAAGATACAGGTAGGTTTGTAAGGATACAATGCATCAACCTTGCCGTAACAGCAGCGCTATTTCGTAGGCGCCACCACTACCTGCACCCCCAAGCGGCGTAATTCATCGAGATCAGCCATAGGAGCTAGGCTGCTCGTCACGAGCGTGTGTATTGTATTAATCGGCGCGAGCACCACCGAAGCGACCCGCTCGAACTTGCTGTGGTCGGCAACAACGATGATCTGCGGCGCACAGCGCAGCATAGCCCGGTCTACCGATGTTTCGAGGCCATATTCATTGCTCAGGCCCTCGGCCAGGCTAAGCGCGCGAATGCCCATAATCAGCTTATCGGCGCGCAATTCACTCAAGGCCCGCTCCGTCAGATGACCGATCATCGACTGCTCGGAGCTACGTACCAATCCCCCAGTGACAATCAAGGTAATCTCTGGCTGGTTAGCCAGCAGCAGCGCAATATTCAACGCGTTGGTGATGACCTTGAGGTTACGCTTGCCACCCAAGTGGCGTGCCACCGCAAGCGTGGTCGTACCCGAGCCAAGAATAATCGTGTCGCCGTCGGCGACGAGTTGGGCGGCTGCGGCACCAATCTGCCGCTTTTCGGCAGCGTGTTCATCGGCGCGGCGCAGTACTGGCGGCTCAGGTGTCGCACGTAGCACCGCGACGGCACCACCATGCGCTCTGCGCACTGCTCCCTGCGCATCGAGTTTCTCCAGATCGCGCCGAATGGTTGCTTCGCTTACGCCAAAGCGCGCGCTGAGCTCCTCGACGGTTGCCCGGCCTTGGGTTTCAATCAATTGTGCAATCTGTGCGTGGCGTTCAAGTGATAATGTCATCGAGTAGCCAAAAGTTATGTGCGTTTCTGCTTGAATTGTATGCTACTTCGGCAAAAAGTCAAGCTCATTTTGAAGATATTGCGCACATTCAGTCAAAAACGCGCAAATACAGCTTGACATCCGCGCGGACACGCATTATAGTGAAGGTATCCAGCTGGTATTCATGGAGCACTTATGCAGCTATCCGCATTTCGGCCACGGCCCGCCCTCGTTACGAACATTACGTCAATTAAACGCCCACGCTTCCCAGTGATCGACGCGCATAATCACCTCGGCCCGGAATTTGGCGGCGGCTGGGATGCGCGCCCGCTCGATGAGCTACTGGCGGCGATGGATACCGCCAATGTCCGAGTGCTCGTTGATCTTGATGGTGGCTGGGGCCAGGAGATTTTAGCGCGGCATCTAGCGAAATTTAAGCAGGCCGCGCCTGAGCGCTTCCGCATTTTTGGTGGCGTCGATTGGTCGGCCTGGCCGACGCACGGCGATGCATTTGGCGAATGGGCCGCCCAGCAATTCCGCGCGCAAGTGGCGCGTGGGGCCGAGGGCTTGAAAATCTGGAAACCATTCGGGCTGCATGTGCGCGACCAGCATGGCACCCTGGTTCGCATCGATGACCCCCGCCTCGACGCATTATGGGCGACTGCTGGCGAGCTGAATGTCCCGGTTATGATTCATGTTGCCGACCCGGTAGCATTTTTCGACCCACTTGATGAAACTAACGAGCGCTGGGAAGAGCTGCATGCGCATCCCGATTGGCAATTTCCTAGCCCACCGTTTCCGCCATTTCTGGCGATTATGGCGGGCCTGGCAGCACTGGTAGCCCGCCACCCTGGTACCGATTTCATTGGCGCGCACGTTGGTTGCTACGCCGAAAACCTCGGCTGGGTAGGCGCGCTGCTAGAGCGCTGCCCTAATTTTTATGTCGATATAAGTGCACGTTTGGGCGAACTGGGCCGCCAGCCGTACACGGCTCGACGATTCTTTACGCAGTACGCCGACCGCATTCTATTCGGCATCGACGCTGGTGCCGATATACCAACCTACCAGCTTTATTATCGCTTTTTAGAAACCGACGACGAATACTTCAGCTACGATCCCGAGCCAGTGCCGCGCCAGGGCCGCTGGCAGATCTATGGCTTGGCGTTGCCCGACGACATTCTAGAAAAAGTTTATTTTCGTAACGCCGAGCGGGTTATTTTACGTATGCGCTAGCCACAGTATATCTGTGGTAACAAGGGAAGAAGCAGATGCCGCCATTTCACGATTACACCTGGACTGAAATTCAATCACAGCCCACGGCCTGGGCCAATACCTTAGCGCTGATGGAAACACAGGCCGATGCGCTGGGCATGTTTATTCGCACAAACGGTGCCGAGCATGTTGTCTTCACCGGCTGCGGTTCGACCTATTATCTGGCATTGGCAGCCGCAGCGGCACTACGCGAGCTGGCGGGGATATCGGCGATTGGGCTACCCGCCTCAGAAGTGTGGCTGAACCCGTTGGGCAGCTTCCCAGGCGGGGCGCGCACACTGCTGGTGCCAGTGAGTCGTTCGGGCGAAACCACCGAAACGCTGCGCGCAGTTGAGGCGTTTCGCGGGGCAGGGCGTGGGCCAGTCCTCACCTTTTCTTGCTATCCCGAGCGCCCATTAGCGCATATGGGCGATATGAACATCGTGATCACCGCCGGACAAGAACAAAGCATCGCGCAAACGCGCGCATTCACCACCTTATATCTGGGCACGCTGGTGCTGGCTGCGCAGTGGGCGGCACGTACCGATCTGTTTACCGACCTGGCCGGGCTACCGGCGGCAGGCCAGGCCATATTGCGCACCAGTGCAGCGCTCGCGCACGAATTAGGCGCTGAGGCACCGATCGACCGCTGTTTCTTTCTAGGTTCGGGCGCGCGCTACGGTTTGGCCGCCGAGCTGAGCTTGAAAATGAAAGAAATGTCGCTTAGTGAAAGCGAACCTTTTCATTTTCTTGAATATCGCCACGGCCCCCAATCAATGGCTCGCCCGGGCACCCTGATTGTAGGGTTACTCTCTGACACAGCGCGTGCCCATGAGCAAGCGGTACTTAACGAAATGCGCATGTTGGGGGCACGGGTCGTAGCCGTGGGCGTCGGCGCTGATGACATTGCTCTGGCGAATATTGCTGAGCCAGTGCGTGGCCCGCTGTACCTACCGTTTGGGCAAATGCTGGCATACGAGCGCGCAATTGCCCGCGGGCTTACCCCCGACCGGCCTAATCAGCTAAATGCTGTGGTGAAGCTCGACGGCGGAAAATAGGCTGGGCTTTCGCTGCGCTTCTGCTCAGGGTCATAAACCTTTCAGATAGAGCTAACTATACCATGGCTGCTTACTGATACCTCAATAGCCCTATCTGAAAGGATTTGCAACCGAAGCGAGATAGCTATATATGCGGATGTCCTGACCCTGATGCAGGCATACATCCGCATTCTATGTTGATATAACTACTGTGGCTAATCCTTACGTATGGCCCCCATAATTGCCAATTATGCTGTAAATTCGCTGCTAAGTTGTGCTACTCTTAAGCTACACTCCCGCATGATTCAGTTTTATACTCATAGAAGTATGGCGTTACGCCGTGCCTTGCTGCATGATATGGCCTTGTTCCAGTCGCTTTTGCTCGCTACGCGGGCGCGATGAGTAATACAATGAAACATGCGCTCACACTACGCACCCGCGTTCTGCTCACTTATGGCTTAGGACTTACTCTTATGGCGGGGCTGGTGTTCTTTTTACTCTATCAGCTCGAAAAGATTAATCAAGAAGTTAATACCCTTAATGCTACTGCTGCTATTGAAGCGCGGCTTGGTGCCCAGATCGCTGGGCGCGCCGCTGCCGTACAGCAGGCCGTGAACTATTATTTGCAGCAGCCATTACCCGAACAGCGTGCGCAGGTCACGACGACCCTTAATGCTTTAGAAAGCGATCTTGCACTACAGCAAATCCGTGATAGTAACAACCCCCAATCGCAACGCACAAACGAAGTGGGAGCGCGGCTGCGTGATTACAAACAGACCTTTAATGACATTGATCTGCTGCTCAAAGCTCAAAAGCGCGTGCAGCAAAATATAGATAGCGTAAACTTTCGGACAAATGCCTTGCTCAACCGCCTGCTCACGGGCGAGACCAACCCATCGTCGGCGCAGCAATTGCCAACGCTGCTGGCCGCCCAGAGTAACCTCCAATCAGCTATATTGGCGCTCAGCCGCATGGTTTCGGCGCAAAACCCCGGCGCCGCTAATCTGGCGACTTCGAGCCTGCACCGTCTGCAGAGCAGGCTTGAAAGCCTGCAAACGACCGATAACACAACATTACGAGAGGCACTAGACGAGACAACTAAATCAATTTCCCTGACGAATGAGCTTGCTACCAACCTGATCGCGCTGCAATCGATTCGTGCGACGCAGTTGAGCGAGCGCTCTTCTGCGTTACAGAAAAGCGCCGATGTGATTGCGCAGGGAGCTCTTGCAACCCTCACCAGCGGTACTCACGACATAGAAGCTCGGATGCGGCGCAACGAGCAGATCAGCATCGCTGCCCTGATGGGGGTCTTTGCCCTAGCAGTCCTGATTGGCATTCACCAGGCGCACCGACTGACGCGGCCGCTCTATGCCCTGGCTGAGGCGACCGAGCGTATCCATCAGGGTCAGTATGATCAGCCAGTTTCAACCAGCAGTTCTGGCGAACTAAACCGCCTTGTGGCCGCATTCAACCGTATGTTGGGAGCGTTGCGCGAGCAGCAAGCCGAAGTTAAGCGCCAACAGGCCGCAATGGCCGAGCGCAATACCGAGCTTGAGCAAGCGCTTGCCCAGCTCAAGCAAAGCCTGACCGAACGCGAGACCCTGGCCGATACCATTCGCACATTAAGTGTACCGATCATTCCCATCTTGAACCAAGTTCTGGTCGTGCCGCTCGTAGGGCAGTTCGATATAGAGCGTGCCCAACTACTGACGCAGCGCCTACTGGCTGCGACGGAAGCACAACATGCGCAGCTAGCGATCCTCGATCTCACTGGGATGGCAATGATTGACTCTCACGTGGTACGCTGGTTACTGCAAACGACACAAGCACTTGAATTATTAGGCGCGCACACGATGCTTGCGGGTATTCACCCTGAAGTAGCCCAGGCGCTGGTTATGAGCGGTGCCAACTTGAGCCACCTGGAGAGCGCGCCCGACCTCTGTGCTGCGGTAGAACGAGCACTGCGCCGCCTGCCAAACTAACCTCGTGACACATGGATTCATGCCTTCTCGCCCGACGGTGTAACATAGCTTCTGTACTTTGGGAAAGGGCCACCGCTTGAGGAGCGGGGTCGGGTGTATCCTTGGCGTTGCCTAGACGACCAAGAAAGGAACACCCGATGCCCCGCCAGCCCGATTGT